>Ga0326727_10024797_pt1 | contig 11302 bp, 7 predicted proteins | sample MB2enrmetagenome_FD_207643 | JGI IMG/M metagenome (GOLD analysis project Ga0326727, IMG submission 207643) | Lab enriched peat soil microbial communities from McLean, Ithaca, NY, United States - MB29MY | ecosystem: Environmental > Terrestrial > Soil > Wetlands > Peat | place: USA: New York... | reverse complement strand
GTCTGCCTTCTGGCGCGACAAGAAGATCAACGTCATCGACACCCCCGGCCACGTGGACTTCACCATCGAGGTGAACCGTTCCCTGCGTGTGCTCGATGGCGCCGTGGTGGTGTTCGACGGTGTGGCCGGTGTCGAGCCGCAGTCGGAAACCAACTGGCGCCTGGCCGACAATTACGGCGTCCCGCGCATCTGCTACGTCAACAAGATGGACCGCAGCGGCGCCAACTTCCAACGCTGCGTCGACATGATCCGCAACCGCCTGGGCGCGCGGCCGCTGCCGATCCAACTGCCGCTCGGCTCGGAAGACAATTTCAAGGGCATGATCGACCTGGTCGAGATGAAGGCCCTGGTCTGGGAGTCCGACGACAAGGACGCCCAGTGGCAGATCCTGGACGTCACCGATGATCTGGCCGACAAGCTGAACATCACGGTGGCCGAAGATCGTGAGATCTTGGCCAATGTCGCCACCTACCGGTCCGAGCTGGTGGACACCGCGCTCGAACAGGACGAAGAGGCCATGGAGGCCTTCCTCACCGACGGCACCGTCCCTTCTCCCGACGTCATTCGCCGCGCCCTGCGCAAGGGCACCCTGAACTCGGCGTTCACCCCGGTCCTGTGCGGTTCGTCCTACAAGAACAAGGGCGTCCAGCAGGTTCTCGACGCGGTCGTCGATCTGCTGCCGGCCCCCACCGACGTGGCCGCCATCAAGACGGTCGATGCGGACGGCGAAGCGGTCGGCGAGCGTCTTTGCTCGGACGATGAGCCCTTCTCGGCGCTGGCCTTCAAGGTCATCAACGATGCCTACGGTGCGCTCACCTTCATCCGCGTCTATTCGGGCGTGCTGACCAAGGGCGCCTCGGTGCTCAACTCCACCCGCGGCAAGCGCGAAAAGATCGGCCGCATGGTCGAAATGTTCGCCAAGGAAGCCCATCCGGTGGAAGAGGCCCGCGCCGGCGACATCATCGCCCTGGTCTCGCTGAACGAGACGGAAACCGGTGATACCCTGTGCGACTCCGCCAACGAGGTGGTGCTCGAGCGCATGCGCTTCCCCGACCCGGTCATCAGCGTCTCGGTGGAAGCCAAGACCAAGAACGACCTGGAGAAGTTCACCAACGCACTCGGCAAGATGGTCCGCGCCGATCCCAGCTTGCGGCTCGAAACCGACCGCGAAACCGGGCAGACCATTCTGCGCGGCATGGGCGAGCTGCACCTGGAAGTCACCCTGGACCGCATGCGGACCGAATTCGGCGTCGAAGGCAACATGGGCAAGCCGCAGGTGGCTTACCGTGAGACCATCACCCAGCCGATCACCCACACCTACACCCACAAGAAGCAGACCGGCGGCTCGGGTCAGTTCGCCGAGGTGAAGATCGTCTTCGAACCGCAGGAGCGGGGTGCCGGTTTCGAGTTCGTCGATGAGACGGTGGGCGGTTCGGTGCCGCGCGACTATGTCCCCTCGGTGGAAAAAGGCCTGCGCCTGCAAAAGGAAGATGGCGTTCTGGCCGGCTTCCCCACGGTGGACTTCAAGGCCACGCTGGTAGACGGCAAGTTCCACGACGTCGACTCCAACGCGCTGACCTTCGAAATCGCCGGCAAGGGCTGCTTCCGCGAAGCCATGCGTCGGGCCAACCCGATCCTTCTGGAGCCGGTGATGAAGGTCGAAGTGGTGACCCCGGAAGACTATCTGGGGGACATCATCGGCGACATCAACCGTCGCCGCGGCTCGATCCAGGGCCAGCTGGAACGGGGTAACAACATCGCCGTCGAAGCCGACGTTCCGCTCTCGGAAATGTTCGGCTACATCGGCCAGCTGCGTGGCATGACCAGTGGTCGGGCCTCCTACACCATGGAGTTCTCCCACTACGACCCGGTGCCGCGTCAGGTCGCCGACGAGATCGTCGCCCAGATGGCCAAGGCGTCCTAACCAGCCTTTTCCAAGCCTGCCCCCGCGGTTTTCCGTCGGGGGCAGGTGGCTTGGCCCCTTGCTCTAGAGCGGGATGCCTTAAGTCGGCATCACGCTCTAACTTTTTCGAAACCCTCGCCGGGCGAGCGACTTACGACAGGTCAATTCATTGGCCTGCCGGTATCAGACGTGACGCTCGATGCTCTGGACCAAGCCGCGCGATGATCGGAACCGATCAGCCCCCTCAACTGCCGGGCCGGCTTTACCGGACCCCTTGCCCAGCTCTTCTCTCACCAATTTTCCTGTTCGCGGAAAATCTTGGGCGACACGCCGACGCGCTTCTTGAAGTCGCGAGAGAAATGCAACGGATCGTCATACCCCACCCGGAAGGAAATGCTTGAGACGGTCTCGTTCGTCTCGATCAGCAGGCGCTTGGCCTGGGCAATACGATAGCTGCGCAACCATCCCAAGGGGGATTGCCCAAAGGTGGCATGGAACAGCCGGAATAAATGCGATTTGCTGACATGACAATAGTCGGCCAGACGATCGATGTCCCAGTCATCGTTATAGTGATTATGGATTTGCCCGATCAGCCGGGACAGGCCCTTGTGCAAGGTGAAATGCGGTTCGACCGTGTCGGCGTTCCGGCTCTCCAGCAGCTTTTCCAACAGGGAGGCTACCAATACCTCGCACGTGGCGTAATTTTGCAGCGGCTGCGCGCCGGCACGGGAAAACACGGCTTCAAACTTGTCGATCACCAGTTCCGGTTTGGCGAACCGGAAGACCGGCATGGTCTGGACCGACAAAAGCGCCATCAGCTTGTCCAGATTGGGACCATTCACCCGCATCCAGAAAATTTCCCAGGGCGTTTCCACGTCCGGGAAATGCGCGTGCGGCCATTGTACCGGCAACCACGCCAATTCGCGGGGCGCAACCCGGTGGGTCTGATTGTCGACGCGAACGTACCCCGCCCCATTCAAGCAGAAAATGAATTCGTGCCCAGGCACGCTTTCGCGTGAAATATGATACTCCGGTCCCGTCAATATATGACCGGCGCGAACGACTCGGTAATTGAACAATCTTGATAGATCATCGACGCTATAATAGTACGATTTCAGAATTTTCGTTTTCTGCACAGATCGAATCATGATCAAATGTCGCCATTCCGGTTCATGAAGCGAACAACGACTATAGACCGAGAAGTCGTCTTCTGCTCATTCCATCTTCTACCAATTCTCGGTGATCGGAACCGATCGCCGAGCCCTCAGCCGGGCGGGTTTCTCCAAAACCGTTGCTCGCTTCGCGGGGCCTCCATGGCCCAACCAAGTCCCGATGAGTCCTTCTCATCGAGACTTGGTCTTCGATGCACATCCGGTGGCCGCGACAATCTCGCCGTCAAAGGTGGCGACGATCTTGCCGCCCGGCGGAATCACCAGAAAGTCCCGCTCCCATTGGCCGGCCAGCAGCCGCTGGAACAGCGACAGGTCACCCGCGATCTCCTGATAGGCCCAGCCATTCTTCTCCGCTTCGGCACGGGCTGCGTCCGCGAATCCGGTGTTCGGTTCCGATCCGGTGCAGATGAACGCCAGTTTCCGATAAGTTCGGCGATATGCGGTCAGTTCCTGGTACAGATAGCGGCCATTTTCCTCGCCATACCGTTGGATCATCGCATCCAGGCTGTCAGCAATTGACAGGCCAGGCAATTGGTCTTTGAGGTCCGCCGCCCGCTCGACCCAGCCGGCCGACCGGTAATAGGTTCCCGGATTCGCCCGGAAATAGGCCCGGTAGCGGTCGCGCGCTCCCATCAGCAAGGTGATGCAGTCGTCAGCCCGGGCCAGGACCAGGCGCGTTGCCCTGGCCTGTAACCCGACCACACCGCACCCACAGAGGCCGTACCCCAGCAGGATGGCATCGTAGGACCGGTCCACTGCGTCGATGGCCGCCTGAAGCCGGTTCCGCATGTCAGCGGCACCGGCGCTATGCAAGGCCGCCGGCATCAGGGCGACATCGATGAGGTGCGGGCTCCGCACGATGGCATCGCTCCATTCCCGCACCAGAAGACCGCAACCGATCAGCATCAGACGCATGTCAGTCCTCGCCCCTTCTCGCAGGGAAGCTCATTTTGGCGACGAAGGCCTCCTCGAACCGCCCATCCGCAGCCAACATGACGTGATCGATGGCAGCCAGTCTGGGCGCCTCGTCGGCGCACAACAGCATCTTTGTGCCATGCAGGGCGGTATTTCCCGACACCACCACCCGGTCCGGCGGCACCTCCAGAAGACCGATGCGGATGGCGCTGCGGGGCCGCACGTCGTTGCCGAATGCCCCGGACAGGTAAAGAGTCCGCAAGTCATCCGCCGACGCCCCCCACTGCCGAAGCAAGATGTGCAACCCGGCGGCAATCGCTCCCTTGGCAAGTTGCAGTTCGCGGATGTCCGCCTGCACCAACTCGATCCCGTTCGCCAGGGGAAATCGGCGCGATCCGGTCACGATGCGGCCCTTCGCATTGATCGCACCGGTCTCCAGACCGACGGCAACCGCGTCGATCACGCCGCTTCCGCAGATGCCGATCGGGTCCCCGCCGCCAAGCACGGTGCAGCGCAGTTCGGACCCTTCGACGTCAACCCGGGAAATGGCCCCCGTGGCGGCGCGCATGCCCTGGCGAATGGCCCCCGCCTCGAAGGCGGTTCCCGCCGCGGTCGAGGCGACCAGAATGCGGTCCCGGTTGCCCACGGCAATTTCTCCGTTGGTTCCCAGGTCGACCAGCGCCCGCAGACCTTGGTCGCGTCCGAGATCGACGGCGACGATCCCGGCCAGAATGTCCGACCCGACGAAACCGCCCAGACACGGCAGGAAGCGGACAATGGTCTCGTTCGGCAAGGCCCAGTGCAACGCGCCCGCGGAAAACCGCTGTTCTCCCAGGCAGGACGAGGCAAACGGAGCATGCGACAATGGTGCCACGTCGATCCCGCAGAACAGGTGGTGCATGACCGTGTTCCCCACCAGGGCAACCTCCACCACGCGGCCGGCGTTCCGACCGGCCAGATCGCCGAGCATGGCCCCCAGGAACGTCCGAATGCGCTCGGTCAGCGCCCGGCTGTTCAATGCGAAGCGGACCCGGCTCATGACATCCGCACCCTCGGCCACCTGCGGATTGAGAGCCGTCCGCACCCCCAACACGGCACCATTGGCCAGGTCGATCAACTGTGCGGCAATCGTCGTGCTGCCGACATCGACCGCGATTCCGAGGCCGCGTCGGCGACCGGCGGGGATGGGCCGGTCGTCGGCCAGCACCGGAATTGTCCGGTGCTGCACCTCCAGGACCACATCCGATTCCGCTCGCGCCTTGCAGGCCAGGCGCCAACCCTCGGCCAGTTCCCGGGCCGTGAGACTTTGCCGATCCACCACGGTCGGCGTCAGAGTCCCGGCCAGCACCCGTATCCGGCAGCCGCCACAGGCGGCGGCGCCCCCACAGGGCAGGTCCACCCCGTGGAGGGCCAGCGGACCCCGTAACGGGCGTCCGCGCTCCGCCTCGAACGACACGTCCGCGGGAGAAAGACGGACAGAGATGGTGTCGTTCATGGTCACCCCCGGCACTGTCGCGTCAGGCTATCCCAATGTTGAGCATCCTCTTGGCCACCGAGACGGCGACACTGGCATTCACGCTGTAACCGTCGGCACCGACCTCCTTGGCATATTCCTTGGTCACCGGTGCGCCGCCGATCATGATCTTGACCTGATCGCGGACGCCGGCGGCCAAGATGGCGTCGATGGTGGTCTTGATCGCCGGCATGGTCACCGTCAGCAGGGCCGACATACCGACGATGTGCGGCTGGCGTTCGCGAATCGCCGCGATGAACGTCTCCGGAGCCACATCGATCCCCAGATCGGTGACGTCGAACCCGGCACCTTCCAGCATGGAGATCACCAGGTTCTTGCCGATATCGTGCAGATCGCCCTGGACCGTGCCGATGATCACCCGACCGGTCGGCTTGCCGCCCGCATTCAGCAACAGGGGGCGCAGCAACTCCAAAGCCCCCTTCATGGCCCGGGCCGACAGAAGCATCTCGGGGACAAAATACTCCTCGTCCTCGTAAAGACGCCCGACCTCGGCCATCGCCGGAATCATCGTGCCATTGATCACTTCGGACGGATCGCATTTGGCCTCGATGGCCTGCCGGGTCACAGCCACCGATGTCTTGGCATCACCATTCAAGATGGCATCATACAGTTTCTTGAGATCGATCATTTCTTCCTCGCGCATGTCTTTGTTTTGCATCTCGCCCTTGCTTTTTACTCAAACCTTAATTCCATATTCTTCCGGGATGAACTTTGACGCCAATGGACTGGCCAGCATTTCCGATATCAACTCATTTTCATCATCGGGAAGCTGATCAATATTCTTCATTAATTTATCAAGCCAACGACTTTCCCTGTCGTTGACTTTGACTAGACCGCCGTGAATGGCATCGCTGAGTTCCTGCGCGGCCCAGAACGCGGCGGCCCGGGTCTGCAGATAGGGGGTGCGCTCTTCAATGATCCGTGCGGAAATGCGCAACGCCACGTCTGGACGCAGCACCCAGGCCTGGGGATCCAGTCCGGCGTCGGAGTCCACCGCCCAGTCGCGCAATTGCACGGCCCCGGCATGGGTCCGCCCGGCGACGTTCATCATCCGGCAGTCATAGGCCAGATGTTCCATCGACACGGTGGGGGCATAGGCACTCAGCAGGCGGACATACTGTACGGACTCGTTTGACCAGGTATCGCAAACCGCCTGGACGATGTTGCCGACATGGGTCAGGTGCGCGCAGGCCGATGCCCGCCCCTCCATGGCAATCGGAATTCCGGTCATGGCTTTCAGATAGGGACCTTCATAGGAGCAGTCCTTGCTTGGACCGGTGGCCCCGACCTGATAGGCGACCAGGCTGCGTGGCACCGTCGCCACGCGAACCAGGGCGGCGAAGACCTTCGGGATAAAGCGCTGATCGGCCAGGACCATCGCCGTGTTGCCGAAGGCGCAGGCGGCGTCGCCCCCGGCAACGATGCCGGTCCGGCGGCAAGTCTCGACAATGCGAGTCCACAGGAAGTGCATGTCGCGCGCCGCCAGGATCGACAACCCGAACACCATCTCGCGCAGATTGCCGTATCGCACGGCTTCGTCGCAGACTTCCTTGCCGCCGGTCGATTCGATCGACAGGATGTCCGCACCGGCGGCGGCGGCCCCTTCGAATGCCGTGATCATCGCATCGAAATAGGGACCGGAGCGCATCCGTGACGGCGCCATGTAATCGCGAATGTCGTTGGGGGTGAACCGCAACGCGCCCTTCAACCCATATTTGTCATGGTAGTGCCGCAAGGCGGTGGCCAGGATTTCGACGATTTCCAGGCCCCAGCGCGGACGATTGGTCATCGCCGGCAAGGTCTCGAACTCCACCAGGACACCCGGCACCTCGAGGTCGACAGACCGCTTGCAAATGTCCTCGATCAAAGATTCGTAGATCTTGCGGATCTCCGGCCAGGTGGCTTCGGAAATCTCCATTGCCGGCAGGGTGAAATTGATCTCGGGAATGACGGTCCCGGCGCCGATTTCCAGTCCATGTCCGCAGGACACCGGGCGCGGGCTGTGGCCGCAGATGAAATCATCAAGCGATGTGATGGCTAAAGGCATTGGTCGTCTCCTACCTGCGGCCGTTGAATTCGTGCACGGCGTCAATCATCGCCACCAGATTGGCGATCGGCGTGCCGGCCTGGACGTTGTGAATGGTGTTGAAAACGAAACCTCCGCCGGGAGCGAAGATCTCGCAGCGGCGCAGGACCTGGTCGCGCACCTGCTCCGGCGTACCGAACGGCAAGACCTGCTGCGTATCGACGCCGCCACCCCAGAACACCAGGCGACTGCCGTATTTGGCCTTGAGCATTTCAGGATCCATGCCGACGGCCGAGCACTGCACCGGATTGACGATATCGATCCCGGCGTCGATAAAGGATTCGAAGAATCTCTCGGAAGAACCGCAACTATGCTTGAAGGTCTTCCACGTCGTGTTCTGATGAATCCAATCGGTCATCTTCTTGTAGTAGGGAAGCCATAATTCCCGGAACGTCTTTACTGAGCAAAATGCTGATGTCTGGGTCCCGAAATCGGTACCGCACAGGAAAAGTACATCGATGTTGTTGCCGATTCGCGCGAAGATCCGTTGCATATTGGCAATCGCGATGTCGGACTGGCGATCGAAGATCTCGTGCACCAAGTCCCGTCGGCTGCGCGTGGAGACGTACCATTCGGCGATGTCGCGGATGCCCCGGGGGTTTTTCAACGCCGGTCCGGGAATGAAGGCGACGTCGCCGAGGGCGCTGCCCACCAGCGAGGCGAACAGGGCATAGTCACCTTTCGCTGCGGTGTCGACATCCTGGGCGATCTGGTCCAGGTCGGACGGCGCCAACGGCTGGAATTCCTCGAGATTATCGTCGGCGACCAGATGATCGGGGTCGAAGTCATTCTGCCGGATGATGCCGTCGAAAAAGTGGAAGCCTTTGGGCATACGCCCGCTGGGACTGGCGGTCAGGTCACCCTGCGGATAGATCAGGGTATCGCCCCTGTCATCGACCGTGACGTTGAAGTCGCCAGGAACCAGCACCTCCAACCCATTGAAGATCCACGGTCTCCAATTCTTGTTTTCGAATCCGAACATGGTCTGGCGGCGGAACACGCCTTCGACGTCCAATCCCATCGCCAGCTTCAGGTCGTCTTCCACCTGGCCCAACATCTGATAGGGCTCGTGGACCTTGACCGGATGCCGGTCCAATCCGTAATGATCGCGCAGGGCGGCCACACAACTGACATGGATGCCGCTGACCATGCTGCCGCCGAAATCGATCGGAACCTGGTCTGGTTGTCGGTGATTGAGCGCGTCGGTAATGCGCTGCCGTTGTGGGGTCGTCATTCTTTCCACAGGCATGTCAATAGCTCCTTAATAGTCGATTAAATAATATAAATAACATCCAATAGTTGTTCTCTCGGCTGTGGTGGCTCGCTGCGCTGCGCCGAACACCCCGCCACCTAGCTCAGGAAACGGAAGGCATCGCGCATAAGGTCGACGGGGGTCGTCGTCGCCACCTGGTGCATGCCGCTGGCCCGACCGTTCGACAGCACCAGAATCCGCGAGGCGATCTGGAACAACTCCACCATTTCCGAAGACGCGACCACGATGGCCATCCCCTGGTCGGCCAGCGACCGGATGATCTGATAGATCTGCTCCTTGGTTCGAACGTCGACGCCATGGGTCGGCTCATCGAGCAGCAGCAGGCTGGGATTGACCGCCAGACACCGCGCCAGAATGCATTTCTGCTGGTTGCCACCGGACAGGGTGCTGATGGGTTGACCGGGACTGTGCAGGATGATTCCCAAATCGGCGATGGCCTTGGCCACCAGATCGCCCTCGGCCCGTCGGTCGATCACCGACGAACGCACCAGATGGGGCAGCGCCATCAGGCTGAGATTTTCCGCAACCGGCCGGAACGGCAGGATGCCATTGACCTTCCGCCCTTCCGGCAACAGGGCGAATCCCGCCTCGATGGCCTGCTTTGGCGTCTGTGGCCGGAACGGCTTGCCAAGGACGCTCAGTCGCCCCGTCTGCATCGGGCGCACGCCAAACAGCATTTCCAGGACTTCCGTCCGCCCCGCCCCGACCAGGCCGAACAACCCCAGGATCTCGCCCCGGTGCAGGCGAAACGAGATATCCTCGACCAGGCCTCCGTCGCCGATTCCCTCCGCCGCCAGCACCTCCTCGCCGGTGGAAAAAACCGGCCGCGACGCCCCGGTCGGCACCTCACGACCGGCCATGTCGGCGACGATGCGGCCGCGGTTGGTGTCTGCAACCGGCAGAGTGCTGATCAACCGACCATCGCGCAGCACGACAATGCGGTCGCACAACGCCAAGGCCTCTTCGATGCGGTGGCTGATAAAGACGATCGCGGTTCCCCGATCCTTCAGCTTTCGCAAAAGCCGGAACAGGCCATCGACTTCGTGGGGCGTCAGCGAACTGGTCGGTTCGTCGAGAAGCAGAAGCTTCAGATCCAATCGCAACGCCTTGGCAATTTCCACCGCCTGCTGGTCGGCGATCCGCAGCCGTTCCATTGGTGTGCCGACCTTGATGTGATGCGCGTCGATTTCCGCCAACAACGCCTCGGCGCGCGCGCGCATGGCGGTTGGGTCGGTCAACCCATGGCGCGCGCAGTAGTCGCCCAGGAACATGTTTTCCGCCACCGACATGGCGCCGATCACCGAAAGTTCCTGGTGGACGACGGCAATTCCCGCATCCATCGCGTTGCGCGGTCCCTGCCAGCGGCGCTGTTGGCCGGCATAACGCAGTTCGCCGCCATCGGGCTGCATGGCGCCGGAAACGATATTGAGCAGAGTCGATTTGCCGGCCCCGTTCTCCCCCATCAGGGCGACGATCTCGCCGGGATACAGATCCAGATCGATCCCGTGAAGAACCAAGGCGCCGCCAAAACCCTTGGTCACGTTTTTCACCGACAACAGCGACGTCCCCAGCGATACCGCCGCGGTCGGCGCGGTCGTCGCTGCCTGCGGCGGCTTTCCGGCCGCCATGGTCGTTCCAGAAGAGTGTCCCATGTCGTCACCCATTGTTGCCTCGGACCTCGCCCAGGAACCGTTTGACTTCCTGGGAAAGAGACTCCGCCTGATCCGCCATGACGCCGGCGGCGCGCTGCAAATGTTCGGCCGACTGGCCGGCTTCGCCGGCGACGCGGGACACGCCTCCCAAACTGGTGGACACGTCATTGGCGCTTGACGCCGCCTGAGCCACGCTGCGAGCGATTTCCTGTGTTGCCAGATGCTGTTCCTCGACGGCGGCGGCGATGGCCGCGTCGATCTGGTCGATCTTGGTGATGGTGGCGGCGATCCCTTTGATGGTCTCGACCGCCCGCTGCGTCACCGACTGAATTTCGCTGACATGCCGCCCCACCGCCTGCGTCGCCATCGCCGTCTGATTGGCCAGGCTTTTGACCTCGCTGGCCACCACCGCAAAGCCCTTGCCGGCATCGCCGGCCCGCGCCGCCTCGATGGTGGCGTTCAGCGCCAGCATGCTGGTCTGGGCGGCGATCGAGTTGATCACCTTGATGACGTCGCCGATCTGGTCGGCCGCATCGGTCAGGCTGTGGATGGTGCTGTCGGTCTGGTCCGCGTCATGTGCCGCCACCTGCAGAATGCGAGTCGATTCAGTCATCTGCCGACTGATCTCGGCGATGGCCAAGGACAGTTGGCCCGCGGCGGTTGCGGCGTCGGCGGCGGAACGGCTTGCCAGGTCCGAGGCCTGGGTGGCAATGGTCACTTCCCGGCTGGTCTGGCTGGCCATGGACGACACGGTCTGCGCGCCGGAG
>Ga0326727_10024796_pt1 | contig 11302 bp, 1 predicted proteins | sample MB2enrmetagenome_FD_207643 | JGI IMG/M metagenome (GOLD analysis project Ga0326727, IMG submission 207643) | Lab enriched peat soil microbial communities from McLean, Ithaca, NY, United States - MB29MY | ecosystem: Environmental > Terrestrial > Soil > Wetlands > Peat | place: USA: New York... | reverse complement strand
GATTGTCATCAAGGCGCATTGCCTGTTCTGCGTAGCCATCTCGCGCTCGCATGTCTGAATGTTCTGCATTACCTATTTATCATAGTTCGTTTCCGTTGCGAATGCGACCTGTTCCTGTCTTTCGCCCTCGCTTCAAACGGCAAACACTCGGCGATTACTTCCTCTTCGCGCTTTGTCCGAAAGCCTGCAATCAAGATCGTCGATCATCCCGTCACCTTACCCGTACCGGCATGATCTCCGACGAAAGCTGGACCTCGACCCCAAGCCCGTAGTAGTAATACGCCGGTTGCGACACCAGTCGCAAAATCTGGAACAGTTTGAACGCCATGCGTTTGAACTGCCCCATGGCGCGTGACGGCAGCAGGTTTTCGTGGGAAACATGCACGATCCAGCGGCGGCGGTCGGTGGGCAGGTCTATTTCCTTGAGCTGGGCCATTTCTTCCAGCACATTTTCCACATTGGGGTCTTCCATGAAGCCGAAGCTCAGGTCGACATTGATGATGCTTCCCCTGTCCCGGTTCTGCTCGAAGATCGTGACCCGATAACGCCCGTCGTGGATGTAGGGCACACGACGGTGGTGAACATTGACGAAAATCAGATTGCGCGGCAATACGCCGTAGCGATCCCAGATCAGCTGCAGCAACGCCGGCGTATTGTCGGTGACATGATGCATGGCCTTGGGCACCATCATGATGGCGTTGCGCTCCATGAACGTCGGACTCTCGCGATGCAGCTCAATCAGCTCCGAAATTTTCATGGTGTGCTTTTTCGAGTAAGCGGAGAAAGTCGCTTTTCGGCCCCAGCGCCAGGTCACCATGATGATGAACAGCACCACGCCGATGGTGACCGGGACGTAGCCGCCCTCAAGAAATTTCAGCGAACTGGCCAGCAGGAAGGAGCCATTCACCACCGTGAGCGGCCCCCACACCAGCGTGCAGCGGGACGTGCTCCACTGCCAAAGCAGTTTCGATACCGGGAACATGGCAATCGACGTAATGACCATGACGCCCGCTACAGAAAGGCCATAGGCCGCCGCCAGCGCTTCACTGGAACCGAATGTCAGCACCAGTGCGATGCAGCCGATATACAGCGACCAGTTGATCACCGAGATATAGATCTGTCCGCCATGCTCTTCGTGAGTGTGCAAAATGTGGATGCGCGGGAAAAGGCCCAGGCGCACGGCTTGCGAGATCAGCGAAAACGCGCCGGAAATCAGGGATTGCGATGCGATGACCGTTGCCAGTGTGGCCAGCAGGACCATCGGTAGCAAGAGCGGCGCGGGAACCAGGCTGTAAAACAGGTTTCCACCTGCGATGGCATTGCCGCTCAGCAGGTAGGCTCCCTGTCCAAGATAGTTCAGAAGCAAGGCCGGAAAGACCATGACGAACCAGCCCAGCCGTATCGGCAACGGGCCGAAATGCCCGAGGTCGGCGTACATGGCCTCGCCGCCGGTGATGCACAGCATGATGGCGCTCAGAATGAAAAGCACGTTGTACAGGCTCGCGTGGGCCAGAAACATCAGTCCATACATGGGGTTGAAGGCGGCAAGAATGCCGGGCTGGCGGCAGATCTGAATCAGGCCGATCCAGGCGATGGCCACAAACCACACGATCAGGATAGGGCTGAATATTTTGCCGATGCCTGCGGTGCCCTGTGACTGGAGGGCAAACAGCAAGGTCAGCAGCGCGATCGTCAGTGGAATGACGAAGGGATTGAGTGCCGGGGTGGCGACGCGCAGCCCTTCGACTGCGGACAGTACGCTGATGGCCGGCGTGATGATGCCATCGCCGAACAACAGGCCCGCCCCCATGATGAGGAGCCACATCAGCAGTTTGGCGGATTTGCGGCGGGCCTCGTCATGAAGCAGGGCGTACAAGGCAAAAATGCCCCCTTCGCCGTCGTTGTCCGCACGCAGTACCAGTGCGGCGTATTTGAGCGAAACGATGATGGTGATCGCCCAGATGGCCAGCGAAATACCGCCCAGAATCGAATCGTGGGTGAGCGGGAGCCGGTTGCGACCAAAAAAAACCTGGCCCAGTGCATAAAGGGGGGATGTGCCGATGTCGCCATAGACGATACCGATGGCCCCCAGTGTAGCCGCAGCGATTTTTCGGTGAGATGGCATTGTTTAAACTCCTGCCTTTAAACCCATTATCGCAGCATGGACAAAATTTGACGACCTCTCAAAATCCTTTTCAGGAGATGATGAAGTTGCCGGTGTTCAGGTTCGTGTCCGCCACCCCGGACAGTTTGATGGCCATGTCCGGCGTACCGCAGCCCGAGGTGTCAATATATAGCGTGCTTGATGCGTTATCGAATACCGCCATTGCATTGCCGCTGCAGCTCAGTTCGGCGAGCCCGCCATGGACGAAACTGAAGCTTCCCACCACCCCCATGCCTTTCAGATTGATATGGTCGGTGGTCGCCGAGAAGTTGGTGATGGTTGCCATCGACGTCGAATAGGGCGACTCGGTCGTCGAGGTGAACACAAACTTGTCCGATCCCGCCGTGCCGCGACCGGTCAGAACGTCACCGGCGCCGCCTTCTATGTAGCCCGTACCGTTAAGGATGCTGACGGTATCGTTGCCGGCGCTGGCAATCACCGAGTCGACACCGGATACCGCGATATTTGTCCCTGCCAGCAGGGACAGCGAGTCGCCGCTGCCCACGCCGATGATGGTGGCGCTTCCGCCGACAGTGAAACTGCCCGTCTGCAGCAGGGTGACCGTATCGTGGGTATTGGCACCGATGATGGTTTCAAAACCCGAAACGCTGATGGTATCGGTGGTATACAGCGTCAGCGTGTCGGTGCCGGACGTCCCGATGATGGTCGAGATGTTGTGCGCGGAAATCGAGCCCGACGTGAGCAGGGTGACGACATCGTGCTGGCCTGCGGTGCCGATGATGGTGTCGATGCCCGACAACATGATCGAATCGGCCGTGTACAGCGTCACGGTATCGGTAAAGCCGGCCGCGCCCAGCACCGTGGCGATATTGTGTACGGACACCGCATCGCCGGTATACAGCATCAGCGTATCGGTGTAGCCGGTGGTGCCGATGACCGTGGAAACGCTGTGAACCGTCAGCGTTTCGGCCGTGTACAGCATGATCGTATCGGTGTAGCCGGCAGCGCCGATCACGGTGCTGATATGGTGCACCGATACCGCGTCGGCGGTGAACAGCGACAGCGTATCCGTCATGCCGGTCGCGCCGATGACCGTGGAAATATTGTGCACGGACAGCGAATCGCTGGTGAGCAGGGTCACGATGTCGGTGACCCCCGCTGCGCCGATGACGGTCGAGAGATTCTGTACGGCGACCGAGTCGGCGGTATAGAGCGTCAGGGTATCGGCATAGCCTGCCGCGCCCAGTACCGTGGCGATGTTATGGATCGAGAACGCATCGGCGGTGTACAGCGTCACGGTGTCGACCGTGGCGGCCGCGCCGATCAGGGTGGTGATGCTGTGCGCGGTCACGTTCATGCTGTTGAGCAGGGTGACCGTATCGGTGCCGCTGGTGCCGATCAGTGTTTCGATCGATGACACGCCGAGGGTGCCGCCGGTGAGCAAGGTCAGGGTGTCGGTTCCGCTCGACCCCAGTACGGTGGCGATGTTCGACACACTCAGTGCGCTCGCCGTCAGCAAAATGATCGTGTCCGTGGTGCCTGCGGTGCCGATGGCCGTGTTGATGGCCGAAAGGCTGATCGTCGTGCTCGATAGCAGGGTCACGGTATCCGAACCTGTTCCGGTGCCGATCATGCTCGCGATGCCGCGCACCGAAACGTTTCCGTCCGTCAGCAGGGTCAGGGTGTCGGTGCCCAGCGTCCCGATGACGGTGTTGATGGCGGACAGACTGACCGCGCCGGCATTCAGCAGGGTCAGGGTATCGGTGCCGTGCGTGCCCAGTACCGTTTCGACGGACGAGACACTGATCGTACTGCCGGTGAGCAAGGTCAGGGTGTCTGTGCCGCTGCTGCCCAGAATGGTGGCAATGTTCGATACGGAGAGCGTCTCTGCCGTCAGCATGATCACCGTATCGGAGGTTCCCGTTGCGCCAAGCACAGAATCGATGGCCGAGATGGACAACGTGGCGCTGGACAGCAGAACGATGCTGTCGCATCCGCTGCCATCGCCGGTACCGATGGCGACACTGATGCCGCGGACCGAAACGGCGCCATCGCCCAGCAGGGTCAGGGTATCCGTACCGATGGTGCCCAGCACGGTCGCGACATTCTCGATGCTGACGGCGCCTGCGGTCAGCAGGGTCAGGGTGTCGGTACCGGTGGTGCCCAATACCGTTGCGATGCCGGAGATGCTCAGGTTGGCAGCCGTCAGCAAGGTCACGGTATCGGTGGTGCCGACCACCCCGATGATCGTGGCGATATTCGACACGGCAAGTACATCCTGGGTCAGCAGCGTGACCGTGTCCGTTGTTCCTGCATTCCCCATGATGGTATCGATGGCTGACAGGGCTATCGCACTGCTTGACAGCAGGGTGACCGTGTCAGAGCCGCTGTAGTCTCCGGTGCCGATGACGCTGGCGATGCCGCGAACCGAAAGATTACCGTCGGTCAGCAGGGTCAGGGTGTCCGTCCCGGCCAGGCCGATTACCGAGGTGATCGATGACAGGGAAATGGATCCGCCCGTCAGCAGCGTCAGTGTGTCGGTGCCGCTTGCGGCGCCGATGACGGTACCCGAGCCGCTCAGCGAAAGCGAACCGCCCGTCAGCATCGTGATGGTGTCGGTGGCGGCCGATGCGATCAGCGTGGCAATGCCCGAGATGCTGATCTGTCCGCCCGTGAGCAGCGTCACGATGTCGGTGCCGCGCAGACCGATCAGCGTTTCGATCGACGATACGCTCATGCTGCCACCGGTGAGCAGGGTCAGGGTGTCGGTCCCGCTGGTGCCCAGTACCGTGGCAACGTTCGAAACGCTCAGCACGTTCGGGCTCAGCAGCGTGACCGTGTCCGTCGTGCCGGACGTGCCCAGCACGGTGGCGATGGCCGACACGGCCAGCACGCTGGTGGAGAGCAGCGTCACGGTATCGGTGCCGGTTCCGGTGCCGATCACCGAACTGATGCCGCGCATGGAAACATTGCCGTCTGTCAGCAGGGTCAGGGTATCGGTGCCATAGGTGCCGATCACCGTATCGATCAGCGAAATGCTGACGGCGCCTGCCGTCAGCAGGACCAGCGTATCCGGCCGGGTGGTGCCGATCACGGTTTCGATCGACGACACGCTGACGACCTGGGCCGTCAGCAGGGTCAGGGTGTCGGTGCCGCTGCTGCCCAGTACGCTGGCGATGTTCGATACGAACAGATTGGTGGCGGTGAGCAGCGTCAGGGTGTCGGTGGTGCCGGCGGCGCCCAGTACGCTATTGATCGCCGAGGTGGACAGGGCGCTGCTCGACAGTAGCGTCACCGTATCCGTACCGCTTCCTGTACCGGTCACCGAGTTGATGCCGCGCATCGCGATATTGCCGTCGGTCAGCAGCGTGACGGTATCGGTGCCGGTGGTGCCGATCACCGTCGCGACGGCGGACAGGCTGACCGCACCGCCGCTGAGCAGGGTGACGGTATCGGTGCCGGTGGTGCCGAGCACGGTGGCGATGTGCGATACGCTGACCGCGCCGCCCGTCATCAGGATCAGGGTGTCGGTGTTGCCGTTCGCGCCCAGGATCGAGGCGATGCCGGATACGCTGACCACGCCTGTCGTCATGAGGGTCAGGGTGTCGGTGCCGCTGACGCCGATCACGGTGCGGATGGCCGATACGCTCACCGCATTGGCGTTGAGCAGGGTCACGGTATCGGTGGCGCCCGACATCCCCAGTACGGTGGCGATGTTCGACACGCTGACATAGCTGGGGCTGAGCAGGGTCACGGTATCGGTGGTGCCGGCGCCACCGGTGACGGTGGCGATGGCGGAGACGCTCAGGCTGGTCGAAGACAGCAGCGTCACGGTGTCGGTGCCGCTGCCGGTGCCGATCACGGTACTGATGCCGCGCACTTGCAGATTACCGTCGGTCAGCAGGGTGACCGTGTCGGTGCCGAAGGTGCCGATCACGGTATCGATGCCCGAGGTGCTGATGGCGCCCGCTGTCATCAGCGTCACGACGTCGGGGCGCGTGGTGCCGATGACGGTGGCGATCCCCGACAGGCTGATCGCCTGGGCGGTCAGCAGCGTGACCGTGTCGGTGGTGCCGGCGGTACCCAGCACGGTGGCGATATTGGATACGCCGATGACGCTGGCCGTCAGCAGGGTCAGGGTATCGGTGGTGCCGGCGCCGCCGAATACGGTGTTGATCGCTGACACGGCCAGCACGCTGGTGGAGAGCAGCGTCACAGTATCGGTGCCGGTTCCGGTGCCGATCACCGAACTGATGCCGCGCAGCGAAACATTGCCGTCGGTCAGCAGGGTGACGGTATCGGTGCCATAGGTGCCGATCACCGAGTCGATCATGGAAATACTGACCGCGCCCGCCGTGAGCAGGGTCAACGTATCCGGCCGGGTGGTGCCGATCACGGTGGCGATGCCTGAAACACTGATGGCCTGGGCGCTCAGCAGGGTCAGGGTATCGGTATTGCCGGCCAGCCCAAGGACCGTGGTGATGTTCGAAACGCTGACGGCGCTGGTGGTGAGCAGGGTCAGGGTATCCGAGGTGCCGGTCGCCCCGATCACGGTATTGATCGCCGAGGTGGACAGGACGCTGCTCGACAGCAGTGTGACGGTATCGGACCCGGACCCGGTACCGATCACCGAATTGATGCCGCGCATGGCGACATTGCCGTCGGTCAGCAGCGTGACGGTATCGGTGCCGGTGGTGCCGATCACCGTCGCGACGGCGGACAGGCTTACCGCGCCGCCGCTGAGCAGGGTGACGGTATCGGTGCCGGTGGTGCCGAGCACGGTGGCGATGTGCGACACGCTGACCGCACTGCCGGTGAGCAGGGTCAGGGTGTCGGTGTTGCCGTTCAGCCCCAGGATCGAGGCGATGCCCGACACGCTGACGGCGCCTGCCGTCATCAGGGTGAGGGTGTCGGTGCCGCTGACGCCGATCACGGTGCGGATGGCGGATACGCTCACCGCATTGGCGTTGAGCAGGGTCACGGTATCGGTGGCGCCCGACATCCCCAGTACGGTGGCGATGTTCGACACGCTGACCGCTCCGCCGGTCAGTAGCGTCACCGTATCGGTGGTGCCCGCGCTGCCGATGACAGAGGCGATCGCCGACAGACTGATGCTGCCGGTCGTCAGTAAGGTCACCGTATCGGTGCCGTTTCCGTTGCCGATGACGGTGCTGATGCCGCTTGCCGCGGTATTGCCTCCGGTGAGCAGAATGAGGGTGTCGGTGCCCCCCGTGCCGATGACAGTGTCGATCGACGACAGGCTGTAGGTGCCGGCGGTCAGCAGGGTCAGCGATTCGGGCTTGACCGTGCCCATGATGGTGGCAATGCCGGAGACGCTCAGATTGCCTGCCGTCAGCAGGGTGACGGTGTCGGTGCCGCCCGTGCCCAGCACCGTGGCGATATTTGAAACGCCCAGGCTTTGCGCTGTCAGCAATGTAATGGTGTCGGTGGTACCGTTGGCGCCCCATACGGTGTTGACCGCCGAATCCCGCAGCCAGGTATTGCCCAGCAGGACGACGGTGTCCGAGCCCGTGCCGGTGCCGATGACGCTGGCGATACTGCGAATGGCGATGGTGCCATCCGTCAGGAAAGTCAGGGAAGCCGCACCGTAGCTGCCAAGTACGGTGCTGATGCCAGCAACGCTGACGTTGCCGGCGGTCAGGAGGGTCAGGGTGTCTGTGCCGCCGGTGCCGATCACGGTTGCGATGGAGGATACGCTGGATGCGCCGCTCGACAGGAGGATCACGGTATCGGTGGTGCCCGCCGCACCCAGCAGGGTGCTGACACCGGAAATGCTGACAACGCCCGAGTTGAACAGCGCAACCGTATCGGTGGTGCCCGCCGTGCCCAGCACAGTACTGATGGCCGAAATGTAAACCGTGCTGGATGACAGCAGGGTCACGGTATCGGTCCCGCCTGCGCCGCTGACGCTGGCGACTCCGCGCAGTGCGAGATTGCCGTCACTGAGCATCGTCACCGTGTCGGTGCCGTTAACGGCAATGACCGAGCTGATGCCGGAAATGCTTGCATTGGCGACCGATAGCAGGGTCACGGTATCCGTGCCGGTTCCGGTTCCCATCACCGAGACCGTCCCGCCGACCGTGATGTTGCCGTTGGTCATCAGGGTTAGCGTGTCCGTGTGGCCGGCCGTGCCGATGACCGTCGCAATGCCGGATACGCTGACCGCCTGGCTGTTGAGCAGTGTCAGGGTGGTGGTCGAACCCGCCGTACCGAAAACGGTACCGATCGCGGACATGCCGGCCACCCCGCCGGACAGCAGCGTGACCGTGTCGCTGCCGGTTCCGGTACCGATGACACTGACGCTGCCGCTGACGGCGATGTTGCCATCGCTCAGCAGGGTCACGGTATCGGTGCCGCTGTTGCCGATGACGGTATTGATGCCGGAGATAAAGACGTTGCTGCCGGACAGGAGGGTCAGCGTATCGGTGCCGGTTCCGCTGCCCAGTACACTGGCTGTGCCGCCTATCACAAAGCTGCCGTTGGTCAGCAGCGTAATCGTATCGGTTCCCGATGCGCCGATGATGGTACTGATGCCGCTGACACTGACCGCCCCGCCTGTCAGCAGGGTCAGTGTGTCGGTGCCGCGCAGCGCGATCACGGTTTCAACGGACGAGACGCTGACGGCGCCGCCGGTGAGCATGGTCAGCGTGTCCGTCCCGCTGGAACCGATTACCGTGGCGACATTGGATACGCTGATCGCGGCGGTGGTGAGTAGCTGCACCGTGTCGGTCGTGCCGGTCGAGCCAATGACGGTTCCGATTGCCGAAATGGAGACGTTGCCGCTGGACAACAGGGTGACGGTGTCCGTCGAAAGACCGGTCCCCATGACGCCGGAAACACCTCGGATCGACACTGTGCCGTCGGTCAACAGGGCGACCGTGTCACTGGCGACGGTGCCGATGACCGTGGCAAATCCGGAGGCGCTGGTGATGCCGCTGCCCAGCAGGGTCAGCGTTCCGCCCGCCGCCGCGCCGATGATGCTGCTGATGCCGGAGACGCTGACAGCGCTGCCGCTGAGCAGGGTGACGGTGTCGGTGTTGCCGGTGCCGCCGATGATGGTGTTGATGCCCGACACGCTGATCGCGCCGCTGGTCAGCAGGCTGACCGTATTGCCGCCTCCGGCGGTTCCCGTCACGGTCGCGATGCCGGATACGGCGACACTGCCGCTTGTGAGTAGTGTCACTGTATCGGTGCCGGAGCCCGTGCCGATCACGGTGTTGACGCCACGCACGGAAAGATTGCCGTCCGTCAGCATGGAGACCGTCTGAACACCGGCCTGGCCAATGACGGTATGGAAACCGGAGATCGAAACATTACTGGTGGAGAGCAGGGTGAGGGTATCCGACCCGGATACCGTATCCAGGATGGACACCGTTCCTGCCGCTGCAATGTTGCCGCTGGTCATCATCACGACCGTGTCGGTGGTACCCGCGGCGCCGAAGACGGTGCTGATGCCGGAAATGCTGACGGTGCTGCTGTTGAGCAGTGTCAGTGTGTCTGTTGTGCCCGCCGTCGCCAGGACGGTGCTGATCCCGGACACGCCGGCGTTACTGCTGGCCAGCAGGGTGACGGTATCGACGCCCGCCCCGGTGCCGACGACGCTGGCGACGTTGCGCACGGCCAGGTTGCCGTCGCAGAGCATCGTGACCGTATCGGTGCCGAAGGTGCCGATGACGGTGCTGACGCCGGAAATGGCGACTTTGACGCCGGACAGCAGTGTCAGGGTGTCGTTGCCTGACCCCGCGCCAAGCAGGCTCAGATTGCCACCGACCGTCAGGTTGCCGTCGGTGAGCAGAAGGACGGTGTCGGTGGTGGCTGCGGCCAGTACCGTGCTGATGCCGGAAATGCTGAGGGTGCCGCCGGTCAGAATCGTCAGCGTATCGGCGCCGTGCAGGCCGATCACGGTATCAATGGCCGAAACCGTCAGCCCGCCGGTCGTCATGAGGGTGACGGTATCCAGTCCGCTCTGGTCGCCGGTGCCGATCACCGTCGCCACCCCGCGAATCACCACATTGCCGTCGTTCAGCAGACTGACCGTATCGGTCGTCGAGACCGCACCGATGACGGTGGAAATCGCAGAAATGGCGACGTTGCCGCCCGTCAGCAACGTCACGCTGTCATTGCCCGCGCCGGTACCGATCACGGTGCTTGTGCCGCTGATGCTCAGGTTGCCGTCGGTGAGCAGCGTAATCGTATCGGTGCCAACCGTCCCCAGGACCGTCGCGAACCCCGAAATGCTGGTGGCGCCGCCCGTCAACATCGTCAGCGTCGCGCCCGGGCTGTTGGCGATGATGCTGCTGATGCCGGAAATGCTGATGGCACTGCCTGTCAGCAGGGTCAGGGTGTCGATGTTGCCCGTCAGTCCCGTGACGGTACCGATCCCCGAAAGCGTGACCGCGCCCGCATTGAGCACGGTGAGGGTGTCGTTGGTGCCGCTCGCGCCGAGCACCGTATCGATGGCCGAGATACTGATTGCGCTGCTGCACAGCAGTGTCACCGTGTCGCAACCGTTTCCGTTTCCGGTGCCGATCAATGTTGCGATGCCGCGCACCGCCAGCTTGCCGTCCGCCATGAGGGTGACGGTGTCGGTGCCGGAGAGCCCGACGACGGTGCCGATGTGGGCGATGCTGACCGTGCTCGCCGACAGCAAGGTCAGCGTGTCGGTGGCGGCGCCCGCATTGGTGATCGACAGCGCGCCGCGTGCGGCGAGGTTGCCGCCGGAAATCAGGGTGACGGTGTCGGTGGCGCCTGCCGCGATGAGGGTGTTGATGCCGGCCACGCTGACGACATCGCCGGTCAGCAGCGTGACCGTGTCGTTGCTCCCCGCTGCACCGAGAACCGTGTCGATGTCCGAGACGGCAAGCTGGCCGCTGGTCAGCAGGGTGACGGTATCAAGGCCGTTGACGTTGCCGGTGCCGATGACCGTTGCGATGCCGCTGACCGCCAGACGGCCATCGGCCAGCAGGGTCACGGTGTCGGTGGTGCCGGCGAGTCCGAGCGCGGAGCTGATATTGGATACGGCGATGGCGCCGCTCGACAGCAGCGTGACGCTGTCGGTTCCCGTGCCGGTGCCGAACACGGTGCGGATGCCGCGTACCGCGATGTTGCCGTCGGTCAGCAGCATCACCGTGTCGGTGCCCCAGGCGCCGATGACGG
>Ga0326727_10024795_pt1 | contig 11302 bp, 10 predicted proteins | sample MB2enrmetagenome_FD_207643 | JGI IMG/M metagenome (GOLD analysis project Ga0326727, IMG submission 207643) | Lab enriched peat soil microbial communities from McLean, Ithaca, NY, United States - MB29MY | ecosystem: Environmental > Terrestrial > Soil > Wetlands > Peat | place: USA: New York... | reverse complement strand
TGATGCATGCGCTGATTACGCTCACTCGTTGCAATTCCTTTTGACTCAACGTGAATGTCTCCTGTCTCATGGGGTGACATTTTCACGTTGCCGTTAAGGGGTGACAGAATTATGGAGCTAAGACAACCATCTAACGGCCAGGTTCATTGCATGTTCCCTCCGTGCTATATCTGAACTTTTGAGGCCATCGATGTACTTTCGCAAATTTCCATTCGAAGCGTAGCCCCTCCTCTGCGTAAGGCGGCGAAAACTATTCAGCCATCGGAACATGGTTTGATACCTTTTTCCCAAGTCGTGCCGTACCTTCGCTACCCGCCACCGCTCGACAAGAAATTTCTTACTGATCTCTACGTCGGACTGGCCAACGACGAGGGACACCAAGAGTGAATCATGATTAAGTCCCTGTAATAACGGGTGCCTCGCCATGACTGGATCAACTTTGGATTTGCCCGTCCTGACTCTCAGAAAGACAGAATCCTTAGTCAGCTGAGCCAATTTGTCCAACGATCTTTGTGTATCTGGAAATAAATCGCGTACACTACCTCGAAAACAAGGCCTCAGCGTGGTCGGCGTCTCGGCGTCGAACAGACTTGGCGCGCTCGTTACCACGAGGCCGGTGCGAGATTTTATCTGATTGAACAGAGGATGAATCTTCCCATCAACCACAGCTGTGGAGACAGATTCAAGTCGATTCACCTGAGTGCGGAGCCTCTTATATTCGACGATTAGTCGTACAACTGGATTGCTTATTGAAAGTTGTTCCAACATCGAAAGCGAAACACTTCTTGACCCGATGGGGTCTCGGAACTCTACAGACTCTTTAACTACATCTGAAATATCCGAGTGTGATTCTAAGTCGATAACTCTGCCAATAATCCTGCAAATATCCGACTTCAGACGATCAACTTTTTTGACAAGGCCCCGCCTAATCCTTTCAATTCTTCCGACATCAGTGGGTATTCCGTCAAATTCGAGGTTTCCCAGCCTCTGCAGCAACTGCATCGTCTGATTGAGGAACTGACAGGTAATACCTCTCTTCTCAAGCTGAACTGAGAGAATGGGATAGAGACGCAGGGTTACGTCGGCGTCTTGGCAACCGTGGTTGATCATTTCTCGGAACGGCAAGTCTAAGAAGCTGACACTTTCACCAACCACATCGTGATAGGTTTTGATTTCTTTGCCCAGGAGACGCTTAGCCAGATACGAAAGGTTGAAAAATGGCCAATCGCCGTGACAATCAAACGCTGCCAACATCGTGTCAAAGTGGAGACGTCTTATTGGGAGCCCGGCCCTACGGAGAAGCAGGTAATCGTATTTGATGTTGTGGCCGATGAAATCGACGTCACTATTGAATATGCGGTTTAACACTCCCAACACATCGCTCTTCGTTAAGCCTCTGAGGTCCCTTTCAATCAAAGGAACAAAATAGGCCTCTCGTTCTTTCACGGAGAAGGAAACGCCAAGCAACGTTCCCTCCCTTGGATCCTTGTCATCGGATTCTGTGTCTATAGAGCACAGCTTCGATCTGCATATCAGGGATTCGAGTTCTTGCATCCCTTTGTGATCAATTGCAGCGTGATAGGATTCCGATCTTGGCGCACAACTCCCAAAAACCGGCCGCACATCGGCAGAATTCGGTAATAGAGTTGATAAAGAGTGAAAACCATAGCCGTTAAGAAGCTGACGATTTCTTGCCGTGTCGAGGTCGTTGAGAGAACCATCCTGGGTAGCACAGCAGGCTGTACCTACAAGTCGTTCAGGCTTGCTCTCTGCGTAGCATTGGCGAATTCTGGTCTCACATTCTGCAAGCTTACGCCGGATTTGAACCGATCTCACCCGGGCTACCTTTTCATAGATGAAATCTATGTTTCCGTACAATTCGACGAGGCGCACTGCCTGCATGTTCGTCAAGGCTGCCCCGTTCGAAGCGTCGGTTAGTGCAAGGTACGTAGGCACATCTTTTGGGGCGACGCCTATTACCGTTTTCACCGTTTCCGAGGACAGCCAGTCCCACTCCACCTGACTACCTTTTCGGGGAAGGACGACAATGCAATCATCGGCGCATAGCTGCAGAAAGTGCCTGTCAGACGTCACGATGTGCGAGAATCGCGAACACATGTGGTGGGCTAACTGTAGGCCGTAATTCAGGGGGTCGTGGAGGTAGGGTATGTTCAGTTTTTTGAGGTTGGCAGTCAAATCATTGATATTTTGAAGGCTTGTCAGCGAATGAGTTTCCTTTCCAAGGAGCAGCATGCCAAGCTTGATTCCAAGCTTGCGTCTGAGCCGCAGAAAATCTCTCAAGCACCCAAATGTGAATGTGCAATCCCTTCCTTCAGTCGTCAAAAGAGGGGTCGCGTAAAAAGTATCTTTTGCCCGCTCAACGATGAATGCAGCGTCGATCAGGAAGCTGTGCTTGGGCTTCACCATTCCCGATAGTTTCCTGACCTGATGTGATTCGGGTCATGAAAGAAGTCAATATCCCAAATTTTCTTCCCCGCACGTTTGGGGTTGTGCTTAAAGAACTCGTTCCTCTCTCGGAAATGAGTCGAGATCGCGGTCTTCATTTCCTCTACTGACTGATAATCAGAATTGTGTACTACAGCCCTCTTCATAGCGCTAAAGACAGCCTCGATAACATTCAGGAATTGCGCGCTCGATGGAAGGGGGACAAATTCAATGATCGGCCCGTAATCACCTGTGCTGTTCCACATATTGAGACTATCAATGCTTTCCACCAAATCGTCCGATCCATGCCAAGACGCGGCATCCCAGGTCAGATAGATTTTCGATTTGTGGTGATACTGGTTGAAAAGTATCTCTGCTAAATCGAACATTCCCGCTGAGTCTTTCGTGTTTCCGTAGAACCAAGTGACTTCGTTGGTTGTGGCGCTTAGGGCCCCGTAAATGGTGATAGACCCCTTTGAACGCTGGTTCTGAGGGTGGCTGGGCGTCTGCCGCCTTGGCGTATAACATCTGCCTCCGTATCGTCTGACTTGGAGTGGTCCCAGTTCGTCAATAAAGAACAAATCCTCATCCTTTTTTAGTGATTGAAGTGTCCTCAACAACAATTCAACCTTTTCCCGGTATTTCGGATCGGGACTTGTAAGAACTCTACGAGACTTTTTCCAACTAAGGCCTGCTTGCTTCAAGAGCCGATAAACAGTCGTTTTTGAGGGTGTCCAATCAACCAGCTTCCCAAAAGCTTCGGCAATGCTCTCTTGAGTCCAGTTACTTCTGTTTATCCCGTAGACGCTTGGTTTGTGGTGAAGGATTTCAATGATTAACCTAGTTCCAGGATGTAGCTGACTGGTCCCTGTTGAGATCCCCCGGTTAGCGGTTTTTGTCCCCGCATCATTTGTGGGAGAGTCAAGTGTGGATTCTGAAGAACACTCTTCGTTTGGAATTTTGAAAATAAGTGAAACGAGACCGTTGAAGGTCTTGTGGAGTTTTTTCTCAGCGGCAGCAATTCGTGCCGCTGATGCCAACCAACGACCGCGTATAATTCTGACATCGCCCTCGCTGATGCCGACTTCCTTAGCAGTTGCCGACTCAGAGATGCCATCACTCCAAAGCAAGATAGCGCGTTCCGGCTGAACAGAGCCTTGAATGCCCGTTTGGTCTTTAATGATTAGATCGAGTATCTCTCGTTGAACGACCGATAGTTCAATAATCGCCGGTAGAAAGTTAGTGGCTCGGCTGTTTGTTGCCCCGGCATAGTTCTGCGTTGGCGTCACTTGTTCCGGAACCGCGGTCCTGCAAGCAAGGTCGTTATCCCTACCGGGATAATGGCTACGCAGTGCCATTATTTGGTCAACTAACTGGGCCGAGCGAGTGGGGCGCCAAGGGTGATGTGGTCTACGAGAACGACTTTCTAGAGTTGCGAAGTTGCGAGGGTCATACCGGCGCCACCAGCGGTACAAGGCTTGTCGGCTAATCCCAAAATGGCGGGAGGTGAAAGTAGCCTTGTGGCCGTGCTGAATATAATGATTTATCCATTCAAGGCGCTTGGCTGCGTCACGGCTCAGTGTTTTTTCCGAATTTGCCAGGTGTGATACCAGTCTATCTAATCGAATTTGCATGACGAGACCCTTCGGGGAGAACCAAACAATTCTGGACGAGACAAGTGTTTTTTTGCCAGTTATGAGACTTTGAGGAGACCAATGTGCATTCACGTCCAAACACGCCGAGGATACCACCCTGAGGTGCCACTATGGCTAGCACACGCTGGAAGTTAATTCAATTGACTTCACAGTCACAACGAAACTCATTGCACTAACATTGTGCAAAAAGGACAGAGGAGGGCAGTTTCGCTCTAGCCTATCCCCTATCCCGTCAATCCGCAGACGAACGACAGCACAGCCAACGCTGGAATCAGTTCGGTAGACCGTTAGACGTCCGGACTGCGGGGGGCAGCGCCGTGCCAGCAGGGCGGTCTACCTTGTCTCCAGGCCCCAAGTAGCTCGACTGTTTGTCTTCAAGTCATCACGGCATCGAAAACAGGACCATTCCATTGCGCTGTCGTTAAGCTCGAAGGCTGAGTAGTATGTGGCTTGTTAGATTGCTCTCACTATTGATGACAACACACTTGGCTGACTTCGAAAATGACAGTAGACTAGGACTTGATTGACAAGGCTGCCAATTCAGCCTTAGGCTCATGCCTGGCCGAGATTGAATTGAACATCCTGCGTGGGTGGAGACAGTGCCAAGGTTAAAGCTCAACATCCCTGCACGCTCGCGTGCAGGTGTCTCGAAAATCCGTGAGCTTGATGAACGGACGGCTCACGATATAAAAGCAGCGCTGGACAAAGTCCTCTATAGCTCGGACCCGCCATCGGCTGCTGCAACCGACGCGCTCGCGTCCCTCTCAAGCACTAACCCGAGCGAAATCCGCGAGATTGCTACGGCTCTGGGTGTGTTGTACTCTGCGAAGGCGCAAAGGGACGTTTCGGATGAAGAAATCGCGAATGACGTTTGCGACATCCTGGAAGCTGAGTCGGGCGAGCTGAAGCTCGCTCCAGCCGAGCGGGCGGGTTTCAAGAATAAGCTCCTTATCCTGCTGAGCGCCGACGTTTTCACTTTGAGTTCCAAGGCTTGGGACCTGGCAACTGACGACGAGCGGACCTTTTGCCATGCGCGCATTCTGACCGATTTGCGACCCGTATTTGGGACGGACGTCAAGGACGGTCCGAAAGCAATGATTGTTGTTCACATATTAAAACTGGGTTACGACATAACAGCCAATCCCGATAAACACCAAGATTTCTACGTCACACTTGATGCTGATGACTTACAGGAGCTCAGGAAGACTATTGAACGCGCAGAAGCCAAGGCCAAGAGCCTTGCGGCAAGCATCAAAGATATGCGTGTTTTGGGCGCTTCAAAGGAGCGGGGCTGATGGAAGACCTGGTGCACTGCGATACGCGTCTCCTGAGTGAAAAACTATTCACCTCCGGAGTTGCGCGGGCCAGCTATTGGGTTCCGGAATCCAAGGTAACGGCAATATTCAACGAGCTTTGGCAGTGGCCTTGCGTTGGCGTTCTCGATGAACCAGCTCAAGACGTGGGTGCGCGCTTTTGCAAGTTGGCGGACGAGTGGTCAAATGAGGTCGGGAACATTTCGTCTTTGAGTGCGCTAACTTCGCACCAGAAGTATCGAGAAATAGTCAAGCTCGGTTGGGATGTGGTCCCTTTCCTGCTCCTCGATTTACAGCGAAATCATAGATTTTGGCTTCCTGCCTTGCAGGAAATCACAAGAATACGGCCATTCGACCCAAGCGACTCGGGAAACTACCAGAGGATGACCGAGGCGTGGGTTGAATGGGGCAAGAAGAAGCGCATCATATAATCCGTGCCACAATTGAGCCATCTGGAGAGCGCATTTCCGAAGCTCGCAGCCGCAGGGTATTTTAAGACGAGTGACCCGACGGGGTTGCCAGGCACACCTGGAACATTTAACTGTATTGCCTGGGCAGCCCAGGACACACACCATGATTTCTGGTGGCCAGAGCATGATGGCTACTGGCCCTTCTGGATCAAACCAGAGCCAAAGGCGCGCTGTTTCGTAAACACCTTCCGATGGCTGGGGTACTGCCTTTGCGATCACTCCCGTCGTGAGTTTGCGTTCGACAAGGTTGCATTATATGCCATACACAAGTCACGCCAGCCTGTGTCGCCGCCTCGAGCCCTGGACGACTTCGGGGAATGGGAACCAACTCACATGGCACGTCAATTGTCGGACGGGTCGTGGACAAGCAAGTGCGGCGCAAATGAAGACATCACGCACTTTACACTGGATGCCCTTGAATCCTACGGCCCTCGCTATGGACCTAATCGAAAAGAGGAATACGGATGCGCCGTGCTATACATGAAGCGATTTGTGCTGATCTCATGGGTCGTTCGCGCATTGCAGGCGCTTGCCTTCAGACTGGCGCGGAACGTGAGCAGATAGTGAAATGAAATCAGCGTTCTGCCTTTTGAAGTTGCTTGCGCGCCTTCCACTTTCGTCCGAACACACCCGGAGCCGCGGTCTCTCCATCTCTCCAAGAGCATAACCAAAAGCCACGTTAACCCCTGTATTGTGTCATTCGACGAAGGCATTCTTCACTGCGCTCCCATTAGCATTGGAAAACGGTGGCCACAGACTAACCTTTCACACCCTTTTGTGAAAGTCGGCGGTCGACTTATTGTTCGAAATGCGGGACGGTTACGATGAGTATGGTGGCGATGATGGTGGCGACGAGGAAGAAGGGCAGGAGCAGCCAAGGCAGCAAGCGGCTCGCGGGCTTCCAGCGGCACAGCAGGTGCATGACAAAGAGCAGGGGCACCCCGCCAATCAGTGTGGTCTGGTAGGCTACGGCGAGGCCGTCCAGGGTGTTCTGCATGTCGCTCATGGCCAGCGCGCGGCGGCCCATGCTGCGCAGCATCACAAAGAACCACCGGTCGTCAATCACGAACCAAACCAGTGGCATCATCAACAGTCCTGCCAGCGACAACTTCACCACCAGATGCCAGCGCGCCAACGCGAGAAAATCCAGGACCGCGCGGTAGAAGCCGCCCGGCGCCGAAGGCAGCGCCAGACAGGCGCGCAGAACGAGCACCAAAATAAGAAGTGCGATCAAGCTGGCGATTTCAACGCTGAGCGGCAAGGAAGCGGCGTGACCGTAGATCAGCCGGGAGAATTCGATGTCGAAGACGATGGCAACGAAACCAGCGGCGGGAATGCCCAACAGGACGATCACCAGGAGGAAAGGCGAAGCGCGGTCCAGAGTGGATCGCTCCATCGAACTTTCTTGCTTATTCAAAGCCATGCCGGGATTTGTGCTGATGCGCCTTGGATTTCCGTCGTGAACACCCGGATGGGAACAGTTATACACCCACGATAAGAGCCTGTGAATCTGGCGTTCCTGCTGGTCAATTCGCCTTGTTCTTGCCCCACTGCCCCGGGAAACGGCGACGCCATTCGTTCAGACGCCTTGGCGAGCTCCCGTCACCGGCGGGCCGGAGTAATGAACATGGACCAACCGCCATTCCCCATCGGGGCCTCTTCGGTAAATCTGGGTTTCTCTGCCATCCGTGGTTACAGGTGAACCGTCACTTCGCCATTTGGCGACGAAGTGCCAGTTAAACTCGGCCCAGGCCGCGTCTCCGTACATGCGGATGATGACATCACGGACTTGCAAATCCCGCTGAGAGAACAGACCGCCCATCAAGTCTTCGTACACACTTCGCTTGATTTCATGCCAGCCGTGGGCTTCGCCGCGGGGATGGATAAAAGAAACGTCTGAAGAATCAGACCAGATCTCCGACCCCAGAGCGGTGTCGGCGTCGTCAATAGACTTCGTATATTTTGCGATGAGGGCACGAATTTCAGCGGCATTACCGGGCGAGTCAGGTGACTGCACCTTTTGACTGACCGGAGATTCTTCTGACGCGGCCCTTTGCTTCGCTCCTTCCGCCATGATCTTCTCGATTTCGGCAGGATCGCGGGGGAGCTTCTGGCTGAGGAGTTCGTGGCCGGACTCGGTGACCAGCACGTCGTCCTCGATGCGCACGCCGAGATTTTCCTCGGGAATATAAATGCCGGGCTCGACAGTGACGACCATGCCCGGCGCCAAGGGCTTGTTGCAGTCCTCCAGGCCGGGATCGTGCACGTTCAGCCCGATCGAGTGGCCCAGTCCATGAATGAAATATTGTCCCAGCGGCTTGCCGTGCAAGTCCTTGCCGTGCGTCTCGATATATTTGTAGGCGATGCTGTTCAGCGTGCCTTTCTTCTCGTGCTTTTCGCGGCAGCCCATGATGGCGCCCGGCCGGACCGCGTCGATCGCGGCATTCTGCGCGCCCAGCACGATGTCATAAATCTCGCGCTGCCGCGGGGTGTACTTGCCGTTGGCCGGTACGGTGCGCGTGATGTCCGCGGCATAGCCTGAATATTGCGCGGCCACGTCCATCAACACGATGTCGCCGTCCTCGATTTTGCGGAAGAGCTTGTCGTAATGCAGCACCGTGGAGTTGATGCCCGCACCGACAATGGGCGCATAGGCTTCATCTTCAGCTCCTCCCATCGCGTGGACATACTCCATCTTGGCCGCGACCTGATACTCGAACAGCCCCGGCCGCATCATTTTCATGGCTTCAAAGTGGGCATCGAGCGAGAGATTGATGGCCTGGCGCAGCAAGGAAAGTTCGGTCGGCGATTTGACAACGCGGAGGCCGTTGATATTGGCGCGAATGTCTTTGACAGCAGCTTGGGGCGCGGCCAGCTTCAGCCAGTCCACGACTTCTTTCTCGTGCGGATAACCGCCCAATTCCCGCTGGTAGGGAAGGATGGTATAGAACGAAGGATAAATTTTGACGAGTCGTTCGACGGTGGCACGCAATTCCGGCAGCTCTTTAACCAGCGCGAAGCCCGTGCGCGACTCGATCCCAGGATCGCTCGGCGACATGCGCACGCCGTTCCACTTCTCCTTTTCCCGATTCTTGGGCGGCAGGAAAAAGATTTCGCGCGGCCCTGCCCAGTCATCCTTTTTTGCGCTGCTGCCCGCGGGCGGCAGGAGGACCAGCGCGGCCTCCTCTTCATTGTGGCCGGTGAGGTAATAGAAATTTTCTTCCTGCGCGAAGATGTAGGCCTGCGCTTCTACTTCGCGGCCGGTGTAGCCGAGCAGCACGACGGGACCATCGATATTGGAAGCAAGCTTGGCGCGGCGTTCGGCATAGACGGAGTTGGGCTCGCGCTCGCGGCGCTGCTGCGCCATGGCGGGAAGAAGTGCGCAAAACGCCAGCAGGAGCAACGCGGCGATGCGCCAGACCCAGCCTTGGCCGCTCACGCACGGCAAATTCATTCGGAAACGACGAGACACACCACTCATTCGGCCACCTCAGAGTCCCTCAGGGCAATAGAGGGAAGAGCAAATTGTAGCCGAAAAGCGCGCGGCCTGGGAAACCCGGGGGCCGCGAAACGCCTGAGTGGTCCAGAAAGGATTAGGGAGCGAGGAGCCTCGAACGGGGGGCTGAACAATTTGCCAGTAGCGCTCTGGGCAACTGCGCGGCATCGCGGCATGGAACCGGACTAGGATAGAATAAGGCTTCAGCCAGGGAGGGACAGTGGAACGCGAACGCCGTCGCACGCCCAGGTATGTCTTTTTCGCCAGCGCCGAACTCCTTGAAGAGAAATCGGAAGTGCGCGTCGCTTCCCGGGTCAGCGAGTTGAGCCTGTACGGTTGTTACCTGGACATGATGAATCCCTTCCCCAAGGACACCCACGTGCTCCTGAGGATTTGGACTGACGAAAAGATTTTCCAGACGAAGGGCAGAATCATCTACTCCCAGCCCAATATGGGTGCCGGCGTTGTCTTCCTCGACGTGCAACCCATGTATCTGCCGATCCTGCAACACTGGCTCGACGAGGCCGCCAAAAAGCAGTAGCCGCATTCCTCACGCGATAAAACTTTGCCGGCAACTCAGGCACTGCAACATGCCTTCGTCCTGTGGAGCGTGTTGTTTGCGCCCCGAAGGATGACAAGGTGTTGCGCTGTCTGAATAGCGGGCGAGATTGCATCTTGTGAGAAAGTCCAGCTAAAGTCTTTCTGGGATCGCCAATGCCAAAGCTCACCATCTCTCCCGCCGATCGCGTTTTTGTTCTCACCGGTGCCGGCATCAGCGCCGACAGCGGTATTCCTACGTTTCGCGATGCCGGCGGACTGTGGCGCAATTATCGAATCGAAGAAGTCGCTTCCCCGCTTGCCTGGCGGCGCGATCCACGCCTGGTCTGGGATTTCTACTCGATGCGGCGCAAAGTGGCATCCGCGGCCAAGGCCAATCCCGGCCATTTAGCCCTCGCTTCGCTCGAACAGGCTCTCGACGACCGCCTTTTTCTGTGCACGCAAAACGTGGACAATCTTCACGAGCAGGCCGGTGCGCGGCGCGTTCTCCACATGCACGGCGAGCTCTTCAAGAGCCGTTGCGACTCCTGTTCCCTGCCGCCCTTCGCAGACACCTCCCTGTACGAATCACCCGGCGAGATTCCGCGCTGCTCCTGCGGGGGCAAAATTCGCCCGCACATCTGCTGGTTCGGCGAGACTCCTTTTGCGCTCGAGCAAATCTTTCAAGCACTCGAGGATTGTTCCATCTTCCTGGCTATCGGTACCTCCGGCAGCGTTGAGCCTGCCGCCAGTTTTGCCGCCCAGGTTGCCGGACGCGCCAGAACTGCCTATGTGGGTCCCGAAGCTCCCATCAACCGCTCCTTGTTTGACGAGTGCTTCCTTGGCAAAGCGGGCGAGCTTCTGCCCGGCCTTTTTTCCTGGTGAAATGACGCCTGAGTTTCGCTCACGCTTGCGGTCTTCGCATTCCTTCTCTTCCCTGAATTGGGTACAATAATATCTTCCCCGGCGGGATCCTCCCGGAGCAATCATGCATCCGTAAGGTAGAAATTCACCGCAGGTGCCAAATGAACTCCGATCCACAAATGCAGCACAACGCACCACGTCTAAAGAAGCTGTTAGTTTATGCGTTGATTGCGATTGCAGTCGCGGCTAGTTATGTCGCCTACATCCTGCTCTCTCGTCGTGCGTCGACCCGCGAAATCGAGCGGCGCAACGCCGCGAAACAAGCCGAGCAGCATCGCGCAGAAGATCGCCTCACCCTTGAACAACTGGGTGGCTCAGATTTCGGCATACGCGCTTTTTCCGCTTCTCCCGCGGTCATCCGGCGGGGCGAATCCGCACAGATCTGTTACGACGTCACCAACGCCAAGAGTGTCAGCCTTGATCCGCCTGTGGCGCAAGTTTGGCCCTCGCACACGCGGTGTT
>Ga0326727_10024794_pt1 | contig 11303 bp, 8 predicted proteins | sample MB2enrmetagenome_FD_207643 | JGI IMG/M metagenome (GOLD analysis project Ga0326727, IMG submission 207643) | Lab enriched peat soil microbial communities from McLean, Ithaca, NY, United States - MB29MY | ecosystem: Environmental > Terrestrial > Soil > Wetlands > Peat | place: USA: New York... | reverse complement strand
TTGAACTATGAACCCAATCCAAGAAAATCAGCCCACCGAACCCCTACAGCCCATGAACAACGATCCATCTGGGAAATCCCGATTAAAGACTTTGAGGTTCCGGCGGAGAATGCGCCGGCAATTCCCGATCGTAAGTGCGAATACCGTCTGATTCGTCATCCCGAAGTCACTCAAAACCAGATTGTTTACTCCCGAGAAATCCGCGACGAAGACGCATCGCGTGCCTATCATGGCCGAAGCGCCGGAACCTGAAACGACATAGGCGTAACCGGGCCGACCAAGGAAAGTCTGCCCATCGCGATTGTTATCCAGGATGGACGACGTCATCCCGGCTCCGGTGATCATGATATTTTGGTCACCAAAGAGCGGGGACGTGGCGGAAACCAGCGGCGCCACGGTGTTTGCGCTGCCGCTGAGGTTTACGAAAGTCTGATGGGCATTCTGAACAACCGGACCATTTTCACCGTTGGCGGAGGTGATCGTCACACCAGAGCCAATGTCCAGCCACGTGTTATCCCCTGTCAAAAGGGGAGCCTCCACTTGAAAGCTCCGATCGAGGATCAAGTGAACATCGTGAATATAGCCGCCAAAATAATTGTTGATCAATGCCGCGCAATTGGTCCCGCTGGCGGAGAAAGACGGTATCTGTTCCAGTGTTACAGCGGTCTCTCCCGGTGCCCACGAAGTGGAAGTGGTCACGGTGAAACTTGTCGGGCCGGAAGTCCCGGATTGCGCCACCGCCCCCTGGCCGGAGATGAAAAGACCGCATAATACAATAATTACGGAAAGGAGCGGGGCGACCGGAATCGCCATTCTTCCCATACCGAGCTTACGAACCAGCATTTCAATAGACCTTTCTTTTTCGAGGTTGGCACGATTTTCTGCCGCCTGCCTCTTTGAGCAAGCCTTTATGCTCTCCACTTCTTGCTGAATCTACCACCCGGTGCTACCGGCACCTATTCCGCCCGGCTGATCGCCGGGAGACCGTACGTTTTTTGTAACGTGTCCACGTGATCGGCCACCTGTTGGGCATCGAGGTAGATTACGTTCGGATTCCCTTCGAACTCGATCTTTTGAAACCCGTTCACCGGCCGATCCAGGGCCCTCTTCACATCGGCAAAGCTGGCAAGCGGAATATCGTTGATCCTGGTGACCACCAGAGAACTCAAATCCTCGTAACCGATCGTATCTTCCGTCGGAAGCACCTGCGACAGAATCACCAGATGCTTGCGGCCTCCGTGGAACAGGTCCGATTGATACCGGTCATAATAGACGAACCGTTCAGGCGCCTTCTTCTGCCAGTCGCCCCCCCATTCCTTGAGATACTGGCGCGACAACTCCTCGAGCACCAGGCCGCCCAGCACATAGTAATCCGGCGCCTTGTCGACGACATAGGGCTCGATGACATAGCTTTCCACCGGCTTGTGCCGCAGTGTGACGTCCACGCTGAGCGTCCTGCCGTCACGGAGCAGCTTGAAAGGCACCTTGCTCCCAGCACTCTGGAGCGAGATGATATTGACGAGCGAGAGCTTCCCATGGACCGGATCGATATAATTGCCATCCTGATCCACACTCATTCCCGCGACCTCCAGCAGGATGTCTCCCTGCTTGATGCCCGCTTCTTCCGCAGCGCTGTCGCGCTCCACGTGAGTAATATAGACGCCGCCCGGCACCATGGCCGGGATACCCGAGTACTGCCGCAGTTGCGGGTCGCGCGTCGGCGAGAAAAGCAGCCCGGCCTTCGGGAAGCCACCGTAACTCTTCTGCGCCGCATCTTTCAGGAAATGGTCGACCACCTCCGCCGGGATCGCGTCGGCGTCCTGCGTCCGCGTATCATATCTCAGCAATAGCCCGGCCAGCTTGCCCCCCTTGATGATCGGCAGCGTGAAACTCCCGTCCCGGTATTGCAGGGGCGTCGTGAGGCTGTAATCCAGCAGCGCCACGTCTTCCTCCGGGTATCTGCTCACCTGCACGGTCGTCAGCAATGCATCGGTCGTCAGCAGCGCGCCGGTGTTCTCCAGTTGCCAGACGCTGATGTGATCGCCCACCACTGCGTTGGTCAGCTTCAGTGGGGTGATCCCTTTCAGAAAATCCGGCGCCTGCGGCTTGAGCAATGCGAGGTCCGCCTCGTAATCGACCGCTTCCACGCTGGCAGGCACTTTCTCTCCGCTCTCAGCCCGCTCCAACTCAAGATAATTACTGTTCGCGATCAGTTCGGCAGTTACGAGCACATCGCCGTTTTCCAGCACGGCACCCAGGCCCCGGCGCGAGTAAGGCGCATGCTTGGTCCATGGATGGAAAAAGTCCCAAGCCTGATCGGTCGCGTTTACCCTCACCACCGGCACCTGCTTTGCCGCCGATGCGCCCATGGGCGCCGCGGATACCGGTCCCGCCGCGGCGAGCAGAAGCGCGATAGTTACACCCCATGGAGTAAGTGCTTTCATGGTCTAATCCCTTAGATTCTGCTCTTTCACCACATTGTACCGCTGATCGATCCGCTGCCGAGCCGCCTCCACCGCGGCGCGGTTGAGCACCAGCGGCCGGCCCACTCCCAATAACTTGATGACATATTGATCCGCCTCCTTGCGCAAACCGTTCGCGAGGTCGTCCAGGGTCTTCACCTTCTCCCCGTTGATCTCCTCGACGATCCCGTTCTTGAAATCGCCGAGATAAGTATTGATCGGGTCCGGCAGGATCGCGCTGAGGACGATCACCTCCGGATGATCCTTGTATAACTCATCCTCGAGAAAGAAATCGTAGAAGTAACGCACCCGCAGATCATCGATGTCGTAAGCCTCAAGAAAGTTTCGCGACAGCGGCTGGAAGAGCATCCCCCCGTACAACACGTAGCGCGGCGCCGCGTCATAAGTATTTGCCTGCATCAGGTACGGCCACGTCGCGTCCAGCTTTACCACCACGTCCATCGGCTGGCGATTCCTGATGATGCGCATCTTCACGTCATCCCCCTTGAATTTCCGCTCCACCACCTCCGCCATCTCCACGCGCGCGCCGTCGAGCACGATGAAGCCGTCGCTCGCGATGTCATGCCCGTCGATGCCCATCAACACGTCGCCGTCCTTGAGCACGCCGTCCGAGCAACCACCCGCGGCCACCTTGCTCACCATCACCCCGCGGTCGTCGTCATCGAGTCCCAGCGCCCGCCGCATCGCCGGATTTTGCAGCGGAAACGTCGCGATCGAGAGGTCCATGTAACCGTCGTAATGCCCGTCGGAGATATCCTTCAGAAACCGCTCGATAACCGGCACGGGGATCATGTAACCGACGTTCTGCGCCACGTCGCCGCTGTAACCCTGGAATGCCACGCCGACCACCTTTCCGTGTTGCAGGACCGGTCCGCCGGAGTTGCCCGGGTTGATCGCGGCGCTGATCTGTATCGCCAGGTGCGAGTCCACCAGCGAGTGCGTGTAAACCTGGAAATCGATCCGCGACACGATCCCCTGCGTGACCGAAAGCCGGTCGCCTCCCACGGGGTACCCGTAAGCCGCCACCGTGGACTCGATCTCCGGGATGCCCCCCAGTTCCAGCGGCACCGTGTTATCGAAAAAGCCGGGCTCGTTCACCTTCAGCACCGCCAGGTCGCAATCGTGCCCGACGAATTGCACCTTCGCCGTGTATTTCCGCGGGTCGTCCTCCTTTTGCACCGTCAGGAACCGCGCGTCGCTCACCACGTGCGCGTTGGTCAGGATCCGCTGTCCGTCGATGATGAGGCCCGTTCCCACCCCGCCAGAGATGGTCCCGGCTGCCCACGGCTCCCGGTAGTTCGGTTCCTGCGAGGTCGTCGTGATTCGCGCAAGCGACCGATGGATCGCCGGCACCGGGATCGCCGGCGTCCTCGCCGCGGAGGGTGGCGTAGGGTGCACCTCAGCCGGCAGCAGGCGCGGCGAAAGAAGGAGGATTGCAAGCGAAACCAGCCGAGCGAAAAATCTCATCGGAGCCCGCACCATAATGCGAAATTCGATTTTCGAAACCGGAAATCTGGTATCCATCGAGTTTTTCTGGAACATCAGCGTAGCGCCATGAACCCCCCGTCCGACATTTCGGGAGAAACCCGCGTCCGCATGGCGTTTGACGCAGCCATCCCGGACGGGAAGATACTTGACTGATGTCCGAAGCCGAATCCACTGCTGCCAGCATCGTCCGGCGCCTCCGCGACGCGGGCCACGTCGCGTACTACGCCGGAGGCTGCGTGCGCGACATGCTGCGCGGCGTCGAGGCAAAGGATTACGACATCGCCACCAGCGCCCGGCCCGAGGAGGTCCGAGCGCTCTTCCCGCGGACCGTCGCCGTCGGCGCCCACTTTGGCGTGATCTGCGTCCTCGAAGGCGGACGCCAGTTCGAAGTCGCGACCTTTCGCTCCGACGGCGCCTACATCGACGGGCGCCATCCGCAGGCCGTCACATTTTCATCGCCCCGCGAAGACGCGGAGCGCCGCGACTTCACCGTAAATGGGATGTTCTACGATCCGCTCGCAGCCGAAGTCATCGACTTTGTTGGCGGCCGCGGCGACCTCGACCGCCGTCTCCTGCGCGCCATCGGCGACGCCGCGAGCCGCTTTCGCGAGGATCGCCTGCGGCTGCTTCGCGCGATCCGTTTCGCCACCGTCCTGGACTTTGAGATCGACCCCGCCACGTGGGAGGCCCTGCAAGCCCAGGCGCCGGAGATCCCTGCCGTCAGCGCCGAACGGATCCGCGAGGAACTGGTGCGCATTTTTCTCCATCCAAATCGCCTCCGCGGATTCGACCTCCTCGACCAGAGCGGCCTGTTCCGTGCGATCATCCCGGAGATGATGGACCTGAAGGGCTGCGAACAACCGCCCCAGTTTCACCCCGAAGGCGACGTCTGGGTTCACACCCGCCGGATGCTCGAGCTCCTTCCGGCCCAGGTCTCCGTTCCCCTCGTTTTCGCGGTCCTGCTCCACGATATCGGAAAGCCCGCGACCTATTCCCTCGACCCGGCCGAGGGCCGCATCCGCTTCAACGCTCACGACAAGGTCGGCGCCGGCATGACTCGCGCCATCATGGAGCGCCTCCGCTTTTCCCGCGACGAGATCGACGCCACGGTCGAAGCCGTAGACCAGCACATGGTGTTCAAGGACGTCCAGCACATGCGCGTCGCGAAACTGAAGCGCTTCATGGCCCGCCCGGGCTTCACCGATGAACTCGAACTCCACCGCGTCGACTGCCAGAGCAGCCATGCCATGCTCGACAATTACGAATTCCTTCACCGCAAGGAGGAGGAATTTGCAAACGAGCCCCTGATCCCGCCCCCGCTCGTCAATGGCGACGACCTGATCGCCCTCGGCTGGAAGCCCGGCCCGAAATTCAAGGAAGTCCTCGACGCCGTCCAGACCCGTCAGCTCGAAGGCGCCCTCACCTCGCGCGAGCAAGCCCTCGACTGGGTCAAAACACAGTTTCCCGCCTGAATCCCGGACCCTCCGCGGCGGTTAATGGAAATACGTGTTCTGCGAACTCTGCGACTTGTGCTGCGGCCCTCCGTGCAATTGTGCGACCCCGTGCCCGTACCAGATCGTCAGCAATTGCGTCCCGTCCCCGGCGAGCGTGTACTTCACGGCTTCGTTGAGCGGAAGCTGCGCCAGCGTGATGTCCGTCCCCTCGTGCATAATGCGGGTCTGCGGCGTAACGGGGAATACGCGCGAATTGGTGCCGCGAGTAATCGTGACCGTATTTGCCTTCAGATCGGTCGCCGTGATGGTGCCGGAGGAGGGCTTGAAGTTCTTTCCCTCGTAGGAGCCCCATTCGTCGAATTTGCCGTTGCTCTTCTTGTACTTCGGCACGTTCTGGCAGGCAGAGAACACGCCGACGATGCAAAGGAGGCCGAGGAATGGGAGAAGGATTCGTTGCGACATATAATTCAGGGGGTTGCCGGCTCAAGCAACGGCTCGGTAGCGGTTTCCAGTGCAAAACCCGCCAGCACGTGGCGCACGACGTTGCGGGCACGCTCCTCCCCGCGATTGTCGAGCGCCGAGGGCATGACCGCCGGATGGAGGTAGAATGCCGTCGCGTCTTCCAGCACCGTCGCCGCTTCCACCGGGTCCACCGCCCGGAATTCCCCGTCCTCCACCCCTTTCTGAATCAGCCTCGCAAAAACCTCCACGATCTTCTCCTGCCGCTTGGCAACCGCATGCGACCGACTCACGATCACGCGCCGAAAGGACTCGTACAACTCCGGTTCTTCTTGAAATTTCTTCCGCCGCCGCCGGTGAATCTCGATCACTACGCGCTCGATCCGTTCGCTCGCCGTCCCGGCACGCTGCGCCATTTCTTCGATGAAATTCTCCACCCGCGAGAGCCAGCGATCCAGCACTGCCTCGACAATCGCCGCTTTGCTCGGAAAATAGCGGTAGATATTCGCATGCGACATCCCCAACGCCCGCGCGATCCCGACGATCGTCATTTTATCCTCTCCATAGCGCCGCAAGTGCAGGCGCGCGGTCTCGATGATCGCGGTGCGCGTATCTATGGGCTCGGCAGCAGGGTCCGGGTGGTTCACGGGATTCCAAGTTGACACTACTGACAGATGACATATTTTGCAACTTGTAACATTCGGCGCCCTTTAATTCCCCATGCAGTTCACCGAAGATATAGAAGCTCCACTCCCGAAGACTGATCCTGCCCCTCCGGAGCGACGTACCCCGATGAGCATGCAGCCGACCCCCGTGCAGCCACGCCGCCGCCGCTACCGCGCATGGATCATCCTCGCCGTGCTTGCCGCCGGCGTCGTCTGGTACCTTGCCACGCACCGTCCCGCGGAGGAATCCGCAGCCTCAGGACGCACCGGCAGCGGCGGCCCCGTCCCGATCACGCCCGGCGTGGTGGAACAGAAGGACGTGCCGATTTACCTGACGGGAATCGGGACAGTCCAGGCCTACAACACCGTGACCGTCCATTCGCGCGTCGACGGACAGATCGAGAAGATCGCATTCAACGAGGGGCAAGATGTGAAGGAAGGCGACCCGCTGGCTTACATTGATCCCGCGCCCTTCCAGACTGCGTTCGACCAGGCAATCGGGAAGCAGGGCCAGGACGAGGCGCAGCTCGCCAACGCGAAACTCGATATGGCCCGCGACACCGACATGCTCGCGCAGAAGGTTATTTCCTCCCAGCAATTCGACACGCAAAAGGCCCTCGTCGCCCAGTACCAGGCAACCGTCGCCGCGGATGTCGCCGCCGTCGCCAGCGCCCGCGTGCAACTCAACTACGCCACCATCCGCTCTCCGCTCGGCGGCCGCGTCGGCATTCGGCAGATCGACCAGGGCAACATCATCCACGCCGCGGACACCAACGGCCTGGTGGTAATCACCCAGTTGCAGCCCATCTCCGTCCTCTTCACGCTTCCCGAGCAGAATCTCCGCCTCATCCACCAGCAATCCCCCGACGGCTCCGGCATGAAGGTCCTCGCCGTCGACCGCGACGACAACAGCGTGCTCGACACGGGCGAAGTCGGCGTGGTGAACAACCAGATCGACCCGACGACCGGCACCATCCAGATCAAGGCGAACTTTCCGAACCCGAAGTACCAGCTCTGGCCCGGCCAGTTCGTTAATGCCCGCCTCCTGCTCACGACGCGCAAGAACGGCCTGGTCGTCCCCGCGCAGGTCGTCCAGAACGGCCCGAACGGCGCGTTCGTATACGTGATCCAGCCGGACGACACCGTCCAGATGCGGACGGTAAAAGTGGCCCAGGTGGACAACAACGTGGCGCTCATCGACGACGGATTGCAGGCGGGAGAAAAAGTAGTGGTCGACGGCCAGTACAAGCTGCAGCCCGGCTCAAAGGTCAAGATGCCCACTCCCGCGGCCGGCGCCCATGGCGACGCCTCCGGCGGCGCGACCGGGCATCATCACCACCATGCGAATGGCGGCGCATCGCCCTCCTAGCGCGCGCTCCCAATACACCAACCGGCCCCACCCCGCGAAAGGCCCGCCAGCAACTTGAATATCTCAGAGCCGTTCATACGCCGGCCGGTCGCCACATCGCTCCTGATGGTGGGCGTCGTGATCATGGGCATGCTGGGATATTTCCTGCTGCCCATCTCCGCTCTCCCGACGGTCGACTTCCCCACAATCCAGGTGACCGCCGAATATCCCGGCGCCAGCCCGGACGTGATGGCCTCCTCCGTCACCACCCCGCTCGAGCGCCAGTTGGGCGAAATCCCCGGGCTGACGAGCATGACCTCGGTCAGCTCGTTCGCAAACACGAACATCGTCCTGCAATTCACGCTCGCCCGCGACATCGACGCCGCGGCGCAGGACGTCCAGGCCGCCATCAACGCCGCGAAGGGCGTCCTCCCTGCCGGAATCCCGAATCCGCCCATCTATCAAAAGGTGAACCCGGCCGACACGCCGATCCTCACCCTCGCGCTCGATTCCGACTCGCTCCCGCTCCCGCGCGTCAACGACCTGGCCGACACCATCCTTGCGCAAAAGCTCAGCGAGGTCACCGGCGTCGGCCTCGTCCTCATCGAGGGCAACCAGAAGCCCGCCGTCCGCGTCCAGATCGATCCCGCCGCCCTCGCCGGCCTCGGCCTCGGCCTCGATGACATCCGCACTGCCCTGGGCGCAAACAACGTCAACCAGCCGAAGGGCAGCTTCGACGGCGCCCGCCAATCCTACGCCATTGGCGCCAACGACCAGATATACACGGCCGACCAGTTCCAGAAAATCATCGTTGCATACCGCAATGGCGCGCCCGTGCGGCTCGGCGACATCGGGAAGGTCGTGGATAATGTCGAAAATGTCCGCCTCGCCGCGTGGGTCGGTTCTAAGCCGTCGGTCGTCCTCGACATCCTCCGGCAGCCCGGCGCGAACATCATCGAGACCGCCGACCGCGTGAAAGCGCTGCTGCCGAAGCTCCGCGCCTCGCTGCCCCCATCGGTCCGCGTCAACATCCTCACCGACCGCACGCAGACCATCCGCGCCTCCGTGGCCGACGTGCAATTTACCCTCATCCTGACGGTCTTCCTCGTCATCATGGTGATCTTCGTCTTCCTGCGGAAGTTCTGGGCAACGGTCATCCCCAGCGTGGCGCTGCCGCTCGCGATCATTGGCACCTTCGGCGTGATGGAGCTCGTCGGCTTCAGCCTCGATAACCTTTCGCTCATGGCGCTCACCATCGCGACCGGCTTCGTGGTCGACGACGCGATCGTGATGATCGAGAACATCGTGCGTTTCATCGAGATGGGCGATCCTCCCATGGAAGCCGCGCTCAAGGGCGCCCGCCAGATCGGGTTCACGGTCATCTCGCTCAGTATTTCGCTCATCGCCGTATTCATCCCGCTACTCTTCATGACCGGCATTGTCGGGCGCCTCTTCCGCGAATTCGCGATCACCCTCAGTGTCTCGGTGGCCGTCTCCGCCTTCGTGTCGCTGACGCTCACGCCAATGATGTGCGCCCGCCTCCTCAAGGCGGAGAAGGATGAAAAACACGGCCACTTTTACCAGGTGACCGAGCGCATGTTTAACCGCCTGCTACAAACCTACGAGACCGGCTTGAAATGGGTGCTGCGCCACCAGTTTTTGACGCTCATGGTCGCCATTGCCACGCTGATCGCCACCATCCTGCTCTACATCGTCATCCCGAAGGGCCTGCTGCCGCAGCAGGACACCGGGCTGATTTCCGGCGTCACCGACGCGTCGCAATCCATCTCCTTCAAGGCGATGGTGGATCTCCAGCACAAGATCACCGACATCGTCTCGCGGGACCCGGATGTTGTCAGCACCACCTCCTTCGTCGGCGCCGGCTCGGTCAACTCGACCGTCAACACCGGCCGCGTCAATATCCAGTTGAAACCGCGCGACGAGCGCCGTTCCAGCGCCACGGAGATCATCGACCGGTTGCGCGATGCGACGAAAAACGTCCAGGGCATCTCGCTCTTCATGCAAGCCGTCCAGGATGTCCAGATCGACAGCCGCGTCAGCCGCACCCAGTACCAGTACGGCCTCCAGGACGCGAATGTCGACGAACTGGCCGAGTGGGCGCCCAAGCTCCTCGCCCGCCTGCAAAAAGAGCCCTCCCTCGTCGACGTCGCGACCGACCAGCAATCGCAAGGCCTGCAACTGAGCGTCGACGTCGACCGCGCCCAGGCCGCGCGCTATAACGTCCTCACCCAGGCCATCGACGACACGCTTTACGACGCTTTTGGCCAGCGCCAGGTCTCCATCATCTTCACCCAATTGACCCAGGAGCGCGTCGTCCTCGAGGCTGAGCCCCGCTTCCAGCTCACGCCCGCCTCGCTCAAGCAGATCTACGTAAAATCATCCTCCGGCGGAATGGTCCCTCTGAGCGCCTTTGCGCATTTGACCACCATCCTCGCGCCGCTCGCCATCATGCACGACGGCCAGTTTCCCGCGACCACACTCTCGTTCAACCTGAAGCCCGGCGCCTCGCTGGGAGAGGCCGTCAATGCCATCCAGAAAGCCCAAAAGGACATCGGGCTGCCCGACACGGTCGTCACCTCCTTCACCGGCAGCGCCGCGGAGTTCCGCACCTCACTGGCGAGCGAGCCCTACCTGATCCTGGCCGCCGTCGTCGTGATCTACATCGTGCTGGGCGTGCTCTATGAGAGTTACATCCACCCTATCACCATTCTCTCGACGCTTCCCTCCGCCGGCGTCGGCGCGCTGCTCGCGCTCATGATCTGCCGCATCGACCTCTCCCTCATCGCGCTCATCGGCATCATCCTCCTGATCGGCATCGTGAAAAAGAACGCCATCATGATGATCGACTTCGCCCTCGAAGCGGAGCGCGAGGAAGGCATGGCGCCCGAGGACTCGATCTATCAGGCCTGCCTCCTCCGGTTCCGCCCCATCATGATGACCACCATGGCCGCGTTGCTCGGCGCCCTGCCGCTCGCGCTCGAATCCGGCACCGGCTCGGAACTCCGCAAGCCGATGGGCATTGCGATCGTCGGCGGCCTGCTCCTGTCGCAGTTCCTCACGCTCTACACCACGCCCGTCATCTATCTCTATATGGATCGCCTCGCGGCCTCCGTAAAAGCATGGCGCGCCCGCCAGGGGCTCCCGGGCTTCCAAAACGAGGACGTGGCCGCGGACAGTACGGAAGCTGAGACTTAAATATGGGAGGATTTTTGAACAGGAGGGAGCAGAGGAAACAGAGGGGGAATAGGAGAAGGGCGGGTGCCGGCAGACTATTCGTCGGCGCCGGGAAGCATCATCCGTCGGATGCCATCCGTGAGTTTGATCTCGTGAAAGTTAATCAACAAACCGAGCGGCACATCCAGCAGCTTCATATAGCTGAAAAGCT
>Ga0326727_10024792_pt1 | contig 11304 bp, 10 predicted proteins | sample MB2enrmetagenome_FD_207643 | JGI IMG/M metagenome (GOLD analysis project Ga0326727, IMG submission 207643) | Lab enriched peat soil microbial communities from McLean, Ithaca, NY, United States - MB29MY | ecosystem: Environmental > Terrestrial > Soil > Wetlands > Peat | place: USA: New York... | reverse complement strand
ACAGCAGAGTCCGCCTCTGGGCCTTGTCCTTCCTCGTGGGACATGCTTTCAGCTTGTCAGGCGAGCGGAGCTCGCCCTTAGTTAGCGCTTCCATCGCGCCCGGCAAATTTCTTCGGCTTCGTGTCGGCGGGTGTTCGGGCACGAAGCCGAAGAAACCCCCCGGGTTGCGGCTACTGGCTTGTTCCGAGGCGGGCTGAAACCTGGCGAACTTCGCTCGCCTGGACAAGCTGAAGCATGTCCCACAATGCGCTGCGCGCAAGCTCTCAGCAGTCAGCTTTCAGCCTTTGAGCGGCATGAAATCGTCGCGGCGTGCAATTATGGAGGGATAGTAATTCAGCCCGGCGGTCAGCCCTTAATCGGTACCGGCGCCAGGTCGCGGCTGGTGATGACCCGATCGATCATGCCGTACTGCACGGCCTGCTCGGGGTCCATGATGTAATCGCGATCCACGTCCTTCGACACGCGTTCTACCGATTGACCGGTGGCGTCCGCCAGCATGCTGTTCAGCGTTTCGCGCATGCGCAGAATTTCGCGGGCATAAATGTCGATATCGGCGGCCTGTCCGGCCAAGCCCTGCATAGAGGGCTGGTGAATCATGATGCGCGAATTCGGCAGGCTGAAACGCTTTCCCTTGGTGCCTTTCGCCAGCAGAACCGCCGCCATGGAGGCCGCCTGGCCCACGCAAATGGTCACGATGTCGGGACGGATGAATGCCATGGTATCCAGGATGGCCAGACCTGAGGTGATCGAGCCTCCTGGCGAATTGATATAAATCGAAACGTCTTTTTCCGGATCTTCCGCCTCCAGAAAAAGCAGCTGGGCGATGATCAGATTGGCCACCTGATCGTCAATCGGAGTACCCAGAAAGATGATGTTTTCTTTCAACAGCCGAGAATAAATGTCGTATGCGCGTTCGCCCCTGGAGGTCTGCTCGACCACCATGGGGACCAGGACTGATCCCATCTTGCCTCCGGACTACCTTAGAGTGCGGGTTTCTTAGGCCCGTTTTGCGGTGACAGTACGTTTGGGTTTGCGCTGCTTGGCCGTGGCGATGGCTTTCTTCTTCTGATCCAGCGCCTTGGCCAGGTCCAAAATCGTATTCCGCCCCAGATAATCCATGATACGCCCTCGGAGGGCTACCCAGCTATCGTGCATGGAGCAGGGCATGTCATCGTTACACTCGGAAAGTCCGCTGGCGCACTGCTGGTAAGGAGCCAGCCCGTCGAGAGCCTCTACGATATCGAGAAGCCGAATCTCGCTCGGGTCGACGCGGAGAGCGAATCCGCCGGTGGGCCCTTTGCTCGAGCGAAGTAAACCCTTGCGCGCAAGCTGTTGTAGAATTTTCGCCAGGAAGTGAGCCGGAATGTCTTCCTGCTCCGCAATGTTCTTCACCATGGCGTACTTGCCTTCATTCACCTGAGCCAGGTGGACGAATGCACGGATCGCATATTCGGCCGAACGAGAATAAATCATCCTGAGTCCCCCGTAATATTCGGAGTAAGGTTACTCCGTTATCTTAAAATGATTCCGGCGGGCGTGCAAGTCCTACATTTTCTGCCTTAAATGGGTGAACTGCGAGTGTCTACTAGCCCCTGAGAGCCGGTGCGCCGCTCTGGGCCGGAATTCGGGTCTGAAACTGCCCTGAATTCTATGACGCACCACGTGGTCAAAAAGATACATATTTTGCACGCTATGATCGAAACGGAGCCATGCTCGATCTCATCGGAAACCTTCCAGCCGGCGCCCGCGTACTCGATCTCGGCGCCGGCCCTGGCAGCTTCCCCTGCCAAAGACAGGACATTCTGGTTGTCCGGCTCGATCTCGAACGGCCCTATCGTCTCGGCCAGGGCTCCTACGTGCTCGCCGACGCCGCCCGCATGCCGTTTCCGCCGGCCTCCTTCGATCTCGTGGTCGGCAATCACAGCCTGGAGCATTTCACCGAACTCGAGGCCACGGTCCGCGAAATCGGCCGGGTGGTTAGGCCGGATGGCGTACTGTACGTCGCTGTACCCGATGCGACTACTCTGACGGACCGCATCTATCGCTGGCTGGGGCGGGGCGGGGGACATGTCAACCCGTTCCGTTCGCCGGAAGAGGTCGCCTCATTGATCGCCCGCCTCACCGGGCTGGCGCTACGCAGCACGACTGTGCTCTTCAGCTCCCTCTCTTTTCTAAATCGTCACAATTTCGTTACGCCGCCGCCCCGCCGGATTGCTCTCTTCGCGTTCGGCAACGAGCCGTTTCTGGCAGTGTGCATCTGGATCCTGCGCGGCGTGGACCGCCGCTGCGGCACGAAATGGAGCCGCTACGGCTGGTCGTTCGTATTCGGGAATGTGGACGCAGCGGCGCCCGCTGAAGTCTGGGTCAACGTCTGTGTGCGCTGCGGTTCGGGCCATTCCGAAGCATACCTGCGGAAACACGCGTCCATACGTAGACTGTCCTATCGATGCCCGGCGTGCGGAGGATTTAATCTGCTGACGACGTGGGACATGCTTTAGCTTGTCCAAAATAGAGCCGGCCGGGGGCCGGCTGGACAAGCTGAAGCATGTCCCACGTCACGCCGCCCGCGTGAGGATCTCAGTCAACTCCTCGGGAGTAAGCACGATCGGGTTGGCCTTCATGCTGCTCGCCTTGGCTGCTTTTTCCACCAGTACACCGAAATCCTCGGGACGCACGCCGTAAGTTCGCAGCGGCGGAATCTCCAGGTGCCGGCAGATGCCCGTGGTCCATTCGACGGCATCCGCGGCCGTGGCTTGCGGGTTGCCGGTCAAAAGCCGCGCCACCTCGTCGTACCGCCTGAGCGCCTCGCTCTCCGGAGCACGACGGCGAAGAGCCCGAATATTCACGTCGATGGCATACGGCAGCACCGCCGCGCAGACCGCGCCGTGAGGAGCCGGGAACATGCCGCCCACCGGCGCCGCAAACCCGTGGACCGCGCCCAGCCCGGCGTTCGCCAGCGAGAGTCCGCCCAGCAAGCTCGCCCACGACATATCGCGGCGCGCCGCGCGATCAGCGCCATCGGCGAACGCTTTCGGCAGTGCCGCGGCCGCCCGCCGCATCCCCTCCACGCAATATAAATCGGTCATCGCATTGGCGCGCGTCGACACATACGGCTCGATCAATTGGGTCAACGCGTCAAGTCCCGTGGAAGCCGTGATGGCCGGTGGTAAAGCCCAGGTCAGTTCGGGATCGACCGCAGCCAGGCGCGGCAGCATCGACGCGCTTCGCAGGCTGGCCTTTACGCGATGCTCGGGCGAGGCCAGGACGGCATTCCGCGTGACTTCCGACCCGGTGCCGGCCGTGGTCGGGATTGCGATCATGGGCGCCGGAGTTTGCTCCAGCGGGTGGCCGCGTCCGATAACCTCGAGATAGTCGAGCGGGTCACCGGTATTCGTGAGGAGCGCCGCTAGCGCCTTTCCGGCATCGAGCGCGCTGCCGCCGCCCATCGCGATTACCAGGTCGCAACGCTCGCTCCGGCCGAATACTGCGCCGCGGCGCACCAGATCGATGCTCGGCTCGCCCGCCACAGGGAACGCCACGCAACTCACTCCCGCCGCCTCCAGAGAACCGGCAAGCGTCGCGGCGCGGTCCGCATGGGCGCCAGTCACCAGCAGCGCCCGCCGTCCCATGGCAGCGGCGGCCGGCGCCACTTCGCGCACCGCGCCTTCGCCGAAGACGATGCGTCCGGCGGCGAATTCGAACGGCATGGCCCCTAAAACCCCTGATCGTCAGGAGAGATGTTGGAGTAGAGGGCGCGCGTGCGCGGTTCCGCGAACACATCCTCCACCGCGGCCAGCCACGCCCGATAATGCGCCGTCTCTTTGTGTGCGGTCACGGCCGCCTGATCACGATAGACCTCGATGAGAACGAAGCGCGAAGGATCGTCGGTCTGTTGCAGAAAGTCGAATCGCGCCACTCCCGGCTCCTGGCGGCTGTGGCGCGCGTTTTCCATGGTGGCTTCCTGGAATGCCTCGATACGATCCGGTTTGATGTGGATGTTGACGACGAGAATCAGCATAGAAGTCCCACTGTACGTCACTTGGGTCCCCCCTTGGAAGAAGGGAAATACCAGAGCATCACGCCCTTGCCCACGCGCTCGCCGGGCGGCACGCGGTCGGGCCAGAGGACCACCTCGGGATGTGTCTCCATCAGTCCCAGCCGGCGCACCTTCCAATACGACAGGCTGACCGCGTTCCAACCCGCCGACGGCGCCACGGGGTTCGACTCCGTGACCCTCGGAAATCCCAACTCGCCCTCGAAATCGGCCAGGATCGTGGGCGAGAATGCCACCTGCGTAGCGCCCACCTCGCGCAAGCGGGCGGACAGCCGCTTCATATCCTGGCCCCAATCGAGATCGGAATCGGCCAGCACCCTCTCTGGCGAATCTCCGGCGAGTTGGTTGGTGTAAGCCAGGTAGTCGGGATGGTGCCAGAGGGAAGAAACGGCGAACCAGACGAATGCCATGCCGATTGCCGCGCGCATCCACGCGTATTTGCTGGCCAGTCCGATCCAATCCACGATCGCCGCGGCCGACAGTAGAGAGACTCCGAAATATACCGGCAGAATGTGGCGGACGCCGATATTAATCCGGCTGGCGAGCGCCGCCAGCAGGATTCCAGCTATGAAGGCCAGCACCGGCCAATCGCGCCGGAGGCAGCCCGACTCGCGGAAAATCCACCAAAGCGCGGCCCCAAAAAGCAGAACCAGAGCCAGCGGCGTCTTCACCGCCAAAACCACCGGATAGAAATACCAGAAGCCGCTGGTGCTCCGCTCGCCCAGCAGATAGGTGGGGTGTCCTTCCGCATTGTGCGCCTCCACTGCGCGAATCCCCGCGAAGAAGGCGGACAGCGAAAAACGGTAGATCGCCCCAATGATGACTGCCCCGACCGCGGCCGCCAGGCTGAACGATGGCAGCCGTTCTTTCGCGCGCGCCAACAGCGCCGATCTTGCGGGCCGCCGGAAAAACAGGTATCCCGCCAGCGCCAGAGTTGCCGAAGCCGGGAAGAATACCAGGCTGGAGAATTTCGAGATCGCCGCCAAACCCGTCGCCGCGCCGAACAGCAGGCCGTTTTTCCATGTGGGCCGCTCCGCCCACCGCAGTAGCATCACAAACGCCGCGCCCAGGAATGCGGTGAGCGCCATATCGGTGGTCGCCAGCCCTGCGTGCGCCAGAATCGGCGGCAGAAAGGTGAAAAAGAAGAGCGCGATTACCGCTGCTGCTGCCCCATACGATCGCTTTCCCCAGGCATACACCACCAGGCACGCGATCCAGAAAAACGGCAGAATTCCCAGCCGCGCCACGGCCAGCGTGAGGTCGTAATGGCGATCGCGGTACAGGATCTTGGCGCCTTCCATCGATTCCGCTTCGATGCCGGTTCCCGGTGTGCCCTGCGAGCGGATACCCAGCAGGTACGGTCCCAGCGCCGCCGCCACGCGCGCTAGTGGTGGATGCTGCGGCTCGTACAGGTAAACGTGCCGGTCGAGCCACTGCATTCCGGCGGCGATGTGCGCCGGTTCGTCGGTGGTGTGATTGAAGACCGTGTACGTGGAGGCGATCCGCACGGAGGCGATCACTACCAGCAAAATCGCGAGCAGGCCTGGCCGTCGCCCGAGCAGCGGCAGCATGAAGCTGCGTGGCGGCTCCGCGGGCGGGGCAGACTGGCGTTTCGGCGGTCTCGACGGCACCAGCTTATGTTAACGGGATTCCGGTTGCACCTTCCGGAGCGCGGGAGGGGCTTGAGCAAATGGTGGGGCGGACCCCCTGGTCCGCGCGGGAACCCCACGTCCCGCTCTTTGCGTAGGGTTCAGGAACATGGCATCGCGAAGAGGCCGGCCAGGGGGCCGGCCGCGGACCAGGGGGTCCGCCCCAGCTAATACGGGATGCCCGGAAGTGGGAAACTAAAGTGACATTGGGCGGAAGCCTGCGCCACATCCTACGCAAACAGATTGGCGTTGAGCGCGCGCGCCACCGCCTCCGACTTGGAATGTACCTGCAACTTGCCGTAAATATTCTGAATGTGGAAGGCAATGGTGTTGACGCTGACACCCATTTGGCCGGCGGCCGTTTTGTAGCTGTGGCCTTCCACCAGCAGTTTGAGCAGGCGCAGTTTCCGCCCCTTATCCGCCGCGTGGCATAATGAGCCGCGACCGCGAGGAGGCGGTGTCTTACCCTTACCGGTGCGCCAGGATGCGCCACCTGAGGATCGCGAGAATCAAGGCCCGGAGTTGCACGCAGCGGGCCGCGGTAGCCCATTATGCCGGGAATGTCGGGTACAATCCATTAAGACGAGGGGAATCCGCATGAAGCTCATCGCCGCCATCGCGGCTGCCATTTTCGCCGCGCAGTTTGCCGCCGCCCAGACGCCCGAGGTCAAGACCGCCGAACAGGTCTACAAGAATATCCAGCAGCTGAAGGGCACGCCCGCCGGCCAGTTGAACGCCGCCATGCAATTCATCTCGGTGTCGCTCGGGGTGGAGTGCGAGTCGTGCCACGTACTGGGCAAGTTCGACCTCGACGACAAGAACAACAAGAAAACCGCCCGTGAAATGATGGCCATGACGGCAGCTCTCAACAAGGACAGTTTCCACGGCCGGCAGGAGGTCACCTGTTACACCTGTCATCGCGGTTCGCTGCATCCCGGCGCCGTGCCGCCGGTGCAGGATTCCGATACCCCGGCGCATCCCACCGCAGCCGCACCGCCGGCAGCGGCAGGCACACCGCCCGCGCCCACGGTCGACGACATCCTCAATAAGTACCTTTCCGCGGCCGGCGGCGCCGATACCATGAAGACCGTCACCAGCCGCGCCATGAAAGGCACGATCATGGCGATGGGCAGTGAAACTGCCATCGATCTCTACACCAAGGCCCCCAACAAGCGCGTCTCGATTTCCCATATGTCCCCGACGAGCGACAGCTACACCGCGTTTGACGGCGCCGTCGGTTGGCTGGGCACTACCGGCCACGCGCCCCGCGAGATGTCGCCCACCGAAGCCTTCGCCGCCTCGCTCGACGCCGATTTCTACCTGGTGGCGCACCTCAAGGAGACTTTTCCGCAACTCCGCCGCGGCCGGCCAATGGAGATCAACGGCGCGATGTGTGAGACCGTCAGTGCCAGCAAACCCGGCCAGCCGGCGGTGAATTTCTACTTCGACCAGAAGACCGGCCTGCTCGAGCGTCAGGTGCGCTACGCCGAAACTCCCATGGGCCGCATGCCTACCCAGATCGATTACGCCGACTATCGCGAGACCGGCGGCGTGAAGATTCCCTGGCGCTGGACGCTCGCCCGCACCAACGGCCGCTTCACTATCCAACTCAAGGAAGTGAAGGATAACGTGGCCATCGACGACGCGAAGTTCACGAAGCCCGAAGGCGAAGTGAAATAGCTCTGGGACATGCTTCAGCTTGTCCGGGACAGTCTAGTTATCTTGCCTCCGCCGGTAAGAGTGCCCGGCGGATTTGCTCGGTTGAAGAACATCGCAGGCTGAGCTTCATCGCCTTTGATGGCCCGGAGGCCAGGGCCGGGCTGTCGCCGGCTGTCGCCCGGCAGGCAAGCTGAAGCATGCCCCACGTGGGATAAGCTTCAGCTTGTCCGGGTGAGCCAAGCTCGCCCAGGCCGCAGGGCCATGATCACTCCCTCGCGGTTGCGGCTCAGTAAGAACTTGAGCCGCGCGCAAGCAAGCGGCTGGTGGAAGTCCACGTCACGCCGTAACCTGCCGCGCCAGTTCCTCTAATCCGCGCTCGCGAATCTCCTGCTCGCGCATCACGAACTTCTGCACCTTCTTGGTCACCGTCTGCGGGAACGAATCCACGAAGCGGATGTACTGCGGCACTTTGAAGTACGCGATCTTCCCGCGGCAGAAGTCGCGAATCTCGTCCGCCGTGGCCTGCGCGCCGGGCTCCAGTTGGACCCACGCCAGCACCGTCTCCCCCAGCTTGGCATCGGGGATGCCGATCACGTACACGTCCGCAATCTTGGGGTAGGTGTGCAGAAAATCCTCCACCTCGCGCGGATAAATATTCTCGCCGCCGCGGATAATGGTATCTTTGGCGCGGCCTTTGAAGCTGAAATATCCGTCCGGCCGCAGCACCGCCAGATCTCCGGTATGCAGCCAGCCTTCGCTGTCGACCGCCTCCGCGCTGGCCGCCAGATCGGCGTCGTAGCCCTTCATCACCAGGTACCCGCGCGTGCACAATTCGCCTTGCTCACCCACCGGCAGCCGCTGTTTGGTGGTCGGATCGATGATCTGCACTTCGGTGTTGGCCAGCGCCTTGCCGACACTGGCAACGCGCACGTTGAAGGGATCGTCCACGCTCGTCATGGTGATTACCGGCGACGCTTCGGTCTGGCCGTAGGGAATTACCAGCCGGTCGCAGTGCATGCGCTCGGCCACGCGCTTCATCAGTTCCACCGGGCAGGGCGCGCCCGACATGACGCCTTTCTTCAGCGAGCTCAAATCGTAGCGGTCGAAATCGGGATGGCTCAGCTCCGCTACGTACATCGTGGGCACGCCGTAGAGCGCAGTGGCCTTCTCGCTATGCACCGCATCGAGCGTAGCCAGCGGGTCGAACTGCGCCGAGGGCAGAATCAACGTGGCGCCATACACCACCGACACCATCGACCCGATCACCGACCCGAAACAATGATAGAGCGGCACCGGCGCGCAAATGCGGTCCGTCTCATTGGCCTGCAGCATCAGCCCGATCGCCATCCCGTTGTTGACCAGATTGCGGTGGGTGAGCATCACGCCTTTGGGCAGCCCGGTGGTCCCGGAGGTGTATTGAATGTTGGCAACGTCGCCGGGCGATGCGTCGAACGCCGGTATGTCGCGCCCGTTGGCGATCATCTCGTCCCAGGAGGAGTCGCCCAGCCACACTACGTGTTCGAGAGGTAAGGTATCGCCATTGCGCGAGTCGGCGAGGATCTCGCGGTAATTCGCCCGCGGGTCCTTTTCGCGCAGAAAGAGCGCTCGAATGTGCGACTTCTTCAGCACGTACCGCAGCTCGTGCGACCGGTATGCGGGATTGACGTTAACCAGGATCACTCCGGCGCGCGCGGCGGCGTGCTGCAGGAGGATCCACTCGACGCAGTTGCTCGCCCAGATGCCGGCGCGGTCGCCCGGCCGCAGCCCAAGGCCCGCCAGTCCGCGCGCCGTGCGCGTGACCTCGCGGTCGAGCTCGCGCCACGTGAAGCGAACCTTCTGATGGCAGACCACCAGCGCTTCCCGATCGGCAAAACGGGCAGCCGCATGGCTCACCGCCTGCGAAATAGTCTGTTCCAGGAGGGGCACATCGGCCCCGCGGACATACGACAATGTGGTGTCCACGACCCGCCAGTGTAACTTATTGCGCATGCCGTGGGACATGCTTCAGCTTGTCCAGCCGGGCTCCTGCCCGGCCTCTAGCGAGCTCCGCTCGCCCCTGGAGGTTGTACATTTTCAGGCCGGCGAGCTCCGCTCGCCCGACAAGCTGAAGCATGTCCCACGAGAGAGGCCAAACTCCCCAGCCGGGCCCCCATCCGGCCATTTCGATTCCGGCTAACCGTTTTGACGAGCCGCCGTCTACTGATATAGCATTCCAATATCGGACTTCTATACAACATGCCGCAACCATCCGCCGAACTCATGAAAGGAACTCTCGACCTGCTGATTCTGCGCACCCTGGATTTAGGCCCACTGCACGGCTCGGCGATTGCCGACCGCATCGCCCAAGTCACCAAGGGCACATTCCAGGTGAAGGCCGGATCGCTCTTCCCGGCCCTGCACCGCCTGGAGCAGGGGGGCTGGATTCGCGGAGAGTGGCAACAATCCGCCGACGCGCGTCGTGTCCGCTGCTACCGGCTCACCGCCGCCGGACGCCGCCAGCTAGCCACCGAGAAGACCAATTGGAAGCGCGTCGTTCAGGCAATGGACCAGGTTCTCGAATCCACCTAGAGGAGAAATCGCATGCGCCTACCGGCTCAAATCCAGCGCCTCTTTCACAACCTGTTTCGCCGCGACCAACTCGAAAGCGTGCTCGACGAGGAGCTGAACGGCTACATCGACGAAATGGCCGCCCGCAAAATGAGCGCCGGCATGGCTCCCGCGGAAGCCCGCCGGCAGGCGCGGATGGAAGCGGGCGGAGTGGAGCAGGTGAAGGAGGAAGTCCGCGAGGCCTGGCTCGGAAACGCCATCGAGACCGCCATTCGCGACCTCCGCTACGCCTTCCGTACCTTGCGCCGCGCTCCCGGCTTTACGGCGGTGGTGCTCTTCACTCTGGCGCTCGGCATCGGTGGTACCGTGACCATGTTCAGCGTGATGAACGCCACGCTTTGGCGTCCGCTGCCCTATCCCTCTCCCCACCGCATCGTGTTCGTGCAATTCGACGCGCGCGGCGTTGCCGATGCCGGCGCAGCGCCCGCAGAAGTGCTCGATCTGCAGGCGCGCAGCAGGCTCCTGGAACACGTCTCCATCTTCGGCGGGGCCGATGCCAACCTGGAATACAACGGTGAGGCCGAGCATGTCGCGGCCGCCAGCGTGTCGGACGACCTGCTGCCTCTTCTGGGCGCCGGCACCGCGCTCGGCCGTCCGCTGAATTCGCGCACCGACATCCCCGATATGGTGCGCAACATCCTCATCAGCGACTCGCTCTGGCGCCGCCGGTTTGCCGCCGACCCGGCCGTGGTAGGCCGCGAGGTGAGCGTGAACAATCTGCCCATGCAGATCGCCGGCGTGCTCCGGCCCGATTTCCGCGCCTACCTCCCAGCCTCCTCCGACTCCACCGAGCATGTCGATATCTGGTTCCCCAGCGGCATCGAAAACACCCGCCAATACCGCGGTTTTTGCGTGATTGCGCGCCTCAAACCCGGGGCGACACTGGTGCAGGCGAACGCCGAACTCGCCGCGCTCGCCGCCGACTTCGTCCGCGAGCATCCCGACACCTATCGCGATGGCAAGCTGCGCATCACGGCCCGATCCCTGCAAGGCGAGTTGACTCGCCAGGCGCGGCCGGCCTTGTTTCTGCTCGCTGCCGCGGTCGGATTCGTGCTGTTGATCGCGTGCGTCAACGTCGCCAACCTGATGCTGGCGCGCGGCGCCGCACGTCAACGCGAACTGGCCATCCGGCGCGCAGTGGGAGCCGGCACGGTTCGCCTGATGCGGCAAATGCTCACCGAAAGCCTGGTGCTCGCGGTGGGCGCCGGGGCGATAGGTCTGATGCTGGCGAGTGTCAGCCTGGCAGCCATCGGCAAGTTCGCCGGCGCCCACCTGCCGATGCAGTCGCGAATCGCCATCGACGGGCCGGTGGTGCTGTTCGCGGTGGCTCTGACA
>Ga0326727_10024791_pt1 | contig 11304 bp, 10 predicted proteins | sample MB2enrmetagenome_FD_207643 | JGI IMG/M metagenome (GOLD analysis project Ga0326727, IMG submission 207643) | Lab enriched peat soil microbial communities from McLean, Ithaca, NY, United States - MB29MY | ecosystem: Environmental > Terrestrial > Soil > Wetlands > Peat | place: USA: New York... | reverse complement strand
ATCGATGCTCTGGTGACGCAGATTATCCAGGCTGGAGACCCCCAGACTGACCGTCACATGCGGTGCCGTGCGTGAGCGTTCGTGCGGGAGGGCCATTTCTTCGACGGCAACACGCAGCTGTTCGGCGCGTTTTTGCGCCAGCTCGGCATTCATGCCCGGCAGCAGGATGGCGAATTCTTCGCCGCCGATACGTGCGGGTAATTCACCGGGATAGACAAAGGTTGCCACCAGCACGCTGGCCAATTGCTTCAGGCATTGGTCACCCGCCTGATGGCCATACAGATCGTTATATTCTTTGAAAAAATCGATATCCAGCAAGATGAGGGAAAAAGGCTCTCCCTTGCGTCTGGCTTTGTCGAAAGCATGGCGCTTTTCTTCGTCGAAATGACGACGATTGGCGATGCCTGTCAGACTGTCGCTGAGCGCCATGCGCGCCAGATGCGCATTGGCTTCTTCCAGTTTCTGCCGGGTTTCTTTCAGGCGTTGCAGCTGCTGGCAGCGCATGATCATGTTGGCGAACATTTCGCCCAGCAGCCGTGCCTGGATCAGATCCTCGCCTTGCCAGACGCGCTCGAAGCGCACCATGTCCCAGCCGAATACACCGACAGGGCTGCCGAGATAATCGATGCGGATCTGCAGCACGCTTTGCACGGTGGGGGGTGTTTCGGCCAGGGCAAACGAGGGATGTGTGCGGCAATGCGGAAGGTTGAGCACGCCGTCGCGCATCAGCGTGGCATACAAGCCCGGGCGTGATGCCAGCGGCGCAAAATCGAGGCCTTCCGCACGGATGTCGACGCCGTCCGCCGCCCATTCGTGCACCATACTCACGACCTGCTCGCTATCGACCCCGATCAGATAACAGCGGTCCACGTCCATGAACCCGCCAATCTGTGCCAACGCTTCGTTCATGGCATCGTCGATTTCGCTGAGCGGGATGTTGATGAACCGCGATGAGATGGCGGCGATCAATGTCTGGAAACGCAATAGTCGCTCGAATTCCGCGGTGCGCTCGTCGACGCGCTCGGCCAGTTGGTCACGCGCCAGGGTCAGTTCGGTTTCGTAACGCTGGCGCTCGGCCAGGTGTGCATTGATGCTGGCGCTCATGGCATTGAATGACTCAAGCAATTGCGTCATTTCGTCGCGCACACCCTGGTTGTGTTGCAGGCGTAGCGGCGGGACGGGCTCGCCTGGCGTGAAGGCGCGTACCGCGGCCGCCAGTTGCTGGACCGGTTGGACGAAACGGCGCCGCAGCACGAAAACGATCAACATGGCCAGGGCGGCAAAATCGAGTACGCGCTGAGTCATGCTGCTGACCAGATCGCCGACGATTTCCCGGTGAATGGGCGTGTTGGACAGGAACAGTGTCAGGGTGCCCAGCGAATCCTTCGGGTCATGCGGCAAATGCACATCCAGCGGGTAGGGCGTAATGCGGTCGCCTGCGTGTTCCTGGTTCTGGTAGCTCAGATGCTGGCCCAGGCGTGTGTCGAGCCTGACCGATGCGACACCCGGCAAGGCGCTGATCGTGGCCAGTTCTTTTTGCATGTTGGGAATTTCGATATCCCACACGCTTTGTGCCAGCAAGGGCATATACAAGCGCGATACCGTATCCGGGATCTGGGCCTGACGCTGCTCGCCCTGATAAAACATGAAGCCGGCCCGAATGGCACTGACCACGAGCCAGAACAGTACCGCATACAGCAGGATCTGCTGCAATACTTGTATGGCCAGTGGTTTGAAACGCATCGGACGTCCTTGAGAACCGGGGCGCGAAGCTTGCGCGCCTCAAGCGGCTGCGAAGGGGCCTGTGGCCCCCATGTCAGTATTCTTTTGCTTCTGTTTCAGCGCATGTGCGTCAGCGGCAGCGAAGTCGTGCGCTTGAACTCTTTCAGAACAAAGCTGGATTTAACGTCTTCCACGCCCTGCTGCTGAAGCAGTTCATTCATCACAAAGCGCGAGAAGTGCTCCATGTCTTCAAAGTACACCTGCAGCAGGTAGTCCATTTCACCGGTCATGGCGTAGCAGTTGATGACCTCGGGCCAGCGCTGTACCGCTTCGACAAACGGCTGGTTGTGCGAATTGATGCGTTTTTCCAGCGTGACGCGAACAAATGCCTGCAGTCCGAGGCCGATCTTGCCCGGATCAAGCAAGGCAACGTACTGGCTGATGACGCCGGATTCTTCCAGCTGCTTCAGGCGGCGCAGGCAAGGCGACGGCGACAGCGCCACGCGTTCTGCGAGTTCGACATTGGTCAGGCGCCCGTTCAATTGCAGCTCGGCCAGAATTCTCAAGTCGGTCTTATCTAATGTAAGACTTGGCATCTCTTGTCCTTTGGTCAGGTTATGTTGAAATTTTATTCTTTTAGAATTGCATTATAAGACATATTCGCAATGAAATTGGCGAAAATATTCTCTACACTGAATCGTCAGAAACCCTATTTTACACGTGGAAGTTATATCTTAGAAATCAATAAGTAAGGTTGGTGCAATGTATACCACTGATGCAGCCCTGCAACGCGACGACATGAAGCTCTCCACGGGCCATGAACGCGACGTTCATCTGGCCGCGGTTCCTGAGTATTCCGCCGAAGATCACCGCACATGGGCGGCGTTGCTGGCCAATCAGCGCAGTGTGCTGCCTGCTCGGGCGTGCCGTGAATTCATGCAGGGGGTGGATCTGATTGCCTTTCCGCAAACGCGCATTCCGCGGCTGGCGGACATCAGTGACTGCATCGAGCAGCAAACCGGGTGGCGGTTGGTGCGTGTTGACGGCATCGTGCCCGACGAGGAATTTTTTTCCTTGCTTGCAGATCGGCATTTTCCTTCTACGGACTTTATCAGAAAACCCGAAGAAATCGGCTACACCCCCGCGCCCGATATGTTTCACGACCTGCTTGGACACGTGCCGCTGTTGACCGACGCACGGTTTTGCTCGTTTTTTCAGCGATTCGGTCAGGCCGGGGTCAGGGCTTTCGAACTGGATCACCCGGCCAAAGTCTGGCTGCCCAGAGTTTACTGGTATACGGTTGAGTTTGGTCTGATTCGCGAGTCGTCATCTTTGCGCATCTATGGATCAGGCATTCTGTCCTCACCCGATGAAGTCCTCTATAGCTTGTCAGATAAAACGGATAAGCGTCCTTTTGATATCGAAGCGATCAGTGCGCTTCCTTACGATATATGGCATATGCAGTCGACCCTGTTCGTGATCGACAGCTTTGACCAACTGGAACAGTCGTTTGCAGCCTGGACCGGGAAACTCGGCCTGAGCTGAAGAACGCCTGGCAGCGGAAAGCGTCCCAAAGAGGACGTGTATTCACCTTCAATGTGAGAAATCCCGGAGAAACCGCATGACAGCAATCAATCCTTTAGGCACGGATGGCTTCGAATTTGTCGAATTCACCGCCGCCGACGCAGCCGGTATCGCCGCACTCGGCACCCTGTTTCGTTCGCTCGGGTTTGCCGCCGTGGCGCGGCATCGCAGTCGCGATGTCACGCTCTACCGGCAGGGCGATATCAATTTCCTTGTCAACGCCGAACCCGTTGCGCCCTTCAGGGAATTTGCCGCGCAGCATGGGCCGTCGGTGTGCGCCATGGGCTGGCGTGTGACCGATGCGGCAGCCGCCTATGCCTACGCACTGAAGCAGGGGGCCAAACCTTATGCGCACCCGGTGGGCGCGATGGAGCTGAATATTCCGGCGATCGAAGGGATAGGCGGATCGGCCATTTACCTCATCGACCGCTATGGTTCGCACACGATCTACGACGTGGATTTTGTCGCGCTGGACGGATGCGACGGGCGGCACGCCGGCGTCGGGCTCGAAAGCATCGATCACCTGACGCACAATGTATCGCGCGGGCATCTTGATCTGTGGTCCGACTTTTACCACGACATCGCCAATTTCCGCGAAATCCGCTATTTCGATATCGAAGGCAAACTGACCGGGCTGACTTCGCGCGCCATGGTCAGCCCTTGCGGCCGGATTCGCATTCCGGTTAACCAGTCATCGGATGACAAGAGCCAGATCGAAGAGTTTTTGCGCGAATATCATGGCGAAGGTATTCAGCACATTGCACTGTCGACACGGGATATTTATGCCACTGTCGAAGCATTGCGTGCCTCAGGTGTGCAATTCCTGGATACCCCGGATACGTATTACGAAAAGATCGATTCGCGCGTGCCCGGGCATGGAGAAAACATCGAGCGTCTCAAACGCAACCGCATCCTGATCGACGGGGCGCCACAGGAAGGCGCGGGCACCTTGCTGCAGATTTTTACCGTGACCGTGATTGGTCCGGTGTTTTTTGAAATTATCCAGCGCAAGGAAAACGAAGGCTTCGGCGAGGGCAATTTCAAGGCGCTGTTCGAATCGATCGAAGAAGATCAGGTCCGTCGCGGTGTATTGGAACTGGCGCATGAGGAGCATGCATGAAGCAATGGATCCGGTTTCCCCATCGAGAGGGTACGATCTCGCGTCAGGCCCATACCGATCTGCCCGAGGCCGCGCCCTATGAGCGCGAAATGGGCCGCAGCGGATTTTACGGGCCTTCTTCCCATCTTCATCACCGGCATCCTCCCACCGGCTGGAGTGCGTGGGAGGGGCCGCTCAAGCCCCACGCCTATGATCTGAACGACCTGTTTACCCGACAGGCCACCCCGTTCGACGCCACCACGCTGATGTGCAATGCCCATTGCCAGATCCGTACGCTGGCGCTGTCAGAGCCGATGACGCAGCTGTTTCGCAATGGCGACGGCGATGATCTGTTGTTTGTGCATCAGGGCACGGGCGAGTTTTACTGTGATTTCGGCCACCTGAGCTACCGCGATGGCGATTATCTGCTGGTTCCGCGCGGCACCATGTGGCGCATGGCGCCCATCGCGCCCACCGAATTGCTGATGATCGAAGCCACTCAGGGGGCATATCAGCTGCCGGACAAGGGACTGGTCGGGGCGCACGCGCTGTTCGATGCCGCCATGCTCGATATTCCCGCGATCGACGATGCATTTCTGGCGCAGCAAAGCGAGACGCCGTGGCAGGTGGTGATCAAGCGCCACGGGTTGCGCTCGATGGTGACCTTTCCGTTTAACCCGCTCGATGCCATCGGCTGGCATGGCGACCTGTCGGTGTGCCGACTCAACTGGCGCGACATCCGGCCGCTGACCAGCCACCGTTATCATCTCCCCCCGTCCGCGCATACCACCTTTGTGGCCGACCGATTCGTGGTCTGCACCTTTGTGCCACGCCCGATCGAGTCTGACCCCGGTGCGCTGCGCGTGCCGTTTTATCACAGCAACGATGATTTCGACGAAGTGATCTTCTATCATGCCGGCGATTTTTTCAGCCGGGATAACATCAAGCCCGGCATGCTGACCTTTCACCCCAGCGGTTTTACCCATGGCCCCCACCCCAAGGCGTTTGCCGCAGGGCTCGCCCATCAGAAAACCTTCACCGACGAAGTGGCGGTGATGGTCGATACGCGCGACGCGCTGCAGGCGGGTCCCAGTCTCGACGGTGTTGAAATTCAGGGCTATCTGAACAGCTGGCAAGTCCGTTAAGGACAGAAAGGACAACGCATGAAACTGGCAAGTTATCGCGATGGCGGACGTGACGGGCGTTTGATGGTGGTCAGCCGTGACCTGAGCCGGGCGACGGCGGTCGGATCGGTTGCCCCGACCTTGCAGGCGGCGCTCGACGACTGGGACCGGATCGCCCCGAAGCTTGAATTCGTGTATGGCGAGCTGAACCGTGGCGGAGGCGAGACCTTTGACGAGGCGCGGTGTCTCGCCCCTTTGCCCCGAGCCTATCAATGGCTCGATGGCAGTGCCTACCTGAATCATGTCGAACTGGTACGCCGTGCGCGCGGCGCCGAGATGCCGCCGAGTTTCTATACCGATCCGCTGATGTATCAGGGGGGCTCGGACGCCTTTTTAGCGCCGCGCGCGCCCCTGGTGCTGCGCGATGTCGAGTGGGGGCTGGATTTCGAGGCCGAGGTGGCGGTGATCTGCGGCGATGTGCCCGCCGGCGCTTCGCCGGATACTTGCGCCGCTGCGATTCGCCTGCTGGTGCTGGTCAATGATGTGTCACTGCGCAACCTGATCCCGGCCGAACTGGCCAAGGGTTTTGGCTTTATGCAAAGCAAACCGTCGTCCAGTCTGTCACCGGTCGTGGTGACGCCCGACGAACTGGGGACCGCCTGGCAGGGCGGAAAAGTGCATTTACCCCTGCTTGTCGACTATAACGGGAAAAATTGTGGTCATCCCGACGCCGGGACAGACATGCAGTTTTCGTTTCCTCAACTGCTGGCGCACGCGGCAAAGACCCGCCCATTATCGGCGGGTACACTCATGGGGGGCGGTACGGTGTCAAACCGGGACCGTTCGGTCGGCTACTGCTGCCTGGCCGAGATCCGCATGATCGAGACACTGGAGCAGGGGGCGCCGCAAACCGGCTTTATGCGCGTGGGCGACACTGTACGCATCGAGATGTGCGACACAAGCGGCCGCAGCATCTTTGGCGCAATCGAACAAAGGGTGGTACTGGCATGAGTGAACGTATTCTGTACGGTTATTTCCGCTCTTCAGCGGCTTATCGGGTGCGTATCGCGCTTAATCTCAAAGAACTCGCTTACCGACAACAGGCGGTGAATCTGCGAGCAGGGGAGCAACTGGAGGTGATGTTCCAGGAGATGAATCCACAAGGCCTGGTGCCGGTGCTGCTGGATGGAGATCTTGCCCTGACACAATCGCTGGCGATCTGCGAATATCTCGACGAAGCCTACCCGGAAACGCCACGTCTGCTTCCGGGCGACGCTGTGCACCGTGCCCGCGCGCGCGCCATTGCGCAGCTGATTGCCTGCGATATCCACCCGCTGAACAATCTGCGTGTGTTGTCGTATCTGGATGACGCGCTGGGCGTGGACAAAACAGAGCAAGGCGCCTGGTACCGGCACTGGGTCGCCACCGGCTTCGATGCGCTGGAACGCCTGTTGCCGGAGGAGGGCGGGTTTTGCCTGCGGGGCGACCGGCCGACATTGGCCGACATCTGCCTGGTGCCGCAGGTTTTTAACGCAAAACGCTTTAATGTTCCGATGGAAGTGTATCCGAATATCACTCGTATCAACGATATGCTTGAAAAGTTGCCGGCTTTTGCAAAAGCGCATCCGGCACAACAGCCTGATTTTCTTTAATAATTTATCTGGTGGCGATTTTTTTGCAAAATTAGGCACGCCAAACGCTTGACGAGGTCGGTTAGCTCTGGTTAAATGGCGACCTCTGACAGCGCAACAGCACTGAAACAGAAGGCCAATTAGCTCAGTTGGTAGAGCAACGGATTGAAAATCCGTGTGTCCTTGGTTCGATTCCGAGATTGGCCACCAGATTCAACAAAAAGCCCAGCCTTCAAGGTTGGGCTTTTTGCTATGGTTTTTTCAGATATCGGCTGGATTCCCTCTTTTGCGCATCCGACGGGCTGTCGACGGCTGGGGTAAACGAAGTGCACCCCAGCGAAAACAAAAGCCACGAGGCATTGCCCGATTGGCGCGAGCGAATGCTCCGCGATTGCACGCTACCTGTTCAGCCACCGGTAATAACTAGCCTTGCGACTGCAGTGCCGCGAGCAAAGCCCTGGCGGTTTCAGCCGAAGATCCCGGGTTCTGCCCGGTGATGAGGTGGCCGTCGGTAATGACATGCACCTGCCAGTCCTCTTTTTTGCTGTAATGGCCACCGTTGTCTTTGAGCATGTCCTCGACCAGGAAGGGGACGATAGCGCTCAGTTGGACTGCGTCTTCTTCGCTGTTCGAGAAGCCGGTGACGGCCTTGCCCTTGACCAGCGGTTCTCCGCTGGCATTTTTAACATGGCGTAGCACGCCCGGTGCGTGGCAGACCAGTGCGACCGGCTTGTTCGCTTTTTGCGCGGCTTCGATCAGGGCAATGGACGCCGGATCTTCGGCCAGATCCCACAGCGGGCCGTGGCCGCCCGGGTAGAACACCGCGTCGAAATCCTCGATGCGCACGTCCGACAGTCTGCGTGTATGGGCCAATGCCGTCATGGCCGTGGTATCGGCCTCGAAACGATGGGTTTCTGCGGTCTGGAACATCGGCTCGTTGCTTTTCGGATCGAGCGGCGGCTGGCCGCCTTGCGGTGAGACCAGGGTGAGCGTGGCGCCCGCATCCTTGAATACGTAATAGGGGGCGGCCAGTTCTTCCAGCCAGAAACCGGTCTTGTGGCCGGTGTTACCGAGTTGGTCGTGCGAGGTCAGAACAATCAGTACTTTCATCGGGGTGTCCTTATTATCGTGTGATGGTTGTTTTCTGCAGCTGCTTGCAGCGTAGTCTCAATTAGACCGGTCGTCTAGTGAAATTTTATCTATTTCCTATACGTTGTATTCAAGTGCGCTTTCGCCAGGGGGTTCCCGCTACGTCGCCAGCGTGAACGAATCCGTCCTTCCCCGGTGTTGGCATTTTGTTGATCGGCGCTCAAAATCGCACGACGATGGCGCAACAACAGGGGCTCACATGAAAGCACGCATCAAATGGATAGAGGGCATGCGCTTTGCGGCGCAAAGCGACAGTGGTCATTCGCTGGTGCTGGATGCCGCACAGGAAGATGGCGGCGCCAATACCGGGCCGACGCCGATGGAACTGCTGTTGATGGGGGCGGGTGGCTGTGCGTCTATGGATGTGGTCACGATCCTCAAGCGCGGACGACACGCTATCCACGATTGTGTTGCGACATTGCAGGCCGAGTGCGCCAGTGACGATCCTCAGGTGTTTACGCGTATTCACCTGCACTTTGTCGTGACCGGTCAGGCACTTTCTCACGACGCTGTCGAGCGTGCCATCGCACTATCGGCGGATAAATATTGTTGCGCTACGCAGATGCTGGGAAAAACCGCAGCGATCACGCGGGACTTCGAAATCGTCCCTGTGTGATACAAAAAAGGCCGTTCAGCGATGGACGGCCTTTTCCCGCAGGGACGGTCATTCTTAGACGATCAATTCAAGCTGCAATATTCGCTGGCGATGGCCGATGCCAGCCGTGCATTGTTCAAGACCAGCTGGATGTTCGATGCCAGGCTGTTGCCGCCGGTCAGTTCGCATACCCGGGCCAGCAGGAAGGGGGTGGATTCCTTGCCGCTGATGCCTTGTTCATGCGCTTCGCTCAAGGCCTGTTCGATGGCGCCATCGATCTTGTCCGCTGGCATGGCGAATTCGTGTGGGATCGGGTTGGCGACCACCATCCCCCCCTTGAGCGCCATATCCCACTTGGCTTTCATTGCTGCGGCGATGGATGCGGCGTCGTCCATGCGGTAGTCCACACCAAAACGGCTTTCCCGCGTGAAGAAGGCCGGCAGTGTCTCGGTCCGATAGCCAATGACCGGTACCCCGTTGGTTTCCAGATACTCAAGCGTCAGGCCCAGATCCAGGATCGACTTGGCCCCTGCGCATACTACGGTGACCGGTGTCTGCGCCAGTTCTTGCAGGTCGGCGGAAATATCGAAGCTTTGCTGTGCGCCTCGGTGCACACCGCCGATACCGCCGGTGGCGAAGACGCGGATACCGGCCATGGCCGCGACGATCATGGTCGATGCCACCGTGGTGGCGCCGGTGCGGCGTGCGGCCACAATGAACGGAATGTCGCGCCGACTGACCTTGACCACGTCACGGCCGGTCTTGCCCAGATGTTCGATTTCTTCTGGCGTCAGGCCGGCTTTCAGGCGACCGTCGATAATGGCGATGGTGGCGGGCACCGCGCCGTGCGCACGGACTTCGGCCTCGACCCGCAGCGCGGTTTCCACGTTTTGCGGATAGGGCATGCCGTGGGAAATGATGGTCGACTCCAGTGCGACCACCGGGCGGTTGGCGGCCAGTGCGGCGGCGACTTCGGGGTGAATATCCAGATAGGCGTGTTGCGTCATGATGGCTCCGCTTGCGACAAAGTTCGTATCAAATGCTGGACTGCGGCCAGCGACAGGGTCGGGTTGTTGGTGGCCGCCGAGCACAGCGTCAGTGCGGCGCAGGCCTGGGCCAGTTGAATGGTGTCGGGTAACGGCATGTCCTGCAGCCAGCCCCAGGCCAGTCCCGCCATCAGCGCATCACCCGCGCCGGTGGCGTTGACGATATCGACCGGAGGCGGGGGGCTCCAGCCCTGTTCGGCACCATTGCTGAAATACACGCCATCGGCGCCCATGCTCAGAATCAGCTGCTGTACGCCCTGCTTGTGAAACCACTCTGCGACGGCCGGCACATCGGCGGCGCACTCGAGTGGCAGGCCGGACAGACTGGCGGCTTCGATGCGGTTGGGTTTGAGTGTGTGGATCTGGGCAAGCCAGGGACGGATGCGTTCGGCCTTGAATGCCGAAACGGTATCGACGAAGACGGGGGTATCGCGGACTTCGGCAAACAGCCAGGCCAGGGCATCGGGAGACAGGTTGGTGTCGGCCACGATCAGCCCCGCATGACGGACCAGCTCGCGCTGCGGCGCCAGCATGGCGGCATCCAGGCGAGTGAGGATTTCCATGTCGTTGATGGCGATCGACATATCGCCATCCGGACCGTGAATCGACAGATACGTCGAGGTCGCCGCATCCGGCAGCACCCGGCAGGGGCGTACATCGACACCCGCGCGCTGGGTGGTCTCCAGCAGCGACCGGCCATACAGATCGTCGCCGACACAACTGATCAGTCGGCAATCCGCACCGAGACGCGCCAGGTTTTCCGCGATGTTGCGCGCCACGCCACCGGGTGAGCAACTGACACGACCGGGGTTGGAGTCGCTAAAGCGCAACGCTTGCGGTGTGGCCCCGCGAATGTCCATGTTTGCGCCGCCAAGCAGCACGACGTAGCGCTGGCTGGCCAGAATATATCCCTTGCCGAGGATATGACCCTTTTGCACCAGATTCATGATGTGGCCCGCGATGGCTGAACGGCTGATCCCCAGTTGATCCGCGAGCTGTTGTTGCGGAATCAGCGGGTCTTGCCGGAGCAGGGCCAGAATTTGCTGTTCACGTTCGGTCATTTCGAACAAGTGTCCGTAAGGCAAACTAATGTTTGTATGCTAGCAACCGCCGACGATGGCGGCAAGCATTCTGAAGAGCGGGTGGATGCGGACAAGGAAGATGGGCTGTTGGGGGTTGCTTGTTTTGCGCAACTTTTACGATGATATTTTGCTATTGCGAAGTTAGGTTTTTTTAATTGGCAAATATTTGCATGTTTGACGCAATATTAATGTGCTAGTCTGGAATTGTAAGCTGGGCTGATCAAAGGAGACTGCCATGTGCCAACTCATCTTAGCGACTTTTGCCTCCTTGT
>Ga0326727_10024790_pt1 | contig 11304 bp, 16 predicted proteins | sample MB2enrmetagenome_FD_207643 | JGI IMG/M metagenome (GOLD analysis project Ga0326727, IMG submission 207643) | Lab enriched peat soil microbial communities from McLean, Ithaca, NY, United States - MB29MY | ecosystem: Environmental > Terrestrial > Soil > Wetlands > Peat | place: USA: New York... | reverse complement strand
CGCCTTCGATTTACGCATGTGCACTCCGTATAACCTCGTGCCTACGTGTTGGGAAGTATCAGGCGGGAGCTTTAGCCGCGGAAGATGGGTTCACAAGACGGATACCGTAGTTCGGTGTAAGGCGTTCACTTCAAGCGAAGTGTTCCGTAGAATGCCTTCAAAAGAATAAGACCACCGAGAACGCCGATGCTGATGCTCAGGAGAGTTCCAATCAGAAAATACTCGGCGAAGCGTTTTGACTTAAATTCCGGGTACCGTGCTATCGATTTTGCTGTGAGGATCAACCCCACCGTGGCTGGCGATTGCAGCAGGAGAGACGTCAAGATTAGAAACCGTTCCAGCCAACCGATATACATCCCAGCGTTTTGTAATTCTTCCGTGGTTTGTCCGCCGAGGCCCAGGTCGCCACGAATCAGGGGCTTGGTAACAAGCCGAACGAGGTATCCTCCCCCGAAAATTACTCCTACGTACACCACCAGCAGAAGCAGGGTTTGCTCAGCGTGCGATTGAACCCATGTCAGGCCAACCATCAACTCGCGGAGGGGAGTCTTCGCAATTATCTCAGCCGCCACGCAAACGGGAAACACGTACACGAGCTCGCCAGCCACAAAGGCGAGAGTCCCCTCGGCCTTCGTGGTGAGTCGGACCAGGCTCAGCTTTCCCCAGTCGAAAACAAGATGCACGAGCGTCAAGCCGATGATTACGCCGTAGAAATCCAGACTGCGCGCCAGCACTCGACTACTCAAACCTAACAGTAGCGCCGCCGAAAGAAGGTGAATCCCACCATGCTCCACATAAGCAAGTGCGGCGCTGTTCCTTTTCCCCACAACCAGGCGATCGGATTGGAAGACAAAGTCTGTCAGGAGGTGCGCCAGATAGAGAGCCAGAAAGCTGGTGGCGAACATATGCATGGAATTATGCAATCCTTTTATTTTGCACGAAAGTGTGCAACTAATGAAAAGCGGTCGCGATGACCTCTTTCATGATCTCGATGGTTTCCTCGATCTGCCAGAAGTGGCCTCTTTTTAGACTTCGTGATGCAGTGGAAACACTGATACCCAAAGCCCTGGCTGCCAAGTCCACTCGCTTTTTAGCGATATAGGCGTCAATGGCTTGCCATTGCTTCTCCGTGGGGTTTCGAATCAGTGTATCGTGAAGGCCGTATACCAGGTTGGCCACCCGGTCAAATTCCGCGGTGCCGGAACGGAATGCGGTACGAACTTCAAACTTGTGGGCATGGCCACCCTTGGTTTCCACGATGGCTTCCCGCGCCCATTGGAAGGCTAGCCCTCCGAGTTCATTGACCGGGGGACGCAAGGGCTTCGTAACTGGGCCGATGCCAATGCCGATTCGTAATTCGAGCGGCCTCAACCTTCTCCGCAGATCGAACACCACCCAGGGGAGGCCATCCAGTTGTGCGGTAATGGTTTGGAACTCATCGCCAGCCGTGACGGCGTAGGGTAACCGGAGCAGTTCGTGATGTGCAAGGCTGGCGATACGCAGTTTCGCGCTCAGCAAGGCGCGTAAGTTCGGCGTCGAACTGGACCTTATCACGTCCGCTATCAGGACGCCCCAAGCTCTAGTACTCATTTGCATCACCTGGTACAATCCTATATTGTTGCACGACATTGTGCAAACAAAGAAACCGGGCACGGCGAGACAGGAATCGTGCCTTTCAGCCGATCTACTGCTCCGGTAAGGCCTGGATGCGAACCTCTTCGCGGCCTTGTATATCCAGATGGGATGGCGCAGAGCAAAAGTTCTGCGTCAGTCCCGATGCTACCGCATTACGGACTGGCTCGTGGGCTCTCCGAATGAGAAGAGCGAGCCCGTAAGTAGTGCGTCCCGGACTGCCTCTCCTAAATGACGGTCTCCCTGTTTCCACCGCTTCACAAGGTCCTCATGCGTCTGGAGCGAGCTGAAGGGGCAGCCGAGAACGTGGAAACCGATTGCGGCCATCCTGCCAAATCGCCGCCACAAATCCGACAGGCTATTTACGTAATAGTCAAACGGACCCTCGCCAAAGACCTGGTAAACGACCGCGCGAACGGGCCGCGAAACGGAACATACTGACGCCGTGCGATGGATCAATTGATACGGGAGGTCCATTACGTCAGCAGTGCGCAGCGAAGTGCCGCTCGCACCTCGAATCAGGTCCAGCCACCCCTCCAGTACCTCGCTTCGATTCACCTGCGGCGGGTCCCGAAGCCAGGTACCCACGGTCTCGTAAGGTGGTTCGGTGAACTTCGCCTCGATCGCCACTACGGCCGAACTCGCGACGATCATGAGATCGGTGAAGGAAGGCTTGCCACGACCACGCGTGACGGGTACAGGGTACTCGAAGCTCAGGGCTATCGGCGGGAGCAGGGTGACTCCGATAGCCGCGCTTAGCTGAGCGAGGCGAGACTCTGGCGTCCGCCAAAAGTCGACCAAGGGCACTGTTGAACGCAGCGGGGACGCAACTGCGTCGGGAGGGAGCAATTTGACCAACTGTTCGAAATCTGTGACAACTTTGTCACCGTACCGCATTGACACCACAGATTCTCTCCGTCTTCCGAACCGGGCTCATATGGAGCTATTCCCGCAGGCTGCGCGTTCGCCATCGGGGGAAGAACCCACAGTCAGAGCTACGTTGACTGCGGCCCGCTCATAATCCTCGCCGCTTTCTTCCTTCTCACCCCACCTGGTGTATCGCTGTATGTCGAGTAATCGACAGTCAGCTCTTCTCCTTGTTTGATGCTCTTGAGAGCCTCAAAGTCATAGGCCCCGACACAGCGAACGTTTGGTTCGCCTGATTCATTCAAATACCACGCCATTGTCAACCGGTTGAAGTTGCGCGGACACCCGAAGCGGCCGTCTTTCAAGACCGAAAAATCCTCATAGAGCCTTCTCACTTCCTTCGGCTGTCGCCCGACTTTACTTTGCTCTACCCATACCATCTCGTCTAGGTCATCGAAGAACAGCTTTGTTCCTTTGCGGATGTTTCTGATTGCGAAGACGCCCACTCCGTGACGTTCAGAGGGTCGCAGCCGTGTTAGAACCCGCTAATGCGGTAGTGCCACTTTTTCCTCTTTCCATCTGTATTCGACAACTCGGCTCAGGTGCTCCAGATCGGGGAAAACTGTCGTTTCGTCGATGCCATTGGTGTCTAAGGACCTTTTGACTTGCGCTATCTCGTAACTCGGAATGACCATCTTGGCTAGCCCCACGTAGTGGCTGGCTTTTGCTGCTGTGAGCAGGCCAACCGGATCACCGCCGTGGACTGTGAACATGGACCGCTGAGCGCCTATCCTCTTGTCAAAATGGCCCGGCAAGACGGCAATTGGCAGCGAGGGAAGCGGCCTCAGTCGCCCAAAACGCTTGGGTAGCCAAGCGTCCTCCTGCTTGGGACCGGGAATTAGAACGTCTCCAACTGGGTTCACCGAATCCTTCCCGATGACCATCACATTAAGCCACCAAGGATCGAGCGCCCACACAGCCGCGTCGTGACGACCTCGGTTGTCTCTCACTGCAAAATAGAGCCCGATTAGCGCACCGTCCGTCCAATCCAGGAGTCGAGTCGGTGTGCCGTAGTGTTGCATCAAAAAATACCACTGCCACTCATTGGTAGGCATGGCATCGGAGAAGGCTGGAGCATGAGTGACGAACTCTTCCCGTATCTCACGCTCGGTCCTCTGGTCAATCGGTCGTTTTCTGTAGAAGCTGGGCACTAAGTCCCAATCAGCATTTTCATGCCCGCGGAACCACGGCGTAATCGCCATGTCGGACTTCCCCATCCATTTGTCGCGAAGTTCTGAGGCAATTTTGGTGAACTCTTCAACGCTTCTCACGATTCTTGGCGGCAGGGGCATATCCACCATCCGAGCGAAATCACAGGTTAGAGCTGCAAGTCTTGTTCCGCCGAAAATGGGCGATCTAATTGTAGCGCGGGCGGCTATAATCTCTAATGCACTTAAGGGCTACTCGCTCCCCATATGGTCCGCAAGAGTGGAGAGGGGGCGCACAGTCTACTCAAGTGTGCCTACCGTGAACGCGCTGGGATTTCTCTTGGACGCGTGAATCTCATTCTTCAGAGTAAAGCCGCAAAACCCGAAATTGTGGTAGGCGGTAAGTGAAAGGCCAAAGTGGTCAAAGACCTTTACCACCAAAGTGAATGGCGGTGCCTCGTGGGATAAGTAAATGTCTTTCGGAAAACTGAGCTGGTAGCGCACAAGGGGATAAGCAGTCGGAATCGCATCAAGGAACGCATTGCCTGGCATGAACACGCCCGTAATTCTCGTATACTGAATGCCCTTGAAACTCGTGGAGTTGGCATCTGGAGAAACGAGTCGACCCACAGGGGCGAAGATTACCGCAGATACGTCGTGCCCCACCATGTCGCTTTGATTTTCCACAGTGACTTCAAACCGAAAGAGAACTCTATTGTCGGGAGACTTCCCGATGGGCTTTGCCAGCAAATCAACCTTATAGGCGGGTCGAGAAGCCCTGTTCATCGTCTGCCGTATCTCATAGTCCTCCATCGCGACTGTTTGAAAGTTGAATCGTTTGTAGTACTTCTTGTCGGACGCTTGGTGAGCCGTCGTACTTTCGGGGATAACGACCACATAGGCGAATCCAGTGGGGGCCGAACTTTTGATCTCAACTGGGTTAATAAGCAATCCTGATATGCGTGGCTGAATCCGAGAGTTGATAACCTGTTCGAGCCACTCTTTCGGAATTTGTTTGAGGTCGATCGGGCTCAGACGATCTGCAGAATGGGGCTCGTCCGCGCTTTCCTCCATCCCGTAGAGAATGGTTCCGCCAATCGAGTTCGCAAAGGCTGAAACGTCCTTGCTGATTTCAGTTTTCTTTCCGTCGGTCGACTGAAGCGCGTCAGCGCGTTTGTAATCCAGTTCGATGGTTTCCTCATGCTTGTTCCGTATGAGTTCGACAAGGTCCTCCTCCTGCCAGAATTGAGGCTCCTTCATCTGTGGATCAACCTCCTCGACTTGGACCGGGATAGAGCGCAGACGTAGGCGCAGTTTGCGTTCGTCTGTGGCCCTTTGGTTGTTGACAAGTGGGATTGCTCCGCGAGCCTTCGTTAAACAAACATGCGGAGGTCATCATGTGAAGAACCGCGGAGGAAGGCAAGATGCGCCTACCTCGGCGCTACCCGCTTACAAACGATAAGCGTACCGGCTGGGTTTGTCAAGGAAGACACTTGACCCGCCGTCAAGGCGGCCCGGCGCAGACCTCCCTCATTGAGGTCTGTCCCCATGGGCCTTCGGCCCGCGAAAGCTCATGAAAAACGGTCATAATGACATGCTACCGCCGATTCGCGCTATCCCCTTTTTTTTCAGCATGAGCTCATTCTCGGCAAGTGGTTTTTCGACCCTGCGGGTTTCCTTTAGGAAGAACCCCGCACTGCTTCGCAGCGCACAGCTACCCCTCTGCGCTAGCCCTGGTATAGAACTGTTATGCGGGCTTGACTTACTCAACCCGATCCCACGGCATCCAATACGCGACCGGATAATCAAAAGGTATAACCGTCTCTTTCTCCTCGTCGAAGAGATTCTTCCAAGCTTGACGCCTTTCTCTTCCAGCGAAGGCCGTGAAAGCTCCCAATAACGCATCTCGTTCGTGCTGGGCAACAGAGTCTGTGTCGGAAGCAAAATGCCGCGTCAGGTCCGCCATTGTCACTGCGTCAGCGTCCCTTTGCGCACCTGCTATACCCAGTAAATACAGTAGTGCTTTCGGATGAGATTCCGTGATGGTTATCCCGGGATACTTCTTGTGGAGGAGACTTGCTGTCAAAACGCCTTGCACAAGGCATGCCCCTCGCAGACTGTTGATGTTTTGGACGGTACCTCCAGGGGATGGAGCACCCAATTTTTTGATGGCTTGGCGAAGTAAATTGTCAACATCACGGCCACCATGGTCAGTCCAAAACAGGGGAGCATCAATTCCTGCTCCTACAACCGATCCCCCTTCGGGAACTATTGATATTGCTTGTGTTATTGCTTCCTTGGCGTTTCCAGCTTTTCCCCTGGCCAAGACGCGCAGGATGGGCCCACTGGGCGAGCACACTGCCCATCCAAATCTATCCACTCCACCTGGATCAAATCCTAAATAGATTTCCATATTTTCGCACATAACTCTCGCTCAGGCTCACCTGCACAAAACCCTTTCCGACCGGCATAGCGAAAAAGCGCCAACGCCGAGCGCGCAGGGGTTCTATAGCACGGTCGAAGAGCCACGGGGTCGGCTGGCCAGGGAACGGCACTAACGGTAATTGACGATCACTCGAGGAGTGATTCATGACGACTATCCCCCAGGGGTTCCCGGGCTGGCGAAAAGATGAGGCCATTTAACAACTTATTAACCTGCGATGCAAGGGGAAAGGAAAGGTGTCAGGTGCCAGGTGTCAGCGGCGGGACACGGGATTCGGGACACGGGACACGGGGCGGGAAAAGCGGGGGCTAGGGCCTGGGGGCTCGGGGCTGGAGCAGGTGGCAGCTTTCGACTCTCAACTATTAAATCTTCGACTGCATGTCAGGGTTCAGGCGAATTCGTAGAGGGGCACGTTGCGGCTGGGTGGGGGAGTTGCTTTAAGCAAGGCTTCGATGCGGCGCACGGTTTCGGGTGTGAAGAGCACGTCGCCGCAAACGTTGCAGACCTCGGCGGGAACATGGTCGATCACCATCACCTCGCCCCGGTGTTTGACGGTGTGGACGACCGCCCGAGGCTCATAGACGCCGGGGCATCCCCCTAAAGTGCATTTCATGGCTGGCTTCTCCTCTCCCGAGGCGTTAACCACTTCGGGAGCCGGGGCTGGTAGGCCGTAATCAAGATTAGCAGCGGCTGGCCGGTTGTGCAAACGAGGTGGAGCGGGCGGCCTTCGTCCGTGAACCCGTTCACCAGGCAGCAAGCCCCGCGGCGGTGCTCAGGATAATCCTCCAAGATTTCTCCACGCTGGATGGCCTGCACGACTTCATCCAGAGTGATCTCCTCTTCAACCATCTCCTGGTGCGCGTGCTGCGTCACGCGGAACGCTCCGGCTCCCGCCTGAGACTTGATTCGAGCGATCAAGGCTTCGAGTTCCACAGCGTCAGGCTCCCGCATCCCCTGCGCAAACTGCTTCTATCTAGCGGCGGTAGGGCTTCGGACCCGGCGCGGCAGGGAATGGCGCCAACGCCGACCGGCGTTACCTATGGGTGCTGTTCCGACCAGATGCCGTCCGGCGCGGCCGGTGTTTCCGGATGATTTCCGCTAGAGCGCGTAGGGCCTCATTGGCCTGTCCCGCACCCGGAAACGCGGCCGCTGCATCGGGCTCAAGCACCACCACAATACTGCCCCCGGCGTAGTGCGACGCATATTTGTTGGGTCGAGCGCGACTGAAATCGTACTCGGGAAGGATGTCATCGACATCGACCCTACCCGATTCTCTACGTTTACGGTGCTCCTTGGTCATGCCTCTTCCTCAAGGGGGAACCACCCCAGGGTAATCTTCAGACTGTCCTCGGCATTGGCCTGGTAGCCCGCCTTGAGCTGCTCTCGCAGGATTTGCTTGCCGCGATTTTCCACGTAATGCAGCACGGCACGGGAGATGAGGCGGCTACGGTTACCTCGGCTCGTGACCCGATCGAGGACGGCTAGCGTGCTCTCCGGCAACATGATGTTGATCCGTCTGTTCATAGAGTTTCCCAGTCTAGGGACCTTGCACTCTTAGGGTACGCACATTTAGTGTGGAGGTCAATCTGGTGTGTCGCCGGGTAGTGGCGTCATTTGCGGGACATCGGCGCTCCACGCTGTCGTCATTCCCGCGAAGGCGGGAATCCACTCCGCAAGCCCTCTGGAGCGTCCGATTCTACGGGCTGGATTCCCGCCTTCGCGGGAATGACCGGTGGTTCGTAAGGGAGGTAATTCCAAACGACGCCACTACCTGTCGCCGATGTGTCGCCCTCTGGCGTGTCTACGTTAGACGCACTAGAATGGAATCCCCCGAGCGGAGGTGAAGGACCTATGTTTGAGCTTATCGGCGATCTGCGGGTTGGCCTGCGCATGTTGCGAAGGAATCCGGCCTTCGCTGCTGCTGCCATGCTGACGCTGGCGCTCGGAATAGGCGCGGCCACGGCAATTTTCAATGCCGCCGATGAGACCCTTCTGAGTCCTCTGCCTCTACCTGCGCCCCAGCAGCTTGTTGCGGTTTACAGTTTCGACAAGAAGACGGCGCATTACGTCTCGAGTTCCTACCCTGACTTTGAGGATTTCAGCAGGCGCGGCCGCTCCTTCCAACACCTTTCCGCCTACGTCCGACTTCCCTTGGACCTTACCGTTGGGAACACTACCGAACGTATTTCCGTGGAGGCCGTCAGCGCCGATTATTTCTCCATGCTCGAGCTTCCACCGCTGGCCGGCCGTGCCTTTAGCAGTCCGGAGGACGATGAATCTTCAAGTGCGCCGGCGGCAGTCATGTTGGGCGAGGAACTTTGGCGCAATCGCTTTGAGGGAGATCCAAATCTGGTCGGAAAGACAATTACGATCGAGGGTTCCCCCTTGACGGTCATTGGAATCGTCCCTGCGCGCTACCGCGGCGCCAACTTGAACTGGGGTGATCCCCCGCAAGCCTGGATCCCGCTCAGTACTGTTCCCCTGCTGCTGCCGAGGTTCAAGAAAGTTGACATCTTCTACCAGCGCTCCGCTCGCTGGCTCGTCTTGCTTGGCCGCTTGAGAGAGGGCTTCACAGTTTCTCAGGCAGAGGCGGAGTTGCAGCTTATTGCGGCCAACCTCGCCCAAGCTGACGGCGCCACGAACCGGGACATCACCGCCAAGGCGTTCTTGGCGTCACGCTTCAAGTTCTGGCCTGCCTACCGCTCCTCAGTCACCCAATCGCTCGTGGTGTTTATTCTAGGGGCGGGATTCCTGTTGCTGCTTGCCTGCGCGAATGTCTCCAATCTGCTTCTCGAGCGAGCCTTTGCCCGCCGCCGGGAAATGGCGATCCGGATCGCGCTCGGCGCAGGGCATGGGAGGCTGGTCCGCCAGTTGATGGCTGAAAATCTCTTGATGGTCATAGGGAGCTTCTCCCTTGCGCTGCTGATTGCTTTTGCCCTCGACGCAGTTCTGTCACGCTTTCCCACGGCGCTGGGGATTCCGCTCGCGCTCGACCTGGGCATTCGGACGCGGATGTTGCTGTTCGGCTTGATGTTGTCGTTCGCCACGCTCTTAATGTTCGGCCTCGTACCCGCGCTTCAGGCCAGCAGGCCCGATGTTGTCCCTTCCCTGAAGGAGACCGGCAATGCCCCTTTGCAAGGTGGGCGTGGAGATTGGCTACAGAATTCTCTGGTGGTGGCCCAGGTGGCTTTTTCCATGACTTTACTGGCCGTGGGTGGCATCTTCGTGCGAAGTGTGTTAAAGGCCTACTCGGTGGATCTCGGCTTTCGTCCCGCCAATCTTTTGTTCATGGGTTTCGACCCGCCCGGAGAGCAGTACGGCGACGGACGAAGCGAATCTTTCGCCCAAGCCGCGCTGCGACGAACTTCAACCCTCCCGGGCGTCGAGAATGCCACGATCGTGTGGGATGTGCCGCTCACCATGATGCAGTCCACGACGCAGGTGCTGGATGTGGAAAGCCGCGCGCCCGAAGTGCTTCGCGCGGCTTACAACATGGTCGGCCCCGACTACTTTCATACTTTGGGAATAGCGATTCTAGCGGGGCGCGACTTCGCGTGGAGCGACCGGGAAGATTCCCCGAAGACGGCGATTGTCAACCAGACGCTCGCCGACCGTCTGTGGCCGCGTTCGAACGCGGTAGGCCACACTTTGATCGTCGAGGACCAACCTGGCCGCCGGACCTTAGTCGCAGTCGTAGGGCTGGCCCGCGATTCCAAGTACGTCTCCGTCTGGGAGCACCCGCAGCCGTACGTCTATTTTGCGGTTTGGCAATGGCACTACCCCGTCGGGAGCCTGATCGTGCGGACTCGCGGGAAGCCGCAGGGGCTCGTGCGCGAGATTCAGCGAGGCTGGCAGGAGGCTTCCCCGAACGCGCCGCTTTACGGAATCCATACGGGCGAGGAACACGTAAGGATGTCCCTGGCCCCGCAACGGTTCGCCGTGGGCCTCCTGGCTTCATTCGCCATACTTGCCGCCATCATAGCTGCGGTCGGCCTTTATGGAGTGGTCGCTTACGGCGTAGCACGACGAAGACGTGACATCGGCATCCGCATTGCCCTGGGCGCCGAGCCGGGCAGGGTGGTCTGTCAAATCCTGCGCCAAGCGCTATCGCTGACCGGCATCGGCCTGATAGTCGGCGCCGGAGCCGCTGGCGTCTTGATGCGGCTCATCGCTTCGCAGGTGAAGGGGGTTTCTCCGTACGACGGGGTTACGTTCCTTGCGGTCTCGGCGCTGCTATGCATCATATCACTGTGCGCCGCCCTGATTCCCGCCACTCGCGCGGCCAACGTTGATCCGCTTGCGGCGTTGCGAGCCGAGTAAGCTCCTCTTCCTTTATCGGCGTTGTACCGGAGGTTTATAATCCAGGAATATCCGCAATGTAGCCGCCGTCTTCTTCGCTGTAGAAAATGTTGATGTGGTAGTCTTTCATTCCTCACCACCTAGAGACAGGCTATACCCTAAGACCTCGCACCATCAGGATACGGACATTTAGTGCGCAGCTCAACCTGATACGACGATACATCTTTTCTCTTGACAGGCCCGCAAAAGTAGGCTACCGTGCTTGGCGAGCTGAATCAATAGCCCTCTCCCGTGGGGAGAGGGTGGCGTTCCGCCTGATTGAAGGTGAGACAAACTTGAGCGGAACAAACCGGGAATGTCTATGAAAACAAAGGAGCGTGGTAGAGAAGGTCCCACTATCTCGATGCATCACTGGTTTCCACTGAGCAATTTGGGTCTAACGGAAACGACCCCTCACCCGGCCCGCGACGGCTGGAGAAAGCGCCATCGCGGTCCACCCTCTCCCCTGGGAGTGGGACGGCGTTCCGCCTGATTGAAGGGGAGACAATTTCGAGCGGAACAAACCGAGAATGTCTATGAAAACAAAGGAGCGTGGTGGAGAAGGTCCCACTATCTCGATGCATCACTGGTTTCCACTGAGCAATTTGGGTCTAACGGAAACGACCCCTCACCCGGCCCCCGACGGCTGGAGAAAGCGCCATCGCGGTCCGCCCTCTCCCCTGGGAGAGGGGCGGCGTTCCGCCTGATTGAAGGTGAGGCAATTTTGAGCGGAACAAACCGGGAATGTCTATGAAAACAAAGGAGCACTGCCTAAGACATGGCGCACAGGGGGTATTAGGGATGAAAGATAGGGAG
>Ga0326727_10024789_pt1 | contig 11305 bp, 8 predicted proteins | sample MB2enrmetagenome_FD_207643 | JGI IMG/M metagenome (GOLD analysis project Ga0326727, IMG submission 207643) | Lab enriched peat soil microbial communities from McLean, Ithaca, NY, United States - MB29MY | ecosystem: Environmental > Terrestrial > Soil > Wetlands > Peat | place: USA: New York... | reverse complement strand
TAGCCCACAATTGTCCAAAGGAAATTAGTGTGAAATCTGCTGGTCGTCCAAACGCGAGGCTCACGAGCCGAAGAACAAAGGCACCAAGAGAGGCGGCAAAGAGTACGGCCGCTAGATGGGCCGTTGGGCCGTAGTCAGCAGAGCGAGAGATCGCTGCCGCTGCAAATGTGCCAGTTGCGACATATGTTATGCCGCCTAGATCATAACGCTGCCCAGCCTTCAAATATAGCAGCTGAAGCGGAACGCAGATAAGCGGGACTAGAAGCAACACTGCGTAATTGTTCAGGAGTTCGAACGTATGGGTTCCTTTCGCAAGTTTGCTATACGCCTTTGTACAATAGACAGAAAGTCGGTACTGGAGAGCTCACGCCGTATTAGCTCCCCCGACACAAGTAGGGAAAAAATAATGGCCTGATGGAAGTCGCGGAGCAATTCGCTTGTAAACTGGGTCAAAAGTTGAACTGAACCAATTAGGAGAAACGCACTTATGATCATCTGGATGGTACTCAGTCGATTTTGAGCAATCGCAATTGCAAACGTCGGTACGATCAGTGCATATGAGTTGACTACGCTAAATGATTCCTGCAAAGATAGGTAGAACAGAGCGCCAAGAAAGCACGTCAGTATCGATGCGCCGAGAACCCGAGCTCTAACCGCATCAGCTTTAATCCCGAAGGTCTCTAAAAGGCGGTAATCGTCTTTAGCAAGTTGAAGGGCCGCGGTCCGACCCTTGTGCTTGAGAAGCAGAGTCAATACCAGGAGACAAATCAAAGCTGAGCAAATGATCACGAATTCGAGTCGGACTTTGCTTTGTATTAGCAGAGTATCGGAGAGGCCTATTGCAAGCGATCGAGCTCCGGTCGTGGAACTCATAATCAGAAGACAGCAGTTCAAAAGTGCGAATGAAAGAATCATTGTCGTTGACTCGCCGGCTACCCTCAGGCGCCATCGGACGTAGTAGCGATGGGCACAGATAAGTAGGACGCCGGACGCGGCGATCGGTAAAAGGAGTTGTGAACTCTGGACAGTAGAAACAGAACCAGGCTGGATCGCACTCAACACTAGCATTCCAAGACAGATTGCAAGAGCCAGAGACTCAAGTGGCGCGACTCCATGGGATCTTTGAAGCAAAAAGAGCCCCATTGCCACTAACGCAATAGACGTTGAGAGGCTCGCGAATTCAAGTAGATATAGCATACCTGTCGTCCGACGTGACCCCGGCCCAGAGAAGCTTCAGCGAACGAAGACCCAGTCATTGCGAACAATGACATTAATCCAATGCCATTTCAGAGGAGAACATTTTGCCACATAGCATACACAAGAAGAGATTCGAGATCAAGAGTTTTTCTTAGGCCGATTGTAAACGGAACGACATGTGGTGATTCCAAAGGGAACAATACCACCGGCGGACCAAGCCTGTGAGGTCGGAAGTGGCGTCCCCGCCTGCCCGAACATTGCTCAGTTTGCCATCTGTTGGATACGCGAGATTTCGTGAAGGGGCCTTCCAAGTCTAGCTTTCTATAACCTCTTCCCGTACGAGGAGGAGGTCGCCAGATCAAGAGAACCGACAGGCCAAAACAGCGGAGCGATAAGAAATCTGGCGTTCCAGTGGTCACTGTGATTAAGGCGATTAGGGCCAACCTGCGGGGTCGATACCAGATTGGTACCCTAAAGTCGACTTGTGGAACGGTTTCCCTAAGTCTCCTTTGTGCATAGCGGCGCGCTAACCGGAGGTTGGGTATTTCGCCGTGACCACATGTATTCCCTAGACAGGCTCGATACTCATCACAAAGAACGCACCTAAAAGTTCCCGAACGGGAATCTCTCGCGCGATGCTGCGCTTATAACATAATTTGTTCCCGTACGGTAATATTATCTTGACTTTGCTCTAAAAGAGCGCGATTATTCCCGTACGGGAATAATCATGGTGGGCCGATGAAATACACAGCGCAGGCAATTGGGCAGATGATCCGCGAAAGCCGGAAGCGGCTGGGTGTCACGCAAAAGGATTTGGCGCTGACCTCCGGCACGGGGCTGCGCTTTGTCATCGACCTAGAAAAGGGCAAGGAGACCTGTCAGATCGGCAAGATCCTGACCGTCCTGCACACGCTGGGAATCAGGATCGCGCTAATACCGCCTGCGATTCCTGGGAAAGAGGAGTAGCGCATGGCGAGAACCCTGGATGTCTACCTGCACCGCGAACTGGTCGGTCACCTGATTCAGGATGACGGCGGCCAAATGGTCTTTGACTACGCGGAAAGCTGGCTGCAAAAGCCCGACGCCACGCCCCTGTCCCATTCACTGCCCTTGCGCCGGGAACGTTTCAAGCGCAATGAGTGTCGGGGCTATTTTGCCGGAATTCTTCCCGAAGAAAGCAAGCGCGAGATCATTGCCCGCAACCTGGGCATCAGCGAGCGCAACGATTACGCGATGCTGGAGCGGATCGGCGGGGAGTGCGCGGGCGCTGTCACGTTCATTCCTGCTGGAGAAAACCTGCCTGCCCGTGACGCCCACTACCGGGCGCTTTCCTCGCCAGAGTTGGCGGGAATACTCCGGGAACTGCCGCGCCGTCCGCTGATGGCTGGCGAGACCGGAATTCGCCTCTCGCTTGCCGGCGCACAGGACAAGATCGCCGTTCGTGTGGAGGGCGATGCTATCTCGCTCCCCCTCGGTGGTGCGCCGAGCACGCATATCTTGAAACCGGCAGTGGAGCGATTCGCCGGGGTCGTCTTCAATGAAGCTTTCTGCATGAGACTCGCCGCTGCATCGGGCCTGCCCGCGGCCGAGGCTGAGATCAGGCGCGTGGAAGATGTTGAATACCTGCTGGTCGAGCGCTACGACAGGATGCACCGCCAGAGTCTAGGGGGCGTGGCGCTGCTGGAACGGCTTCATCAGGAGGACTTCTGCCAAGCACTGGGCATCGTCTCAGAAAACAAGTATCAAAAGGAAGGTGGGCCGTCGCTCAAGCAGTGCTTTGCTCTGCTGCGTGAGGTTTCCAACGCGCCAGTCATCGACTTGGCGCGTCTTCTGGACGCAGTGGTCTTCAACTTCCTGGTTGGCAACAATGACGCACACGGCAAGAACTTTTCTCTGCTCTATCGCGGCGTGGGCACAGCGAATCGGGAGATTCGGATTGCGCCCCTCTACGATGTCGTCAGCACATACTACTATCCCGAACTGACCCGCGACATGGCGATGAAGATCGGAGGGGAGTATTCATCGGACAAGGTGTCTAAGGCAAACTTCGAGCAACTGGCCGAAGACGCTGGACTTGCCAAGCCGCTTGTCCGCCGCCGAGTGCCGGAGCTGGCTGATGCTGTTCTCTCGAATCTGGACAAAACCGCGATCAACCACCCTGTCGCCGATGCCTTGGACGGGCAGATTCGCGAGCGCTGCGAAACTATGCGCAGCCGCTTTTGAACGAACGAATAAACCGTGTATTTGCCTGAACAGTTCGAATTTCTCGAGCAGTTCAAACGAGTATCCTAATGATGTGTATGCCCTATGCGGTGTACCTACAGATCGTCGCCGTCCGCCGCAAGCTGCTAGTCGAGATAACAAGCCATCACCATGAATCTGATCAGGTCCAAAAAACGCGTAGCAGACCACGGAGAGGTGTTCACGCCTCAGTGGCTGGTCGAAAACATGCTTGACTTGGTCAAGGGCGAGACAGAGCGCATTGATTCTCGTTTCTTGGAGACTACATGCGGAAGTGGGAATTTTCTTGTTCCCGTCTTGCAGCGCAAACTGGCCGCCGTAGAGGCCAAGTTCGGCAAGTCCGACTTTGAGAGGCGGCATTACGCCCTGTTGGCTGTGATGTGCACCTACGGGATCGAACTCTTAGTGGACAATATCGTTGAGTGTCGCGCGAATATGCTTGAGGTCTTCTCAGAGTATCTGAATCTGGATGAGAGTGATGATCTTTATCGTGCTGCTTTCTATGTCCTGTCCCAGAATCTCGTACATGGCGACGCGCTGACGATGCTCATGGATGACGGCCAGCCCATCGCCTTTGCCGAGTGGGGCTATCTCGGCAAGGGCAAGTTCCAGCGACGCGACTTTCGCTTAGATGCCCTTACGCAGATGTCTTCTTACAGCCAGGAAGGATCGCTCTTTGCCAGTCTTGGTAAGCATGAGATCTTCACACCGATTAAGGAATATCCGCCGATGAATGCGCGTGAGCTTGCCTGCTTGCCTTTGGATGATGGCTTGAGGGAGGCCGTATGAACAATCAGGCGAGCTTTACGCTTCGCGGTCGCAACCCGGACGTTCTGACCTGCATAGCCAATCTTTCTAACGACGAGGTATTCACGCCGCCCGAGTTCGCGAATCGGATGCTCGACACGATTGCTGAGGCTTGGGCGGAGAGCCATGGAGGGGCGAACATCTGGGTGGATAGTTCAGTTCGGTTCCTTGATCCATTCACAAAGTCTGGCGTGTTCCTGCGGGAGATCACCAGCCGCCTCATCCTGGGACTGACATCCGAAATTCCGGACCTTCAAACGCGCGTCGATCATATTCTGATTAAGCAGGTGTTCGGGATCGGCATAACCCATCTCACCAGTTTACTGGCACGGCGAAGTGTGTATTGTTCGAAGCACGCGAACGGCCCCCACTCTATAGCCAAAGGCTTCGCCAGCGAGACGGGCAACATCTGGTTCGAACGCATAGAGCATACATGGGTAGAGGGCAGGTGCAGGTTCTGCGGAGCAAGCCAGAAGACATTGGATCGCGGTGAGGAACTCGAATCACATGCTTACGCGTTCATCCACACAGACAACATAAAGACCCGGCTAGCCGATTTGTTTGGAGGTGATATGCAGTTCGACGTTATCATTGGCAATCCGCCGTACCAGTTGGATGACGGTGGCTTCGGCACCAGTGCCGCGCCTATCTATCAGTTATTCGTGCAACAAGCGAAAGCGCTCGAACCGCGCTATCTGACCATGGTCATTCCCTCTCGTTGGTTTGCTGGTGGCAAGGGGCTGGACGATTTCCGCGAGTCGATGCTCACTGACAAACGTATCCGCTCAATTGACGACTATCTCAGCGCGGCTGATGTGTTTCCAGGTGTGGGACTCAAAGGTGGGGTTAGCTTCTTCCTCTGGGATAGGGACAATCCTGGGAAATGCCAGGTCAGCACTCATTTCAAGGACTGGCCTGCCTCGACAAGCACTCGATCGCTTCTTGAAGAGGGAGCGGACGTATTCATCCGCTTCAATGAAGGATTGTCAATTCTCAAGAAGGTTGCAGCAGTCGAAAATGCAAGGGGAGTAAATTCACTTTTGCTGCCTGAAAACAAGCGATTCGATCAACTGGTTAGTTCTCTAAGACCGTTCGGTCTCCGTACCTACTTCAGGGGTAAGGTTAGAAAGAGCGCGGGTGATGTTCTGGTCTATCAGAACGGCGGTAAAGGATATGCGCCCAGGAAATCAATTACATCTGGTGCTGATCTCATCGACGCATGGAAGGTCTATGTCGGTCGGGCTGCTCCTGGCACAGGCAACAGAGACACTTACCCGCACAGAATCATCAGTACTCCATTCGTTGGAGAGCCCGGCTCCATTTCTTCCGAGACGTATCTTTGCATCGCCCCGTTCGATTCAAAGAGCCAGGCTGAGAGCGTCTTGTCCTATCTCTGCTGTCGGCTGACGCGTTTTCTGATTCTGCTGCACAAGCCATCACAGGACACGACTCGCAAGGTTTATACGTTCGTTCCGACCCAGGACTGGACGAAGACATGGACTGACGGTGACCTCTACAAGAAGTATGGCCTTACTACCCGCGAAATCGCGTTCATTGAGGGAATCGTGCGCCCGATGGAAATCACTGGCGATTTGTTCGATGAAGATACCGCTGACGAAGGTGACGATGAGTAAGCCTATAGACGAGATCCTCACTCCGAAGCCAGAGTCTCGGCCACGCATCTACGCCTACTCGATAGCCGATGAGGCGCACAAGGGACTCCTCAAGGTAGGCCAGACGACGCGCGACGTAAAGCAGCGGGTTGCTGAGCAACTCAAAACTGCTGCTATCAAAAACTACAAGATCGAGCTGGACGAATCCGCCGAGCGGGACAACGGAATCATCTTTAGCGACCACGATGTGCGCGCGGCACTCCTCAGGAACAAGTTCGTGCACACCGAACTGGAATGGGTGCGCTGCACGGTTAAAGACGTGAAAACCGTGCTGACAGAACTGCGCATGGGACAGTTGTTCACTGGCACGCATCACCAGACATTCCTGATGCGTCGTGAACAAGCCGAGGCGGTGAAGATGACGCACGCGTACTTCCACTCACGCTGGGAGGAGGATATGCACGCTGTCCCGCGTTTCCTCTGGAACGCGAAGATGCGCTTCGGCAAAACCTTTACTACATACCAGCTCGCAAAGAAGCTTTGTGCCAAGCGTGTGCTCGTGCTGACCTTTAAACCAGCGGTGGAAGACGCGTGGCAAACCGATCTTGAATCCCATGTCGATTTTGACGGCTGGCAATATCTTTCTCGCAGTTCCAACAGCGACCCCACCAAAATCCACGGCAACAAGCCGGTGGTTTATTTCGGCTCATTTCAGGACCTTCTCGGCCGCGATACAGCGGGAAACATCAAGTCGAAGAACGAATGGTTGCACACACTTAACTGGGATCTCGTGGTGTTTGACGAATACCATTTTGGCGCTTGGCGGGAGACTGCCAAGGAACTGTTTGAGGGCGAGGAAGAAGCGGTTGCGAAAAAAGAGCTTAAATACATCGCCGCGCTGGACGATGTGAACGAAGACCTTGAAGTGCTTTCGGAGAAGGAAACCGAGTTCCTGCCGATTACGACGAAAGCTTACCTCTACCTCTCCGGAACGCCATTCAAAGCGTTGGCGACGGGTGAGTTCATCGAAGAACAAATCTTCAACTGGACCTATACCGATGAACAGCGCGCCAAGGAAGATTTCGCCGTCAAGTATCCCGGCAAGTGGAACCCTTATGGCGCACTACCGCAGATGCGCCTGCTCACTTACCAGATGCCAGACGAGCTGCTGACGGTCGCTAGCGGCGGAGAGTTCGACGAGTTCGATCTCAATGAGTTCTTTGCGGCTACAGGTACGGGAAAGAAAGCGCAATTCAAGCATAAAAGCGACGTTCAAAAGTGGCTAGATATTATCCGAGGCCAGTACGCACCGAGGATCGTTGAGGGCCTTAGGGTGGAAAGGCCCCCATTCCCCTATTCGGATGTGCGGCTGCTGCCGTACCTGCAACACTCGTTCTGGTTTTTGCCGAACGTGGCGGCTTGTAAGGCGATGGCGAATCTGCTGGCTGAGAAGCACAACATCTTCTGGCATGAATATGAGGTTGTCGTGGCGGCTGGCGCGTCGGCAGGTATTGGCCTCGATGCGCTGCCGCCGGTGCGCAAGGCCATTGGAGGTGGGTTCACGACTAAAACCATCACATTGTCATGCGGCAAGCTAGCCACGGGCGTGACTGTGCCGCAATGGTCTTCAATTCTGATGCTACGCAATCTGAAGAGCCCTGAAACTTACTTTCAAGCGGCCTTCCGCGTGCAGTCTCCGTGGTCCATCCAGAACCCGAACGGTGACGACCCGAATGAGGAAGAAATCCTCAAGCCTTCCTGCTTCGTATTCGACTTTGCGCCAACGCGCGCTCTTCAGCAATTCTCCGAATACGGCATCAAACTCTCACCCAACGAGTTGAATCCGGAAAATGCTGTAAAGGATCTGGTGTCGTTCCTGCCTGTGCTGGCCTACGACGGCGCGAACATGATACAGATCGATGCTGGTCAAATTCTTGACCACGCCATGGCAGGCACCTCGGCAACGCTGCTGGCGCGCAAATGGGAGAGCGCTCTGCTGGTGAACGTGGATAACGACACGTTGCGCAGAGTCCTTGATAACCCGGAGGCAATGGCCGCTGTGGAGCGTATCGAGGGATGGCGCACTCTGGGCGACAACATCATCGAGACCATCATTAACAAAAGCGAGAAGGTCAAGGAGCTCAAGAACAAGGCGAAGGGTAAGGACCTGACCGAGAAACAGAAGACGCAGCTCACCGACGAGGAGAAGGAATACAAGTCCAAGCGCAAGCTGGTGCAAGAAAAACTGATCAAGTTCGCGACGCGCATCCCTGCGTTCATGTACCTGACCGATTTTCGCGAGAATACGCTGCAAGACGTGATCACTAAGTTGGAGCCGGACTTGTTTCTGGCCGTCACTGGTCTAACGGTGAAGGACTTCCATCTGCTCGTAAACCTGAAGGTTTTCAACACCGAGCAGATGAATCAGGCCGTGTTCGCGTTTCGACGTTACGAGGATGCCTCGCTGCGGTACACGGGCATCGAGAGCCACGAGGGGCTCGCACACTACGGGCTCTACGACACCGTGGTAGCAAGGCCATGAGGCAGCAGAGCTAGGCGTGAGTCAAAATCACGCCAGCGGTCCTCGGAACCGCGCGAGACGGGCTTGATACTGTGGTTCGTCGCGACAGCGATCTCTTGGTTGGCCCCATGCCTTAGCCTATCTCAAAGTCTCCCCGGCCACGGTCTGGAACTGCGCGGCGCTGGCTGTGCTGCACATGGCGCTCGTGCGCAAGGTCTCTGCCTTCGACTCGCGCCCATGCCTCGGCGCGCTGTTCGCTTCTGGCGCACTCCCGGTCGCCACGCGGGCCAAAGACGGCCTCAGAGGTGCGCTCCGCGTAGTTGGTCCAGTTGCGATTCTCTGACTCTCGCCCCTGGCTGGCGTTTTCCTTCAGAGCAAGTGCGATGGCCTGTTGATCGTGGCCCGTTACGCGCATTCTTACCGCAATCATCCAATCAAGCTGCGACGGGTTCCGCACCTCGATGCGGTTGAGGATGTCAGCCTTGTGCATCTGATAGGCCGCGCTTGGCGACGGACTCGCCGCTGGTATTGTCGGAACTGGCAGGCTCTCGCTGAAACCGCGAACGATTTCTCGGCGCAACTCTGGATTGCTGATCTTGAATCCATGCTGCGTGGCAAGCTGCGCGCAGAGTTGCTTGAACTCGTCGGGGCCGGTGATCGTCAGCGTTCCCCACTTCTGTGCGCCCAACTGGAGCGCCGCCAAGACAGCAGCCTCATCCTGCGCTTGCCAGACTTCGATACGCTTTCCACGATCCGTGAAGCTGACGTGGCTTGGATCAAAACGTGATGAATAGTGAATTTCTGCCAACTGCGAGTGCGCGGACTGACGCATTTGCGCGATGAAGTCGCGGATGTCGCGCTTGCGTGGTATCTCGTCTCCGTCTCCAAGAATTGCAGTGCCGGGCGTTTCCGTATCCCGATACCTCCATTGCTCTGCGAGCTGTGTCTCTTCCTGCTCTACAAGAAACTGCTCGAAGGTCTTCCGCCGGCCAAACCTCATTCGGAGCCGGTCACGCTCGCGCTTTTGCCGCTCCATCAGTTCGGCTCTGCGCATGGCGTGGTCGGCGGCCAATAGGCTCCTGGCAACGTTCAGGGAATTGCCGGACCACTTGCCACCCTGATAAAGATCGGTCCGCTCCGTACGAAACTCTGCAGACTGCATCTCACGCGCTGCGCGATGTTCCATGCGCTGCTGGATCTGGGCAGTGTCCTTTTGTTTGCGGTTCGCTCCGAGTGTCTTTCGATACTCAGCCCAGTTTGCTGGCATATCCGGGCGAAGTGGCTCCGCTGTGCGCGGCTGGAGCGGCATTGTATTGCTGCTGCTATCAGGCTGAAATTCCCCGAGCCGCTCCTCCATCCGTGACCTGCTGAATTCACGACCGATGCAAGAGGCCTTAAGCGGCTGGTCTCCCACCCAAAGCATTGCACCGCTGCCTTTCCGCTCATAGCGCATATCAACCTGGGCCATCCCTTCATGCACCTGCATCCACGTTTTCGCATTGCGCAGAATTGGCGTGGCCCTTTCCTGCGCGATTCGTTCGCAGGATTTCTCTCCTGTCGCATTCTCGTAATCCCGCGCTTTCGAGCGGGGATGAGGCTCGCGCATGCTGTTGGCTCGTGTGACCTCACCGCTGCGGTCGACGACATAGCGGACGTTTTTCTCTGCCTCCCAACCCTGCGCATGGATAATCTCTGCGATGGCCTTGTGAGCTTTGTCGATGCACCATCCCTTGTCTTCTACGCGCAATGTATCGGGATGAACGCGATTAAGAACGACATGAAGGTGATAGTTCTCCGTGTTACGGTGCAATGCAAAAACGGCAAGATGGTTGCTGTTCATACTGAGATGCCGTTTTAGAATTTCTACGGCTTCATTGCATTGCGCCTGCGTTGGCTGCTCGCCTTCCTTCCAGCTCAGCAGCCAATGATCGACGGGGTCTTTACTGCGAGTCGCCTCAATTGCCAGGGCGACCATTTCGGCGCGCTGCCCTTGCTGCGAGTCCGAATAGAAGTTTCCGCTCGCCCCGATGTACTCCGCCTTCTGTGCGTCTACGCGCCCATCGGCCTCGATGTAGTCCAGCAAACTTCCAATGCGAGCGGCCTTGTTCGATTGCGTCTTCGGATTGGCGATGTACTTAACGATCATGGTTGGAGACTCGTTCGATAGCTGCGCGTATTGCGCGGATTGTCGCGGCGCACTCGTCCGTAACTTCGCGGTGCTGGGCGAACTTGTTCATAGCATATTTCTGAAGGCCGCCCAAACGGCGCAGTTCGCGAATCATCATCAGGTCAGTTGCGGCGTGGATCGTTTTGCCAAAAGCGCGCCTGCGAACGAACTCGCTTATGCTCATCCCGGCAAGGTCGGCGTCTTCGCAAAGTCGTACACGCTCTGACGCTGTTAGCCGCATTTCAAATCGTGAGGCGGCGCGATCTTTGTCTCGTGAAGTAAACGGCATGGTGTTTTCTCTACGCGAAGCGTGCGCGGTTGCTTTCAGGATGAGCCTCGATGAGACAAGCGTAGCGCGGAGCATCGTAGGCAACGGGTTGGACGAAACATGGCGAAACCATGTGTACGGACAACCCGCATCCTGTACCGCTCTGCCAACATATAACGCGTTACAACTCACAACTTATCCGAGAAACTACTTTCACGCAAGGTCATATTCCGGGTAGTAATCGTCTCAATAATTATTTTGTTACGCACAATTACGCTTAATAACTCCCATGTACAAATAACTACGCATCACCCTATAAATAACGGCGTTCACGCATTTCTCTTCCAATCTCATCTCGTGTTATTTTGCGTATATTCCTCGTTGCAGAAAACTCCAGGAGGAACTTGATGACACAAAGAGAAGTAATCACCGAGGCAATGCTTCAAGCTGCTATTTCGGCATTGGATAGACGAATTGCAATGCCTCCTCTG
>Ga0326727_10024788_pt1 | contig 11305 bp, 8 predicted proteins | sample MB2enrmetagenome_FD_207643 | JGI IMG/M metagenome (GOLD analysis project Ga0326727, IMG submission 207643) | Lab enriched peat soil microbial communities from McLean, Ithaca, NY, United States - MB29MY | ecosystem: Environmental > Terrestrial > Soil > Wetlands > Peat | place: USA: New York... | reverse complement strand
TCCCCTTCGTTCCCTTGGATTTATCCGTCATGGCAAAAACAATGATTACGCCGGCAACGGGCGCATTTGAAATGAATATCTTGCTCCCGTTGAGCACCCATTCATTCCCCTCGAGAACCGCTGTAGTGGTCCCGGCGGCGGCATCGGTTCCTGCCCCCGGCTCGGTCAAGGCAAAGGCGCCAAGCATCTCACCTTTGCACAAAGGGGTAAGGTATTTTTGCTTTTGCTCTTCCGTACCGAACTTAAAAAGCGGAAACTCGGCCAGGGAGCTGTGACATTCCAGTGTAAAACCGGTCGTCGCACATGCCCTCGAAAGCTCTTCGATAACAATGATATAGCTTAAATGATCGGACCCCGCTCCGCCGTATTCCTCCGGATAGGGGATACCAAGCCAGTCCTGTTCGGCTAGTTTTTGAACCGTTTCGGCCGGGAACCTCGGTTCCTGGTCGACTGCATCGGCAATCGGAGAGACATATTTGTCACAGAATTCCCGTACACCCTGACGAATTAATTTATGCTCTTCGGTCAGATTGAAATCCATGCTAACCTCCTCATCTTGTGAATTGCTTTTTAGAGGAAAACAAAAGGCATTATTTGCCGACGAAGTTGGCTTTCCTTTTTCCGAGGAAGGCACTCATGCCTTCTTTTTGATCGGCAGTGGCGAAACACAGGCCGAAAACTTCCGCTTCATAGGCCATGCCTGATTCAAGATCCATATCCAGCCCTTCATTTACCGCCGCCTTGCACAGCCGCACCGCGACAGGACCGCGAGACATGATTATGCCCGCCATTTCCCTGGCAGCGGCAATAAGTTCTTCAGGGGCAACTACTTTGTTGGCAAGTCCGATGCGATGAGCCTCAGCGGCGTCAATCATACCACCGCTGAAAAGCAGTTCTTTCGCCCGCCCCTTACCCACCAGTCTGGGCAAGCGCTGCGTACCGGCGAAACCGGGGATGACGCCGAGGCTCACTTCAGGCTGGCCGAACTTAGCCTTCTCCGAAGCAATCCGGATGTCACACGCCATCGCCAGTTCACACCCGCCGCCCAAAGCAAAACCGTTGACGGCTGCGATGACGGGTTGAGGCAGGTTTTCGAGCTTATTAAAAACGGCTTGCGCCAGTTTGCCCCAGTTGCGCCCTTCGATTGCCGACATGGGCGCCATTTGGGCTATGTCTGCGCCGGCCACGAAAGCCTTTTCCCCACTGCCCGTGACAATAACAACATGAATCGAATCGTCCCCGGCAATCTCGTCGACCAGGCGACCCAGTTCGCGGATGGTGTCGGCATTCAGGGCGTTCAATACCTTTGGCCTGTTGATGGTGATAGTTCCGATGCCGTTCTCTTTTTCAAAAAGAATGTTTTCGTAGTTGCTCATTTTTTTCTCCTGCTGGTATTCTGATTGTTATCGAACTGTTACTCGATTGCGAAACTCAAACCCATTCTTTCCTCGCGAAAAATCCGCTTATCCATGGTTTTTAGGTTGGGCGATACGGCCGGTTTGAAATCCATGTGTGCCAGGATGTCCTTTTCGAGCTCGACACCGGGAGCGATTTCGGTCAGCACCATGCCTTCCAGACCCAGTTTGAAGACCGCACGCTCGGTTATGTACGAGATATCCTGTCCGCTCTTCTGAGCGTAACGGCCGCTGAAGGTGATTTGCTCGACGCAATCAAGAAATTTCTTGACCTTTCCTTCGTTGATAATCGTCAATTTCTCTTCACTTACCTTGACTTTCAGCCCGCCTGCAGTGAAAGATCCACAAAAAACGACTTTCTTTGTATTCTGGGTAATGTTGATAAAACCTCCGCATCCAGCGACACGTCCCTTGAATCTGCTTACATTAATGTTTCCATACCGATCGGTTTCCGCTAAACCGAGAAAGGCTAAATCGAGTCCGCCGCCGTCATAGAAGTCAAATTGATACGGCTGATCGATGATGGCATCGGGATTTGCCGAGGCGCCGAAACTCAGCCCTCCGGCAGGGACGCCGCCGACGGTACCCGCCTCGGTCGTCATGGTCATCGAGTTGCCGATGCCCTCTTCATTGGCGACCGAAGCGACGCCTTCGGGCACGCCAATACCGAGATTCACTATGGCGTTGGGAATCAATTCCATTGCCGCACGTCGGGCGATTACCTTGCGTTCGTCGAGGACCATAGGGGCGATCGAGGAGAGCGGCACGCGGGTTTCGCCGGAGTAGGCCGGATTGTACGGTTCCGAATAGCTTTGCATGTGATCGGCCGGGTCTTCCGCAACCACGATGTAATCAACGTTGATGCCTGGTACTTTTACGAACATGGGGCGCAGGTTGCCGTTCTGAACAATGCGGGATACCTGGGCAATGACAATACCGCCCGAGTTTTTCGCTGCCTGCGCCAGGGACAGGAGTTCCAGCGACACCGCCTCATGCTCGATGGTAATGTTGCCTTTCTCGTCTGCGCTGGTGCCGCGGATCAAACTGATATCGACCGGGAACGGCTTATACCAGAGCCATTCCTCTCCGCCCAACTCGATCACTTCAACCAGGTCTTCCCTGGTAGAACTGTTCATTTTACCGCCTTCAACCCGCGGGTCTACGAAGGTGTTGAGACCCACCTTGGTGATGACGCCCGGTTTGTTGCCGGCAACACTGCGGAACCAATGGGTCAGGGTGCCCTGGGGGAAGTTGTAGGCTTCGATTTTGTTTTCCAGCGCCAGCTTCGCCAGCTTCGGCGACAAATTCCAGTGGCCGCCGATCGCGCGCTTTACCATCCCCTCATGTCCGAAATGATTTGTACCGCGATCCTTGCCATCTCCCTGCGCGGCGCAATGCACCAAAGTTAGACTGGCCGGAAGGTTCTCGCTGAGGAATCTCTGTTCGAGCGCACCAGTAATCGGGTCCGGATGCCCGCATCCCACGAATCCGCTGGTGGCAACCGTTGCACCGCTCTTAATCAGATTGGCGGCTTCCTGTGCAGTAATGATTTTTGCCATGTTATTCTCCTCGATCCGTCTTGTATGAAAGCGGCAGCTCTAAAGCGCCCGGTGAGCGAAAAGAAGGCGATCACGATAAACGCCACTACGGTCTTCGTCAATGTGAGGGCGAAAATGTCAAGATACGCTTGCCTGTGGGTCAATCCGCACACGGCCAGCAAAGTAATGATCGCCCCATTATGCGGCAGAGTGTCCATACCGACTGAGGCCATGGAAGCCACTCTGTGAAGGATTTGGGGTGACATGCCGATTGATTGTGCCCATGCAAGCCAGTCCTTTGACATCAGGTCCAGGGCAATGGACATGCCGCCGGATGCTGAGCCCGAGATTAACCATACTGTTTGGCACCAACTCGAAAGCCGCCCGCCTTGCAATGACTTTTCTGGTACCCATCTCCATAGGCGGAATTGACTGCATAGGCATTCGGATCTCACAACTGAAAGCCGGATCATAAGGCTCGACGAAAGTCTGCCAGTGATTTTCGGGCTTGGCAACCACCAAGCAGTCGACGAGGATTCCCGGGATCTTGACTTCACGGGCATTGAGCGTCCCACGATCGGCGATTCGTTCAATCTGCACCATGACAATACCACCGGAATTCCTGGCGGCCATTGCCATGGAAAGTGCTTCAAGGGTAAGGGCCTCCTTCTCCATGGTGATATTCCCGTCCACATCCGTCGACAGAGTACGCTTTGGAAAAGCGTCGGGCGCTCCTTTCTGGAGGCGTTTCACTATGCCCCCTGGGATTTTTGCGCCCAAAAGCTGCGCGCCAATCCGGGGGCAAGTGTTTAAACAGGGGCTTCTAGTAAATCCCCGTGAGCGAGTAGAACAGGATCATCACAAAGGCCATTAACGTTTTGATCAGGGTCATCATCCCGATATCCGGATAGGATTGCTTGTGTGTGAGCCCGCATACCGCAAGCAGTGTGATCACCGCTCCGTTGTGCGGAAAAGTGTCGCAGCCGCCCGAGGCCATCGAAGCTATCCGGTGGAGAACGTCCGGGGAAAGTCCAACCGAGTTCGCCCATGCCAGCCAATTCTTGGACATGAGATCGAGCGCGATTGACATGCCGCCCGAAGCCGAACCCGTTATGCCCGCCAGAGTGGTTACGGACACTGCTTCCGACCAAAGCGGCGTAACTCCGAGTTTGATCCCGAGAAGAAAAGCAGAGATAGATTTGAACCCGGGCAAAGCCGCAATGACATTGCCATAACCCACTTCCGAAGCGGTATTCATGATGGCGAGAAGAGACCCTATGGCGCCCACGTTCAAAGCTTTCCGCAATCCGCCGCTGTTCTTGGGGATGTTCTTGTAGCCCAGCGCCACGGTCATGACGATGCCGGCCACCAGGGCTATGATCAGCGACCAGTTGCCGATCACGTTTTTCACGGCGGGAGCCATGAGAGGGGGCTTCAGGGCGGCAATGGGTGCGAGCGAGTCGGGATTCCATGTCACCAGCCGCGAGAGTATAAAGTTCAGAACGAGGACCGTCAGCAGCGGCAATACTCCAATGTACCATGGGGGCAGTACAGCATCCTCGGCAACCGCCGGTTCATTCAGGGTGTGGTCGCCGTAACCCTCCCCCTTTGCCGCCGCTTTTCTGCGCCGGTATTCCAACCAGACCATTCCAATGATAAAAATCAGTGTCCCGCCAAGTAAACCCAACACCGGGGCGGCGTAGGCATTGGTGCCGTAGAAGCTCGTTGGAATGATATTCTGGATCTGCGGCGTGCCCGGAAAGGCGTCCATGGTGAAGGTGAAACCGCCCAGGACGATACAGCCTGGAATCAACCGCTTGGGGATTCCGGCTTCTTTGAACAGCGCCGCCGCAAAAGGGTAGACCGCAAAAACCACGACGAACAGGCTCACACCGCCGTAGGTCAATATGGCGGTAGACAAAACCACGGCAAGGATGGCGTGCTTTTGTCCAAGTCTTTGCATGATCGCATGCGAAATACCCTTCGCCAGAAGCGTGTCTTCCATTACTTTCCCAAACACCGCGCCCAGTAGAAATACCGGAAAAAAGAGTTTCACGTAGACCACGGCTTTGGCCATAAAGAGTTCCGTGTAGGAAGGCATGATCGGCATCCCCTGGAGAGACGCCGCCAGAAGAGCGAAGACAGGTGCGAACAGGATGACCGAAAACCCCATATAGGCCATGAACATCAAGAGAAACAGGCTGAGTACAATCCCCAATACATCCATACAGGCGCTCCTTCCTAGAGCCAGCTAGGTCCATGATTATCGTAAAGTTAATCGATGGTTCGTTCTGATTAGAGCAATTATATTCGAATTGCATTCTAAATCTAAAGAAGTTGTAAATGTTGGATTGAACTGAGTTATTAAAATAAGACTGTCGATAATGCCAGGTACTTCCATCTGTTATACCCTCCTCTTTTGTATTGTGATAATTAAGCGTAGAACACCAAATGCATGAGACTATGCTGTTTCACCAAAATACTTGTTAGAATGTCTGCTATTTTACTATCTTAAGTTAGGCATTACAGCTGGAAGCAGCTTGCGTCAGGATGTTAAACGCAATATGCATGCCATTCGCCACAGCGCCCTGATTGCAACAAATCGCGGGGATCTTCATTGGTCACAGTGTTTGGGGGTTGTGTGAAAAAACAGACATGTGTATGGTTGTTCGGACACATGTCTCCGCGTGCAGTCCGGAGGACCGGCATTCTTACATGGCCGAGCAGCTTTCTGCCCCCAAAAAGGCCTGCCCCTTTGCCTGGCGCCTCGGTCAAGGTGCGATCAAAACCTTTTGCTCAATGGCGATAGACTCGGCAACCGGGCATCCCAAAGGCGGAGGGAGAACCCGGCGTGCAAGCACTCGGGATCATCTCCCTCAATGAGTTTTGCTCGCATTTTCCAATCGGCTCCGCTATAATTTACCGTTGCGCAGTGGTTATCTTGAAACTCGCTCAGATCCTTACTCGGGAGCAAGCCGAGGACCAGTGCGTTTCAAGAAAATGGATATCGGATTTGCTCGAAAGGCGACCAAGGGCGTGTGGGCAATTTTGAGACACATGAATCCGTGAGCGAGGAACTGTCAAGATAGCTTTCGGATGCAGGAGATGTTTTTGCGTTCATCTTAAAATCCACGACGATGTGCGAGAGGACTATTTTGGGTATTCTGCTCGACGCTGAAGTGCTTCATGCAACTTTGGATTCTATAAACATCAGCATAATCGTGACTGATGAAAAAGGAATCATTGTTTTCATTAATCGCTGGGCGGAAACAATCACCGGTCTTAAAGCTGATGAAGTTATCGGCAAGATGGTGGATCATGTCGTTCCCGGCACCAGTCTGTTAAGCGTTCTGAAATCGGGTGTTTCAGAGTTCAATCGACGTCTTCGCATCGGTAATATCGACGTCCTTGCAAACCGGACACCGATTTGGAAAGATAAACAGATCATTGGTGCGGTGTCAGTGTTTCATGAGATTACCGAACTCAACGAAATCGCCGCAGAACTGGAAGAGGTTACCAAGCTCAAAAGCACGCTGGAATTCGTTTTGGAGAGTATCGAAGAGGGGATTGTGGTCGTGGACAAGCAGGCAATGGTCACCATGATGAATTCCGCGTATTGTCGTTTTTTGGGCAAGACGCTGAGTGAAGTCATCGGTAAGCCTGTGACCGAAGTCATTCCCAATACCCGGTTGCATGAAGTGGTCCAGGACGGAAGGGCGGAATTTAACGTCATACAGAAAATTCACGTACACAACTGCGTGGTGTCCAGGATCCCCGTTGTGAAAAACGGGGAAATAATCTGCGCCATAGGTAATGTTGTCTTCAAAGACGTCGAAGACCTAAAGAGATTGGCCAAGAAACTAAGCCAACTTCAGCATGAAATTGACTATTACAAAGAAGAACTACGCAAAACACTGGGCGGTAAGTATACTATTGACGATTTAATTGGGAACAACGAAGAGTTCCAACGTGTTAAGAATATGGGCCTAAAAACCGCCAAGGGCTCTTCCAGCGTACTGATTTCGGGGGAAAGCGGCACGGGGAAGGAACTCTTTGCGCATGCCATCCACAACGCCAGTCCCCGCTGTCACGGACCATTCATCAAGGTTAATTGTGCCGCGATTCCGGAGGGATTGCTGGAATCAGAACTGTTTGGATATGAGGAAGGAGCCTTCTCCGGAGCCCGGAGAGGCGGAAAGCCCGGAAAGATAGAATTGGCAAACGGTGGAACGCTCTTTCTGGATGAGATTGGCGATATGCCGCTCAGTATGCAGGCTAAACTCCTTCGGGTGCTTCAGGAACGGGAAGTAGAACGCGTCGGCGGCACGAAGGCCATTAAGCTGGATGCGCGGGTCATCACTGCCACCAACAAAGACCTTGAGGAATTGTGTGCCGATGGTCAGTTCCGCTCTGACTTATACTATCGTCTGAACATTGTTTCTCTTAATATTCCTCCGTTAAGAGAACGCAGAGATGACATTCCTCTGTTGTGTGAAATGCTGTTGAGCAAAATTAATCTTAAATTGGAATGCTTTGTCGACACTATATCACCAGAGTGCATGGATAAACTCACAGCCTATTCCTGGCCGGGCAATGTTCGCGAATTGGAGAACGTATTAGAACGAGCAGTCAACATCATGGATGAAGGAGTGTGTATCCTCAGGGAGCATCTGCCTCGTGCGATTCTGATGCCAAAATACAATGGAGCGGAAGAGCGGATACACAGGAACGACCTGGTCGAAGCCAAACAAGACATTGAAAAAAAGGCCATTATGAAAGCTCTGGCAGCCGCCGACGGCAACAAAAGTAAGGCAGCGTTATTGCTCTGCATGAACAGATCCGTTTTCTACGAGAGACTAAGAAAATACAACATAGGGTAACACTTCTGATCGCCATTAAGAAAGGTGATGCTCTCCCGGGCGACCGGCCGCTCAACCGGCGCTTCTTTCCAGAACTCCGGCATAATGCGGTTAAGAGCGTGACTGTACATTCGCCCACCATACATATGTTCCGGGACTGGAAGAGGGAGCAAACCCGCGCCCAGCCTACACCACCATTTTCGACATGGGACAGAATAATTCTAAGTGTCCCATGTTCATTCATTCGTTTTGAGTTCACGACTTTGAACCTGGTCTTACCGGATACACCTCGCACATAACCCACCGGTGCTGTAAGAAGGAATTCCTGCTGAAATTTGCGAGGGACCGCGGGTGCTGGCTGGGCCGGCTTTCTTAAAGAGGCAAAGAAGAGGTGCGGGTTGCGCATCCTCAACTGTATTGCCACTTCAAACCACACCCATTTGCTCGTATTGGACCGCCGGAAAGGGGAGACCATCCCAGGCTTACTCTTAGCAGCAGGCCCAACTGACCCGGAAAGGCAAGTGGGGAGGGAGCCTAGCCGGCGGGAGCAGGAACTTTGTCGAGATCTTAAAGGGTGAACTTGGGATGAAGGCAAAGGAACGAAGGATTTTCGGGGACGGATGAGGAATCAGGTCTACGCGAATCCCAGGCTTCTTACAGCAGTGATTTCGAGGCCGATAACGGCCTTCTGAGCGCAATAAAAGTCCATAATGCTCACCAGGTCGCCCGGCACAGCATCGCGAGCAAGTAATGTAACATTAATTTTAGTGATTAGTTTGGTAAGAGCCGGGAAATCTTTAGCCTTTTCAAATTTGCAATCCGGAAAGGAGATGAACATGGAAGAAAAAACAAATTTCGATGAACGCTATCATGCTTCATACGCGGCTAAATTGAAGACGATTCCATTGGATAAGGTCGAGAGGGCAATAGGAAAGGCAATGGGGGAATTAACTCACGATCAAGTGGAGTGCATAATAACAAAGTTCAACACCGGGAATCAAAATGCAGAGATTACCATGGTACTCGATATAGGAAGAGACAAACGATATTCAAAGTAAGATAATCAATATTATCGTCTGTATCCCGAATGGAGCAAGATATGGCTATTGCACTTCGTTTTTTCGGCGCTTTCAATTCAGGTGGTATAGTCGCTTCCCGTCGTTTACGGTTATGGCCGTAACCAGTCCTTCTTTTTCCAGCATTTCCAGGCAGCCGCGCACTTCGGAAATACCCCTAAGAAGCTTACCGCCGTCTGAGCCGCAGAGAAACACGGATTTGGTGACTTCAAATTCTTCGCGGCTTCGCGTGCAAACTGTCCAGGTACGCGTTTGCCGGAAGACCCAAAAATATTGGGGGCTATTCCCATGGGCTTCTCTACGGAAAAATTATTCCGCCTCTGCGTAAGCACCTCCTGTCCTGCAAGAGACGAGTATCAGAAAGTCATTGCATTCACGCACTAACCTATTAGAATCCGGTGTCCTTGCTTTTCATTTTCCGTTTCCATCTCCTACGCCAAAGGATTTCCAATGCCCGGAAAACTCATCGAGACCGAATCAGAAAACGTCCGGACTCGGGTTTAGCCGTTATGTCTCCCCTATTTCCGCGCACCACACTCGTTTCCCTTATAATCGCCAGCGCCCTCTTCATGGAGCTGCTTGACGGGTCGATCATCGCGACGGCCGTGCCGGTTATCGCCCGGTCGCTGCACACCGATCCGATCCACCTCAATCTCGCCATTACGGCCTACCTGTTCAGCCTCGCGCTCTTCATTCCGCTCAGCGGTTGGGCGGCCGACCGCTTTGGCGCGCGCACGGTGTTCCGGGCCGCTATCGTTATCTTCACGCTCGCCTCGGCCCTTTGCGGCTGCTCGCAAAACCTGTGGCAACTTGTGTGCGCGCGACTGGTACAGGGGCTGGGCGGCGCCATGATGATGCCTGTCGGCCGGCTCGTGATACTGAAGATGGTCCCCAAACATAAATTGGTGACCGCCATGACGTGGCTGACGACGCCGGCCATGCTCGGCCCGGTTATGGGGCCTCCCGTTGGGGGCCTTATCGTCACCTATTTTTCATGGCGCTGGATATTTTTCGTCAACCTGCCGATCGGCCTCCTGGGCATGGTCCTGGTCACCCTGTTCATCGACAATATTCGCGAGGAAAAGGTCGTGCCGCTCGATATTCGCGGGTTCCTGCTGATGGCCGCAGCCCTGGCGGGACTGGTGATCAGTTTCGAGACCGTAGGCCGCAACCTGTTGACGAACGGGGCAGTTGCCGCTTTCCTGATCGGCGGCATTCTCTGCTTTGCCCTTTACCTCATCCATGCGCGGCGCGTGCCTGCACCCATTGTCGATCTAGGCCTTTTCCGGCTTTCCACTTTTCGCGCGTCTATAGAGGCGGGATCTTTGTTCCGCATCGGTATCGGCGCCATGCCCTTTTTGCTGCCGCTCATGCTTCAAATCGGTTTTGGCCTGAGCCCCCTGTTATCGGGCTTTTTGACCGTTTCCCTTGCTCTTGGGGCCCTTCTGGTGAAGCTCTTCGCCCGGTTTATCATCAGCAAGCTGGGTTTTCGCCGTATGCTGATCGGCAATGCAGTCATCTGCGCCGTCTCCATGGCGGCTTGCGGTTTATTTAGCCCGGGGACGCCGCATAGCGTCATCATGGTGGTTTTGCTGGTGGGCAGCTTCTTCCGCTCGCTGCAGTTCATGGGGTTTAACACGCTTGTGTTTGCCGACGTGCCGGACGAGACGATGAGCCGCGCTACGACCCTGTTCAGCATGCTGCAACAGTTGTTTTTGAGCCTCGGCGTCGGAACGGGGGCCCTTTTGCTCAGCCTGACGCTCAACTGGCATCACCAGACGGACTTGAAAGCCGATGATTTCTGGCCGGCCTTTGCGATCGTCGGGGTCATCGCGATACTCGCCGTATTTCCGTTGCGAAAACTAACCCCTGACGCCGGCGACGCGATGAGCGGGCACAGGACGCCCGGGCCGTTACAGTAGTAAAGATTCGAATCCGCATTTGCCCCGGCTGCGGAGAGCCGCCCACAAGGGGGCTGGACTACGGTAAGGCGGATTCAGGCTTGAAAGCGCCTTGCAATCATGGGCCCTGATTCTTATCTTTGGGGAGATTTCAATTGGTCACAGGAGGTTAAAATGGAAGAGCAAAAAGAAAAAAAAGGTTGTCTGGAAGATGGCATAATATATCCCGACGGAACGGAAGATTGCATTGATATATACTGTTCCAAATGCGTCGATGGGGAATGGGAAACTAATCCTTCGATAGGCACTTCGATAGACCCGTCAGAAGTCTTGTAGAGTAAGTAAAAGCTAAAGCGTTAAGCTTCCCAAAAGCCCGAAGCGGATTATTCCGCTTCGGGCCTTTTCAATTTTCCTGAAAATAATTACTGCGCCCCTTCCTAAGAATTTTTCGAAGAGATGTGTATTCGAAAAATATTGAATTCATATCCTTAAAATTACAGTGCCCCGGACTTTGAA
>Ga0326727_10024787_pt1 | contig 11306 bp, 8 predicted proteins | sample MB2enrmetagenome_FD_207643 | JGI IMG/M metagenome (GOLD analysis project Ga0326727, IMG submission 207643) | Lab enriched peat soil microbial communities from McLean, Ithaca, NY, United States - MB29MY | ecosystem: Environmental > Terrestrial > Soil > Wetlands > Peat | place: USA: New York... | reverse complement strand
CGTAAAATGCTCCCCATGTCGGTCAAGCTCACCATCGTCGTCGACAACCCGAAGGATCCCGGGGCCTTCGAGGCTCATTGCAACTCCCCGGAGTACAGGGCGCTGCTGGGCAGGATCCCGCACAGCCAGCGTGTCGAATCGGCCAAGGTCTTCCCGAAGGAGGACGGCTCCCCGACTCCCGCGTACCGGACCATCGACGTCTACTTCTCCGACTACGCGACAGCGTGCGCGGCCCTGGCCACACCGGAGGCGGGCGAGCTGGCCGGCGGGCTGGTCAAGGCAGCCACGGGCGGGATCCGATTCCTCCTCTCCGACATCGAGGCCTGATCCCGACCTGACGGCGCTCCCCTGCGCGCGTCTCTACTGAGGCAGGATCTCGACGTACCCGTCGGTGCCGTGCACGCGGATCCGGTCCCCGTCCCGGATCAGCCGGGTGGCATGCTCCACGCCCACGACTGCCGGCAGGCCGTACTCCCGTGCGATCACCGCGCCATGGGTCATCAGGCCCCCCACCTCCGTCACCAGGCCCCTCACGGCGACGAAGAGAGGCGTCCAGCTGGGGTCCGTGTGGGCGGTGACCAGGATGTCGCCCGCCTCGAGATCTGCCTCGCTCATCTCCAGGATGACGCGAGCCCGTCCCTCGACCGTCCCGGCGGAGACGGGCACCCCGACCAGCCACCCGGCCGGCGCGTCACCGCGCCGGTACCTCCCGGCGATGACCTCGCCTTCAGACGTGAGCACCCGGGGCGGCGTGAGCGTCTGATGCGACCTGAAGGCGTCCCTGCGGCGGCTGATGAGCTGGTCATCGACCCGGTGCGAGCGCACGACGCCCTCGATCTCCTCGAACCGGAGATAGAAGATGTCCTCCTTCTCCGCAAGCACACCGGCCTGCACCAGGCGCTCGGCCTCCTCCAGCAGCGCCCGCTTGTAGACGAAGTAGCGGCTGACCATTCCGTACTTCGGATACTCCCGGTAGCCGATGAAGGTCCGGACGCAGTCGATCATCCGCTTGGTCTGCTCGGCCTTCTCCCCTCCGTCCGGCAGGGCTCGCAGGCGCTCCAGCACCTCCTGCTCCCTGGCCAGGGCCTCCTGCCGCCCGCGCTCGAAGCGCCGCTCACCGGCGCCCGGCTCGAAGCTCCTGATGTTGCCCAGGATCACGGGCACGAGCGTGGAGGGGCGCTCGCTCCAGCGCGGCTTCGTGATGTCGATCTCGCCGACGCAGCGCATGCCGTATCTGTCCAGGTACGCCTGGATGGCGTCCTGCGCCTCCCGTCCGCCGGCGACCCCGGCCAGCCTGTCGAGGAATTGCTCGTCTCCCTCGACGTGCTCCAGGAAGGCGACCGCCTCCGGATGCGGCCGGATCACGTCGGCGACGTCGAGGAGTGCCAGCCCCATCTCCGACGTCACGTTGTGGGGGACGGACTGCGTGAGCGTGTCCGCCGAGTTCCTCTCCCCCAGCCACTCCTCCAACCGCACGTTGAGCCATCGCGTGGCCTCCATCGCCGACGTGAACACACGATGGCTCAGCGGGTCGAAGAGGATCCGCCTCAGCTCCTGGATGTCTGCCCGGATGAAGTCCATCAGGGCAGGCCCGGACCTCGTTCCGATCTCGCGCCGGAGGGTGGCGATGGACTCCTCTGTGCGCGCGATCAGTCCGGTGACGATGGACGCATCGATCTCGAGTGGGGCGGGAGCGTCGCCGGTCGGATCACCGTCCCGCCCCTCGTCCGGGATCGACGGGATGAATCCGTCGCGCTCCAGGACGGTCTCCAGCGCGTCCCTGATCAGCGGATCGCCCCTCCCCATGACCTCCAGGAGGCGCGCACGGCCGGTCGGGGACGCCAGCCGCTCCGTGACGTCGACGAACAGCCTCCCGCCGGCCTCGTGCATCCGCGGGAGAGCGGTCAGCTGCCAGATGGAGATGCCGAGGGGCTTCATGGCGTCGGTCATCATCTGGCCATGGCCGACGGAGACGAAGACGTGGTTGCCTCCGTCGTCCGTCTCCGGGATGGGGAAGAGAGTCGTGATCGGCCGGCTCTGGACGATCTGGAAACCCTCTCCGTCCAGGCACCACTCGATGTCCTGGGGTTGGCCGAGGCGGTCTTCGATCCGGCGGCCCAGCTGCACGAGACGCACGACCTGCTCATCCGTCAGCGCCGGCTGCTCCTGACGCTCGGCCTCGATCGCCACCGCCTCCGTCCCGCCCGCCGCTCCCGCCTGGATGGCCAGCCGCTTGGTGGCGAGCTCCCTGGCGACCACCTCACCGTCCCGCACCCTGTACACGTCAGGGCTCACCAGGCCGGAGACCAGGGCGTCGCCGAGGCCCAGAACGGCCTCCACGCAGGCGACCCTCCTGTGTGACGTGACGGGGTCGGCAGTGAAGAGGACGCCGGCCGCCTGCGCGAAGACCATCCGCTGCACGACCACGGCCATCCGGACCTTCCGCTGATCCAAGCCGTTGCGCAGGCGGTAGGTGACCGCCCGCTCGGTGAAGAGGGAGGCCCAGCACTTGCTCACGTGCTGGAGGACGGCGGCCGGGCCGGCGACGTTCAGATACGTGTCGTGCTGGCCCGCGAAGGAGGCCGCCGGCAGGTCCTCCGCGGTCGCGCTGGATCGGACGGCACAGGCGGCCTGCTCGCCGAGGTGGGCGACCGCGCGGGTGATCTCCGCCCCCAGATCGTCGGGGATGGCGAGCGCCTCGACGGTCCGGCGGAGCTCTGCGCTGAGCGTGCGAATGGCCTCTCGGTCAGCGGGCTTCAGTCGCGAGATCCGCTCGAGCTGACCGTCGATCCCGAGGCCTGCCGAGATGATTCGCCGGAAGGCGTCCGTCGTCACGCAGAAGCCGGCCGGCACGCGGATGCCGTCGATACGCGAGAGCTCCCCGAGGTGGGCGCCCTTGCCGCCGGCGAGCTCGACCCGGCTCCCGTCGACCTCCTCGAGAGCCAAGACGCAGCGCGCGATCATCGTGTGACCTCCGGGGTGGCCGTGCTCCGTCGCTCCGCGGCGCCCTTTCCCCGACCTCCGCCCCGCGACGGCGGTTGCCGGGTGCCGGTGGGGAGGGGGGGTGCGGCGAGAGATGCGCGTCCATGCTACATGCGCCTCGCCGGTGGGCTGGCGGTGACGCCCTGTGCCCCGGCCCCGCGGCTGGCCCCGGCCGCGGTCAGCGGCCCCGCCAGGCTCGGGCCCCTTCTCGGCATCTGATCAGCGGGGCGATCGGGACACCTCGTAGTGGAGGTGGGTCACGCCGTTCCCCTCGATGACCTCGGGATTGCTCAGCTCGATGGGTGCGGCGGCGAGGTTCTCGAAGAGGCGGATCCCCTCGCCGAGGAGGACGGGGACCACCTTGACCTGAAGCCGATCGACCAGGCCGAGGTTGAGACACTGCTGGATGATCGACGGGCTGCCCAGCGCGACATCCCGTGGCCCGGCGATCTGCTGAGCGCGCTCCATGGCGCGGGCCACGCCCTCGGTCGCAAAGCCGACCGAGGAGCCCTCGCGGGGCCACCCCTCGGGCAGGCGGTGGGTGACCACGAGGACCGGGGCGCCGGTCGGGTGCCGCCCCAACCCCGGGCGACGTCGAACGTCCGGCGCCCGTAGACGATGACGCCGAGCCCGAGCCCGTCAGAGCCTGCCCTGGTCGTGGCGTCGGGCGCCGTCGGCTGAGGCCTGCCATACCAGGCGAAGACGTGCTCCATCTCGTCGTCCGGGCCGGCGACGAAGCCGTCCAGCGACACCGACATGTCCGCTACCACCCTGCCCATCGCCATCCCTCCGCTCACATCGCCTCACGTCGCCGCTTCGGAGCGGAGCCTCTCGCCGGTCCGCGAGAGGCTGCCCGCGCTCCTCGAGCCGCTCGGCCCGGCCCGCCCCGCACCGGGGAAGGCCGCTGTCAGCAGCCATAACCAACAGGTTATATAAGTAGAGGGTGCAGGTCAACCGTGGCCAGGCGGCTGCCCCCGGTACCCTTGGACGGTGGCTCCGCGCGATGCTCTCCCCGTCCGGCCGGCAGGCCAGGCGGACCTCGGCGCCCTCGGCCGGCTCCTCCGCGACTTCAACCGGGAGTTCGGCGAGCCGTCCCCCGAACCTGCCGTCCTGGCCGCCCGGCTCGGCCGGCTCCTCGCCCACGGCGACACGGTGGTCCTGGTGGCCGGCGACGGCCCCGAGGGTCTGGCGGTCCTCCGCTTCCGGCCAGCCCTCTGGAGCGCCGGGCTGGAGTGCTACCTGGCCGAGCTCTACGTGGTCCCGGCGCGGCGCGGTCAGGGATTGGGCCGGGCGCTCATGGTGGCGGCACTCCGCGAGGCAAGGGAGCGTGGGGCCGACACCATGGACATCGGAGTCGACGAGCCCGACCTCGCCGCGCGCCACCTCTACGAGAGCCTCGGATTCACCAACCGGGTGGGCGGTGACGCCGGTCCCCTCATGTACGTCTACGAGCGGGCCCTCTGAACCCCACGGGCAGGGCCTGAGCCGGAGGCGCGCCGCCGTTTGATCTTCCCCGCGTCCCGTGGTATGTTAGTCGATAATAGATTAGTAACTAACATATGGAGGGGCGACGTGGAGCTCCACCCTCGCCGGTGGTCGATGCTCGGAGTGACCTGCCTCGCGATGGTCATGGTCAACCTGGACCTGACGGTGGTCAACGTCGCTCTGCCGAAGATCTCCGTGGCGCTGCATGCCGGCACAGGCGACCTGCAGTGGATAGTGGACGCGTACTCCCTCGCCCTGGCGGGGGTCATGCTGCCCGCCGGGCTGATCGGGGATCGCCTCGGCCGCAGACGGGTGATGCTGGCCGGGCTGGCGCTCTTCCTGGCGGGATCGCTGGGGTGCGCGCTGGCGGTCTCGGCGGGCGAGCTGATCGCCGCGCGGGCGCTGATGGGGGTCAGCGCGGCGATCGTCTTCCCCCTCTCTCTGGCGGTCGTCTCGGCCTCCTTCGACGACGAGGAGCGGCCCAGGGCCATCGGCATCCTCACCGCGGCGATCGCCATCGCCCTTCCCCTGGGGCCGGTGGTGGGAGGGGTGCTGCTCCAGCACTTCGCCTGGAGCTCGGTGTTCTGGATCAACGTTCCGGCGGTCGGGCTCGCGCTGGCGGCGGCGGCCGTGCTGCTGCCGGAGTCCCGCAACCCCGAGGCGCCCCCCCTCGACGCCGTGGGCGCGCTGCTGGCGACGGCGGCGGTCGTCTCCCTGGTGTGGGGGATCATCGACGGCCCCGAGCGCGGCTGGACCGCACTGGCCACCTGGGGGATGCTGGCCGCCTCCGTGCTCCTGATGGCCGGTTTCGCCCTCCGCGAGCGTCGGGCCCGCCACCCCCTCGTCGATCCGGTGCTCTTCCGCGATCGCCGCTTCACATGGGGGACGGTGGCCAGCGTCGATGTCTCGGTCGCGCTCTACGCCATCCTCTTCATCCTTCCCCAGTACCTGCAGAGCGCGCTCGGCGACGACCCCATCTCCGCCGGGCTGCGCCTCCTCCCGCTCATGGCGGGCCTGCTCGTCGCCGGTGGGGCGGCCGGCCCGTGGACGCGCGCCGTGGGTCCGAAGGTCGCCGTCGCGGCGGGGCTGACGTTCCTGGCGGGCGGCCTGGCGGTGCTCAGCCAGGTGCACCTCTCTGGCGGCTACGCCGTGATGGCGGTGGGGTTGGCCCTCTGCGGGGTCGGAGTGGGTGTCGCGATGACAGCCGCCATGGACGCGGTCATGGCCGCCGCCGGTGGCGACGAGGCCGGAGCCGGAGCCTCGGTCAACAGCACGCTGCGGCAGATCGGCGGAGCGCTCGCCGTCGCGGGACTCGGCGGCGTCCTCTCCGCCGGCTACGCCGGTGCCCTCCGCCCGGCGCTCACCGGTCTGCCCGCCGCCCAGGCCGCCGCGGCGCGCGGCTCGATCGCCCAGGCCGCGCAGCTGGCCGCCCGCCTGCCGGCCGGAGGGACGCTCCTGCACGCGGCGGGGACCGCGTTCGTGGACGGGATGGGCGTGGTCATGCTCATCTGCATGGCGCTCACGGCTCTCACGGCCGCCGTCACGCTGCGCTTCCTTCCCGGCCGGTCCCGGCGTCCGGACGCGCGGCGGGTCGAGCGGGCGGCGTGACACGATGGCGCGCGTGAGCGAGCCGGGGTCGGACTGGCAGAAGCGCAAGAGGCTGGCCACCCGGGAGCGCATCCGGAGCTGTGCGCTCGGCCTCTTCCAGGAGCAGGGATACGAGGCCACCACCGTCGAGCAGATCGCCGCCGCGGCAGGTGTCTCCCACATGACCGTCTTCCGCTACTTCCCCACCAAGGAGGACGTGGCCCTCTCCGACAGCTACGACCCGCTGATAGGCGAGCTGCTGCGACAGACACCGGCCACCCGGCCCCTGATCGAGCGCATCCGGGCTGCGCTGCTTCAGGGTCTCGGAGAGCTCTACGACGCCGACCGCGAGCTGCTGCTCTCCCAGAACAGGCTCATCGTCTCCACACCCGCCCTGCGGGAGCGCATGTGGGCCAACCAGCTGATCACCCAGCAGGTCATCCTCCAGGCCCTCGGGGCGGCGGACGAAGACGCGTCCGCTGCCTTCACGATCAAGGTGACGGTGGCGGCCTGCCTCGCCGCGGCAGCCACCGCCGTCCTGACCTGGGTCGAGAGCGATGGGACGCTGGAGCTCCCCGACCTGATCCGGGAGGCGCTGGACACGCTTGTCCAGCCCGCGGTCTCGGTCCCGCCCCGCGCAGCTGCGCGCGAGCGCCGGCCGTGACCGGGATCGATCCGCCAGGGCGCTGGTTCCCGCACAATCAGACTCCTCTCAGCAGGACCCTCCCGGGCTCCTGAGCGCCGGGGGAGCCAGTTTCGGGAGGTCTCCATGCCCACTCCGCCAGATCTGGCGACGGCCGCCCGCAGCGCCGCGGGGTCGGATGCCGACGTGGCTCGGCTGCTGGCCGCCGCAGAGACCGACTTCGCTCGCTACGAGGTCCTCAAGGACATCGTCGACGAGTGCATCGACCTCTCCCTCAACTACCGCCAGAGCGGTCACCCGGGCGGCTCGCGCTCCAAGGTCCACCTGATGCTCGCGCTGCTCCTCTCCGGGGCGATGCGCTGGGACATCAGGCAGCCCTGGCTGCGCTTCGCCGATCGTTTCGTCCTCTCTGCAGGGCACACGGTTCCGCTCGTCTACTCCACCCTCGCCGTGCTCAACGAGGGCCTGCGCGCTCGGCACGAGCGGACCGGCGACCCCCGCTTCGCGTTCCCCGCCGGCGGGCGCTGGGCCCTGACCTGGGAGTGGCTGCTGCGCCTGCGGCACCGGGGTGGCCTGCCCGGGCATGCAGAGATGGAGGGTCGGACCCTCTTCCTCAAATTCAACACCGGGCCGTCGGGGCACGGCATGCCGCCCGCGGCCGGAGAGGCGCTCGCCCTCAAGCTCGCCGGTGCCGACCAGGTCAAGGTCTTCGTGGTCGAGGGAGAGGGAGGGCTGACCGCGGGCGCCGCCCACGAGACCAAGAACCTCGCCTGGGGGTTGGGCCTCAGCAACCTGGTCTTCCTCGTCGACTGGAACGACTTTGGCATCGATCCCCGTCCGGCCTCGAGCGTGGTGGCGGGATCCCCGGTCGACTGGTTCGCCCCCTATGGCTGGAGGGTCACCGGGACCGATCAGGGCTCGGAGTGGGGTCCGGTCACACGGGCGGTCCTGGAGGCCGCCTGCGGGGGCAACCCGGACGCGGTCCCCAGCATGGCCTGGTTCCGGACCCACAAGGGTCGCGGGTACGGAAAGCACGACGCCGCGAGCCACGGCGCTCCCTGGCCCATGAACGCTCCCGAGTTCTGGGCGACGCGCAGGCAGTTCATGGCGCGTCACGGAGTCGAGTACACGGGCGTGGACGCCCCGGCGCCCACGGACGCGGCGGAGCTGCGCGAGCAGGCCGAGGCCAACCTCCGCACCGCCCTGAGCGTCCTGCGCACCGACGACGCGCTGGTCGAATGGCTCTCGGACCGTCTCCTCGCCATCGCCGAGAGCGTGCCCGATCGCATCGAGGGCCTCCGCCTGGATGACAGGACCGCCGGGGTGTTCACCGACAGGCGGCTCTTCGACGTGGGGAGCTACCCGGCCACGATCTGGAAGCAGCCGGGGGAGCGGGCGCCCAACCGTGCCGCCCTCGGTGCCTGGGGCGCCCACGTCAACGCCGTCGCCCGGCGCGACCACGGCCGCCCCCTCTTCATCGCCGCGTCGGCCGACCTCGCCGAGTCGACCAACATCGCCGGCTTCGCCCAGGACTCCGGTGAGCTGCCCGGGTTCGGCTGGTACGAGCGGGTTGCCAACCCGCGCGGCGCGCTCCTGCCGACGGAGATCACCGAGTTCACCAATGCGGGTCTCCTGGCGGGCATGGCGTCGGTGAACCTGGCGGCCGACCCCTTCACCGGCTACGACGGGTTCTGGGGGGCCTGCTCGACCTACGGGTCGTTCTCCTACCTCAAGTACGGCCCGATGCGGCTCTTCAGCCAGCTCGCCCAGGACTGCGACCTGCGGGTGGGGAGGCTTCTCTGGGTCGCCGGCCACTCGGGCCCCGAGACCGCGGAGGACTCGCGCACCCATTTCGGCATCTTCGCGACCGGCGTCACCCAGCTCTTCCCCGAGGGGCAGGTCATCGACCTCCATCCCTGGGAGTACAACGAGGTGCCGGTGGTGCTCGCCGCGGCCTTCTCCACCGACGTCCCGATCGTGGTCCTCCATCTGACGCGACCGGCGATCGAGATCCCCGACCGCGACGCGCTGGGCATGCCCTCCCACCTCGAGGCGGCGCGCGGCGCGTACGTCCTCCGTCCCTTCCGCAGCGGCCTGCCCAGGATGGGCACGGTCTACGTCCGGGGCACCATGACGACCAACAACCTGCTCAGGGTGCTGCCCGACCTCGACCGGCTGGAGCTGAACGTCAAGGTCGTCGCCGCGATCAGCCCCCAGCTGTTCCTGGCCCAGCCTCCCGCCTACCGGGAGGACGTCGTCGGCCCCGCCGGCCGCGTGGACGCCATGGTGGTCACCAACGGAGCCTTCCAGCTCATGCGCCACTGGGCAGAGGGCCCAATGGTGCGCGAGTACTCGCTCTCGGCCGACTGGGACGACCGCTGGCGCACCGGCGGGACGGTCGAGGAGGTGATGGAGGAAGCCCACCTCGATCCCGGGCACATCCTCGAGGCGATCAGGCGGTTCACCGCCGAGCGCTCCCGGCGGCTGGGTGCGCTCCGCGAGGAGCTCGACGCCGCGCTTCGCGGCTGAGCATGCATGGTCACAGCTGAGCAGCACGCGCCGAGCGGAGCCGGCCCCGCGTGCCCCCACGGATCCGATGAGCAGGAGGTGAAGGGATGCCGGAGATGAGATTCGCGGAGCGGATGTCGCGGCTGGGCACCGAGTCCGCCTTCGAGGTGCTGGCCCGGGCTCGCCAGCTCGAGGCCGAGGGACGGGAGATGGTCCACCTCGAGATCGGCGAGCCGGACTTCGCCACCCCGGAGAACATCATCGAGGCCGCCGTCCACGCCATGCATGCCGGCGCCACGCACTACACGCCGGCGAGCGGGATCCGGGAGGTGCGCGAGGCGACCGCCCGCCACGTCACCCGTCAGACCGGAAGCCCGACCGGCCCGGAGCAGATCGTGCTGGTTCCGGGGAGCAAGAACATCCTCCACTTCCTCCTCCTCGCCCTGGTCGAACCGGGCGACGAGGTGCTGGTCCCCGATCCCGGCTACCCCATCTACAGCTCCCTGGTCAGCTTCATCGGCGCCAGGCCGGTGTCGGTGCCCATCCGCGAGGCCAACCAGTTCCGCCTGGACGTCGAGGAGCTGCGCTCCCTGGTGACCGAGCGCACCCGGGTCCTGGTGGTGAACAGCCCGGCCAACCCGACCGGCGGGGTGCTGACCCGCGAGGACTGTGAGGCGATCGCGAGCCTCGCGGAGGAGCGCGACCTCTGGGTGCTGAGCGACGAGATCTACTCGCGCATCGTCTATGACGGCGCCCACGTCTCCCTCTACGGGATCGACGGGATGGCGGAGAGGTGCGTTCTCATGGACGGGCTCTCCAAGACCTGGGCCATGTGCGGCTGGCGCCTCGGCTTCGGCGCGATGCCGGTCGAGCTCGCGCGGCGGATGGACACGCTGATGATCAACACGTCCTCGTGCGCGGCCGCCTTCACCCAGATGGCGGCGATCGAGGCTTTCGAAGCGCCGGAGTCCGATGCCGCCGTGGCGGCCATGGTGGCCGAGTTCTCCACACGGCGCGACCTGATCGTGAACGGCCTCAACAGCATCCCCGGCATCCGCTGTCACAGGCCGTCGGCCACGTTCTACGTCTTCCCCAACGTCGAGGGGACCGGCTGGGAGGAGCGCGACCTCCAGCGGGCGCTTCTCGAGGAGGCCGGCGTCGCGGCGCTCTCGGGGACCACCTTCGGCAGCTGGGGGAGGGGATACCTGCGCTTCAGCTATGCCAACAGCCAGGCCAACCTGCGGACCGCAGTCGATCGCGTCGCCGCCTTCCTCGCCACTGCGCACGGCGCAAGGCCCTGAGGCCGGGCGGCTGACGGCTCACGGGCATCGCCGATTGAGCCTGATGAGGTGAATGGGTCTGGGGGGCACCTCTCGATCGGGTGCCTGCACGGCAGCTCAGCCGGCGGGCGCCGGATGCTGCTCCCCCCTCATCGCGGGGTCGCCAGGTGCTGGTCGGCCCAGCGGGCCAGAGCCGTCAGAGCCGGACGCAGCGCCGTCCCCCGCTCGGTCAGACGGTAGATCGACGCGATCGGAGGGCCGGGGAGCACCTCCCGCTCCACCAGGCCGGCCTTCTGCAGCTCCGCGAGGCGGGCGGAGAGCATCGCCTCGGTGATCCCGGGTATCCCCGCCGCGATCTCACCGAAGCGAGCCGCCCCGTCCAGGAGCGACCCGACGATGACCCCGGTCCAGCGCTTGCCGAGGAGGGCAAAGACGCTGGTCAGGCCCTCGTCGCAGTGCACCGGGTCACCGTGCCGCGCCTAGCTCATGAGGGCCATCCTACCGCCGCGCTGAGGAAATCACTTGGTACTATGCTAATCGTAGTCCCTAGATTCACGGTAGTGCGAGGGCAGAACATGGCGGCCAGCGACAATCTGATGCGGGCGGTCCGGTTCCACGAGTACGGAGACCCGTCGGTGCTCCGGGTCGAGGAGGTGTCGCGCCCCCAGCCCGGCCAGGGCGAGGTGCTCGTTCAGGTGCGCGCCGCGGGTGTGAACCCGATCGACTGGAAGTTCCGCGCCGGCCACCTCCAGGCCTTCATGCCCATCCAGCTGCCCCACATCGGCGGGCTGGACCTCGCCGGCACGGTCTCCGCGGTGGGC
>Ga0326727_10024786_pt1 | contig 11307 bp, 7 predicted proteins | sample MB2enrmetagenome_FD_207643 | JGI IMG/M metagenome (GOLD analysis project Ga0326727, IMG submission 207643) | Lab enriched peat soil microbial communities from McLean, Ithaca, NY, United States - MB29MY | ecosystem: Environmental > Terrestrial > Soil > Wetlands > Peat | place: USA: New York... | reverse complement strand
TGAACTCCTACATTACCTCCACGCCCTCGGCGCTGGAGAGGCCATGACCACTTGAACTCTATGTGAGCGGAGTTTCTGCAACGCTGAGGTCTACTTTCGACGCTGTCGAGTTACAAGGTTCGTCGCAGCCCTACACCGAAGGTGTTGTATAGCAGCAGCCTGAGGTTGCCTTCTTTTGGCTACTCAGGCGGGCACGGCGGCGACCCGCCCAGTTCGCGACCCGATTTCGACCGTGGCCGATCATCCGCTTGTCCCCTCACGGTTGAGCGGCGTCCGATGGGGTGTCGGTCGGAGAAACGGCAGAGGCGCGCGGAGCAGTCGATGCGGTGACGTGGGCGTGCCCGGAGGCGTCGAAGTGCACGAGCGCACGCTGTGTCTGGCTGTCGACGACGGCAACGATGCCCTCGGCGACGTTGTGCCGCCAGAGCTGTAGCCACTCTTCGGCGGCTTGCACACGCCGCTCCGCCGGGCTTGCATCCCAGCGCTTCGCGTCGACCGTGATCACGAGGAGACGCTTCAGGTTGCGGTCACTATACGCGTGCACCACGCCCAGGTGCTCCGCGGCGGCAGCATCATGGTTGAGACCAGCGACGATCTCCTCCGGCCGCAACCAATGGGCGGCGGCCGGAGGAGAGGTGAGCACAGTAGCGAGCGCTAGAGCGAGAGCCCAGCGCAGGTGGTCGGCTCGACGAATCAGTGTCCGCTTCCTCCCGACGCTGGCGTCGGCGCCGGAGTCGGGAACTCAATCCGATTCCACAGAAGACGCTCGGTCGATGGCTTGAGTATTTCCCGCTCGTGGCGCCGCACACGCTCTTCGTCTTCTGGATTCGGGGTTCGGGTCTGCTGCTCATCCGCCACGGCAGAGCCGACCAGCCCACGCCACAGACGCCCGAGCATGCTGGGTTCAGGTTGAGGCACTGTCGCCCGTGCGACCATCGTCGAAGAGGAAACCGAAGCTTCTCGTTGAATGAGCGCGCCCGGCGAACAGGAGGATGGCAGGGCAGGGCAGGTGGGTTCGCCAGCCCCAGACGCTAAAGCGATGCCGGTGTAGCCGCCGCCATCGTAATCGACGAAGATGGGATTGCTGAAGCCGTACGTGAACACACCGGCGGCAACCGAGTTGACAACGGGATCGGCGGTCGGCGTCTCTGTTGGCGCTGGCAAGCTCTGGCCCGCCTCGACAATGTAGTAGCTGTCCCCGGTAACCGTGTCAGTGATCGTAGCGGCAAACCGCGTCACGTAGCTGTTCGTTTGGTCGTAAGGATCCGACGGATTGCTGCTGACCGGCGGATCCGTCCTAGTGTTGTAGCAGGCGAGGACACAGCCGTTCTTGATCAAGCGGACCTCATCCACCGGAACCCACGGCGCCGCCTGCACCGTCACGTTCAGATTGACGCTGCTCACGGGTGGACCAAGCGTCGAGCCCATGTTCACCGGCGTGCTGCCGTTGTCCGCGGTAAAGCTGATGAACGGCCCGGTGGTGGCTGTCATGTTGCCCTGCATCACCGCATCGTTGAACGTCTTGACGTTCACGCTCGCCGAGTTCGGCACGCCGCCGCCCCCGACGAAGGTGCGCGAGTAGCCTGCCACCTCCATCACCATGCGGTGCGAATCGGACACGCCGTGGCCGTACAACTGGTGGCGGGGGTACAACGGGGAGAGCTTGTCGCTCGCGCCGACCTGGATACCTTGGTTGAGAATGCTCATCCAGTCGCGGCGTGACTGGATGAGGTTCTGGTAGCCGCTGACCGTCCCGCCATTGTCAATTTCCATGGTGTCGAAATCAATGTTGCGGGTGTTGTACGCGCCCTTGAAGTTAGAGCCGCACGATTCGTCGGTGCAGAGGGTAGCCTGTGGGATGGTGTTCATGTCGTTCAAGATGTTGTTGCAGCCAGAGGCCATCGGCGGCATGGACGCGCTCATGCAGCCGCATTTCCCACCGCCCGTACACGTCGCGCTTGAGGTGCAGCTCGTTCCATCGTTGGTGCCGCCAGCACAGTACGAGTTCAAGCAAAGGACCGGCCACATCGCACAGTCGGTGATGGCCATCGAGGGATCGTAGCCGATGTTAGCTAACATGCCGATGCCCACCACGCCGCTGACCCCGGCCCGTGGATGGTTGAGCGTCACGACGTGCTCGCCGACGTACGTGCAGGCGCTTTTAGTACCGCATTTGGGCGTTTGGCCGTTGACCGTCTCACAGGACATGCCGTTGTTCTTGCCGCCGATACAGATATGCAGTGGCTGCGTGCGCAAGCGGTCGAAGACTTCATTGGCGCTGACACCCTCGTCTTCGACGGAGCCGTTACGGCGCGCCGTCTGGTCATACACCAACGGCCAGGAGTTGAAGTGGCCCCACATGTTCGCCATGTACGGCGGGCGCGACACCGACGTGGTGACTTCGTCGCCAACGATGCTGGTGATGAACGGCGTCATCTTGAGGTGATTGATGGCAGGCATGTAATCACTAATCATGTCGTGGTCGGTCGCCACCATGACGTCCACGCCCTCGCTTGCAAAGGCGTTCACACGTGCCTCCAACGGAGCTGAGGCGTCGAAGCTGCGGCCGGAGTGGACGTGAAAATCGGCCGACATGTAACCGGTGGTGTCGACGACATGCCGCAAGGTCGTGTTCAAGGGCGTGGTCGCGCCCGCAGTGATGACGACGCCGGGGATCTCTTGAATGGTGTATTCGAGACCGCGCGAGACGGAGACGGTATACGTATCGGGCTTCACCTCGCTGGTCGCCTTGCCGCTGTGGTCGGTGTAGATGACTTGCATTTGGGCGGTGCCGCCGGGATAGCTCTCCGGCAGCACATCCGTCGTATCTGCGCGGCAGAGGGCGTCCAGATCGCAACCACCTATGCATCCATGCTGCCGGCAGTAGTTGTCGCTGGCGCACGTGAAGCCCGTGGGGCAGTTACCGCTACTGTCGCAAGGTTGCGGCGCCACGTTCGAGCATGTGCGAAAGCACGTGCCGCAGGTGCCGCCGTCCGCGGTGCACTGGGTCGACAGGTTGTTCGAGCACATCCCGGTAAGCAGGGAGTAGCTAAACGACTCGAACTCGCGTCGGATCTGCGGTGACGGGCTGAGCGAGATCTTGGCGGGCATCCCGACCTTGGTGTCCGCATCTACAACCTCGACCTTGAGCTTACCGACCTTGGGCAACGTGATCGGCGGAATGATGACGGGGGGCAGGCTCTGAGTCGTACCCGCACCCGCCGGCACCGTAAACGTGACGGTGCCCGGCGCGATGTCCGGTCGTCCGGCGAAAACCGCGCGCAGGGTGTAGGTGCCCTCCGGCAGCAGCGCCTTGAAGGTGCCCTTGGTCCGCACCTCGGAAATGACCCCGGTGTTCAGTGCGGGATCTGCGGAGAACGTGTCGACCCCAGTGCGAATGAAGGTGACCGTCCCTTCCTGCGACGGGGCTGGTTTGACCGAGCCCTTGACCAGGCCGAGCAGGGTGGCCAGATCGGAGTTCGCCAAAATGCTGTCCGTGTTCGAGAGCACGTCACCCATCACGGAGGCGACGTCGTTTTTGAGCCCCACCACAATCGTGCGGTTGAACACGACGGAGCCGCTGTTGGGAACCGTCGGGGTGCCGCCTAGCAGCGCCGCGAGGGTGGCGGCGGAGACCAGCGTCGACTGCAAGCTCGCCAGCGTTGGGTCCACGCCCGGGCTGCTGAGGTAAGTGAGGTTGCCGCCGCTTGCCGGACCATTGGAGTCCACCCAGCTCTGGTTCGGGTAGTAACCGTAGGACACCGTTCCGACCTTCTTGTCATGGGCCATGGGGCCGTCGGCCGGGTTCGCGTTCCCCGGCGCGGCAAAGAATGGGGCATACGTCAACGCCTCCACGATGTGGGTAGTGCTGCTGAGATCGAGCTCCGGCTGCGTAAAGCCCCGGCCTGTATCGGGAGCGAACGGCACCAAGCTGCGGCCACCCCAGAGGAACACGTCGAAGACCGGGAGCACCTGGGCGTGGCCGGAGTTGTTCCACACCTCGGTGCTCAGGTGGATCGCCCGTTCGGTCCCACACACCTTGTAGGTGGTGCGCACGGGCATGGTGGGATTCGTACGCGTCGAGCAGAAGTCGGTGGACGACTTGCACGTTCCCAACATGAACCCGTACACGGTGATTGCGGCGCAGCCGTCGTCCGTGGGGCAGGTTGAGTTTGAGGCCCCGACGGTGGCGCACGGGTTCGTGGGTGTACCCGTGATGTACGAAGCCCATTGCGCTACGTCGCCTTGGTGGAAGATGAAGACGTTGGCCAGACTCATCCCGCCGGTGTTGAAAACCTGATCTATTTGATCATTGTTCTGGCCGTTGAGGTCGACCAGCGTGCCGCCGGTCTCGACCGTTTGTGAAGACGTCATGTCGACGACAGCTCCCGAGGTGGTGGGAACGGTGCCGATGTCATCGATGATCGCCTGCACCTTCCCATTGCTCAGGTACCAGTCCCCGACTCCGCCAACCGCATCGCTGCCGCCGAAGAGTTCCTTTGCCGCGGTTTTAAGGGTGACCTGCTCAGCTATCAACTTTGAGCTAGCGGCGTGAGCCGCCGATGGCGCAAGCCATGCCGCCGCCAGCAACGCGACCATCAATCTTTTCATTGTCCCCTCCTTATCGTGCCGATCCGTGAGCGCGCCCTCAGTGGCCGTTAATTGCGCATTCTCCCGCCTTCCGACAGCCCATGTCAAGCTGCTGTTGTGATACTCCTTAGTTATTGTTGTTTACGACATGCGTCGTATGTACGATCCGCATCGTATCTACTACCAACGTCGTGGTCATGTTGCTCGTCGGCGCTGTTTGCGACGGGGGTCGGATCAAGGCGACCGGGCACGCTGGCGCTCGTGGCTGCGGCCATTGACAGTTGCGGCGCACGTCGTTGTGCGCGCCTCGATGAAAGAGCAGGGCGTGCGGTTGCCTGGCGGCGAGCTGGAGCACGCAGTGCTGTTCAGCGTTTGCGAACTGGGTTCAGCATCGGAGCGGCCGATGGTCTTGCGTATAGCACCATCGCCAAGCGGCATGTCGTGCGCCCGCGCGGCACACGAGCAGCTGTCGCGCGCAGCAGTGCCGCCGCCTACACCGCCAGGTCGGCCGCTTCCTCGAGCGCCTCGCGCTCAAAGTCACGTGGATCGGTGCGAAAGGAGGGCTTGAACCCCCAGCCTGATCATGCCAGATAACGGCAGGGCGGTAGCAGGGTGGTAGCAGCAATCCCCGTTTGTTGGTGGTCAAACTCGCGCAGGAGCGTGCCGGAACACGACGCCGAGAACGAGGCTCCGAACTCGAGCCGGAGATACCCCCACAGGATGTTGAAAGGGACGCGGTCCGGAGCGTCGTCGTTCGGAACCGCTGATGGGTAGATGATGGTTCCCCGGGAGACGGCGGGACTGCGGTTGACCGCAGGCGAGCGGGTCTACAGCGCCGTGTCTCGGGGTGGTTTCGGGCTGCTGCGGCTGTTGGCTCGGGTGGCAGGCACACCCAGCGCCGAGCTTTGCTGTCGGGCTGGCACAATGCCGAAAGCTCCAGAACCACTCTTCTGGTTCCATGGCGCTTCGGCCGGTGAGATGGCCGCGGCCCTGCGTTTGACGACAATCCTGCGGCAGCACGGGCAGCGATTCACAGCCGCGTATACCGCGGCCAATCGGGCCGGCGTGGAGTTGGTCACACGTGCGGCAACACCCGACACGGTCGCCGCCCTTGGTCCCTGGGACCATCCCCGCTGGGTGGCACGCGCCCTGGAGCAGTGGAAGCCGAAGGCCATCTTTCTCGTCGAAACCGAGCTGTGGCCCGGATTGATTGCCGAAGCCTCCCGGCGGCGGGTCCCTATCTTCTGCGTCAGCGCCCGCATCTACCCGCGGGATGTTGCCCGCTACCGTTTCGTGCGCGGCTTGACGGCGACGATGCTCCGGCGTCTGACCGTCATTCTGGCGCAAAACGAGACCGAGCGTGCGCGCCTCATCGCGCTCGGGGCACCTCCGGACCGCTGCTTGGCCGCGGGCAATCTGAAGTATGCCAGCGCCGACACTTTCCCGATCCGCAAGGACTTACTGCGAGACGAGCTCGGTGTGCGCACGGATGATCAGGTGATAGTCTTCGGCAGCGTGCACAGCGATGAGATCGGCCTCCTGTTCGCCGCCCTTAGCCAACGGACGATCCCCAACCTGCGCGTCATCATTGCGCCTCGGCATCGGTCCGCTATTGCAGCCATCGTTCGGGAATCACGGCGCCGGAACTGGGTCTGCCATTCGGGCACGCGCGGGCCCCTCCCGCCTTCCTGGCACGTCCTGGTGCTCGGCGAAATGGGCGCGCTCGGTGCCGCTTACGCCATCGCCTCGCTGGCTGTGGTCGGAGGCGGCTTTTGCAAGCACGGTGGTCATAACCCGTTCGAGCCGGTGATGCTCGGAACACCGGTCATTTTCGGGCGACACTTCGAGCATTTTGACGACGAAGCCCGGGCGCTGACCGCTACAATGCCGCAGGCACAGGTGACGGACGCATCACAGCTGGCCGATCGCATCGGCGAGTGGTTGGGCAGCAAGGCGCGCCGCCAGCAGGTGACCGAGCTCCAACGCCAAGCCCTGCCAGACGGGGCAGCTATCGCGACACGATACGTTGCGGCGCTGTCGCCCTGGCTCCCAGGGACATGGACCTGACCTCACACAACGGCTGCCGAACCATCTGCTTGGTGGCGGGAGATGTTTCCGGTGACCAGACCGCCGGACGACTGGCGGCCGCAATTCACCAGCTCACACCGGACGTACGGCTGGTAGGAGCCGGCGGCGTCGGCATGCGCGAAGCCGGGGTCGAGGTACTGGTGGAGAAGAGCGATCTTTCCTTCGTCGGTGTTTTCAATGCCCTGCCGCTGATACGTCAGCTCATCCTGCGTTACCGTCAAGCGCAGCGGCTGATCGCGCAGGCGTGCCCCGACGTCGCCGTCCTCGTCGACAGCGAGGCGATCAGTCTGCCCGCGGCGATGTGGCTGCGACGCAAGAAGGTGCCCGTGGTATTCTTCTTTCCGCCACAGGTCTGGTTCTGGGGGCGCTGGCGGCTGCGCACCATCGCGCCGCTGGCGCGCCGAGTGCTCTCGGCATTTCGGCGTGAAGCCGACCTCTACGCCGCCGCCGGCGTGGACACGCGATGGGTTGGGCACCCGCTGCGCGATCTGGTGCAAGTGACCGAGAATCCCCAAGTCGCACTTTTGGCGGCCGGTCTGGACGCCGCCCGGCCATTGGTCGTCTTGATGCCAGGGAACCGTGCACGGGAGGTCAGGGAGCTTGCAGCTCGGCTCCTGGGCGCGGCGCGTTTGCTCCAAGGCCGAGACCCGAATCTGCAGTTCGCAATTCCCCTCGCCAGCGAGTCGCTGGGCACCGAGGTCGAATCTCGGGTGCGAGAGAGCGGCTTGCAACATGTGGTGATTTACCACCCCCAATCGTATGCCATCTTGAGCCAGGCGCAGGTCATCTTGCAGTGTTCCGGAACAGCGACGCTCGAAGCTGCGCTCTTCGGCATCCCCTCGGTCATCGTCTACCGTCTCCATCCCATCGAGTATTTCGTTCTGGTGGTGGATCGCATGGGGGAATTGAGCCGCGCCTATGGTATCGCAGCCGTCGGTGTCGTCGGAGGTGGTTTTGGCAAGCATGGCGGTCCATCCCACGGCCATCGTTAGTAACGGGGCGCGGCTCGGTCACGACGTTACTGTGGGGCCCTACGCGATCATCGAATCGGACGTCGATATCGGCGGCGAAACCGAGATCCGTGCGCACGCCGTTGTCAAGCGATTTACGTCGGTTGGTCCCGGCAACGTCATCCACGAAGGCGCCGTGCTCGGGGGCGAGCCCCAAGTCAGCAACTACGCGGACTGCCAGAGCTACCTCCGCATCGGCGCGCGCAACCAGATCCGTGAAGGCGTCACCATCCACCGCGGAGCCCAGCCCGGCTCAGTCACGGTTGTCGGTTCGGATTGTTTCCTCATGGCCTGCTCACACGTAGCGCACGACTGCCAACTTGATGATGGGGTGATCATGGCGAATAACGTCGCTCTTGCTGGCTACGTCAGGATTGAAGAAAAAGCCTTCCTTTCAGGTGGGGTCGTTGTCCATCAGTTCTGTAGAGTCGGTCGATTGGCGATGGTGGGCGGGAACGCGAAGATTGTGCAGGACTGCCTGCCCTTTGTGATCACCGACGGTATGCCTGGCCGGGCGCGCGGTTTGAACGTCGTTGGGTTGCGGCGTGCCGGCATGAGCACGGACGCAATCCGAACATTGAAACAAGCGTATCGAACATTGCTGCGATCCAGGCTGCTGCTCACGGTAGCACTGGCGCGCCTCGCCGACTTGCGTGATCCGCTGGTCGATCAGATCGTCGGCTTCATCCGCCAGTCGGAACGGGGTTTCTGCCACGAATAGCATTGCAGCGAGCGATGGAGGCATGCAATGATCCGCTCCCTTTATCCGACCAACGTTACCTAATGAGCGCGGACAGAAAACCCCGGATCATCTGCCTGGTGGCGGGAGACGTATCCGGTGACCAGAATGGCGGGCGGTTAGCGGCGGCGATCCGTCAACTGGCGCCGGACGTGCGGCTGGTCGGTGCTGGCGGTTCCGCCATGCGTGAAGCGGGTGTCGAGGTCGAAATCGAGACCACACAGTTTTCCGTCGTTGGCTTCCTTGACGCACTCCGCACCGTTCGCCAATTGGTCGCCGTCTACCGGCGCGTGCAAGCCCTGGTCACTGCCACGGAGCCCCATGTCGTGGTGCTCATCGACAGCGAAACAGTTATGGTTCCGTTTGCGAGATGGTTGCGGCGGCGCGGTGTGCCGGCAGTGTTTTTCTTCCCGCCGCAGGTCTGGTTTTGGGGTCGCTGGCGCCGGCATTGGGTTCGCCGGCTCGCCCGCAGAGTGATTTCCGCATTTGCTCCGGAAGCTGATCTCTACCGCCGGACCGGCGTCGACACCGTCTGGGCCGGCCATCCGCTTGTCGATGTGGTGCACGTACACGAAGACGCGGCGCTTGCCCTCAGGGAGATCGGTCTGGATCCCGCGCGGCCGCTGGTGGCCCTCATGCCCGGCAGTCGTCGGCGCGAGATCAATGCGCTCTTGTCACCGATGCTTGCCGCCGCAGGGATCCTCCAAACGCGCAACCCGGCGCTGCAGTTTGCCTTGCCACTCGCCAGCGAGTCGTTTCGCTCCGAGGTCGAACTGGCGGTACGCGAAAGCGGCGTGCACGACATCGCGATCTACCGCCCGCAGTCCTACGCGGTCTTGAGTCACGCGCAGGTGGCGCTGCAGTGCTCGGGTACGGCAACACTCGAAACCGCGCTGCTCGGTGTCCCCTCAGTCATTGTGTATCGCCTCCATCCGATCGAGTACTTTTTTGCCCGCCACGTGCTGATGCACGTGGAATTCATCGGCATGCCGAACCTCTTGCTGGGCGAGATGGTGCAGCCCGAGCTGTTCCACAAGAACGTGACCCCCGAGCGCCTGGCGGACGAAGTGTGGTCGCTGCTCTCCGAGCCCTCGCGGCATCGTGGAATACAGTTGCGACTCGCACGCATCCGTGAACTGCTGGGGCCGCGCGGCGTCTTTCCGCGGGCCGCGCAGGCCGTGACAGACCTGCTGCCACCAGCTGTAGAGCATCAACAATTCGCGGTGGGCAGTTAGCACCTGCCGGTGGCCGGTTTGCAGGCTCGGCAGGGCAACGATATATGGCGCAACACCCCGGTGGAAAGTCGGGGAATGGCGGAAACGTTGCCGATTGATGCGACTGCTGCGGATTGAATGCGAACTGCTCTGCCTCATCGCAACCGTAGCTGGCGTGTATCTCACGCGGGTCTCTTGCCCGAGTCTCCGAGGCGAGGAATCACGCCGCGCACGCGTCGCCATCGAGATGATGGAGACCGGCGACTGGGCGGTGCCGCGCCAACAAAGCGAGCCTTACTTCGATCGGCCGCCTCTGCAGAACTGGGCGATTGCTCTGGCCGCGCGCGTCACAGGTGACGTCGGTTCCGTTGCCATTCGACTCCCCAGCGTGCTGGCGGTGCTGTGTACGAGTCTACTGGTGTATGGCTACGCGCACACGTTTCTTGGCCGGCTCGGTGCTCTCGCGGCGGGTGTCGCCTTTGCGACGATGGGCCAAGTGTTGGAACTGGGGCGTCTCGGGGAGACCGAGGCGCTCTTCACGTTGCTGGTGAGCGCGTCGTTAATGCTCTGGCACCTGGGCTACATTCGCGGATGGCCGGCCGGAGCCGTGTGGATCATGGGGTACGGCCTTGCCGCGCTCGGGGCACTGACCAAAGGCCCCCAGGCGCCCCTGTATTTCGCTGGTAGCGTTTGGCTGTACTTGCTGCTGAACAAGGACTGGCGATATCTCCTCAGTTGGCGGCATGCTGCCGGCGCCGCCGCGTTCGTTGCAGGGCTCGGTTGGTGGCAATTGGCCTACGTACGGGAAGTCGGCTGGTCCGGCGCTCGCGAGATCTGGTTCGGCGAGGTGGGTATGCGCTTCGCCGATGCACGTGCCGCCAGCGTGGCCAGTCATCTGGCCGGCTTCCCGCTGGAGGTTCTCGTGTGTATGCTGCCGTGGTCGGCGCTGTTGCTCTGCTACGCGGCACCGAGCCTGCGCGCCGGACTCGGCAAGGCGCGCCGGTTCGTATGGTTCTTGAGCCTGTGTTTTCTGGTGGCATTCCTCACTTGCTGGCTCCCTCCGTTGGCGCGGCCCCGCTATCTCATGCCTGTTTATCCCGCGGTGGCCGTGCTGATCGGTGTCGTTGTCGACCGTGCAGGGGCATCAGTGCCCGACGCCTTTGCGGCGTGGATGTGGCAGCACTTCGTCCGTGTGCTGGCTTGCGGGATGTTGATCTGCGGCGCGGGCGTGCTGGCTGTGAGCTTCGCACCGACGCCCGGCACGCTCGCGTTGGCACAGCCGCCTGGTTTCGCACTCGCGTACGCGCTCGGTGGTGTCGGAACTGCGGCAATCATGTGGAGGACCGTATGCCGAGGCGGCGGGCGCGCGCACGCCGCGCAGATCATTGCTGTGGCTTTTTTTCTCGGTCTGACGTACACCGGCGTCGTCGTCAATGCCCTGGTGAACACCAGCATCGACACCGAGGGCGCCGTCGCCCAGCTTAAACGCCAGTTGCCCGCCGGTTATCGCCTCGTCAGTCTCGGCCCCATCCATCACCTGTTCGCCTACTATACAGCCGCGCATAACTAAAAGGACATAATGGCTAGCAGAATGGATTGAGATAGGAACGGATTACGTCGGGGCAGGTTTGGATTTCGCCGAAGACGCGAGTGAGCGTTGTAACGA
>Ga0326727_10024785_pt1 | contig 11307 bp, 8 predicted proteins | sample MB2enrmetagenome_FD_207643 | JGI IMG/M metagenome (GOLD analysis project Ga0326727, IMG submission 207643) | Lab enriched peat soil microbial communities from McLean, Ithaca, NY, United States - MB29MY | ecosystem: Environmental > Terrestrial > Soil > Wetlands > Peat | place: USA: New York... | reverse complement strand
GTCATCGGCTCCACCGCGACGGGAAACGAACTGTCGGACATGGGCTCGACGCCGCTGGAAAGCTCGACGTTTTTTATCACGACCCATTTGAACGTGGCCAATTCGGTCATTACGAACCGGTTCATCCACCCCACCCCCCTGGCGTTGGATCTGGCGCTGATCATTCTGGTCGGCAGTATTTCGGCCTGGATCACCCGCGTGATGCCGCGCCCGGCGACCGCGCCCTTACTCATGCTGGTCTTTGGCGCCGTGTATGTCGGGGTCTGCGTCATCCTCTATATCCAATTCCGGCTTTGGGCGCCCATCATTCTGCCCGTGGGTTGCGCCGGCTTCCTCACCAATCTTTCGGTCATGACTTACCGCGTGCGGGTGGAACAGTCGGAGAAAAAGCGGGTCAAACAGCTTTTTTCCCGATTGGTCTCTCCCGACGTTGTCAACGAAGTTCTCGGCGCCCCGACGCTCAAGCTGGGCGGGGTGCGCCGCGAGATCACCATTTATTTTGCCGACGTGCGGGGCTTCACCGAATTGACAGACCTGACCCAGGAGCAAGCGGCGGAATTCGTCAAGAAGAATAAATTGTCCGACCAGGAAGCCGAGACCTATTTCGACGCGCAGGCGCGCGAGACCCTGGCGACGATCAGTCTTTATCTGGCCACCATAGCGGACATCGTCAAGCAGCATAAGGGCCTGCTGGACAAATACATTGGAGACTGCGTCATGGCGTTCTGGGGCGCGCCGGTGCCCAATCCGCAACACGCGGTGGATGCGGTTCGAGCCGCTGTCGAAGCGCAACAGGCGCTGGCGGCGTTGAACCAGCAACGCAGCGCGCAAAACCAGAGGAACGAGGCGGAGAATATCGAGCGCCTGCGCATGGGTTTGGCGCCGCACCCCCTGTTGCCGGTTCTCTCGATGGGCAGCGGGATTAACACCGGGCAGGCGGTCGTCGGTTACATGGGTTCCAAAGTGCATTTGCTTAATTACACGGCATTCGGACGCGAGGTGAACCTGGCCAGCCGCTTGGAGGGCGTGTCGGGCCATGGGCGCATTCTCATTGGGGAGGGGACCTTCGCGGCCCTGCAACGGGACGATCCGGCCCTGGCAGGCAAGTGCCTGGAGTGGGCGCCGCGAACCGTCAAAGGGTTCCGCAACGCGGTGCGGATTTACGAGGTGTTGTGGCAACCGACCGTCACCATGCCGGCTCCGCCCGGAGAGAACACGAATATCCGCATCATCAAACCCGCGCCGGCCTGAACGGGCAAGAGTCAATACTAATTTAAGGGCCTGGGTTGGTTCTCGCCGCCAATTCCGCCGCCGGGTAGGTCCAAATCTCCGCCAGCGTCGGATGGTAATGCGGCAGCGCCGCCAGTTCGCCCGCCGTCATCCGCCGGCGCATGGCGGCGATGATCTCGTGGATCAGTTCGCCGCCGAGCGGTCCGGCGCAAGCGCCGCCGAGGATTTCGCCCGTGACGGGATCGGCCAGGAGTTTGACGAAGCCGGCTTTGGCCTCCATGATGAGCGATTTGCCGTGGTCCGCAAACGGATAGCGGGCCGCCAGAAACGGGACCTTTCGCGCGGCCGCCTCCTTTTCCGTCAGCCCCACCGCCGCCACTTGCGGATCGGTAAATACCACGCGGGTCAACAACCGGTAATCCATCGTCCGTTTGCGGCCCGGATGTGCGGCGTTGTAAGCCGCGATCTCTCCTTGCTCGATGCCGATATGGACGATTTGGTGCGGCCCGGTGCAATCGCCCGCGGCGTAAATATGCGGCGCGCTGGTTTGCATTTGGGCGTTGGTGATCACCCGCCCGCCATCCGTTTCCACGCCGGCCTTTTCCAAGTCCAGCCCCGCCGTGGCGGGAACGCGGCCCAGCGCCAGGAGAATCTCCTGCGCCACGACCCGGTGGATCCGGTTCCCCCGCTGAAACGCAATGCCCTTGCGCCGTCCCTGGAGAAAGGCCTGCACCACATCCGTGCCGGTCCACAGCCGGATGCCCTCTCGTCGCAGCGCCTTCTCCAACACCGTGGCCGCGTCGGTGTCAAAGTCGCGGAGGACGTGCTCGCCGCGTTGTATCAGGGTTACCTCGACATCGAACCGGCAAAAGAACTGGGCCAGTTCGACGGCCACCGGGCCGCCCCCCAAAACGATCAACGAGCGGGGCAATTTGCGCAACGACAGGGCGTCGTCGCTCGTCAAAAAACCGGTCTCCGCCAACCCCGGGACCGGCGTCGGCGCGGTGACCGAACCGGTGCTGATAATCAAACGCCGCGCCGTCACTGATTGCGGCGCCGGGCCATGAGCGCCGCTCAACGCGACCGTATGCGGATCCGTGAACTGCGCCCGCGCGCGGATGAAGCGGAAGTTTCCACTTGACAACTCGGCCCGTCGGCAGCGCGCGAAATCGCCGATCATTGCCTGCTTGCGCGCCATGACGGCCTTGAAGTTGAAGCCGGCCTTGGGAATGCGCAGGCCCCACGTCCGGCCGGCGCGCGCCAGATGGAGGACCTCCGCCGCGTAGAGCAACGCCTTGCTGGGCATGCACCCGCGCAAAATGCACAACCCGCCCACCTCGTCCCCGCCGTCGATGACCACCGTGCGCAACCCGGCGGCCACCGCGGCGCGGGCCGCCGCGTATCCGGCGCTGCCCCCGCCCAGAATGGCGAGGTCGCAAGTCAGGCGATTGCGCATCAGAGCGCCTTTAAAAATGGTTTGGTTCGCGGCGCAAAAACCGCCCCCGGCCGGCTTCGCCCACGAACTGGCCGTCGCGCGCCGCGACTTTGCCCCGCACCGTCACGACCCGCGGGCGGCCCTGGATCTCGACGCCTTCAAAGGCGTTGTAATCGAGGTTGATATGGTGCGTGGCGGCGGAGATTTTTCCGCGGTACGCCCGGTCGTACACCACCAGATCGGCGTCCGCCCCGGGCTGGATCGTTCCCTTGCGGGGGAACAGGCCGAAGAGCTTCGCGGCCCGCGTGCTGGAGGTATTGACAAATTGATGGAGGTCGATCCGCCTGCGCTGGACGCCATAAGTAAAATATAAATTTACGCGGTCTTCGAGCGAGGGGATGCCGTTGGGGATTTTGGTGAAATCGCCGCGGCCCATTTGTTTTTGGGTGGCGAAATCGAACGGGGCGTGGTCGGTCGCCAGAGTGGCCACCAAGCCCTGGCGCAATGCGTTCCACAACACTTCCTGGTTGGCTTTCTCGCGCAAGGGCGGCGACATGATAAACTTGGCCCCTTCAAAATCCGGTTTTTCCGCGTCGGTCTTGTCGCACAGCAAATACTGGATGAGGGTCTCGACCCAGACGTGGACGCCGCGGGCGGCGCCGCGGCGGGCCTCGGCCAGGGCCTCCTGGCAGCTCAAATGCACGATATAGACGTGGGCGCCGAGCAACCCGGCGAAGGTCATCAAGTGATGCACGCCTTCGGCCTCCACCCTTGGCGGCCGGCTCCAGTAATGGTATTCAGGCCCGGTTTTGCCTTCCGCCAGCAGTTGCTTTTGCAACTCCAGGACCAAGTCCGCGTTTTCGCAGTGGGCGGTGGTGATGACGCCCAGTTCCTTGGCGAGGCGCAACGTCTTGAAAAGCTCCTCGTCCGTGACGCCCAGCGCCCCTTTGTAGGCGAGGAAGATTTTAAAGCTGCTGACCCCGCGTTTGACGATTTCCCGAAAATCCCGCTCCGCTTCCGGGTCATAGCGGGTGACCCCCATGTGGAATGTAAAATCGCAGGCGCTTTTGCCGGTTTTGCCCAGCCAAAGCTCGAAGGCTTCCAGGGGTTTCTCCGTCCGGCCGGGGCAGATCATTTCGATAAAGGTCGTCGTCCCCCCGACCAGCGCGGCGCGGCTGGCGGACTCATGGGTGTCCTTGGCGAACGTTCCCATGAACGGGAGGTAAATATGGACGTGCGGATCGATGAACCCCGGAAAGACATAATGGCCCGTCGCATCGACGACTTCCGCGCCGGGCGGGGGCGGAATATTCCGGTCAATCCGCGTGATGGTTTCATTTTCGCAATAGATATCGGCGATGTAGCGCTGGCTATCGGTTATGATTTCGCCGTTTTTAATTAGCAGTGACATAAAGCGAGTGATTGTGACGAATTCTCAGCCGGTGAGCATGAAGGAGCATTCTGAGGTGTCAAGGCCAGGATTTGGCGGGGAGGCCGACCATTCGCGGCGGGTGGCAAGCGATCGCAAATAGCAGCAATTGCCGGGGTTTTTGAGGATTTTGGGCATGGCTGAAAGGTGACGGCGGGGGGCGCGGGGGCTGGATCGTTGAGCAGTGGAAGGACAGGAGATGGGTGCTTGTCGTTCATAAAAACCGGGAAAAAATAAAATTAGTGTTTCGAAATTGATAAGGTGCGCTAATGGACGCGCAGTCATTCTGGTTGCAAGTGGCTTTGGCGCAATGGATTGGGCGTTGCGGCCCCGTTGCCGGAGAGCGGGAATTAGAGTTGAAAAAGATGAGAATAGAGGGAAAAGTTGAAAGGTTGTCCCAGGGGCGACGGCGGTGGATTGGGCTTGGGCGGAGAGGACAAGACGTTGATGGACAGGAGCATAGGCAGGCAGCGGGCAGGGGAAGGAAGGGACGAGAAAGGACGAAAGAGACGAGAAAAGCCTTGAAGACGGAGACCAAACCCCCAAGCCCGCATAACGCGCAGGCGCTGAGGGCGCGGAGAAGGCAAACGCCATTGCTTTCTTCTTTGAAACCTCGCCGCATTCGTGCGAGAGAATCCATTGAGAATTTGTCATTGAGAATTTGTCATTTGTAATTTGCTTGGCGGCTTTGGGCCTTTGCTGCTTTGCGTTTAAGTCGGCGTCAGGCTCTGGCGGAGGCGGGGTGAGGAGTTCGACGGCGTGGAAGGCCACCGCGGCGCAACGAGCGCGGCGACAATTGCGGCCCGGCGAAGGGCGCCGGGCGATGGACCCGCCTTCGCCAAGGCTTCCGCCGTCGCCTGTAAGGCTATGGCGGACAAGCCGGCGGGCAAGCATGGTTGTCCTCACGCGCAGGAGTTGATCACATTTTCACGAGGGGAAAAAACCGACTGGGGGAAAAAACGCAGAATTCTTGAAGATTTATTTTGGCCACAGATTAACGGGGGTTGACACAGTTGTGGGGAAGGGGGACGGCATTGATGGAGAGCGGATCAGGAGGAGTTGGCCGGTTCGCTCATTGACCGAACGGAGCGGAGTGGCTGGGGGAGCAGGGCCGAGGTTTTGACGGTGACCTTGACCGTTCCCTTCATATCGAATAGATCAGCGACGGGAGACCTGGTTAGGTTTCTTCGGTTTGGATGAGATAATAGACATTGGTAAGTATTTTCGATGGATCGCTATTCCATTCTTCTTTCCAGTGGCCGTATAGCTCCCACGAAACCCCTGTGACCCTGTGCCCGTGATCAAAACACCATTTCTGAACAGCGCGATGAGCGTCGCAAAGCAAGTGGTATGGACCGAGATGTGGCGTGGTCGCAACCAGTCCGCCGGGCGTGTGCGAGCAGACGATCCGCGCGTTACCGGTGAACGGGGCGGAAACCTCAACACCACATTCAATCGACCCCTCGGCATCCAAGTATAACGTCAAATGCCGTCCCGGTGTGGGCAGACCTGGTCCGCGAATGAATGACCAAACTTCACCGCATGCCGCAGGGACGAACCGCGCCAATTCCTTCGGGGCAACGCGAGCGCGGATGACCGCCGTGTGAAGTGGCTCAACGCGTGTGAGATCGACTCGGTAGCTCATGATTTCTTCCTAGAAATGGCTCGAAGAGAAGAACTCATCGACCATTCGATTGAAGTCGTCCGCATGCTCAACTAATGTCGCGTGTCCTGAAGAGGGCACCACCCACAGCGCGGCCTTGGGGATGCTCTGGAAAATCCTGGCCGTGTGCTCAATGGAAATCAAATCATGATCGCCGCAGATGATCAGCGACGGACACCGAATGGAACTGAGGGCCGCAAATGGAATGTTGGGCTGGTTCCAGTCGAGCATGAACAATTTCCAGTCATTCTTATCTTTTTCGGTGCTCCAGACTTTGTCCTTGTCGGCATCGTAGCGCTTCTTTGCCGCATCCCAAAGTCCCGGGCCGAACGCCGACGAATCGGGTTGAAGGTTCGCCCCGGTTGATGCCAGCCTGATCACTTTCTCGGGATGACGCATGGCCAGCAACAGCGCGACAATCCCGCCATCGCTCCATCCAATCACATACGCCGAATCGACGTGAAGCGTATCGAGCAGCGCCGCATCGTCGTCGGCCATCATTTCAAACGTAAGCGACTGCCCGCTGTCCTTCGATTTGCCTTGGGCGCGGCTGTCCGCGGCAATCACCCGAAATTTCGCCGCGAAATAAGGAATATTATGGTCGAATGCGCTAATGCTTCCGCCGTTCCCATGAATCATCACCAGGGGCTTGCCCGCTCCGTACACCTCGCAATACATCTTGAACCCGTTGATCTGATAATACTTCCCGACAGCAGGATTGTCGCCAAACGGAACCGGCTTTTCCTGTGCGCTTGCGCCGACGGCCGCCAGAAAAACGGCGAAGAGAAACCATTTCATATTCGAGGTTATGCTATTTATAAGATGGTTTGCAAACTAATCGGCAATAGCCGGCAAGGAAAAGGCCGGGGGCGTTTTCACCGCATTTTCAAGCCGGCGCTGACAGTTGTCACGGGTGCGTGCTTGAACGGTTTGCGGAAGATGGTTTGCGGTGTGTCAGCCCCGGCGCCACTAAAAGCCCCGGCACCAACCAGGTGGTCGTCGGCTCGCTGGATTTCGCGCATCCGGGCGCTCCGGGCAACCCGTTCCAATTCTACCGCTTGAGGCCTCAAACGGGTCCGCCGCCGAATTGACGTATTTCACGCGGCCTGTTGGGCCAGAGACGAGCCGGACGGCTTGCGATCCAAGCACTCGCGCACCACTTGGACAAGGGTTGCCGGACGGTAGGGTTTGGGCAGGAAGCTCTCCGGCTGCACTGTGGCCAGTTCGGTTCCGGGCACACCCGCAGTATAGCCGCTGGTGTAAATGACCCGCAGGGACGGGTCCTCGTGAGTGAGCCGTTCGGCCAGCTTGCGCCCTGTCAGGCCGTCGGGCATGACCATGTCGGTCAGGAGCAGATCGACAGGGCCGTTGCGCTTGGCCCAGGTTTGGAGGGCCTGAGTGCCCGAGGCGGCCGAGAGCACGTTGTAGCCGCAGCTTTCGAGCACTTGGACGACCAGATCGCGCAAATCCGGCTCGTCCTCGACTACCAGAATCGTTTCCTTGCCGCCGACCGGAGGGGCAGACTTGCCCGGTCCGGCTTTTTGGCCGGGTTCGCCGACCTCCAGGACGGGAAGGAAGACATGGAAGGTAGTGCCCTTGTTGAGCTGGCTGTGGACTTCCACCCAGCCCTGATGCTGGCGTGCAATGCCATAGACGGTGGCCAAACCAAGGCCGGTGCCTTTGCCGACCGGCTTGGTGGTGAAAAACGGCTCGAAGATGCGCGGCAGGATTTCCGCCGGGATACCACAGCCGGTGTCGCCCACCGACAAGCGGACAAAGCGGCCAGGCCGCCCCTCGGGATTAGACCGCGCCGCATCGGAGCTAATCTCGACCGTCTCGGCGGCGATGGTCAGGACGCCGCCGTCGGGCATGGCGTCGCGGGCGTTGACCGCCAGGTTCATGAGCATCGTTTCCATCATCGCGGCATCGGCGCTGACGTGGGGCAATTCGGGCGGGGCCAGCACGTTGATGTTGATAATTTCGGTCAAGACACGAGGCAGCATGTCGGAAACCAGGCGGAGGGTGTCGGCGATATTCACGGGCCGGCGCTCCGCCTGTTGCTTGCGGCTGAAGGTCAATAATTGGCGCACGAGGGTGCCCGCGCGGTCGGCCGCCGCGCTAATGCTCCGCAGCGGCCGGGTGTAGTCCGAGTTGGCCGGCGTCCTGGCCAGCAACAGGCTGGCATTGCCTTGCACGACGGTGAGAATGTTGTTGAAATCGTGGGCGACGCCGGCGGCCAACTGGCCGACGGCCTCCATTTTCTGAACCTGACGGAGTTGGGTTTCCAGCCGGATTTGCTCGGTGATGTCCAGGGCAATGATTAACAGGAAAGGCTTGCCGTCCAGTTCGATCACTTCGACCGACAGGAGGATGTCGAGCATTCGTCCGGACTTGGCGCGGAAATGACATTGCAGATTGCGCACGGTCATTTCCTTGCGCAGGCGCTCCAACATGGCGCGTTCGCCCGCCGGGTCGGCCCAGACGCGCAGTTGCACGGCTGTCTGGCCGATGAGTTCGTCGCGGCTGTAGCCGGTGAGGCTCAAAAAACCGTGGTTCGCATCGACGTACTTCTCGTCGAGCAAGGATTGGATGGCCAAGGGGATGGGACTGGCTTTGAAGGCCTTGGAGAAGCGTTCCTCGGACAGGCGCAGGGCCTGCTCGGCCCGGAGACGCTCGGCGATTTCTTTCTTCAACAGCTCGTTGGCGGTTTGGAGTTGGCTGGTGCGCTCAGTGACCAGCCCGTCCAAATCGTTGAGGCGGCAAGTGACTTGGTGGTTGAGGGTCCATTTCTGAGTCAATGCGTGGGCCAGTTGGAGGACCTCGATGTTGTCAAAGGGCTTTTTGAGGATGAGCAGGCTGTCGGATTTGCCGATCTGCCGCACCATCTCCTCCCACGAATAATCCGAATACGCCGTGCAGATGACCACCTGCAAGTCGGGAAATTGTTTCCAGATGCGGGCGATGGTTTCCACGCCGTCCCAGCCGGGGGGCATGCGCCCATCGACAAAAGCCATGGCGTAAGGGGCGCCGGCGGCGGCCGCGGCTTGGATTTTGCGCAACCCCTCCTCGCCCTGCAAGGCGCTCTCGACCTGGAATTGGACCTGCTCTTCCTCCGGCGGCGTGGCGCCAAAGAGGGCCTTTCTGGACTCTTCCATGCCGGTGTCCCTTTCGGCGCTGTTGAGAATCTTGCGAATGTCCTGATGAATCGACGGATTATCGTCGATGACCAGAATGCGATTGTTTCGCGTAGGAGTCGGATTGTTCATGAATGCGACAATTTCGTATCGGCATGCGCGGCGGGAAACTTAAGTCCGCCACGCCAGTTTGTGTGTCCCCCAAGCTGGGGGAGCTTCCCTCAACCCTTGAGGCTCAAAAACGACGGCCTGGCTGCGGCCCGGTTTGACTTCAACGAACTCGCCACCGCCTGCAAGTCATGGCCAGTCTGAGAATCTGGCGCAAACAGAGTGGCCGGCCCAATCTGTCCGGCCACATCCTGCTGGAACGCCGAGAGCGCGGCGCGGGCCGTCGCGACGTCCCCGACTTGAATCGCATTTTGCAAGGCGGCCAAGTTGCGCGCGTTTTGAGGGTGAGCCATCTGGATGCTTGTCTGAAATTCATGGGTCGGGCTGAAAATTGGCGTAATGTTCATGACCGCGTTGGTGAACAGTTTAAATTCTGCACGTTAGATACATCGGAAATTCCCGCGAGAACTTTAGCCCCGCGCGCCGTCCGGGCGTGATGGATTGGCTGTCCCGCTGTCCAAGTGAACATGACGATGAAAATCCTCAGACGCAGGATGCGGATGCGATTTTCGGCGATGCCTGTGCCGCGCAGTGATTATCTCTACCCGCCACGAAGCGCGCGCCACTGGAACCGTGACAACAAGCCGCACCCGGAGACCTGGATCTTCCCGTTCGCCGTGGCGAACTAACCAGAATGCGGAGTATTTGTACAAAGGTCAAACGGGGTCACCCACAATAGGGAAATTGTAAATCCCTCGGAGGATAACCAGAGTAAAGGGGACATGCAGATTGGGCAAATAAGCAGGGAAGAGTCAAAACGGTATGTATTAGCGTCGCAGGAATTTGGCGACGGCCTCGGTGCGGGTGCGGACCTGGAGTTTTTCGTAAATGCGGCGGATGTAGGTATGCACGGTTTCGTAGCTGATGCCGATTTTGTCGGCGATCTCCTTGTAGAGAAAGCCCTGGCTCAAATAGTCCAGAACCTCCTGTTCGCGCGCCGACAGGGCGGCGCCCGGCTGGGGGGCGGGGTCGGGCTTTTGAAATGACTGCACGACTTTGCGGGCAATGTCGGTGGTCATGGGCGAGCCGCCGCGGTGGACTTCGCGGATGGCTTGCAACAACTCGGCGCGCGGGGCGCGTTTGAGGAGGTAACCGGCGGCGCCGGCCGCCAGGGCGTTGAAAATGTTCTCGGTGTCCTCGTAGGCGGTGAGCATGACGGCGGCGATGTCGGGCGCGGCCTGCTTCAAGCGGCGCACGCACTCGACGCCGTTGAGGCCGGGGAGGTTGATGTCCATCAGCACGACTTGGGGGCGGTCCTTGGGCAATCCCTCCAGGGCGGCTTCGGCGGTGGGGTACTGGCTGACGCATTGGAAGCCGTCGGCGCGGCTGATGAGGCGGGCGAGGGTGCCGCGCAATTGCTCGTTGTCCTCGACGATGGAGACTTTAATCGGCATAAGGTCATTTTCCGGCCAGCGGAACGGTCAGGCGCACGAGCGTGCCGCCCTGCGGTCGCGGGCCGATGAAAAAGTGGCCGCCGACATCTTCCATCCTTTTGCGCATGTTGCGCAATCCATTTCTTGACTCCGCGGCCTTTTCGTTCAGGCCGGCCGGCCCGCGGCCGTTGTCCTCGATCTCGAGTGTGAAACGGCCCGGCTCCAGGCGGAGGCGGAGCCAGGCTTCGGAGGCGCGGGCGTGTTTGACGATGTTGGTGACGGCCTCCTTGGCGGCGAGAAAGACATTGTGCCGGGCCTCCGGAGAAATGGAGGCGGGGGGAAGCTGCGCGGGAACGTCCAGGCGGTAGCGAAGGCCGGCGACGGCGAAATAATCCTGGGCGTGCTTGCAAATATAATTGACTAGGCCGTCGAGGGTGTCGTTGGAGGGGTTGACGGTCCAGACGATTTCGTCGAGGGCGCGGGTCGTTTCGCGGGCGGTGAGGGAGATCTGGCGGGCGTGGCCGCCGGCTTCCTCCGGAGAATCCTTGTCGGCCTCGACCATTTCGCCCAGGAGCGCGAGTTGAGTGAGGCTGGCGCCGACCTGGTCGTGAATGTCGCGCGCGATGCGGGCGCGCTCTTTTTCCAAGGCCTGCTGCTGGCGGAATGCGGCGACCTGACGCCGCATGGCCTGGGTGGAAAAGTAATAGACGAGAGCGGCAACGATGCCCAGCAAGGCGGCGGCGGCGGCGGCGCGGAACCAGCGGGTTTGCCAGAAGAGCGGCAGGACGGTCACCGCGAGGCTGGCGCCGGTTTCGTTCCAGACGCCGTCTTCGTTGCAGGCCTGGACCTGGAAACGGTATTGGCCGGGCGGGAGG
>Ga0326727_10024784_pt1 | contig 11307 bp, 11 predicted proteins | sample MB2enrmetagenome_FD_207643 | JGI IMG/M metagenome (GOLD analysis project Ga0326727, IMG submission 207643) | Lab enriched peat soil microbial communities from McLean, Ithaca, NY, United States - MB29MY | ecosystem: Environmental > Terrestrial > Soil > Wetlands > Peat | place: USA: New York... | reverse complement strand
CCATTGCCCCCCGGGCGGGGTTTGATCTATGCTTCCGGCGGCAACATGCGTTACAGCCTCCTCGTCAAAGCCATTGCGTCCGCGGCGCTGCTTCTGCCCGGGTTGCTGATGGGGCAGCCGGTTGGCGCGGCCGGCAGTTCCCCGCCAGCCGCGTCCACCCCGGCCAGCCGCGCCGGGCAGGCTTATCGCGAATCGCGCGACCGCCACGAGTCCCGGCCCGCCGATGTGGTTGCCGCCTGGCAGTTCGCCTCCGCCTGTTTCGATCAATGCGAGTTTTCCCGGAACGACGCCGACCGCGCGCGGTTCGCCAACCAGGGCATCGCCGCCTGCCGGCAGGCGCTTTCCCTGGACCCCAATGTTGCCGCCGCGCATTATTACCTGGGCATGGACCTGGCCCAACTGGCCCGCACCGAACGGATCGGAGCGCTGCGTTTGTTGGGCCAGGTGGAGCAGGAGTGGGAAGCGGCCATCCAGTTGGACGAGAATTTTGATCATGCCGGACCGGACCGGAACCTCGGCCTGCTCTATCGCGATGCGCCGGGCTGGCCGTGGAGCCTGGGCAGCCGCGCCAAGGCCCGGCAGCATCTGTTGCGCGCCGTCTCCTTGCACCCGGAATATCCCGAGAACCATCTCAACCTGATCGAAGCGTATCTCCTCTGGAACAATCACTCCGAAGGCGCGCCGGCCGCCAAGGCGCTGGAAGAAATCCTCCCGGAAGCGAGGAAGAAATTCGCCGGCCCGGCCTGGGAGTCCAGTTGGGACGACTGGAACAAACGCTGGAAGGCTGTTCAAACCAAGCTCAACCAACCGCCCGGCCCCGCCGCGCCGCATAACAGAAAATAGGCTGTCCGCGCGCAGTGAAAAACAGTGTTCCGGGGCTGGATTCTTCTTGCCTCCGGGTGGGAGATTTGCTTTTTTGGCGCGCGAAATTATATTACGCACAAAAGTTGAGCAGCCAGTCCGTCAAAAAAGGAGTAATTGAAAATGCCCGTCTTACAGACCCCTCTTCGCGCCCCGCCGCATTTGGCCCGTTTGAAAACCATCAAGCCCGTCAATTTTATTTGCCCCGCCACCGCGGCCAGGCGCGTCGCCTTGATCGGGGATTTCAACGGCTGGCATCCCCACGCCACGCCGATGAAACGGCATCCGGACGGCTGCTGGCATGTGCAACTGCCTTTGAAGGCCGGCCATCATCACTACCAGTTTCTGGTGGATGGCAAACCGATGCTGGACCCGCGCGCCCACGGCGTGGCGCGCAACGAGCAGGGCGAAAAAGTTTCCATGGTTTCCGTCGGGCATTAGCTTTTGAGCTTCGCCGCCGCGCGGCGCCCGGCGAAGAAGCTGCGGAGCAGTTCCCGGCATTCGGCCGCGCGGACCCCGGCGGTGATCTGGCAGCGGTGGTTCAGGGTGGGGAATTGCAGCAGGTTGAGCGCGCTGCCCGCCGCGCCCGCCTTGGGATCGGCGGCCCCGAAGACCACGCGCTGGAGACGCACATGGACCATGGCTCCCGCGCACATCGGGCAGGGTTCCTTGGTCACGTAGAGCGTGGCGCCGGCCAGGCGCCAGCCGCCAACGGCCTCCTGGGCCTGGGTCATGGCCAGCATTTCGGCGTGGGCTGTGGCGTCCTGGAGGGTTTCCACCTGGTTAAACGCCCGCGCAATAACCCGCCCTTGCCGCACGATGACCGCGCCGACCGGCGTTTCCGCCGCAGCCAGCGCGCGGGCGGCCTGCCGCAATGCTTCCCCCATGAAGAAGTGGTCGCTCTGCAAGTCAATCAACGGCTCCCGGGTTTTCTTCATGATCTTTTCGGGAGGGATTCCTCCAGGGTCCACTGGTTGCGGCCATCGGCCAGACAATGGCAGTGAGCGGCGAAGAAACCGCCGCGATGGCGCCAGAAAAGCGGCCAGATTTGCTCGGCATCGGTTTGCGGGATGGGCAACGAGGCGATTTGCGCGGCGGCGAAAAAGGCGAAATCGCCTTCGCGGTGGGGCGGCGGCAATTGGGCCAGGCGCGGCCCGACTTCAAACAAGAACATGAGCCAGTGCGCCTGTCCCTGGTAACCGTGTTCGCTGACCAGCCCGGTCAAATGCAAGTCAGCCGGCCGCAACTCCAGGCCGATTTCCTCCCCGGCCTCGCGGCAGGCGCAGGCGTGGGGAGACTCGCCGGCGGCCGGGTCCAGCTTGCCGCCGCAGGGACTCCACAGGCCGCGGTTGGGTTCCCGCCGCCGTCGCAGGAGCAGAACCTCCTCCCGCCGGCTGAAGCAGTAGAGCAGCGTGGATATTTTATAGGGCAGCGGCAGGAGAGGGCGCATTTCACGTTTTTGGGTGGCTCTTCCTCATCTTAATCATAATCATAATCTTAAAAGAAAATGCTGGCGGCGCCAGTCTGATTCTGCTATTACGGGAGCACCATTGACATTATGAAAACATTTGCCAAAAGCGCCTGTCTTGTTCTGCTGGCTGTGTGGGCCGGGAGCGCCAGTTCTTCAGCCCAGCCCCCCCCCTCCGCCGCCCCCATCAACAATCCGCCCGGCCCGGCAACGAAAATGCCCAGCCGCAGATTTTCCGGCAAGATTCTCAGTGTGGACCTCAAGACCAAAACCATCACCCTCCAAGGCGGGGCCAAAGCGGTAGTCGGGGTCACCGACAACACCAGAATCATCAAGGCGAAGAAGCCGGCCACCTTCGATGTCCTGGCCGCAAATCAGTTGGTGAGCGGCATAGAGCGCCTGACTGCCGGCGGAATTTGGCAGGCGGAATCCTTGGACGTGGGCGATCCGCGGGAACCGTTGGAAATACCGGTGCCAAAGACTTTTGTGGCGCCGGCAGCTTCCTTCATGTTTTCAGCGAGTGATGTCAAGGATTGGCCGGGTTTCGCAAAACGGTTGGCGGAACACCCCGATGCGGTGTCCGCTTTTCTGTGGCAGCAATTGTCAAGCCAGGACCAGGAAATGCTGAGGAACTACCCGTTGCCGGGGCCGGGCACGAAGCCAGTTCAAGATGCGGTTGTTAAGCTTCTTAACAAGGCCATTGCAGAACAGACCATTTACGAAGACAAGCGATTCCAGGGTGTTGTGTTGCGGCCGGAAACGGTGGAGCTTGCCAAACGAGGACCGGCAGGCCCCAACGTGGCCCGCCTAAACCGCCTGCTTCTCGAAGACGCTTATCCACTGGAACTGTCGAAGACCCGCCGGTAAGAACAAAGGAAGCCCATGGATGGAGGGCCGCCCCTGGCGGAGCCGGCGAATTGGACTCGAGGCAAGGATGGAGTGGTTTGCCAATTTCCATTCTCCATCCTCTCCCTTCTCTGGTTTCCTCAGAGCCGCCACCAACCTTTGCCGGGGTCGCTTTGCCTGGCTTGCTGCACCTGGCCGACCAGCACCTGGCTGCGGGCGGCTTCCAAAGCCATCCGGAAATCGTCGTAGGATGCAAACCGTCCGGAAGGATGCTTGGCCATGGCCTGGGCCAGCGCGTTGCTGGTTAATTCGGTGATATCCGGGGCCACCTGGTTGGGCGGCGTCAGCGCCGTATGCACATGGGCGGACACGACCTCTTCCACCGTGCCTTCAAAGGGCACATGGCCGGTCAAGGCATGGTAGAGGGTGCCGCCGAGGCTGTACATGTCGGAATGAAAATCCTCGCCTTTGCGTTCGAGCTTTTCCGGGGCGACGTAATAGACGGTGCCCCAGATGTGCTCTTCCCACGAGTCGTCCTCCGCCGCCCGGACCAGGCCGAAATCAATCAGCTTGGGTTCGCCGTCCATGTTAAAAAGGATGTTGCCCGGCTTGATGTCGCGATGAAGCAGTTTGTGTCGCAGGGCGGTGGCGAGGGCGGAGCAGATTTTGATGCCCACATCCAGCACATCCAATTCCGGCACCCGTCCCTCGGCTTCGATGCGGCTGTCCAGGCTGCCCTGGTCGGCCAATTCCATCACCAGATAGGGCTGGCCGTCGAATTCATCGAAGCTGTAAATATGAATGATGTTGGTGTGGTTGAGGGAGGCGCTGGCGCGGGCTTCGCGATAAAAGGCCTGCAGGATGGCCGCGTCGGCCGCCATTTCGCGCTTCATCATTTTCAGGGCGACCTGGCGCTGCAAATTCACGTCCTGCGCCGTATAAACCGTGCCCATGCCGCCGGAGGCGATGATGGTGAGCAGCTCGAAGTTGCGCAGCCGGACGGGCAGCATGACCGGGTGCCCGCACTTGCTGCAGGGCGTCGTGGCAAACGGCGCAAGGTCTGCAGGAATAAAGGTCCTGGATTTGCACCGGCCGCAAGCAACCATTTTCAAGGGTTTGTTGGCGTCGGGCGTTCCTAAACTTCCTATGCTCACCAAGCCACAATACCACCGGATGGGCGGGTGACAAGCAGTTTGCGCCGATTATGTGATTGTCCCCGGTTGGACCACGTCGAACCCCAACGCCACGGTGGCCGCCGCCTGGGCAGGGGCGTGCGTCATCAACCGCCGCTCTTGGAGTTCCTTCACACCCAAGTCAACCCGCGCTGCGAAATGGGGGAAAGGCACGGGTTGTGACGGCCCGCCCCCGGAATCCTCACGGCATTCTCAGGTCAATCTTGCTGCGTTCCAGGGTGGTTCCCTGGTCCAGCGCCAGTTGTTCGAGGGCGATGTTGTAGTCGGCCAGCGCCCGGATTTCCGCCGAGCGCGCGGTGGTGAGGTTGCTCTGAAGCTGGAGAACTTCAAAGCTGGTGGTCGAACCGGCCTGCAACCGGACCTGCCCCGCCCGCAGCGCGTCTTCGGCGTATTCGCGCGCCTTGCGGGTCGCGTCCACGCGCAACAAGTCGGAACGGACGGTCTTGACGTCGTTGTCCACGGCCACGACGATGGTTGTCTCGACTTTTTTGGCTTGCAGGAGCAGTTGCTCCAGGCTCGCCTTGGCCGACTTGTAGGCGTTGCGCGCGCCGGTGTTTTCCAGGGGGAGGGTCAGGGCGGCGCCGAAGGAATAGGAGGGGTCGGTGCCCTGGCGGAGCGTGTCCAAAGTCTGGCTGAACAAGGCCCCGCCGGAATTGAATCCATAGCTGGCTTTCAAATCCAATTCCGGGAAAAGCTGGTTGTGCGTGTACTTAATGGCGAGGTGTTGCTTTTCCAGGCTGATTTTGGCCTGGAGCATTTCGGGGCGGGAATCCAGGGCATGGCGCAAGCTTTCGGAAAGGTCCGGATGTTCCGGGACCGCCAGCAAGGTTTCCGTGGGCACGGGGGTAACATCGCGCCAGTCGTCCAGGTGCAGGGACAAGAGGGATTTCAAGGTGTTTTCCTGCACGGCTTGCGCCAGTTCCGCCGCCAGAAGATCGGCCTGGCTGCTGGCGGCCTGGGATTCGGCCTGTCTTTGGTCCAAAGGGGCCAGGGCGCCCAGTTGCACTTTCTTGGTGTTTTCGTCCATCAATTGCTGGGCCAGTTTGACCGCGGCGCGCTGCACTTCCACATTTTCACGCGCCGCGATCAGATTGTAATAAGCGGTTTTGACGCTGCTGACGGAAGTTTCCATCTGGAGCCGCAGGGCCAACTGATCGCTGCGCAAGGTTTTGCGGGAGAGTTGAATCTGATAGCGGGTGTTGTCTATCCAGAAATTCTTCAAGACCGGCTGCGTCAGGGTCAGGGCGGGAGTGGTGTTGTATTGGGTGACGGGAGAGGTTTGCTGGGTCAGCGGCGCGGTCAAGTTGTAGCTCGTGCCGAAGGGCAGCGCGCCGCCCAGGCTGGGTGAGTAGTTGTCCGTCGCCGTGAAGTACGGAGGGAAAAGATAGCCCAGGTAGTATTGCCCCGGCGCCGAGTTCAACGCCCTGGAGACGTTGAAGGAGAAGGACGGGTCGTAGGCGGAAAACAGGCCATTCAAGGCGAATTGGTCCAGAGCGGGGGTGTATTGGGTGATCAGGATGTCCAGGTTGTTGGTCAACACCATTTGCACTACGTCGTCCACGGAAAGCCGCCGCTCGACGCCCTCGGGCGCGGGCCGGGCCTGGGCGGGCGGCTGGGCGCGGGAGGTGAAGGCCGGGCAAAGGAAAAGCGCGGCCAGGGCCAGCGCCGGAAGGGCCGGCCGGTTTGTTGTGGCGGAGGAGGGGATGCGGGTCAGTGTCATGGCTTTGTTTGGTTAAGGTTTTGCCTACTCGTAGCGCAAGGAATCAATCGGGTCCAGGTTGGCCGCCTTGTGCGCCGGATACGTGCCGAAAATAATGCCCACCAGCGAACAGATTCCCAGTCCAATCAGCGCCCAGTCCACCGGGATGACGGGGGCCAGCTTCAGCAACTTGGCGGCCAGGTTGCCGCCCACGATGCCCAACCCCACGCCAATCACCCCGCCGACTTCGCACAGCAGGATGGCTTCCAGGATAAACTGTGTCATGATGTTGCGTTTTTTGGCGCCGATGGCGCGGCGGATCCCGATCTCGCGCGTCCGTTCCGTCACGGAAACGAGCATGATGTTCATAATGCCGACGCCCGCCGCCAGCAGCGCAATGGAACTGATCAGGCTCACGCCCAGGCGCACTTTGAAGGTGAACGATTGAATCTGGCCCATGACGGAATCATTGGAGAAAATCTCAAAATCATCGTCCTGGCCGGGCGGGACCTTGCGCAAAACGCGCATAATGCCGCGCACCTGCTCCACCGTCTCGTCGTAGTCGGCCTGGCTGGGCGCCTGCACTAGAATGCTGATGTCAATCCATGGCTTCCGGTAGTAGCGGGTCAATCCGGTGGTGATGGGAATGACGGCAAAATTGTCCTGCATTCCTCCCGGCATCGTTCCTATGGATTCCAGGACGCCGACGACCGAGTAATTGATTCCCTCGTAATTGACGGTTTCGCCGACGGCCGAGCCGCGGGGGAACAATTGCCGGGCCAGATTGTTGCCCAGGACGCAGACATCGCGCTGGCTGTCCACGTCGGAATCGAGCAAGGCGCGTCCCTCCTCAATCGTCCAATCTTGGGCCGGAAAACTGCCCGGCGTCTCCCCCCGCAGCCAGACATTGGGAGGGCCTTGGGCGTAGGGCGAGGTCATGTTTCCGCTGTTCAGCCCCTCCTCCAGGCCGATGCTGCGGGGAAGGGTGGCGCGGCTGATGAGCGCCAGGCCCTGCTGCAGGGTGATGCGGTTGCGCCGCCAATACTCCTGGCTCCCCGCCGGACTGTCAAAATGAATTCTGGGCCACCTCCGCACCACGAAGGTGTCGCCCCCCAATTGCGCGAAGTTCCGCTCGATATTCCTTGCCATGGCCCGCATCGTGGTCATGACCACGATAATGGAGAAAACCCCGGCCATGACCCCGATCAAGGTCAGGGCCGAGCGCAACTTGTGCGCCGCCAGCGCCCCCATCGCCATGAAGAAGCTCTCCTTGACCTCCGCGGCGAAAATGCGCGGAAGGGTCCAGAGTGAATTGGGAACATCGAGACCGGACTGGCGATTGTTCGATTCACGATTCATAATTCATCATTCACAATCACCATTGCCTATTCGTTGCGCAAGGCTTCGACCGGATCCATGCGCGCGGCCCGCCAGGCGGGCAGGAATCCCGAAACCACTCCTGTCAATAATGACACGAACAGGGCCAGGGCCGTCACCGGCGGGGACAGGGCGGCGGGAAAGAATTTCGACAGGAGCAGCGTCAGGCCAAAGGCGATGCCCAGGCCCGCCAGGCCGCCCAGCAGACATATGCTGGCCGCCTCGATCAGGAATTGGAGCAGGATGGCGCGGCGCTTGGCCCCGATGGCCTTGCGCACCCCGATCTCTCGCGTCCGCTCGGCCACCGAGACAAACATGATGTTCATAATGCCAATCCCCCCCACGAAAAGCGACAATCCCGTGACCGACAGCCCCACCGCCGCGATCGTGCCGGCCAGCCGGTTGAACATCTGAATGACCTGCTCCTGCTGGTTGATGGCGAAATCGTCGGGGTCCCCGGGGGTGACGTGGCGGACCTTGCGCAGGACTCCGCGCAATTCCTCCCGGGCATCCTCCAGATGGGTCAGATCGCGCGCCTTGACCTGGATTTCAAAGTCCGGGTTGCGCCAGTAGCCAATTAAGAACTGCTGGATGGGGACGATGACCTCCTCATCCAAACTGCCCATCCCCATGAAACTTCCCCGCTTCTCCAACACGCCCACCACCTCCAGCCAGCAGGGGCCAATCCGGATTTTTTTGCCCAGGGGCGATTCCCGCGCGAAAAGATTGGTGGCGACGTCATGGCCGATGACACAGACCGGCCGCCCGCCCGCCGCGTCGCCGGCGGTTAAAAACCGGCCCTGGGCCACCGCCAAACCCGCGGTCATCAGATACTGCTCCGTCGTGCCAAAAATCGCCACGCTGTCCGTGCTGTGGTTGTTGTAGTGGACGGACCGGCTGGTCTGCACCACCGGCGCGACCGCGCTGGCCAGGGTCATCTGCTTTTCCACGACCTTGACCTGGTCGAGTGTGACGACCCGCCTCTTGAACTGCTTGAGCCATTCCTCCTGGCTGTTGATAAACCAAGCCATGCGATCGGCAAAGAGCACGTCGGCGCCCAGGATGGATATGCTCTCGTGAAAGGAGCGGTTGAGGCCGTCAATGGCCGCGCCCATCAAAGTGACACTGACAATGCCGATGATGATTCCCAGGGTGGTCAGGGCCGCCCGCATTTTGTTGGCCCCGATGGCCTCCCAGGCGATGAGCAGGCCCTCCTTGATTTCGAGGAAGAAGTTCACGCCGCCGCCCCCGTTTTCTTGACCGCATCGTCGCTGGCAATCAGCCCGTCCCGGATGCGGATGACGCGGCGGGCGTGCCGGGCCACGTCCTCCTCGTGGGTGACGAGAAAAATGGTGTTGCCCTTGTCGGAAAGAACTCGGAGCAGCGCCATGATTTCCTCGCCGGTTTTGGAATCCAGGTTGCCGGTAGGCTCATCGGCCAGGACGATGGAGGGTCCGTTGACCAGGGCGCGGGCAATGGCCACGCGCTGGCGCTGGCCGCCGGACAGTTCATTGGGCCGGTGATGGGCGCGGTCGGCCAAGCCGACGCTGGCCAGCACTTCGCGCGCCTTGCGCCGGCGCTCCCCGGCCTCCAGGCCCGAGTAGATCAGCGGCAATTCCACGTTGCGCAGCGCGTCGGCCCGGGGCAAGAGGTTGAAGGTCTGAAAGATGAAACCGATTTCCCGGTTGCGGATTTCCGCCAGTTGGTTGTCATCCAGTTCGCTGACGTTGGTGCCGTTCAACTCATAGACTCCCGAGGTGGCGGTGTCCAGGCATCCCAGCAAGTTCATCAGGGTGGATTTGCCCGAGCCGGACGGCCCCATAATGGCGACATATTCGCCGCGCTGCACCTCCAGGGAAACATCGCGCAACGCATGGATGGTTTCCCCGCCCATTTCGTAGAGGCGCGCGATGTGTTGGAGTCGGATCAAGCTCACAACCGGAGTCGTTTTGCCACAGCCGGCGGGTCAGTCGGCCGCCGCCTTGGGTTTGCCCGCCGCGGCCGCCTCTTCCAGCACCACCTTTTTCCCGTCCTCCAAATCGCGGTTGATGGCCTTGTAACCGCCGGAAACCACGACGTCCCCCTCCTTCAAGCCCTCCGTAATTTCCGTGTAATTCTCATCGCTGATGCCGTCCTTGACCGGCACGGCCTTGACATGGTCCCCTTCCACCACGAAGACGATTTCGACCTCTTTGGGCGGCTCGCCGGACTTGGCGGCATCCGCGATGTTGTTGGTGAGCCTGCCGCTGAAGCGCGAAACATTGGTCTGCCCCGCCGCCGCCACAGGCAGGCGGGTGGTTCTGCTGGCAATCGGCACGGTCAACACATTGGTGCGCGAACGGGTCTCAATTTCGGCCGAAACGGACATGCCCGGCAGAAAGGCCTCCTTTTCCGTCAGGCGAATCTTCACCTGAAATTTCGTCGCGTCCGTCGTGGTCGAAGTGGAAGAGGAGGCGGCGGAACTGGTGTCGTTGTTGTTGGCCGAGTTGGCGACATCGGTAACCGCGCCGTTGAATTTCCGGTCTTTGAACGAATCCGCCTCCAACTGCACTTTCTGGCCCACGGCGACCAGCACCACGTCCACCTCGCCCACATCCACGCGCGCCTCCATGGTGTTCAAATCGGCGATGGTCATGATCTCGGTGCCGGCCATCATGGCCGTGCCGACGACCCGCTCGCCCAGTTGGGAATTGAGTTTGCTGACCGTGCCGTCCAGAGGGGAGTAAATCGTGGTCTTGGAAAGATCGGCGGCGGCGGTTTGCAGGGAGGCCAGGGCCATGGCCACCGATTCCACCGCTCCGGCCAGCGTGGTTTTGGCCACGTCGCAGGTGGTTCGGGCGGTGAGAAAGTCGGAGTCGGAAACCAGCTTGGCCTCATGGAGGCCGGCGCTTCGTTCGAATTCCAGCCGCGCCTTCTCCAAGTTCGCCTCCGCCGTGCTCTTGTTGGCCACCGCAAGATTGTAGCTGGCGGCGGCCGAATTGCTGGCGGCCAGATAATTGTCCGGCTTGATCTTGACCAGCAGGTCGCCCTTCTTGACGCGCTGGCCTTCCTTGACCGCCAGTTGCGTGATTTCGCCGCTGACTTCAGGGCTGATCTTGACCTGGATCACCGGCTCGATTTTGCCGTTGGCCACCACTTTCTCGATCAGATTGCGGCGAACCACTTTTTCCATCTCCACGGAAACCGGCGGGTCGCTTTTGTTCAAGTACGCATACAGAGCCAAGCCAATGCCGGCGGCGGCGAGGATTGAAAAAGTGATGATCTTTTTTTTGCTCTTAGTTTTCGCCATTTGTTTCCTTTGCTGGTTTCGCCGGAATCATGGGTTCTTAACGACACTCTTCACACCATGCTGTCCAATGCCGCGATGGGAGTCAAGCGCGGGGAACGGGATGGATTTCGGCGGGTATTTTGCATTTAAATCTCTTCGTGAACTGTGGATTTATCCGCCGCTCCTTCCACGTATTCCAGCAAATCCCCCGGCTGGCACTTCAGTTCACGGCAAAGCGCCTCCAGAGTGCTGAACCGCACGGCCCGCGCCTTGTTGGTCTTGAGAATCGAGAGGTTCGTCAGGGTGATCCCGATCCGGCCGGCCAGCTCGGTCAGACTGATCCGCCGCTCCAGCATCACCCGGTCCAAATTCAATCTGATTGGCATAATGGGCCGCCGGTTAAATGGTGAGGTCGTTGTCCTCTTTCAGCGCCAGCCCTTGGCGGAAGACTTCGCCCAGGGACAGGACGAGCAGCCCGGTCAGAATTCCCCCCCAGTTAAATTGGAATTCGAAACGGCGGGAATTCACGATGACGGAATTGGCAGGCGGCGCGGTAAAAGTCATTTTGATTCCTGGAACCGTGGCATGTTGCTCC
>Ga0326727_10024783_pt1 | contig 11307 bp, 11 predicted proteins | sample MB2enrmetagenome_FD_207643 | JGI IMG/M metagenome (GOLD analysis project Ga0326727, IMG submission 207643) | Lab enriched peat soil microbial communities from McLean, Ithaca, NY, United States - MB29MY | ecosystem: Environmental > Terrestrial > Soil > Wetlands > Peat | place: USA: New York... | reverse complement strand
CCTTGCGCCGGTATTTAGTGGCCCAGATAAGGTGGTAGTTGGCTTGGTAAGCACACGTCCTAGCCTTCTCCAAGTCTCTCACCTCCTTATCTCGTTGGTGAAAGACCCCTTATATTCACAAAAACTTAGAACTTACGCATTCATCCTGCCGCTAACGCGGCAGGTATTCTGCTAGGTTTTTTATAAAAAAAAAGGGTTATTGTTTTGTTTTGGTTGGTTTTATGCGTGTTTTCTGAGTAGCAATACGCCGACTATGGCTATTGCGATGATTAGGACTATTACTGCTATGACTATGTATGTAATTAGGTCTGTGGTAGTTGCTAGGTTAGATGGTGCAGCGGTTGGTGTTGGTGTTGCTGACGTTGTTGGTGGGGCGACGACGACTAGGGATGTTTCTGAAGATGAGCTTCCGTAAGCGTTGCTGCCAGCGAAGACTGCAGAAATCTGGTAGGTGCCTGGGGTTGTTGGTGCTGTCCATGTGTAAGACCATGTTCCAGCTATGTTGCTGGTGGCGGTTCCAATGCTGACTAAGTTATTGTTTGGATCTACAGCGTTAAGCACTATCGGTACACCGGTAACGGTTATGTTATTGAATATTCCGCCGATTGGCTCTTGGAAGTGTAGGTAGTCCATCCATGTTCCCATTGAAGCGTCAGAAACTAATGCTGTTCCTGGTTGTGCTGGCGACATGTCTACGGATGTGCCGGAGATTATTACTTTTTGTCCTGCTGTTATTGCTGTTTGCGGTGCTGAAACTGTAATTTTGCTTAATCCCTTGCCTAGTGAGGCAACAATGCCGTCTAGGACGGAGCTTGTCATTAAGTAACCGTCAGCTCCTGCGCCTATACTTGTAAGGTCATCGACCTTCCATAGATATGCTCCTGTAGTTGCGTTGAGTGCTACCAGTCCCCATCCTCTTGTTTGTGGATAGATGGTTGAGTGTTCGCCGTCTGCTACGTAGACAATTCCGTCAGGATCTGCTTGATTATTAGCGCCCAATGTACCAAGGACTCTGATTTGTGCAATAGCATAGTCTGATGTACCGTTAGCACTTTCGTATGAAGTTTCGAATGGTGGCGCTGGGTCATCAGTATGCCAGACTATATTTCCGTTGGTTTCGTTAAGTGCCCAAACTCCTGTATATCCAATTGCATAGAGTAGTTGACCGTATGCTGCTTCATCATATAGCCAGAATTCGCTCCATGGATAATTACTAGCTGTCATTATTGTGGTGTTCCAGACGGTCGCGCCGGTGAATTCGTTCATGCCCAATATGAATCCTCGTTCCATTTCGACTGCGTATATGCCATCTCTGATCCAGCCGTTGGTTGGTCGATATGCATCTACCAGATCACCTACTGGTGTTGTTACGTTCCAAATCACACTGGTTGATCCCCCGATCGGATCAGTCTTGTTGACAAAGCTTGTTGCTTCAAAGAATGATCCGTAGAAGCCACCGTAGATGAATCTGTTTTCAGTGATTGAAATGCCGTTAACCGGGTCATAAGCTCCGTAGCCGTAGCCGAAGTTTGGCTCATAAAGGGTTCTGAAGCTTTCTGGCAGATAAACAGATACGTTTCCCACAAGTCGCGTATCGAAGGCGGTAAGTATCTGGGCTGGTGTTGAAGTTGGAGTTGTTGCAGATCCTAGTACGTTATTTTCTGTCCAGTTCAGTAACCATCCTTGATAGCCAAGAGTGACTGGGACGCCATCAAAATTTGAAGTAGTTGAGCTGTTGTATTCGAAGCTTAGGAAGTAGCCGTTATAGTAGAAAAAGTTCCAGATGCCGTTTACCCCTAAGTTGGGAAGTGTATAGCTTGTTACTTGTCCGGTGTTCGGGTTAACATCGTCAATTGCGTTGCCGACAAATGCTACCAGGTCAGGAACTTCTGCTGCGTGTCCGGGGTCTGTTGGATCGACTTGCAGATTATAGTTAATCCAGGTTGGTGTGACTCCTGTTCCGCCGCTAGAGGTTGCTAAAATGTCGTAGTAGATTTGTCCTGTTTGTATGTTGTAGCATTCAGCGTAATTTAGTGGTGCGCCGCCGTTGATGGATTTTGTAACTGTTGCATAGCCTCTTCCCATGTAAATAACGCTTGGAGTTTTGAAGGTGACTGGGGAATTCTCAATTGCATAGTTGCCTGTTTCTCCTCCGACTATGCCTGACATTGCACCGTATGTATCCCAAACAATGTGTGGAGTGTTTACTGCTGGAACGAATGGACCGTACCATTCAGTATTGACAGATTCTGTACCACTTGTACCGGCAATGATTGATTCCAGCCATGGGTAGTTTCCTGCAACGGTACCCCATAATCTGTTGTTATCGTCTACTGGTTGACTCCAATAGCCGGTTGGCAACGTATTTGGCCATGATAAAACATTTGCCTTCTGGACAACAAGGGATAGTGTTGGTGAAGTAGCGGGTTCAACGAAGTCAGATGGGTTATAAATCCATGTGGAAATGTAGGTCTTAGAGTAGGCGCCAGTTCCACTAAAGTAGTATCCTGCTGGGAAATATTCGCCTGGGAATGTGAATACCATCGTGTAGGTACCTGTTTGTGCGGGGAAAAAGTCAAACCATGCTGTGCCGTCTGCAATGTATGATTCAAGAGTCTCAGTTTGTTTTGTTCCATCTGGCGCCGTGATTGTCACAGTGTATCCGTTCATGAATTTACCTTCGCCTGCTGGCCATGTAAGCCAGAAGTTAATCAAGCATTCCTGGCCGACACCGATTGGATTAGGTGCAGCAGCTAGAAACGCAATCGGTGTTATCGTGTAGTTAGCAGGTTGACCAGTGACGGGGTCGACGTTTGAAGTAGGCCCAATATAGCCTGTTTCTGTTGGGGGCCCACCAGAAATTGTTGAAGTTTGTGCATGAGCAACAGGAAATGCCACCGTAGCTAGCGAGGAAGCCATGATGAATATCATAAAGATTGCAATTGTTAGTTTTGTTTTATTTTTCGTAGAATTTTTTAGTATGTCTATTGGGTTTTTCATTCTTTTTTCTTCCTTAAATTTTAGTCGATAAAAAGACAGAAATCTATAGGATTCCTTTCCCCTTACCTAGTAAGGTTTAATGCCGTAACTTCTTTATAGCCCTTGTAAGACGAATATTAAATAAAAATAGTGCAAAAACTATCGGCAAAGGTTGTTTATTCAGGATTTTCTTCATTTAACTCATCTTTATCAAAACGGTTCTCTATCCAGGCACTTGCCCAGTCATCTACTAATGTATCGAAAAAGCTTGATTGATAAGTAATTAAAATTTTTTCGATTCTATCCTGGTCTTTTAAGGTGTATATGTTTTCATAGCCTATTTTGGTCCTTTCAATAATGTGTTTATTGAGAAGATATTTTAGGTAAAAAGAAATTGCTGGAGGGGACAACTTTAAAGTCTGAACTATGAATCCGTACTTTGCTTTTTTGTTAACAAGAATTATCATAACGATGCTTCTTGACTTCTTCTGCCGTAAAACCGACAGTACTTTTTTATCCTCAGGTTCAAGCGGCTTACAGTAATATTGCGTGAAGTGTTCAGCTTTTTCTTCAATTATAATGTTTCTTTTCATCATATAGTTTAGATGATTGAAGGCTCGTTAAGGGAATATTCAGATTTCTTTGAAGCTCTCTTAAATGTAAACCTGAATTTTTTCTTTATAGTTGCGTAAATTTTACTTCTTCTTTTATTCTAAGATTTCGTTTTTGAACATTGTCCTTAGTCCTGTAAAACTCCGAAGGGTAGGAACAAAAGAGCTATCGAATCTATCAATAAATGAAGACATTCCGTGAACTCTACATTGCAGGTTTCGTTGAATATCTCAGGGATCGAGATTAAACGATGAACAAAGAACAATCCAAATCCCGTTGGTAACAGCGTCTTTCTGTTTTGAAAACTTGAATAAGATAACAAAGAAAACGCAAAAATAATTGTAGGCACTATAACAATAAAGAACAATGTTACCGTTCCAAACCCTCTGAATCAATCAGTTTGCCTAATTAGGCTAATAAAATTTTTGGTGCGAAATGTATCTAGATCAAAATTGCCGAAATTTACACAATAATCCGCGTTAATCAAAAATTGCCCAGATATAGGTGTTTTTATCAGTGCTTCTGAACACCAGTAGATGGAAAAGTGATTTAGGTTAGGCTGTGAACAGGGCATTTCATTACTCAGTTTTATATTTCGAGGCTACAATATTGGGAACCGACAAATTTAGGGACCTGGTCTAGCGATCAGTCCTCTCAACTCAAGCCAACAAGAGTTCAGTATCGGTGCCCTATCCGCCAGTATTAAAGCCCTCAAAGTAACCAAACTAAACTGTTGCCAAATTTCGTTTTTGGTTTTGTCAAAAGCCAAGAAAACTTGTTCTTGTCTATTCTCCAAGGAGTCTCCTGAAAGCAGGATACATCTCGGCTGCTCTCTCTTTCATTAACAATTCATAATACTGGTAAATGATACCCACTGACAGCAATATGCCTGTGCCTGTACCGAAGGCGCCCAAGAAATCTGCAGACGCAGCTACAAACCCAACGATGATTCCGCCGAGAACCGTGACTACAGGAATGTAACGTTTAAGGACAGATTCTATGGGTCTTCCTGACCTACGGTAACCAGGAATCTGCATGCCCGAATCCATAAGCTGCCTCGCGACTTTTGCGGGACCCAAACCGCCAACCTCAAGCCAAATCAGCGAGAAAACAGCGCAGAAAGCCACAAGAATACCCAAGTAAGCAGCAGCCCTTAACGGAGCAGCCCCAACTTGTTCAATATTAGTTGGCGCAGTAACAAGCCAAGCAAGACCGCCTACAGGCGAAACAGTGCCAGAACTTGATACGTTAAATTGACCTATTATCTTGAATAAAAGACTACTGCTGGCAGGAGAAGGACGCCCTTGAGTGCCCCACAACAATTGCGCGAAGAAGTAAACGTTTGCAAACAATGCTGACGCAAATATGACTGGAAGGTTAGAAACGTACAGTAGTTTAATTGGATATTTGCTTCTGAAACCTTTGTACCCTGCATAACTCATTGGAAGCTCAATTCGAATTCCTTGCAAATAAATAACCACTAAAAAGACCGCAATAGTAGCAAAGAACCCGAGCAAAGATGGATAAACTCCAGAGACAGACCCAAATACCCAATTAAAAAGCTTCTGTGTATGTCCTAAGTAAGCTGAGAGAGAGCCTACAAACAGACCATTAGTTGGCGAAAATGTATCCCAGAGAACACTCTGAGCAACACCAGCCATGATGAACAAGCTGATTCCGCTGCCTAGTCCCCAGCCCTTCTGAACCAGTTCATCCATTAGCATAACAATTATGCCGGCGCTAAGGAGCTCCAGAAAAATAACTACCGTTGCAGTTCCAGTAATCGAACCGAACATGCCGCTTATAAGGTACGCGGCAGCCTGAATACCTGTGAGAAGAATAGTGAACACTTTACTTGCAGAAGTGAATAATCCTCTATCCTCAGCATTCGACATGTCACATTCAATAATGGAGGAGCCGGCAAGCAACTGCAAAATCAAACCGGCCGTAACAATAGGCCCGATTCCCAACTGCATCAAAGTTCCGCTGTTCGAAGCAAAAATAACTCTTAATGAACTAAACTGGCTTTCTGCTGTTGATGAAATCCCATAAAGCGGGATTTGAGCCATAACAAGATAAATAATTAAGACAAGCCCAGTCCAGAAGATTTTCTCATTAAAACTTACCTTTCGCTCAGGCTTTTTGATTTCAGGTAAAACTCTTCCTAATGGCTTGAAGATACTAAGGAATCTTCCGGGCATTTAGTAACTTTACTCTCCGTTAACTGGGGAGCCTACGATTTCTCCGCCTGCTTTCCTGATTTTTTCAGCCGCTGACTTTGAGTATAATGACACTTGTACGGTTAGAGGTTTTGTGACTTTACCTGTGCCTAAAAGCTTTGTGTAGCCCAGTGCTGTCAAGTTAACTTGAGGTTTTTCCCCTTGACTTGTTTGCACTATTTCTTCTAGCTTTTTGAGGTTAATCGCGTTTTCCTGGCGATGAAGACTTTGGGGGGATGTGAAGCCATTTTTACCGAAATAATCAGGTTCCTTAGTCACGACCCAGCTCCACAAGTGCTTGTGTCGTCCAACTTTCCTGTGCCCTTTAGAGCCTGAGTCTCGATGTTGACCTATCCTTCCGTAGCCCTGTGTCCTTGAACCTCTAAATTTCCGTATTTTTCTTAGTTTATGCGGCATTTTGACCAGCTTCTTTATTTATTGTTGTTTCGGCTTTTTTAAGTTTGATTTCCAGCACACCGTTCTTGAATTTGGTGTACATGACGTCTGGAACCACTACCTTCGGAAGATTTAAACTTTTATAGTATCTGCGATCTTTCGATTTCGCCGAGAGGATAATTTTTTGGTTCTTTACGTGGATTTTAAGGGTTTCTTTATTGAAGCCTGCGATTTCCGCTACAATCGTTATGTAATTATTTTCTTGGAATATATCGATTAACGGTTTTGGCTCTTGGAAGTTGCGTTCCGCAAAGCTTTTAGATGGCCGAAAGCTTGAGTGAACAGGGATTGATTTTAGACGGTAAGCATGCTCAGGTTGAATTATTCGTTGTTTTTTGCTTTTTTCCGTTCGGTTGTCAAAATCTGGCCATTTACGGTTTTTTGTGCTTCTACGCCATTTTGCGCTCATGTCTTTCCCCCTTCCAATTGACTAACGAGTTTCTTCACTCCCACTATAAAACGTATCGCACACAAACAGTGAGAAAACACGCATTAGCCCCAAAGCAGTTTACCCATGAAAATGATGAATGCGTGGAAATTGGCGGTTTCGTTTGTGGTAAGTTTTCGTTTTTTGAGGCTTCTGTGATTGATTAGGGTTTTTTAGTGGTTTTCTGGTTTCCTTTTGCCAGATATTTTTAAGTTGCGACTTTTGGTTTTGTGAAAGTTGCGACTTTGGTGCTTGGCTTTTTACAGCAAAATTTTTGCACAAATAGAGGGTAGGTCATTAAGGTCAGCAGTTTTTGGAAGGGATTGCTTTGGGTTGCTTTTTCGGTTTGGGGTTTGAGTCTTTTTGCGGGTTGCGACTCTCTTGGGTGGCTGCCTGTTTTGAACGGGTGGCGCAGGCCTTCGTGGGTTCAAGTTCCCACCCCCGGCACCACTATAGGCAAATATATGTGTTTTTTTAGCCAGAAATTGGTTTAAACTTGAGTCTTAGCACTCATATGACGCGGTTAAGTTTGGCTTCTCGGCCACTGAACACTTCCAGTTCTGTGCCTTTGCCCCGCTTTCGCGTCACCGATGTCTACCCCCCAGACGGATTGCAGGCTAGAAATAAGGCTTAATGGTATGCCAGCATTGAGATCATTACCCTAACTGTTATGATTTTATGCAGAGGTTAATCACTTTGAAAGTGATTTAAGAGAAAGTATTAATGACGCAAGCCCATTCCAATGGCGACGTATATAGTCAGCCATGGCAGCGCCAACCAAAACACGCTTTCGTATATCGGTAAGGTATTTAAACATCGTTAATTACCGATATATCGGTAAATGTTCGTGAGAAAAACACTTACCGATATATCAGGGTTGAACAACATGAAAACCAGAGGAGCACTCCGCGAACGCATAATCAGAACTCTACTAGTCGAGCCAAACGGCACGCTCACAAAATACAAACTTGCCAAATTAGCAGAAAGCTCCTTCCCATGGACACATGAATTCCTCAACAAACTACAAAACCAAAAACTGGTGAAAGGCACCCAAGTCACAAATTATACGGGGCTTATCAACTATTGGTTAAAAATAAAAACTAGCCCAGAAAAGAAAGACTATATGCACAAAACACCGCTAAACCTAATTAAAACAACTAAACTTCCATACGCCATCACAACTTATCAAGCAGAAAATCTCGTCCAACACTACCTTTTCCCTTCACGAATTGACCTTTACATAAAAAAAGAAGACATGGACAAATGGCATGAAGAATTGACTGCTGAAGGGTTAGTCGGCAAAGGCAACCTAAGACTCCTAATCGCAGACGAACATGTCTTCTACGGAGCATTTAAACGGCAAGAGCTCACAGTTGTGAGCATTCCACAATTAATCGTTGACTTACTACAAGAAGGCGGCGTATGCACCGAAGCAGCAGAAAAACTCATCAAAAAGGTGGAACAACATGCTATATCAACCGACTGAAACAAAAACCTCGCAAGAACAAATGCAAGCAATATTCACACAACTCAAAAGCCAAGCTTGCCTCATCGGCGGATGGGCAGTTCACTACCTTGTAAATCAAAACTTCGAAAAAGCCACAGGAAGAACATACATTGGCTCAAGAGACATTGACCTTGGCTTTCATATAAAAAAAGAATGGAACAAAGAACAGTTAAAAAACTCGGAATTTGCCACTACAATCAAGACAGCTGAAAACATGGGTTTTAAGTCAGTGAGTTTCAGATTGGTCAAGGACTTTGACATAGATACGGGAAAAAAGCTGACGCCAGAAGAATCAGCCAAGCTTCCGATGTATCAAATATTCCAGTTGTACATAGACCCAATCGTTGATTACATTCATCCAGAAATAAAAAACCTACTCGGCTTCGTACCAATAGATGAGCCTCTCTTATCGCTTGTCTTTCAAGAAAAAATGCATAAAACACAACAGTTATTCGGGAAAAGCGTCTTAATTCCAGAATCGCATGTCATGCTGGCGATGAAGATAAACTCTGCTCCAAGAAGAGACAAAGAGAACAAACTGATTAAAGATATAGCTGACATCTACGCCCTCCTATGGTACTCCGACATAAAATTGTCTCAGCTCAAAGAGCAACTTTTCGCCATAACTCCAAGGGAAAAGGTAAGAAAAACAGTGCAAAACTTCTCTAATGAAGACACCAGCAAAGTTGCAACCATATTAGGAGTTGACAGCCAAGAGATATCACGAGTTTTAAAGGAGATAACATAGCAGATTTTTACAAGCTTGCGAGTAATTCTTTCTAACTATTATTTTAATAATTCTCGTGTTATCAACATCAGCAAAGATAAGGTGTCAGCTTCCCAAAAATTTAAGATACTGTGCCTATTCGACCCAGCTTGTGGATAAGGTTGACCCATGCATAGGAGAAACTAAGAATCGATAGTTGGCCATGGCAGCGCCAACTAAAAGACGTTTTCGATTACCTAAGATATGGAGGAGGACTTAAAATCCTCTGGCGCAGGCCTTCGTGGTTTCAAGTCCCACCCCCGGCACCATCAACAAAAGAATCGGGCTCAGTTGCCCGCCCTTTAATTGTTTTCTCGGCAGCTTTTAAGGAGATGGGCTTATTAGCTGTGGATTGGCTATGGCTTATTTATGAGTACGAAGTGGCGGCATGGTCCGAGCTAATTTAAGGATAATGGCGGCGACGCTGAAGTGCCTTCTTATCTTTTCGGTTTAGAGCTTGAATCTTTTTGCGGGTTGCGACTTTTTCCTTGGCGGGATGCGACTTTCAATGTTGAGCCTATGTTGACGTTATTGACAGTCTGAACGACGGCAAAACTTCAGAGTTATTTGAGCTTTAAGCATTTGCGCCAGTTTATAGTTCTTCCAGCTTGTTTTCCTATAATCTATGCAAAGTTTTTATCTTACTAATAGTAATACCATTGTGGTGTTACTGAATGGGTAATCAGGTAACTGTTTCTGCCAAGATCCCAAGTGAGCTCAAAAAAAAGCTAAATGACTTCGGAGTTAACGTCAGCGGGTTGATGCGTGAAGCTTTGCAATCTGAAGTTAAGCGTTTAGAGCGGGAACGATTAAGAAAACTGGCTGATGAAGCTGGCGCAATTCTCCAGAAGATTCCAGAAGACGAACTCGTCCAATCTGTCCGAGAAAGCAGGGACAGCCGATGACAAAGCCTTCCTTGCTGTTTGACGCCAGCAGCATCTTAACCCTTGTAAGGGAACTTCGACGCGACGCCGCAGACAAGCTGGCGGATGAAGCAACAATATCTTTGGCTTACTATGAAGTCGGCAATGCACTGTGGAGGGAGTGCTTGTTGCTCAAAAGAATAAGCCAGCAAGAAGCCGAAAATCTTCTGAGTGAAATGTATGCGATTATCGGGGAAATGAAAGTGACAACGCCACCTGGAGAGAACGATGGAAACGCCATACTGGCTGCTGCGTGCAAATTTAATCTCACTTTTTACGATTCAGCCTACCTTGCTGAAGCAGACAGGTCTAAAAGCACATTGGTTACAGACGACAAAAAGCTTGCAGCCATGGCGCAAAAGGCGGGCGTAAAAACCTTAACAAGCAAAGAATTTACACATTGATTATAAACTAGGACGACATGAATATGACTAGAAAGCGCCCAAGCATTTTCGATCAAGCGGGAAGCGGCGCTGGAAAAGCCAATGTCGACGAATTAAAGAAGATGCTGGATCAAATGAGGGATGAAAACGCCTGACCGCCGATTGTACGACACCTGTTTTTTTGAGTATTTCTATTCAGACAGTTTATGATTGTCTTTTTACGTAGGCGTCTGCAAGCTTTTCTAAAGTTATATTTATTTTCTTCATCTCTTCAGAAATTGAACCGTATTTCTCTTCCATTTTTTCGAAGTTACCGTTTGTTTCCTGTCTAAACATGGAAAACTGATCGGTTAACGCGCTGATTTTATCGTTTGATGAAACAACAAAAATCTTGCCGCTTTCCAAGTTCTCTAACATTGCACGATCAACGGGTGATTGAATTTCAAACCCATAGTCAATTTCGAAACCTGAGTATTTCTTCCAAGGCCCAAGATACCCTTTTTCGCCTTCCACATGAACAGCCAAATTTTCAACGTATAGGCTTAATGGATCATTCTTCTTTCCCCTGTAGGTGATTTTCTGTTCAAATACTTCAATCTTCGACGAGTCAGCTTCGCAGAAAATCTCAACTTTTCCATTGGATAAATTTCTAACCAGACCCTTTATTCCAAGGTTTAATGCAACCTGCTTCACGAAAGTCCCGTATCCGGCGACTTGTATCCAGCCCTCAACGATAATCGTGGCTTTTTTCATTTATGAACCTCAATAACCCATCTTTCTCTCAGTCATCAATGTGCATAATAACCGTTGGAATTTAAGATTTGCCAGAGAAAACAACAACAAACACGAAAAAGAAGGAGATTAACGCTAAATCATGCGGTTTACAAGGGTGATTTTCTTTGTGAGGATTTGGTTTATGGTTTCTAAGAAATCGAATAAGGATTTTTTGTCACAAGGCATTGTAAAGCCTCAGTTTCTGCAGGATGCTTTCCGAGTTGACAGGCGTTTCTTCTTGGTTGAAGATTCTTATTAGGT
>Ga0326727_10024782_pt1 | contig 11307 bp, 12 predicted proteins | sample MB2enrmetagenome_FD_207643 | JGI IMG/M metagenome (GOLD analysis project Ga0326727, IMG submission 207643) | Lab enriched peat soil microbial communities from McLean, Ithaca, NY, United States - MB29MY | ecosystem: Environmental > Terrestrial > Soil > Wetlands > Peat | place: USA: New York... | reverse complement strand
CTAGTACCACGTAACATTATGTATTTCGCATATTGACGCCCGGTGTTTTTTGGTAAACGATAGGGCATGACACCCCGTTATCGCGTTACACTCAGCGAGGATGAGCGCAGCAGGCTGGAAGAGCTGACGCGCTGCGGCAAGACAGCAGCTCACACTTTTGTTCATGCCCGCGCATTGCTGCTGTGTGATGCCGGACCGCTCGGCAGTCCCTGGAAGGTTGCCGACGTGGCTGAAGCATTGGGCGTTACCCCGCGCACGATCGAACATCTCAAAGAGCGATTTGTAGAGGAGGGGCTCGAAGCCGCGTTGCAGCGCAAACCCCACGCCAAGCCAGCCAAGCTTTGCTTTGACGGTGCCTTTGACGCTCGCTTGACTGCCCTTGCGTGCTCGCCAGCCCCCGACGGTCGAGCCCGGTGGACGGTGCGTCTACTGGCTGAAAAGGTAGTGGAACTGAAGATCGCGCCGAAAATTTCCACCATGAGCGTCCATCGTGCTCTAAAAAAAACGAACTTAAGCCTCACTTGAGCAAATACTGGAAGATCCCGCCCGATGGCTGCGCCGCCTTTGTTGTGTGCATGGAAGATGTGCTGGATGTGTATCATGCGCCCTACGACCCGCTATTCCCGCTGGTCTGCATGGACGAATCCAACAAGCAGTTGGTGGGCGAGGTGCACGGCCCGCTAGCCCTGGCTCCGGGGCGCGGTCAAATCATCGACCACGAGTATGTGCGCAATGGTGTGGCGGATATTTTTCTGGAAGTCGAACCGTTGCGCGGTCGCCGCCACGTCGAGATCACCGAACAGCGTACGCGTAAAGACTGGGCCATGTTCGTCAAAGGCATGCTCGATGAGCGCTACCCGCAGGCCACAAAGGTTCGCTTGGTGATGGACAATTTGAATACCCACAGTGCCGCTTCGCTTTATGAGGCCTTCGAGCCGGAGGAGGCCCGGCGATTGGCCAAGCGCCTCGAAATCCATTACACACCCAAACACGGAAGTTGGCTCAACGTCGCAGAAATCGAGTTGAGCGCACTCAACGGCCAGTGCCTCAATCGCCGCATCCCGGCCATCGAGCGGATGCGAATGGAAGTGGCGGCATGGGAACTGGACCGGAACAACCGAAATGCCACCATCGATTGGCGCTTCACGACCGAGGATGCCCGCATCAAATTGAAACGCCTATATCCGAAAATATGAATGATGCACGGTACTAGCCGCAAAAACAAAAACGCGGCGAGGATGGGGCACCCGGCCGAAAGGCTATAGATAGGAGAATCTATCCCACCTTAGGCGCGATGAAACTGCGCCGAAGGTGGGGCACCCAGTTCTCTGTTGACCCTCAGTTCTCTGCTGGGGCCCAGGTCTCCGCGTCAGCCCAGGAACATGCAGTCGCCGTAGCTGAAGAAGCGGTATTTTTCCTCGACGGCGTGGCGGTAGGCGGCCAGAACGCGCTCGCGGCCGGCAAAGGCCGAAACCAGCATGAGCAGGCTGGATTGGGGCAGGTGGAAGTTGGTGAGCAGCGCGCCCACCAGGCGGAACTCGAAGCCGGGGGAGATGAAGATCTCTGTCGCGCCGGAGTGGCCTTGCAGGCGGCAGCCTTTTGCCTGCTGTGCACAGTGCTCCAGGGTGCGCACCGCGGTGGTGCCGACGGCCACGATGCGGCGGCCTTCCGCCTGGGCGCGATTGACGGCCGCGGCGGTCTCTGGGGAGAGCGTGTAGCGCTCGCGGTGCAGATGGACCTCATCCACCCGGTCCACGCGCAGCGGGGCAAAGGTGCCCAGGCCCACGTGCAGCGTAACCCGCGCGATTTCAACGCCCTTTTGAGAAATTGCGTCGAGGATTCGGGGCGTAAAGTGCAGGCCCGCGGTGGGCGCGGCGACGGAGCCGCGGTCGTGGGAGTAGACGGTCTGGTAGCGCTCGCGATCATCGACGGCGTCGTCGCGGCGGATGTAGGGCGGCAGAGGCATGTGGCCGATACGGTCCAGGACGGCGAAGAAATCGGCGACCGGGGCAAAACGGAGCAGGCGCTCGCCGAACTGGCCGCGCTCCAGCACTTCGGCTTCCAGCTCGACAGCGCCCGTGGACGAGGGAAAGACCAGGCGCTCGCCAATGGCGACCTTCCTGCCCGGCCGCACCAGGGCGCGCCACTGGTTTTCGCCTTCCTCGTTCGCCACCGGTTCGGTGAGGAGAACTTCAATGCGGCCGGTGGGCTTCTCATGGTCGCGCAGCAGGGTGCGGTGCGCGTAAAGGCGCGCCGGAATGACGCGGCTGTCGTTCAGCACCAGCAGATCGCCGGGCCGCAGCAGCGATGGAAATCCGGCAAAGCTCGCGTCGCGCAAAGCGCCGCTGGAGCGGTCCACTACCAGCATGCGGCTCAGGCCGCGCTCGGCGGGCGGCTGCTGCGCAATCAGCTCCGGGGGCAGGTGGAAGTCGAAGTCGGTGACCAGCAGGCCGCTCATGCGCGGGCCTCTCTGGTTGATTCAAACTGAAGAGGGAGTTCGATGCCGTCCCACCCTAGCCGCAAAAACAACGACGCGGCGAGGGTGGGGCACCCATCCTGGTTCCAATTCAAAGTCGGACTGGCAGGCAGGCCGGTCATGCGCGGGCCTCTTGGGAATCGGCTTTCTTGAAATGCTCCAGCGCTCGCAGGCGTGCGCGTTCGATGGCCGCGTTCAGCTCTTCGCGCCTGGGCTCAAGCTGATCGGCGGGCAGATCGGCGGGAACATGCGTCCACTGCGCCCAACTGACCACGATGCGGGTGAAGGGCTTGGGCACCAGGAAGTGGTCCCAGGAGCGCATGGTCCAGGCGTGCTCGGGCTGCAGGTGGAAGGCGCCGATGGGCGCGCCGCTGATCTGCGCCAGCTTGATGGGCCCCATCTTGGTTTGGTAGATGGGACCTAGCGGCCCGTCGGCGGTAAAGATCGCCGTGCGGCCGGTTTCGAGGATGTGTTTGAGTCCCAGCAGCCCCTCGCGCCCGCCGCGGGAGCTGGAGCCGCGCACGGCGTCGAAGCCGAACATCCTGAGGATGCGGGTAATCAGTTCGCCGTCGAAGCTGCGGCTGATGAGGATGACGGCGCGGGAGCGGCGAAAGTAGACCGTGCAGGGCAGCACGCATTGGTGCCAGAAGCAGTAGATCTCCGGCCCCGGCTTCTGGCCGAAGAGAACGGGCTCGACGCCTTCTTCGGCAATCACCTCAAAGCGCCAGGTGAGGCCGACGATCCACAGCAGCACCCACACCACGCGGGGAACAATGGCCAGGACGAGGCGCTGGGAGAGGGTGAATTTGGAGTGGGCTGGGGTGGTCACACTTTGATTCTACCGGTCCGGCCCTCCTGAAATTGAGGGTCGTGCCAGCCCACCCCAGTACCCAGTCTGTGTGATTTGGTAATTGATCCCGAACCAATGCGGGCGCGGACGCCCGCACGACAGCCGGTCTGGAGACCGGCGCTACATTCCGGCCATTCCCTCATCATGCGGTCAGAGTCCTAGTGTGGTGCCCCGGATTTTCTTTGAAAAACAACCGCAGATCCTTCGACTCACCACCCCCAAGCTGAAAAGCGCCTGGGGCCCCGTTCGCTCAGGAGGACAACCCTGGTTGCGAGCTTCAGGGACAGAACACAAGCCGCAAAAACCAGAACGCGGTGCCCAGAGGGCGCCCAGGTGGGGCACGCGGCCTCTTTCTGCGGAAGGTGGGAAAACACGACTGCTCGTCCGAGATTTGTGCTTTCCCACCCATGCGACAGAAACAAGTCGCATGGATGGGGCACGGAACTCCACCCGCCCCGATGATACCGCTTAGCTATAGCGCAGCCAGCGCAGCAGTTCGGGGACGGTGGCCCGCTTGCCGTACATGAGAATGCCCACGCGGTAGATGCGCGTGGAGAACCAGAGCACGCCCCAGATGCTGAGCAGCATGAGGGCGATGGAAACCGCAAACTGCCAGGCGGGCGGCATCAGCGAGCCCATGCGCAGCATCATGATGATGGGCGCGGTGGGGGGAAAGAACGAAGCGGCCATGGACACCAGCGAATCCGGATTGTTGACCACCAGCACGATGAGGGCAAAGCTGAGCCAGACGGGCAACGCCGCCAGAGGCGTATACATTTGCAGTTCCTGCTCGGTTTCGCAGGTGGCGGCCAGGCCGGCGAAGAGCGCGGCATAGAGCAGGTAGCCGAGCACGAAATAGATGGGGAACAGGAGGCCTTCGATCCAGGAAAAGTGGATGGAGAGCGTGCCGGAGAGAATGGGCGCGGCAAAGGCCGAGCCGGCAATGGCCGCGGCGGCCACCGCCCAGATGAGGATTTGCGTGAGCCCCACGGCGCCCACGCCGATCAGCTTGCCGGCCAGCATGTCGCCGGGCTTGGCAATGGCCAGCATCACCTCGAAGATGCGCGAGGTCTTCTCCTGAATGATGGAGCGGGCCACGTTGAGGCCATAGACCACGGTAGTCATGGAGAGCAGGAAGGCCATCAGATAGCCCTTGTAGAAGGAGGTCATGGCATTGCTTTCCACCTCCTTGCCTTCCTTGTTCACCTGGCGGGTGTCGATTTCGATGGGTTTGAGCAGCGCATCCACATTGCCGGCCTTGATTCCGGTAGCGGCCAGCCGCTGCCGGACCAGGGCGCGGTTGAGCGCCGAGCCCAGCCTGGCGTTGGTAATGAAGCCGCCCGAGGACTGCGAAATGTAGACCGCGGCCGGCTCCCGGCCCGCAGCGGTTTCAATCCACAGGAACCCGTCGATGGCGTTGCTTCTGACCCGGTCGACCAGCGCATCCTGGTCCTGGGGCCGGGAGGGAGCCACCACGTCCGCCACAAATCTGGCGCCCTGTTCGCTCTGCAATTCGGTGCGAACATCGGCGGCCAGCGGCGCATCGGTGGAGGCGATAACCACATGCTTGCCCACATCGGCGCCGCGGCCGGTGAGATAGATGATGCCGACGATCACCACCAGCAGGGCCGGCACGAGGATGGTGGACAGGCGGAAGGCGCGGCCGCGCACCTGCTCCAGGTACTCCCGCCGGGCAATGAGAAGGATATTACGCATGGGGCTTGCCTCCCACGGTCTGGATGAAGATCTCTTCAAGCGAGGGCTCAACCAGCTCAAAGCGGTAGATGGTGGCCACGGCGGCAGCTTCGTGGAGCAGCTTTTGCGCGTTGCCGTGCGCATGGAGCTTGATCTCCGCGTGGCCGGAGAAGTTCCTGGCTTCCTCGATTTCCGCGCTCTTCAGGAACTCGGAGCTGCCCTCGAATTCCATGACCACGCGGTTGCGCTCGTAGGTGGCCTTGATGTCGCGCATCCTGCCGGCCAGCACGGCCTTGCCGTTGTCGATCAGGCAGATTGTGTCGCACAGCTTCTCCACCTGGTCCATGCGGTGGGTGGAAAACAGGATCGCCTTGCCCTGGGCCTTCAGCTCCAGCAGGGTACGCTCGACGAGCACGGCATTGACCGGGTCGAGGCCGGAGAAGGGCTCGTCCATCACGATCAGGCCCGGATCGTGGAGCAGGCAGGCAATGAACTGGATCTTCTGCTGCATGCCCTTGGAGAGTTCTTCGGTCTTCTTGGGCAGGGTGTCGGAGATTTCCATGCGCTCGGCCCATTCGGTGGCGCGTTTGCGCGACTCTTCCGGGGGAAGTCCGCGCATCTGGCCAAAGAAGACCAACTGCTCCAGGACCTTCATCTTCTTGTAGAGGCCGCGCTCCTCAGGCAGGTAGCCCACCCGCGCCAGGCTCTTGCGGTGGAAGGGCTTTTCAAACAGGTTGATCCGGCCGGAGTCGGGCATGGTGATGCCCATCATCATGCGAATGGAGCTGGTTTTGCCCGCCCCGTTCGGCCCCAGCAGGCCGAACATCTGGCCCGCCTCGATGGAAAGACTCAGGTTGCTGACGGCGACCTTACTCTCGTAGGCCTTGGTCACCCCCGCGAGTTCGACAACTGGCATGGACTCTCCCGCAGTTCATTATTCACTTTGGCTACAGGTAAACCGGCCCGCCGGCATGGGAGCAGTGTAGCAAACGCCACAACTGGCTGGCCCTGGTTCGATTCATGAGTGCGGAAATCAGTGAAAGCTACGCGGAACAGATCAGTCGCCGCCCTGCCGCCAGGTCAAACCGCCTCGCCTTCCCGTTCGAGTTTTGCCGGGTCCATGTTGATATTTCCCCGCTCTTGACCGCGAGTTTGGCAACCAGCTAACACAAAAGGGTAACCATGGAATAGCAATTGTGTCTCAGAATAACCCACAAAAGGGGGAGATCGGCAATCACTTTCCGTGGGATAAGATTCGATCCAAACAAGATAGGAAAGCATAATGGCAAGTTTGCTCGCGATGTATGACTTCGATGAAGCCCCGCCCCCCGCAGGACCAGCCCATAAGCCCCAGTCACTTTGGGAGATCGATGTGCCACAGGAGTTTCTCGAAGATCTCGCCTTGAAGATCCTCTACCTGTCTGGTTCAATCTCTGTTCTTGATCTTTCCCAGAAGACCCGGCTCAGTTTCGATATTGCCAATGAGCTATTCTGCCGCCTGCGCGCGCAGCAGTTTTGCCAGGTCACCGGGATGACCTGCAATGTCGCGCAGATTGCAATTACCTCACAGGGCAGATCGCGCGCCCTCGAACTGCTCTCTCAGAGCCACTATTCCGGCGCTGCTCCGGTGTCTCTGGAAAGCTATGTCGAGCAGACGCGCAAACAGAGCGTGCTCGACGTGGACGTGCACCCCGCCGATATCGAGCGCGCCTTTGCCCATCTGGTCATCGATAGCAAGACGTTGCGGCAGTTCGGAACTGCGCTCAATTCCGGCGGCGCGATCTTTCTTTATGGCCCTCCCGGAGTCGGCAAGACCACCATGGCCGAAACGCTGGCCCATGTGCTTGGCGAGGATAAGGTATGGATTCCCTATGCGGTGGAAATCGATGGACAGGTCATTACTGTTTACGATTCCATGATCCATAAGCGGGTTCCGGAGTCGGAACCTGAAAACCGGGACGAGCGATGGGTGCTCTGCCATCGTCCCTCGGTCCTGGTTGGGGGAGAAATGACTCTTGATATGCTCGATCTGCAATTCAACCCGACGAACAAACTCTATGTGGGTCCTTTGCAGATGAAAGCCAATAATGGAGTCCTGATTATCGACGATTTCGGCCGCCAGCGGGCCCGCCCCGAGGAACTTCTCAACCGCTGGGTCGTTCCCCTTGACCGCAGAATCGACTTTCTGACTCTGGCGGGAGGAAAGAGTTTTGAGATTCCATTTGAATTGCTGGTCGTGTTTGCCTCCAACATGGATCCTGCCGAGTTAGTGGATGCATCCTTTCTGCGGCGCATTCAAACCAAGATCAAGATTGGCGCGGTCTCAGACACGCAGTTCTGCGAAATATTTTCCCGTGTTGCCGCTGAACGTAAAACCCCGTTTGACCCTGGCATACCCAACGATCTTATCGATTTCATTCATTGCAACCTTAAACAGGAATTAAGAAGCTGCTACCCGCGGGACATCGTAAACCAGGTCTGTTGGGAGGCACGTTATGAAGGCAGAAAGCCCTATCTCAATCGCTCCGCTTTGATGCAGGCCGTGGGCGCGTATTTTCTGCCCGGGGCCTGACAAAGCCTGCTGATCCGGCGTCAATGGACTGCACTCTGCACCCCGTCCTTTTGGCATTGTTTGCGGAAGGGGGCGAGACCGGGGCGCGCCCGCTTCGTGCCGGATCAATAGTAGAATCGCAGTCTGGGCAAGATGGGGGTTTCCGATGGCAAACCGGTATGGGGAAGCGGCAATTCTGGCGGTGCGGCAGGGGATTTACGGCACAAGCGCAGCCGCACGATGGGAGAGCGCGCTGGAGAAGCTGTATCCCACCAGCCCGGCGGCGCGGAAGAAGAGCGCCCCGCGGGGAGCGTTTCTGGGCCTCTGTGAAGCGGGTCTGGTGCAGGGCATTCCCGCGGGCGAGTATACCAGGGCCAAGGACGACAAGGCCTACGCCGTGCGCGCCGCAGCCCTGCTGCTGGAAGGCACCCAGCGGTGGTCAAGAAGCGCGCTCTGGCAGGCGGTGACGGAAGGCGCTGCAGCCGAGCACGACGGGCAAATGGACATCGTTCTGGCGCTGTGGAACAACAACCTGATCGTGGGCAAACCCCAGGCAGAATAATGATCCGGCCCACTTGTGTTGCAACGGAGAAGGAGAAAGAACAACTGCAGATCCTTCACTTCGCCGTGCTTCGTTCAGGATGACAGCCTCGGATGATGCAATTTTTTCTGGCCAGATCAATAAGTGCCATCGTATCTGCCATTTGCGCCTTAAAGTGATCCAGATCACAGATGGCCGCTTCTGCAAGTGCAACCATACTTCTTGAGCACTCGTCGTACTCACCATTTTTATCGTGCTCTAAGGCTATAACCTATGGTTGCTTGCGTGAAGTTGGATTCGTCCGCATTTCTGGCCGACCACGAACTGGTCGAGACGCTGGAAAAGCGCTCTGTGCCGGTCGTTTGTGAGGAAGACCGCCTCCTGTTCCGCCAGGGGGACACTCCCACCGGCCTCTACATACTCCGCCAGGGAGACGTGACCCTCACCTTGAATTCGCCTTCCGGTGAAACGGTGCTGTGCCTCAAGCCGGTCGTCGGCTCGCTGCTGGGGCTACCCGGCCTGGTTGGCAATGAGCCTTATTCGCTGTCGGCCAACGCCAGCAAAGACTCCGCTTTCAGCTTCCTGGCGCGCAAGGATTTTGAGGACATGATGCAGAATGATCCCTCCCTGCCGCTCAAGGTGCTGCATTTTCTGGCCGCGGAAGTGCGGGCGGCGCGCCAGGCGCTGCTCTAGGAGTCCGGCCGCGTAATTTCGTCCTTTGAGTTTGTGTTTTCCCAGGTCCCGGAATCGGGAGCTGGGGCACCCGTTTTTGTGGTTGGAAATTGGGATGCAGGCTGCCCGGCCGGTTTGTCGGTGCGCACGCAGGCCATTTAGCATCCGGAGTGTGCCCAACCTCGATACCCCGGCGATGTATGTGCGCGGCGTGGGTCCGCGTGTGGCGGAGATGCTTGCCGCCAAGGGGATCCAGACCGCCGAGGACCTGCTTTACCACCTTCCTTTCCGCTATGAAGACCGCCAGCATCCGCGCAGCCTGGACGAGCTGACGCCCGGCGAAACGGCCAGCGTGATTGCCGAGGTGCGCGGAGCCGCGCTGCTGCGCACCCGCCGGATGCCGATCTTCGAGCTGACCGTGGGCCAGGGCCGGCTGGCGCTCAAGTGCATGTGGTTCAACGGCACCTACCTGAACGGCAAGTTCCACGCCGGGCAGACGGTGGCCCTGTATGGCAAGGTCGAGCCGTCCCGGTCCACCAGCAACCTGAAGATGATCCAGCCGCAGTTCGAGCTGCTGCCCGACGCCACGGACGACGCCGAGACGCAGATGCTGGAGGTGGGCCGCATTACGCCGGTCTACGAGTCGCTGGGCGGCGCGCGGCTGGCTTCGCGCTGGCAGAGAAAGACCATTTTCAACCTGCTGGAGGCGGTGCGCGGCGCGGTGCCGGAGTGCCTGCCGCGACCGATGATGGCCCGGCTGCAACTGCCCGATCGCGAGACGGCGCTGCGCGAGGTGCATTTTCCGCCCGAAGGCACGCCCTTTGTGGAACTGATGAGCTCGGCAACCGGAGCCCACCGGCGGCTGATCTTTGAGGAACTGTTCTTTCTGGAGCTGGGCCTGGAACTGAAGCGCCGCCGCATGCGGGAGCGCGCCGGGATCGGCTTTGCCACCAACGCCAAGGTTCGCGAGGCCATCCGCGAAGTGCTGCCCTTCCATCCCACCACGGCGCAGAAGCGGGCGCTGGGCGAGATTGTGGCCGATATGCGCCAGAGCAGCCCCATGCGGCGGCTGCTGCAAGGGGACGTGGGCTCAGGCAAGACCATTGTGGCGCTACAGGCCATGATGGTGGCCATGGAGAACGGCTACCAGGCGGCGCTGATGGCGCCCACCGAGATCCTGGCCACGCAGCATTTTCTGGCCATGCGCAAGCTGCTGGAGAAATCGTCGCGCAAACCGCGCATCGTGCTGCTGACCGGCTCGCTGGACGAGGCCCGCAAGCGCCACACCCGCGCCCTGATCAACCGCGGCGAGGCGCAACTGGTGATCGGCACGCACGCGCTGATTGAAGAGAAGGTGGAGTTCGACAAGCTGGGCCTGGTGGTGGTGGACGAGCAGCACCGCTTCGGCGTGCTGCAGAGGTTCAAGTTGATGAAGAAGCCCCGGCCGGATGGGAGTGAGGAGGCCGAGCCGGACATGCTGGTGATGACGGCCACGCCCATCCCGCGCACCCTGGCTCTCTCGCTCTACGGCGACCTGGACGTGAGCGTGCTGGACGAGCCGCCGCCGGGACGGACGCCCATTGTGACCCGGCGGGTGGCCGGCGAGCGTTCGGATGAGGTGTGGGATTTTGTGCGCAAGCAGGTGGCGCAGGGCCGCCAAGCCTACATTGTTTACCCGGTGATTGAAGGCAGCAAAGAGGACCAGCCGGAGCTGGACTTCCCGCACGACGACGACGACGAAGCGGGGCTTGAGCCGCCTGCGGCGCGCAAGACCGTTCTCAAGGCGGGGCGCAAGGGCAAGACAGCGGAGCTGTTTCCCAAAGCTGCACAGGAAGCCAATCCGGGAGCCAAATCGGGGCTGAAGTCGGCCGTGGAGATGCACCAGAAGCTGAGCGCCGGGCCGCTGGCCGGCCTGCGCGTGGGCCTGCTCCATGGGCGCCTGGACGCGGACGACAAGGAAGTCATCATGCGCCGCTTTCAGCGCGGCGATCTGGATGTGCTGGTGGCCACAACGGTGATTGAAGTGGGCGTGGACGTGCCCAACGCCACGGTCATGGTGGTGGAGCACGCGGAGCGCTTCGGCCTGGCGCAGTTGCACCAGTTGCGCGGGCGCGTGGGCCGGGGAGCGGCCAAGAGCTACTGCGTTCTGATCACCGGGCCGCGGGTTTCGCCGCTGGGTGAGGAACGGCTGAACGCCATGGTCCGCACTCAGGACGGCTTCGAGCTGGCGGAGCTGGACCTGAGCCAGCGCGGCCCCGGCGAGTTCTTCGGCACCCGGCAGGCGGGGCTGCCGGATTTCCGGGTGGCCAACCTGGTGCGCGACCGGCAATTGCTGGAACTGGCCAAACTGGAGGCGGCGCGTTTTGCCAATGCCTCGGATTCCGCCAAAGACAAGGGCGGCGAAGGGACCGAGGCCGAAAGGGCGCGCGTGTGGGCACGGCTCAAGGAATCGTGGCAGCGGCGGTATGGGCTGGTGGAGGCGGGTTGAGGGGGCGGTCTGCCGCCGTTGCGGCTGAAACTGC
>Ga0326727_10024781_pt1 | contig 11308 bp, 10 predicted proteins | sample MB2enrmetagenome_FD_207643 | JGI IMG/M metagenome (GOLD analysis project Ga0326727, IMG submission 207643) | Lab enriched peat soil microbial communities from McLean, Ithaca, NY, United States - MB29MY | ecosystem: Environmental > Terrestrial > Soil > Wetlands > Peat | place: USA: New York... | reverse complement strand
CCGCTGGTGCTGCTCGAGGCGCTGGAGCCCGAGGTGGTTCCCAGGGAGTTTAAAGAGGATTGATCAACTCCGGTTATCATGAGCGCATCTCCATCGCCGTTCGGGGCCATGCCGGCAAAACTTGCCGGGCCATGGGCTTACTCCCGTGTACAGCAATGATCATGCCTCGGGGTGGGTTTCACCCGGCGGAGCCGCTGCCGCCGCTGCTTCCGCTGCCTCCGTTTTCCGCCTGTACCTTCTCGTATTCCAGGGTGGCCAATTGCATGTTCAAGGTGGCCAGCTGCGTGGTCAGGGTTTTCACCTTGTCCTGTTTGGACTCATTGGCCCCTGATTGCTGAGCCTGCTGTTGGGCCTGCTGCAACTGGGACTGCACCTTCTGGATTTGCTCCTGGGTGTTGCTGATCTGACTGTTAATGCTGGTTTCGGTCGAATTGCCGGTGCTGCTGCTGGAGCTTTGCCCGGTATTCGCGGACGCTGCCTTGCTCAGGGCTTGCGAGGTCAGGCCGGGACTTGTGCCGTCGGACGTGCCGGAGCCCGTGGATTGCCCGTTGCCGGACGAGGTGCTCTGCTCGGACAGGCTTTTGCCCTCGGCGGAGATGGTCACCTTGTCCCCGCCGGCGGCGGAGCCGGAAACTCCCAGAAGATCGGCCAGCGGTCCGTTGTCCAGCTTGCCCAGGCTGGACATGCTGCCAGTGCTGGCGGCCTGGGCGAACATGGCCGAGGCGTCGGAGAAGGCCGCTTTCTTGGAGGCCTCCGTGGTGTCCTTGGCGCTTTGGGCCAGGCTGTCGGCCACGGCCTGGGCCGTGGCCTTGAACGAAGCCGGGTCCGAGGTCGAGAGCTGCTGTAGATGGCTCATCATTTGGGCGAACTGGGAAACCTTGACCTGGTCGGTCTCATCGCCGAAGCCCGCGACCGACTCGCTGTCTGCGCCGGCCTGGGTTGACTGGACCTGGGCCGTGGCCTGGTTCTGGCTTGTTTCGGCCGGCGACTGGATGCTGGAGACAGTCCCGTATGCCGAGGTGGCCGAGGTGACGAGGGACATATGGCGCACTCCTGGGCGGATGAATTGCCCTTCTTATCGGCGCAAATCCCGCTGACATTAGGCTTGTCCCTCTAGCCATGCGGGTCTCTTGGCGGTATATGGCCTTTACCGGGACATGGTTTTCCCGACATTCCCATGAGCAAGGTCGAAATTCTCAATCGTATCGCCGCGATCGGCCGGGCCTTGCATCACCGCAACTACCGCCTGTTCTTCGCCGGCCAGTTGATATCCCTGGTCGGAACCTGGATGCAGACCGCGGCCCAGTCCTGGCTGGTTTACCGCCTGAGCGGCTCGGCCGAACTGCTCGGCCTGGTGGCCTTCGCCTCCCAGGGGCCGGTGTTCCTGCTGGCCCAGATCGGCGGAGCCGTGGCCGACCGGCACGACCGGCGCCGCATCCTGGTGCTCACCCAGATAGCCTCCATGATTCTGGCCGGGGCCCTGGCCGCCCTGACCCTGAGCGGCACGGTGCTGGTTTGGGAGATTTTCGGCCTGGCCGCCCTGATGGGGGTGGTGAACGCCTTCGACATCCCCACCCGCCAGGCCTTCGTGGTGGAGATGGTCGGGCGCGAGGATTTGGCCAACGCCATCGCCCTTAATTCCTCGATGTTCAACGCCGCGCGCCTGCTCGGTCCGGCCGTGGCCGGGGTCCTGGTGGCCGTGGTGGGCGAGGGCTGGTGCTTCCTGTCCAACGCCGTCAGCTACCTGGCGGTCATAGCCGGCCTGCTGGCCATGCGTCTTCCGGCCTTCAGCAAAAATCGGGTCAAGGCTTCCATGCTGGTCCAGGTGGGCCAGGGTTTCGCCTTCGTGCACGCCAGCCGGCCCATCCGGGCCGTGCTGCTGCTGATAGGGCTCATGAGCCTTTTGGGTATTCCCTACGCCGTGCTCATGCCCATTTTCGCCGACCGCATACTGGGCGGCGGCCCGGAACACCTGGGCATGCTCATGAGCGCGAGCGGCCTGGGGGCCATGCTAGGGGCCATGGTCCTGGCCAGCCGCGCCAGCCTGTCCGGAATCGGCCGGTCCATCACCAAGGCGGTGATCCTGTTCGGGGCCATGCTCATCCTGTTCGCCTATTCCCACTGGTTCTGGTTGTCGGCCCTGCTGCTGGTGCCGGTCGGCTTCTTCCAGATGACCCACATGGCCTCGTCCAACACCCTGATCCAATCCATGGTGCCGGACGCCTACCGGGGCCGGGTAATGGCCATTTACGCCATGATGTTCATGGGCATGGCCCCGATCGGGGCCTTGCTGGCCGGTTATCTGGCCGGAGCCGTCGGAGCCCCGGCCACCGTGGCCCTGGGCGGCCTGGCCTGCATCGCGGGGGGAACAGTCTTCGGCCTGGCCCTGCCCGGCCTGCGCGAGGAAGCCAGGCGGCTGGTGGCCGCCAAGGGGGGCGGGGTCGGGGAGTGATCCCGACCGGGCCTAGACGCTGGTGCTGAGCGAGGGGCCGCTGGCCGTGGCGGCCTGGGCGGTCCGCTGGTTGTGCATGTAGCTGGCGATGCCGCGGCTAACCGAATTTTGCCCGCCCATGACCTGGGGAAACTCCGGGGTCTCGAGGTTGCCGCTGCCCAGGACGTTTTCGACCAATGCGTCGGTCTGGGACTGGTCGGTCTGCGGGCCGGCCTGCTCGTCCGGGTTGATCAGCCCGGCCTGGACCTCGTCGCTTATGCGTTCGGCTTGGAAGCTCCGGCGGTCCTGGATGATATCCGCGGCCACGGTGGAAAAATCCCGCGAGGAGCCGTTTGGGTTCTTCAAATCATCGATCTGCCGGCCGGTCTGATCGTTGGCCTTCATGAGCCCGGCGAACTGGGAAATGCTGACCTGGTCGCTGGTTTCATCCGGCTGGTCCAGCTGGTCCTGGATGGGTTGGCCGTCGGGAAGCCCCTGGGTGACGCGCTGCTGCTGGTTTTGCCGATACTGATTGATGTTCTGATAATACGAATTCAGACCATTGGAATATGTGGATGAAATGCCGGCCATGGGCTGCTCCTGGGCTTTTGTCGGCGAAAGGGCTTTTCCGCCGGCCTTGTCCGGGTGCTGCGATGCCAAGTCCGTGCCACATGGCGGATTAGCTGGGATACGGGAGGTTCTGAGTTCTCCGGGGGGAGCTTTGTCCGGCTTTGGTCAATAAGCTGGCGGGCGGGGGGCATTTGCCGTATGGCCAAGCTGTCGGCCTTTTGGCCGCCAGCCGAATTCAGCCCAGAACTCCATGGCCCAGATAAAGACCATTCTTCTCCTGCAGGACCTGCTCTGCGGGGGCACGCAGCGCCATTGCCTGGAACTGGCCAAACGCCTGGATCCGGCCGAATTCTCCGTGGAGATATGGACGCTCACGGTCGGTGGGGATTTCGAGGCCCGGGCCTTGGACTACGGCCTCACGGTGCGCCGGCTGGGGGCCGGCTCAAGGGTCACCCCGGCCGGAATTTGGGGCCTCTGGCGGGCTTTGCGCCGTGAGGAGCCCGAGGTGCTCTTGGCCTTTACCGTGGTGCCCAACATCTGGGGCCGGATGCTTTCCCGGCTGGCCAAGGTGCCGGTGGTGGTGGCCAACTGCCGGGGCGGGGACGACCTGTGGCGTCAGTACGAAGGCCTCTTGAAAAACCTGGCTCATCACCATGTGTGCAACAGCCAGGCTCTGAAAAAGGCCTTGACCAAGACCTACGGTCTGCCCGAGTCCAGGGTGAGCGTGATCCCCACTGGGGTGGATGTCGACTATTTTGCCCCGGTACCTGGGCCGTCCGGCAACGGGCCGATGATTCTCTGTCCGGCCAGGCTCGCCCCCATAAAAGACCATGCCAGCCTGATCGCGGCCTTTGAGCTGGCCGGGGCCGGACATGCCTTGGCCAGGCTCAGGCTGTTGGGCGACGGCCCGCTGCGACAGCGGATCGAGCGGCGCATCGAAAGGAGTCCGCTCAAGGACCGCATCGAGCTGGTGCCAGGCTGCGCCGACCCCCGGGAGCATTACGGCCAGGCCTCGGTCGTGGCCCTGAGTTCGCTTAGCGAGGGCATGCCCAACGTGATTTTGGAGGCCATGGCCATGGGCCTGCCCACGGTGGCCACGGCCGTGGGCGGCGTGCCCGAATTGGTGAGCCACGGCCGTACCGGCTTCCTGGCTTTGGCCGGGGACGTGGTTGGTTTGGCCCAAGGGCTGGACAGGCTTCTGGCCAGTAAGGATCTGCGCCGGGATTTTGGTCTGGCCGGGCGTCAGGCGGCCCTGGCTGAACATTCCCTGGACGAGGTGGCCAAGCGCCATGCCGGGCTGGTCCTGAAACTTGTCAGGCAGGGGCGTGGTTGGTGATGAGTTCGAAAAAGCGGCGGCTGTTGCGGCCGGTGTTGTAGTAGTCCAAGACCAGGCGTTTGCCCTGTTCGGCCATGCGCAGGGCCGCCGCGCGGTCATGGGCCAGGCGGATCACGGCCTCGGCCATGGCCAGGGGATCGCGCTGCTTGACGAGCAGCCCGGTCTGGCCGTCGTGGATCACCTCGCGGATGCCGCCCACATCCGTGGCCACCACCGGAACGCCGGTGACCAGGGCCTCCATGATCACGGTGGGCAGGCCGTCCCGGTCTCCGTTGGCCTTGACCTGGCTGGGCATGACGAAGATGTCGTGGCCGCGGATCAGGTCCGGCACTTGGTCGTGGAGCACGAACCCCGGGAAGCTCACCTTGTCGGCCAGGCCCAGATCCTTGGCCAGGCCTTTCAGGGACCGTTCCAGCAGGCCCGAGCCGGCCAGGGTCAGGCGGAAATCTATGCCCCGGTCCGCTACGATTTTGCAGGCCTCGAGCAGCACGTCCAAACCCTTGGTCTTGACGAACCGGCCCACGGCCAGGATGCGGTAGGGCGGGCGCATGGGCACCGGGGCCGGTTTGGGCGTGTCCCAGGAGAGCATGTTGCGCACCAGATGGATGGAACTTTTTCTCTCCGGGGCGAACTGGCCCAGGTAATCGATGTTGAAGGCCGCGTCCGTGCGCACGAAGGCCGCGGCGGCCAGCTTTTCCTCCAGGGCCCCGCAGGGGGGATAGATGTCCCCGGCCCGGCCGCTGAAACTGAAGGGGATGCCGGTGAGCATGGAGGCGGTCCAGGCCGCGGTGGCCGGACCGTTGGCCCATCCGGCGTGGATGTGTTGCACTTCGTCGGTTTCGAACATCTGGGCCAGCCGGCAGCCGGCCAAAAAGGCCCAGGCGTTCTCACCGGTCTGCTCCATATCCCGCCAGCGCCGCAGAAGCACGCAGCGGGCCACCTCCGTGAGCACCAGGGGCTTCTCATCCCACCAGTGCTTCACGGCCTTGAGACACTGCCAGAAGCTTCGGCTGCCCAGCCGCTGCACCGGGACAGGACCGTATTCCATGTCCCGGCAAACGCATTTGGTGATCTTCCCGTAAAGGGTAAAGACTTTGATGGGCAGCCCCAAACTACGAAGGGCGCTGACCTCCCTGAAGATGAAGGTCTCCGAGGGCTTTGGATACCAAAGGGTGATGTAGGCGGTCTTCACCATGTCATGACCGGCTTCGGGAGTCGTTCAAGACCGCAAAGACCAGGACAGAACCGCCAAACAGCCCCGTCCATGGCGCCACTCCCCTGGACGCAATTCAACATTACCATTGCTGCCTGACGAACACAAACCACTTCTTGGCACAGGAGCGGGTTAATTCAGGTGAAACCGAGTAGTTACAAGCAGGATGGTCGGTCATCGCCCGATCCGGCCGGGGAAGCGCCTTTTCAGGCCAGGTATGTCTTGATGAATCCCTGCCGACTGGTTAGTGATTCCTGGTCCTAAAAATCTTAAACATGTCAGGCGGTCCATGCCCAGGCCAAAGAGCACCTTGATAGTCCAGGCGGCGACCTTGGCCGTGGCCGTTATCCTGGGTCTGGCCCTCAATGTTTTCCTGGGCGGGCCAAGGCCCAAGCTGCTGGACCTGTCCTGGCCGGCCGCGATCCATAGCCTGGTCCAGCCTTCACCCGTGCCCGGGCTCGAGGCGCCACAAGCCCAGCCGGCCGAGTCCCCGGAAGAAGCGCCTCAGGATCAGCCTCAGGTTCAGGCCCAGGCCTCGCCGGAGCCGGAAAGCCAGCCGGAACAGGCCATGAGCGAGCCAGCCAAGTCCGAGACCTCCCTGGAGCCGGAACCGGCGGAAACTCCAGCCGCTAAGCCCGAGGCCGCTGCCCAGCCCCAGACGGAACAAGCCCCGGATTCGGTCCCCGGACCGGAGCCGCGGGCCGCGGCCGGGGAACAGGCCCCAGCCCCCCCAGCCGAGGCCAAGGAGCCGCAACTTCCGTCCGAGGCCTTGGCCGCCACCGGGGCGGACCTGGGCCAGCCAAGCGAGGCCGCGGGTCCGCGGCAGACGGGCAACACCTTGACCCAGATCGACATCACCAACGATCCTCGCGAACTGCAAGTGCTTCTCAAGGCCGAATCCGAAATCAAGGCGGACAAGGTCGTGTACTTCGCCCTCAAGGACTGGGGCCGCCTGGTCGTGGATTTTTACGGTGACTGGCAAATCAAGGCCGAGACCCCGGCCTTCCCGGCCGGAGGCCTGGCCAAGCGGGTGCGCCTGAGTTTGGAACCGGGCAAACTTCGCCTGGTCATCGATCTTTGGGAAAAGGACCCGGCCAAAATCCCTCTGCCCAGTGTGCGCCGCCAGCCGCAGGGTTTTCTCGTCCGGGTGGCCAAGGCGGGCTGACCCGCCGCCGGCCAGGGCCCAAGGCCAGAAAAAAGCCGGAGGGGTTCTCCGGCTTTTTGCGCTATTGGGCCTGGGCCGCGCCCTTGGGGCGCTTGGGCAGTATGATCACCCGCTTCAAGGGACCTTCGCCCTTGGACCTGGTCTGTATGTCCTCGTCGGTTTGCAAAGCCAGGTGGATCACCCGGCGGTGATATGAACTCAAGGGCTTGGTGCTCTGGGGCTTGCCCAGGTTCTTGGCCTTGTCCGCCAAATAATAGGCCAGCTTGCGCAGGCTGTCGTCCTGCCTCTCCCGGTACTCGCCGGTGTTCACCTGCACCCGCACCGGGCTGGGCCACTGGCGGGAGAGGATGCGGTTGGCCAGGTACTGGAGGGCCGCCAGGGTCTGGCCTTCCCGGCCGATCAGCAGTCCAGAGTGCTCCTCCTCCCGGATCAGCACGTTCACCCGCCCGGCCGTGCCCTCGATCTCCAGGGACGGTTCCTGCTCCAATATGGGCAGAAGCAGGCGCTTCATGATGCCATTGGTCAAATCCAGAAGCTCCTGGGAAGCCGGGGTCTGGTCGTCGTTCGGGGGCAATTCCTCGTCCGGTATCTCGGCCTGGGGCTGTTCCTTGGCTTGGCTGACCTGGGGCTTGGGTTGGGCAGGCTTTTCCTGGACGGGCTTTTCCTGGGCCGGAGCGGGCTTGGGCCGCTGGGGTTTGGCCGGCTCGCGCTTGGGCTTTTCCTGCGGCTTGGGCTTGGCCGCCGGGGCCTTGCCCTGGGGTTCCTTGGCCGGCTTGGGCTTTCCCACAACCGGTTCCTGGACCGGCCGGGATTCTTCAGCATCCGGCTGGTTCTCGGCCTCGGCCTCGGCTTCGGCCATGACCCTGGTCGGGTCCTGTCTGCGCCTGGCCCGGACCTCGGCCTTTTTCTTGCCCACCAGTCCGAAGATTCCGGTCGAACCCCCGGAAATGATCTCAACCTCCAATTTGTCGCGTTGCGTGGAGAAGAACCGGCAAGCGGCCTCGATGGCGTCGTCCAGGGTGTTGCCGGTGAAGGTATTGAATTCGCTCATTTTCTCTCCTTAGGCTTTCTGGCGGACGGCGGTGCGGCTGGACCTCATGAGCATCCACTGCTGGGCAATGGACAAGACGTTGTTCACCAGCCAGTAGATCACCAGTCCCGCGGGAAAGTTCAGGAACATGAAAGTGAAGATGACCGGCATGAACATCATGATCTTGGCCTGAGTGGGGTCGCCCGGGGCCGGGGTCATCTTCTGCTGGAGAAACATGGTGGCCCCCATGACCAGCGGGGTTATGTAGTAGGGATCCTTGGCCGAGAGGTCGGCCAGCCAGACCATGTGGGTGAAGGGCAGGAAGTGGATGAACGAGGCGTGCCTGAGTTCGATGGCGTTCAAAAGGGCCTGGTAAAGGCCGAAGAACACTGGAATCTGCACCACGACCGGCAGGCAGCCCCCGGCCGGATTGACCTTGTAGGTCTTGTAGAGCTGCATGAGCTCTTCGTTCATCTTGTTGCGGTCATCCGGGTACTTTTCCCTGATGGCGGCCATCATGGGTTGCAGCTTGCGCATTTTCTCCATGGACCGGTAGCTCTTCTGGGAAAGGGGCCAGAAGATGAGCTTTATGAACATGGTCAAAATCATGATGTCCAGGCCCCAGTTGCCCACGAACTGGTGCAGGAAGCGCAACAGCCAGAGCAGGCCCTCGGCCACCACGTGGAACCAGCCGTAATCTATGGCGGCCTGCAGGTTGTCCGGGGCCACCGCCAGGGCCGCCGGGGTCTTGGGGCCGAGGTAATAGGCCGTCAGGACCTTTACGGGCTGGCCCTGGGGCAGATTCACGGATTCTTTTTCCGCGGCCATGCGGGTGACGTCGTCCGTGTGCTGGAGCTTCAGGACCGATTCCCCCTGGGGCAGCAGGGCCATGATGAAGTAGTTGCTCTCCAGGCCGACCCAGCGCCCGCCCGAATCGATGACCTTGCCGTCCTTGAGCTTGGCCAGGTCCTTCATGGTTTCGATGCTCTTGCCCTCGAGGTAGACGGCCTGGGTGGGATTGTAGTTGGCTTCGCCGCCGGTCAGGCTGCCCCCGGCCAGAGTGAAGGCCACCTTGGCGCTGCCCCCGGTCTGGGAGGTCAGGGTCAGAGTTTCCTCGACCAGATAGGTGGCGGCCTTGAAGGTGAGCTGGCGTTCCAGGGTAAGCCCGGCCATCTGGCCGGTGAAGGTCAGGGTGGCGGATTGGCCCGGACCCAAATCCACGTCCTGGGCCTGGGTGGTCCATTTGACCGCCTGCCAGGTGGGCTGGCCGTCCACGATCACCCCCATGGGGGCTCTGACCGTGGCGGTCTCGGCTATGAGGTCCATGTCCGGGGAGTCCGGGGCGATGGACAGCTTGTAGTCGTTGAGGGAGAAATGTTCCAGAATCCCGCCGGCGGTGTTGATCACGGCCTTGTAGTGCGGGGTGGTCACGGTCACGGGCTGGCCGGCCAGGGGCTCGGCCGCGGCCATGGAGGCCTCGGCCGGGGTCTGGGGCCTGGCTTGCGGCCGCGGTTGGCTCTGGGCTTGGGGCTGAGCCTGGGATTGGGCCTGCTCTTGGGGATTGGACGGTTGGCCCATCAAGGAATATTTGGGGAAAAAGTGCTGCCAGGCCAGCAATATCCCCAGGCACAGGGCCACGGCCAAAAGAACGCGCTTGTTGTTTTCCATGGAAATAATCCTACTTAGCGCCCAACCCAGCGCGGCGGCGCGGGGCGGGCCATGGCCAGTTCATGGTTTGGGGAACGGGATCGAAGCCTGCCCGGCACAAGGGATGGCAGCGCAGCAGGCGCCAGGCGGCCAGCAGGCCGCCGCGCCACGCGCCGAAGCGGAGCACGGCCTCTTGGGCGTACTCCGAACAGGAAGGGGTGAACCGGCAAGACCCTGGCAACAAGGGCGACAGGCAATACCGGTATCCGGCGATCAGCGCCAGCATGAGCCTTTGCATAGTATCCCGAGCCGGATGTCCAAACTCCGGCGCAATGGTCCCTAAGGACCGTAGGGCTTAGCTTCGCGCGCCTCAACCGGCCAGGGGGGCAAACCGGGCCGCGTCTTCCCGGATCCGCTCAAGCAGCGGATCAAGCTCGGCGCTGGCGAAAACCAGCGTCAAAGCCGCGGCGTTCAGGTTCCTTTTGGGCACGGCCACGATGTCTATCCCACCTGGTATGGCTTGACGGCGGAGCCGAAAAAATTCCCGCAAGACCCTTTTCACCCGATTGCGGACCACTGCGCAGCCTACTTTCTTGCTCACGGCCATCCCCAGTCGCCAATGGACCAGGGATGGGGCATGAGGCAGGACGAATAGGATGAATCCCTTGGAGTGGTACCGCCGTCCCCGGTCATAGCAATCCAGGAAGCTCTGGCGCCGGATCAGGCGAAAGGCCCCGGGAAAGCCTAGGCCGCCAGCCGCGTGCGGCCCTTGGCCCTGCGGCGACGAATCACCGCCCTGCCGTTCTTGCTCCGGGAGCGGACCAGAAATCCATGGGTGCGGCTGCGCCGGGTCTTGTGCGGCTGATATGTCCTTTTGCTCATTCACTGTCTCCATATCAAAAAATGAACTTGGCTAAATAGACCGAAGTAAATGCCGCCGTCAAGACAGAAGCCGATGGTCGGTTGCTGGACTTGCCTGGTTGGCGGGACTAGAGTGCGGCCCTGGTAAAACCACCCAACACAATCTGTCAACAAGGATAGCCTATGCGACCTCAACTTCGCGACTATTTTCAGGGACGCCTGGAGCAGACGGCCGAAGCCTTGGTCAAGAACAATTTCCTGGCTCACGTGGCGGGCAACGTCCACGAGGCCAAGAAACTGGTCATGGAAACCCTCATCCCGCAAATGCAGCCCGCCTCGATTTCCTTCGGAGGCTCCATGTCCTTGGTGGACTGCGGCATCTACGAGGCCGTGAAGGCCCTTAGCGGGGTCAAGGTCCTGGACACCTACAACTACAGTCTTTCTCCCGAGGAGATGATGGAGCTGCGCCGCCAGGCCCTGCTGTGCGACCTGTATCTCACCGGGACCAACGCCGTGACCGAGCAGGGCAGCCTGGTGAACCTGGACGGCCAGGGCAACAGGGTGGCCGCCATGGCTTACGGCCCCAAGAAGGTGATAGTGGTGGTCGGGCGCAACAAGCTCTGCCCGGATGAATACATGGCCATGCAACGGGTGAGCGATCTGGCCGCCCCGGTCAACGCCTCGCGCCTGTCCAAAAAGACCCCGTGCGTGAAGACCCTTCGCTGCGAGGACTGTTCCTCGCCGGACCGCATTTGTAATATCTGGACCATCACCCGCAAGTCCTGGCCCAAGGAGCGCATGACCGTGGTGCTGGTCAACGAGGATCTCGGTTTTTAGGCCGGTTATTAAGAAGAGAATCGGAAAAATTCCCCACAAGGGTTGACAGCCTGCGAAACCAGGATTAAAACTCTTGTTTCCAGTGACGCGGGGTGGAGCAGACCGGTAGCTCATCGGGCTCATAACCCGAAGATCGTGGGTTCAAATCCCACCCCCGCAACCAGAAAGATCAGGGGCTTACGGAGTAAACACCGTAGGTCCCTTTTTCTTGCCCCACG
>Ga0326727_10024780_pt1 | contig 11309 bp, 4 predicted proteins | sample MB2enrmetagenome_FD_207643 | JGI IMG/M metagenome (GOLD analysis project Ga0326727, IMG submission 207643) | Lab enriched peat soil microbial communities from McLean, Ithaca, NY, United States - MB29MY | ecosystem: Environmental > Terrestrial > Soil > Wetlands > Peat | place: USA: New York... | reverse complement strand
GCGCCCACGTCCGCCGAGCGCCCGGAGTGATAGAGCGTGGGAGTGAGCGCGTCGCTGCCGCCGCAATTGCGCATGTTCATGCGCACGACGTTCATGCCGGCGGCGAAGGCGCGCGCGGCGATGCCCTTCATGTAGCGGGAATCGGAAGAGCCCTCCAGGCCGTGCACCAGCACTGCGGTCAGCCGCGCGGCGCGCTCCGGCTCAGGCTGCCAATGGCAGTGGCAGAGCACGCGGCTCGCATCGCGGGCATCGACTTCGACGGTTTCCGGCGTAGTCAACAGGCGAAACGCGGGCCGGGGAAGAAAGTTGCCGGCGATGGTCTGCAGATGGCCGTTCGCGACCCAGGGATGGGTTTCGAAGGCAGTCAACCAAGCGGGAGGTTCCGCGGTTGCGGGCGGAGAAGAGGGAGCAGGCGTCGGGGAGGAAGGCACGACGGATGAAGAAGCGAAACCCTCGTCTTCCATAGACTCAGGATAGACGAATTCCGAGTTCCGGACCGCTTTCTCCGCATTCGCTCGAAAAAAGGCGAGAGGAGGCATCCATACTATCTGTTTTGCGTGTTGACCCACCCAAGGGCTAAGGCGCGATTCGAACCTGTGGCCGATCCCGGTTTCCACCCAAAGGTGGAGGAAAACCCCGAGAGATCCACGGAAATTGAACCAAAATTCGACCGGATAGACCGTCTTGGACTGCCCATTTCAACCCGGCTGGCGGCGCGGCGCATGCCGGCAAATCCTCCCGAGTGTATACGTTTATTTATAAGACAACAAAAGAGTTAAGAGCGAATGGCGCGGAGAGCGCAGGGCCAGATTAGCCATACGATGTGTCCGCTACGGGTCCGATTGCCAAATAAATCGCTTTTCTATTGGGCAAAAATGAATTTTTCGTGTTGACAGCCGTGCTGATCGCCGTTTATAGTTCGCACCGCTGGCTATAACCAGCGTTTCACCAATTCGAAAGGCGTGCTCGATGTGTGCAATGCGGCGCATCGCGCTCTGCTTCGGAGGCATCATGTTTCAAGACAAATGGCGTTGGATCTCCTGGCGAACGGCTTTGTTGCCGTTGGTTCTGGCGATTCTGTGCTTGAGCGTGCCGTACGTTGGACATGCTCAGGTGACGGCAACGCTGACCGGAACAGTCCAAGACTCGACCGGCGGCGTCATTCCAAACGCAAAAGTCACACTGACCAACGAAGATACGAAGGAGGGCCGCACCGAGACGACGAATGGAGCCGGCCTCTATGCGTTCCCGTCGTTGGTACCTGGTATTTACGACATCAAGGCATCCGCAAAGGGCTTTGAGGCCAAGATCGTCACCGGCATCGTGCTGAACGCCGGCGACACCAAGACGGTTCCCTCTCTCTCTTTGACGGTGGGCGCTGAAACTCTGACCGTAACGGTTTCCGCTACGGAAGAGATGATTCCCGTTGAGAACGGCGCGCACACCGACGTTCTCACCTCCAAGGATATTGATACTCTGGCCCTCGAAGGCCGCGATGCCTCCGAACTGCTCAGAGTCCTGCCCGGCACGGTCACAGCGTCCGGCGGCCTTAACCAGACCTCGCCCATGTTCAGCGACCTTACGGTCACGGTCGATGAAGCGGCCGAAGGCGACGGCATGTGGACCAACGGCTCGATCTACCGCGGCGGCACCTCGATCCTGGTCGACGGCGCGGAAACCATCGACATCGGCAACATGGCCCAGTCGCTGGTGGTCGTTCCTCCCGAGATGACCTCGCAAGTCTCCGTGCAGTCCTCCAACATGAGCGCCGACCAGCCCTTCGGGCCGATTGTCATCAGCACCCTGAGCAAGTACGGCGGCGCCAACTATCATGGCGATGTCTATTTCGACGCGCGCAACAACGTGTTGAACGCCAACGGCTGGCAACAGAAGGCTGGCGGGCAATCACTGGGTCCGCAGCACTACTACTATCCCGGCGGCAACGCCGGCGGGCCGGTTCCAGGGACGCACAAGCACCTGATGTTCTGGGGCGGCTACGAGAAGTGGCTGCAGAACCTGGGCACCGGCAGCGTTGCGACATCCTACATTCCCACCCCTGAGATGATGCAGGGCGACTTCTCCACGGACAATGCCGACAACAATGGCATTTGCCCGAAGGGGTTCATCCAAGGCAAACCTCAGGCCGCCAGTGGCGCCGGTCCGTGGTGCAGTGACCTGGGCGGCACGATTCTCGCCAACGGATTGAGCACTTCGAACCTACCGACTCCGCCGGCGACTGGAAGCTACACGGTCGGATCTGGAAGTAGCGCTGTGACGTATATCACAGACGCTGGCCAGAAGTTTACTTCCGGCTACATTGATCCCGGCTCCGCGGCCCTGGCCAAGATCTGGCCCAAGGCGACGAGCACCACTCCGTTGAGCGTCTGCGGCGGATGCAACTACTACTTCCCGGTTCCGAATCAACCCAATGGATGGATCTATCGTTTCCGCATCGACTATCAACTGGGCGACAACACGAAGATCTACGGCAGCATGGAGCAGGCCTACGCCACCAACCTGGCCGGCACCATCGGCGCGCACCTTTATTGGACGCCGGGCAACGCAATCCCGTATCCAGGCGGCGCAGAGATCGAGTCCGACAAGGGCAAGGTTCTGGCCGGTCACATCGTGCACAACTTCAACTCCACAACCACCAACGACTTCCTGGCTGCCTGGGCTTTTGGCAGCTATCCGTTCGTAACCCCGGATCCCGCGGGGGCGTACAAGACCACGCTGGGCTACACGTATGCCAACGTCTTCTCCACTCCGACGTTGAACATTCCCGCATATAATAGCGCCGGAAACCAGACCTTCCCTGACTTCTCGCAGGCCTCGATCTTCGAGAATCCTCCAGGGCAGTATGGCGTGAAGAAGGAAGCTCCGCAATTCGGCGATACCCTGACCAAGGTCTGGGGAACGCACACCATCAAGGTCGGCGGATTCACGCAGACCACGGATAACTGGCAGAGCTCGTTCAGCTATTACCTGGATGGGAACCTTAGCTTCTCCGCCGGGCAGAATCCGGACGCCGCGAACTCAGAAATAGCCGAGGAGGGCTCGCCCAACAATGCCGTCGCCCAATTCGTCAGCGGCATTGGCTCCAGCTACAGCCAGGACAACGCAGCGCCTATCGGCGATGTGGCCGAGCTGAACACGGCTGGATTTATCGACGACACCTTCAAGGCCAGCAAGAAATTGACCCTTGAACTCGGCGTCCGCATTGAGCACGTGGGCCACTGGTACGATCGCGACCACATTGGACTGGCCGTCTTCTACCCGAACCGCGTGCAGCAAGACTGGGAAACGGGCAAGTACGCTCCCGGTTTCGCCTGGCATGCCATCGATGCCGGCGTACCGCTCAGCGGCCAGCCCAATCGCTTTGCCTATGCTGATCCTCGTCTTGGCTTGTCCTACGACCTCTTCGGGACCGGCAACACCATCCTTCGCGGCGGCTGGGGCGTGTATCGCTTTGTGACCCAGGTTAATACCGTCGCCAACGGCGAGGCGCAGGGCACCGCAGCCGGTGTGTTGCACTATGCCACGACTGGAGGCACCAACGTCCAACTGCAGAACATCGGCAAGCTGGCTTATGTTCCCTGCCCGAACCCGTTGACGGGCGTGAAACCGCCTTGCGGCACTCAGGGCGGCCCGACCGGACTGGACGCGAGCAACTACGGCCAGCCCATGACCCAGGCCTACAACCTGACCATCGACCAGAGGCTGAAGTGGAACACCCAGATCGAAGTTGCCTACGTCGGTAGCCAGAGCAGCCAACTGGTCGGTATGAGCGAAGACATCTCGGCCAGCGACTTCAACGAGTTGGCCAACGTGAACAAGATGCCGATCGGCGCATTGTTCACGCCTGACCCGGTAACCGGCAAGATGTCCACCAACCCGGAGAACGTTGGAAAGAACCCGGTGGGCCTCGGCACTGCCGCTCCATCCGCCATAGCTACGGGGAACAGCTATGCCGATTGGCATCCCTATGGCTATGCCTACGGCACCAACGCAGTGGTCGTGGAAGAAAACACCGCGTGGGCCGACTACAACGGATTGCAGGTCTCCTGGATCAAGAGCACCGGACGCTTGACCTTCGACTTCAACGGAAGCTGGGCGAAGGCGCTGGGAACCACCCTGCAAGCAAACCCGTACAAGGAGGGTGCAAACTACGGCCCCACGGCCCAAGACCGGCCCTTCGTCTTCAACTCCACCTACACCTACAACAGCGGCACGCTCCATATGGGGAACGCGGCGCTGAATATGTTGGGCAGCGGCTGGACCGTCTCCGGCATCTCCACCTGGCAGGCAGGCGGTTACGTTCCTGCTGAGCTGGGCAACGGCGTCCCGAACTTCGGTTTGGGCATCCAGTACAAGACCAGCATGCCGCCAGACACAGAAGGCGCGTCCTGCACCGTCAAGGGCGTCTACGCCTTGAGTAACTGCAGCCTCGCGGCGGACGCAGGCGTCACCACTGGCATCTCGCAGAAGTCATACTTCGGCACGGACGAGTCGGGTCTCCCGATCATTCCCGTGTTGACCTCCAACCCAACCAAGGGTCTGGGCACACACCAGATCCTGAACGGAGCCGCCTTCAACGCTCCGGCATTGAGCGGCGGCGGGACTGCGGTCTCCCCCAACGGCGGCCAGGCCTTCCCGTACATGAGGACAACCGCGTACTTCGACAACGATCTGGCTATCTACAGGACGTTCCACATCAAGGAAAGCCAGAACGTCCAGCTGCGCGTGAGCGCATTCGACTGGCTCAACCACTCGCTGCTGACGTTCTCGAACAGCAACTTCTACACGTTGAACTACAACATGGACTACGGCACCAAGGCGATCACACCGAACTACAACAGCACCGGTGGCGCCGCCGCGAACCAATTCGGCCTTATGACTGTAAGGTCGGCACTGCCCTACGCCAGGGTCATCGAGCTGGATATTAAGTACAACTTCTAATTCAGCTCCCAACCACAGCGGGAGGCGGGCTCAACAGCCGCCTCCCGCTTTTTCTTTGTCTTCTTTCCGGTCGCGCCGTGGCCCCAGAGCGGGAATCGCCAATCTTTCCATGCACCTGAGGGGATCCGTTTCAGGGCAATCGCATGAAGGAAGGAATCAGGAGAGAGTTGTTTTGAAAGGGCACGGCTTTAGCCGTGCCGAAGAAAGCCGCCAAGAAAATGTCTGGCCTTTAGGCCCCGAGGGATGGGGTTGAGCCAGCAAGAACATCCCTCGGCGGCTAAAGCCGGGGCCGCTTTGACATATCCATCGGCACGGCTGAAGCCGTGCCCTTTCAAATCCTGTTGCTTCCGACGGTTCACCGTCCTCGTGCGATTGTCCGCAGGGTTCCGCTTTGCGCCGCTCCAAACCCGTTTCCCCTGTGACAAAATGAAAACATCCGCGTCCTCTTGGAGGGAATCGGGAATGCGATGCCGGCAGGCCAACCTCGTCATCTTTGGAGCCGTTGTTTTTGGCTTTCTGGTTGCGCTCTTGTCTCCCGCGCATGCGCAGCCGCGGCCCCAGGATGCAAACGCCGGCGGCACTTCTCTCCAGAGCTTCTACGATGCCGCCCTGCGTTTCCAGAAGGCGGGCGATCTGGATAGCGCCGCGGGGCAATACCGCGAGTTTCTCGCTGCCGCCCTTGACGAACTCGCCAATGGACAATCCTGGGTTGGAGATTCCGCCAGAGCCTCGGCGCTCTTCGAGGAAGCATTGGCGCTGACTCCCGCGTCGTCCTCGCTCGAGCTCGACTACGCCAGAGCGGCCTTGCGCGCCGGGGACCTCCAACATGCGGAAACGCTGGCACGAGGGCTTCTGAATCAGGACGCGCTCGATCCCAGCCTGCAGGCGCAGGCCCACGAGACCCTGGGGCTCGCGCTGCACAGGATGAACCGCGACCAGGACGCCAGGAAAGAGCTGGAAGCTGCCGTTGCGCTCGATACCAGCTTCACGAACCAATACGACCTGGGCGTGGTCTGCCTGGGTATTGACGAAGAGAAATGCGCGGTGCAGGCATTCGACTGGATCGAGGCGTCGGTCGCGGACACGCCGGCGCTCCATATGGAGATCGGACTGGCGTACGGTAACTCCGACTTTGCACCGCGGGCCGTCGCGGAATTCAAGAAAGCCATCGCCGAGGATCCGCGCTACCCCAATGCGCATTATTGCGTGGCGGCGGCGCTGCTGGCCGTCGGCGAGGATGAGAAGACGTTGCAGGAGGCCGAGAGCGAACTCAGGCAGGAACTCGCCATCTCGCCCAACGAATTCCTGGCCTATGCCGCGCTGGGCAAGATCGAAGTGAGCTATCACCGGTACGCCGAGGCCGAGGGCTACCTGAAGCGGGCCATCGCGCTGAATGCCAAAAATCCCGATGCCTTTCTCTACATGGGGCAGATGGATTACGAGACCAACCGCCTGAGCGAGGCAGAGGCCAATCTGCGCAAGGTAATTCAGCTTACCACCGACATCTCGCGCAATCATTATCAGATCCAGAAGGCGCACTTTCTGCTGGGGCGGATCCTGATGCAGCAGCACCGAGAGGCCGAAGCGCACACGGAGATGCAGATCGCGCACACCTTCAACGACAAGGCGCTCAACGCGGACAAGAACAAGCTGGCCGCGATGCTGCCGGACAACGGCGCGGGCACCGGCAGCTCCGATGCGGCGGCTGGGCTTCGGCCGGCGTCCGCTGGGCAATCCGCTGACCCCGAGGCGCTTCGCAAACAGAAGGCGCTCGAGGCCGAGCTCACGCCGCCCATTGCCGACAGCTACAACAACCTGGGCGCGATCGCGGCGTCCGAAGAGAGATATTCTGAAGCCCTCAAGTACTTCCTGCGCGCGCGCGCCTGGCAGCCTGCGCTCGAAGGACTGGATTTGAATCTGGGCCGGGCCGCGTTCATGGCCGCCGATTTTGCGGAGGCGATTCCGCCCCTCACGCGCTATCTGCGTGCGCACCCGCAGGACGCGGCGTTTCGCGGTCCCCTGGCCATGAGCCAGTTCATGACCCACAATTACAGCGCGTGTCTCGCAGCGCTCAAGGGCGCGGGCGAGAGCGTGACCTCCATTCCGCAGATGCAGTTTATCTACGCGGAATCGCTGGTGAAGACGGGCCAGGTGCAGTCAGGTCTCGCGCGATTGGAATCCCTGGAGAAGGCGGATCCCAGCGTTGCCGAAGTGCATCGCGGCATCGGGGAAGTGTATGCGCTTCGCCGCGATTGGCCGGATGCCTTCCGGGAACTGAACCAGGCCATCGCCCTGAATGCGCACGATGCGGAGTCGCATTACGACCTGGGCACAGCCGATCTCGAAACCGGCGACACGACAGCGGCGATAGGGGAATTGGAAGCCGCCGTGCGCCTCATGCCAACCGATGCGCGCTTTCATCGCGAGCTGGCCGTGGCCTACGAACGCGACTTCAGGCCCGCGGACGCGGAAAAAGAACGCCAGGCAACGCAGCAGCTCCAGGGCGCGCAAGCGCCAGCCCCAAAAACCGCACCCCCGGCCGCGAAGACTCTCAGCCGATGAGCCAATGCCCGCGATCAGTGCGCGGCCGTGACCCCGGGTTTCTTAAGCTGCGGCCGGATCTGATCGGCGGGGACAATGCCGCGGCCTTCTAAAACCGCATAAAACTGGTCGGCTTCCAGGCTGCCGATGCGATCCACGGTTCCCGAAGGCCAGCGAATCTCCACGCTGTCGATTTTACTGGCCGAGCCGAGGCCGAAGTGCATGCGCAGATCGTTTTGCGAAAGATAGCTTCCACCGCTGTGAACCTCATCGGTTTGCGTCATGCCTCCGGCAACGATCTTGACCCTCGCATTCAGCGCCAGGCGGTTGCTCTTGGTGCCGGCCAGCTCGAAGCTTACCCAATGGCGTCCCGGTATTCCATGATTCCTTAAAATCATGGGACTGCCATCCAGGTCTTCGATCACCACATCCATGTTGCCGTCGTTGAACAGATCGGCGACGGCCAGACCGCGCCCCACGCGCTTTTCTTCGAGCGCGGGGCCGGCCTGCGCGCTGGCGTCGCAGAAATTTCCGTTGCCAAGATTCATACTCAGCAGCGTCGGCTGCCGGTAGCCCGGATCGGAGGGAATCATGTCCACCTGCGGATAGACATGGCCATCTGCCGCGATGAGATCGAGCCAGCCGTCGTTATCCAGATCGACAAAGGCGGTTCCCCATTTCACCCAGGGCAGCGCCGCCATCGCGAGACCGGAAGGAAACGATACCTCGGTGAAATTCCAATCGCCATCGTTGCGGTACAGGTCGGGATTCTCGTTTTCGAAGTTGTCGACAAACAGGGACGGACGCCCGGTGTGGTTATAGTCGCCCACCGCGATGCCCATCGACGCCTGCTCCGAGCCGTCGTTGCTCAGCGCGGTTCCGGACTCGTACCCGATCTCTTCGAACTTTCCATTGCCCAGATTCTTGTAAAGGTACTTCGGAGTGGAATCGTTGGTGATGTAGATATCGGGGCGGCCGGTGTTATTGAAGTCGGCCCAGATGACGCCCAGGCCATAGTAACCGTTGGGGTCGTCCACCCCCGCCTGCTTGGAGACATCGGTAAAGGTTCCGTCGCCGTTGTTATGGAAGAGGGCATCTCCGGCGCCCTTCAATCCGCGCGGACCGCACTGCACATCGACGCCGCGATACTTGCAATACGATGTGCTGCCGAATTGCGGAAGGTCGTTGAGATGAAAATCGACATAGTTGGCCACCATCAGGTCGACGCGGCCATCGCCGTCGTAGTCGCCGAAGGCCGCGCCCGCCGACCAGCGCCCATCGGCCACGCCGGCCTTCGCCGTGACGTCGGTGAACGTGCCGTCGCCGTTGTTGTGGTAAAGAATATTTCCGCCCATGCAGGTGATGTAGAGATCGGGCCAGCCGTCGTTGTCGTAGTCGCCGACCGCTCCGCCCATCGCCAGGCAGGGCTTGGTCAGCCCGGCTGCCTTGGTCACGTCGGTGAAGGTCCCGTCGTGATTGTTGTGATAAAGCGCTCCCATCGCAGTCTTGCCGGCCAGCGCCTGGTCGATCGTCGGCGCGTTGGTGAAATAGATGTCGGGCCAGCCGTCGCGATCGTAGTCGAAGATAATGACGCCGCCGCTCATCGACTCGAAGATGTACTTCTTGTCAGGAGAGGACGCGTGCTGGAAGGTGACGCCGGACTTTGCGGTAATGTCTTCGAGCTGCGGAATCGGGCGATTCACACACTTCGCGGATTTGGCGCCCGGCGGAGGCGGAGCTGTCAGGGGATGGCCCATGCCTTGCGCGTGCATTCTGCCGCTCGCCAAAGCGAGAAGGACAACGGCGCTGGCGAGTTTCAAAAACGAGCGAACCTGCATCGTCGGGATTCTCCTCAAACTGCATTCACGCGCGAACGCCGGCAGGTGTTGCCGATTCTCGCGCGGCTGCCAAAAACACGCTGCACCTCCCCGCGAAGCAAGCGCAGAGAGGACGAAGATTCTGGGTACATTTTCCGCAAAGGAGTTGCCATTGCGTGCGAAATCAATCGCTTTTTGCAGGCGTTTTCAGCTTATCACTTAGAGGTATTCCATCCTCCCGGTTTTGCGATTTCCCGGCTATTCACACGTGTTCTGCCGGCCTTCCCGGTTCGCTGCTCTACTGCTTGCTCAGGTCGATGGACTCGTATTCGTGGCGCGCGATGCCGGCGCGGATCTGCGCGGGCGTCCAGCCGGCCTTGGTCTTCGAATAGGCGTAGAAGCCTTCGGCAGCACAGACGTCGCACTCGGTCGAATGCGTGTTTTCGTAGCAACTGTGCAAGCTGGTGTGGCCCAGGGAGCGGTCGCAGCGGCAGTTGCAGGGCAACTGGTAAATCACGCCGGGGATCTGCGCGGCCAACTGGTAGGCGCGCACCTGCCAGTGGTAGCGGAAGTTCGGGCCCGTAAGCTGGGCGCCGTGCAGGATGGGCGGAATGGAATGCAGGTTGAGCGGCGCCGAGGGATGATACGCCGGAACGTCCTCAGCCGGGTTGGACCACTGCGCATAGCTCGCGGCGGTGAGCGCGAAAACGCCCAAGCCCAACGCCCAACGGGTTCGAATCGGATGCTTCATGAATCGCCTCATCACTATATATAGTAAGGGAAATTCCGGTCCCGTGCAGCCACTCCTCTCGCCCTCCCTGCGCGCCGCAATCTAAAATCAACCTCAGCATGATCTGGAACGATCTCATCGCGGAAATGGCCGCCCTCGGCTCCGCGGGCAGCTCCGCCGCACCCATCGCCGGCATCGAATACGACTCGCGGCGGGTGCGACCCGGCGCCGTTTTCGTCGCCATGAAAGGCGGCTCGACGGACGGCAATCGCTACGTCGACAAAGCCCTCGCCGCGGGCGCTCTCGGCATCGTTACCGATTCCGCCCAGACCTTCGACCGTCTCACCGTCTACGAACCCGGCCTGCCCATCCTCCACGTCGAGCACGGCCGCCGCGCCCTTGCTGAGGCTTCAGCCGCGTTCTTCCGCCATCCCGAGCGCGCGCTTGCCTCCACCGGCATCACCGGCACCAACGGCAAAACCACCACGGCCTTCCTCATCGAAGCTCTTCTCAACGCCGCCGCCCGCACCACCGTTCTTATCGGGACGATTGAATCTCACGTCGCCGGCGATGTCCGTCCCTCTCTCCACACCACGCCCGAATCGCGCGACCTCTTCGAGCTGATGGCCGAGGGGGCGTCGCACGGCGCCAGCGAACTCATCACCGAAGTCTCGAGCCACGCCCTCGACCAGGGCCGCATGATCGGCATCCCCTTCGACGTCGCGGTCTTCACCAATCTCACGCGCGACCACCTCGACTATCACAAAACCATGAAGAATTACTTCACGGCCAAGCGCCTGCTCTTCGACGGCTCGGTGTATCCAGCGCCGCGCGTTGCGGTCCTGAACGCGCACGACCCGCGCGCGGAAGAACTCGCTGCGGCCGCACGCAAGGCCGGCGCGGAGATCCGGACTTACGGAATCGAAAAGGGCGATTGGCGCGCCTCGAGCTTCCATCTCACGCCTTCCGGCGCGACCATCGAGCTCGAAACTCCCGCCGGCGCCGCATGCCTCAGCTCGCGTCTCGCCGGCGAAGTGAACCTTCTTAATCTGCTCGCCGCCTTCACCGCCGCGCACGCGCGCGGCGTCGCGTTCTCGCATCTCGCCGCCGCGGTTCCCGCGCTGCGGCCAGTTCCCGGCCGCTTCCAGCCTGTCGCTGCCGGCCAGCCTTTCACCGTGATCGTCGACTACGCGCACACCGACGACGCCCTGCGCAACCTCACCGCGCTGGCGCGCCAGATGACGGCGGGCGCGCGCGTCATC
>Ga0326727_10024779_pt1 | contig 11310 bp, 10 predicted proteins | sample MB2enrmetagenome_FD_207643 | JGI IMG/M metagenome (GOLD analysis project Ga0326727, IMG submission 207643) | Lab enriched peat soil microbial communities from McLean, Ithaca, NY, United States - MB29MY | ecosystem: Environmental > Terrestrial > Soil > Wetlands > Peat | place: USA: New York... | reverse complement strand
CTTTTGCGCCAGCGCGGCGCCGCGGTAAGCTATAATGACCCTTATATCCCCCGGTATATCGGGGGGCGGCATTATCCGGGGCTGGAGCTAAGTTCCGCGCCCCTGAACCAGGAGACGCTCCAGCAAGCTGACCTGGTATTGTTGGTGACCGACCACTCGGAGTATGATTACCCCTGGATCGCCTCACAGGCAAAATTGATCCTGGACACCCGCAACGCCTTTAAGGGGATCAGGGGGGACCATATTTATCAGGCCTGAAAGGCGAGCGGCTTATTCGCTTGATGGCGCTATTTGGGAGCAACGCCTCGATTCTGTCGATCTTAAATCCCAGCTGCAGAAAATCCTGTTAGCCCGACCTTTGCGAAAAAACTGCTATGGTCAGTATTTATTGCAAATGATAGCTTATTAAAGGGTAGCGCCATGACTGATTCCAAGACGCCAGCCATTTCTGGCATAATCTTAGCCGGCGGCATCGGCTCGCGATTCTGGCCCTTGAGCCGCTCCCAATACCCTAAGCAAGTGCTCAGGCTGCTGGGCTCGGAGTCCTTGATTCAATCGACGATTGAGCGCCTGCTGCCACTTATCCCGCTGGCGCGGCTGGCGGTGGTGACCAATGCAGCCCAGGCGGACGTCATTAACTTGGAGATATTGCGCAAGGGGTGGCAGGGAATCCGCCTGATTCTGGAACCGGAGGGACGGAATACCGCGCCTGCGGTGGGTCTTGCCGCAACCCTTCTGGACGCGGGTGATCCCCAGCGACTGCTGGCGGTCTTTCCGGCGGACCATTTTATCCGGGATCAGGCCAGCCTGTTGGCCGCCCTGGAGCGGGGCGCGGCGTGGGCCCAGGCCGGGTACATGGTGACCTTCGGCATTCCGCCCAGTCGCCCGGAAACCGGCTATGGCTATATCAAGCAAGGCAGGTCCTTGGATGAGGCGGGCACAGGTTTTCACGCCGCCAGTTTCATCGAAAAACCGGACCTGGCCCGGGCCCAGGCCTTCCTAAATGAAGGCGGCTATTACTGGAACAGCGGCATTTTCTTGTTTCGGCGGGATGTCCTGCTGGCCGCGTTTCAGCGCTTTTTGCCCGAAGTTTATCAGGGGCTGACCAGCCTCGGCCCGAATTTCAGCCGCGAGTCCTTAGAGGCAGCTTACCGAAAATTCCCCAGTATCTCTCTGGACCACGGCATTATGGAGCGGGTCGATAATGTGGCGCTGGTGCCGGTGGAGATGGGCTGGAACGACGTGGGCACCTGGGGGGCCCTGCAAGATATCTTTCCCCGGGATGCCCAAGGCAACGTCATACTGGGCCGGGTTTTGGACCATAACAGCAAGGACTGCACTTTTTTTGCCCAAAGCCGCCTGGTGGCTACCATCGGCTTGGAGAACGTCATTGTGGTGGATACCCCTGACGCCACCTTGGTCTGCCACCGGGACCGGGTCCAAGAGGTCAAGGAGGTGGTGGAGGAGTTAAACCGCCAGAATTTGGTGGAGTCGGTGATCCATCCCACTGTGGAGCGCCCCTGGGGTCATTACACCGTCATGGAGGAGGGACCGGGGTACAAAGTCAAAAGGATTGAAGTGCATCCGGGGAGTCGTCTCAGCCTGCAAATGCACCAGCACCGGGCGGAACACTGGGTGGTGGTGCAGGGCACGGCCCGGGTGACCATTGGCACCGATATCCGCCTGGTCACCAGCAACCAAAGCGTTTACATCCCCTTAAAAACCGCACATCGTTTGGAAAACCCGGAGTCGGAACCGCTCCGCATCATCGAGGTCCAAACCGGCGACTATCTCGGCGAAGATGACATCCAGCGCCTGGACGATGATTACTGGCGGACATAACCGCAGAGTTTACCCGGCCGGCTGGTGCTGGAGGCCCTGGCGGCCGGCAAACACGTATTTGTGGAAAAGCCGTTATGCCTGACGGAAGCGGAGCTCCAGGAGATTATCTCCGCCTATGACGGCACTCGCCTCCTGATGGTGGGATTCAACCGGAGGTTTGCCCCCCTGGCCCAAGAAGTCAAAAAGTTTCTTGCCGGCAGCCGCACTCCCCTGGTCATGTCCTACCGGGTGAAAGCCGGCTATATTCCCCAGGATAGCTGGGTACATGACCCGGAGGTGGGCGGGGGGCGACTGTTGGGCGAAGTCTGTCATTTTCTCGATTTCCTGCACTACCTCTCCGGCAGCCCGGCAGTTCAGGTAAGTGCCGTCGCCCTCTCCGGAGCCCTGGGCCAGTCCGCCGGGATGATAATTTTATGCTGTCCCTTACCTTTCAGGATGGCTCAGTGGGAATCATCATTTATACGGCCAAAGGGACCAAATCGTTTTCCCGGGAAAGGTTTGAGGTCTTTGCTGAAGAGTCGGCGGCGGTAATAGAGGATTTTCGGCGCGGCCTGTTGGTGCAGGGAGGCCGCAGTCGCAGCCTTAAAAAGCTCTCCATGGACCTGGGCTATCGTGGCGAAATGGAATTCTTTTCTCAGAAGGTTCAGAAAGGCTTCAGATTATGATAAAATTTTTGAAGAATATATTGTCTCTTCTGAGGCCACCCTCAAGGCGGCCCTGGCCCTGACCACTGGAGAAACTCAAAAGATAAAATTTCCGGCCTGAAGCGAAAAAAGGATAATGATCAACCTCTTCGGTCTCCAGATGTCCCTCTGGTCGCTGTTGCTGCTGTCCGGCGATATGGCGGCCTTTTTACTGGCAGTGCCCCTGGGGTTGCTCATGATTACCCAAGGGAATATAGATCCCTGGTTCTTCCTGGACACCTATAAGTGGTCGCTGGTGCCGGTGGGGATTACCTATCTTGCGGTCCTCTATGTGGCCAACCTCTATGATCATTATCAGGATTTCCGCCGCCGTGAGAATTTCAGCCGGGTCGTATTGTCATGTCTGGTTGGCACCCTGGTGGTGACCCTGCTTTATTGCCTCCCGGCTTGGAGAATAATTCCCCTCAATTTTATCGAGTGGCACGCGGTTGCCTTTATTTGGCTGACCACAATCTGGCGCTACTGCTTCTCGGCCTTTGCCTTACCGACACGGCTGCGACGCAATGTGCTGATCATCGGGGCTGGCGCCGCGGGCCGCAAGATGGCCGCTACCATCCAACAGCAGCCAAACTCCGGCTTGCGGCTGATCGGCTTCGTGGATAACGACCCCAGAAAAGCCGGGGCAAAGGTTAATGGGGCGCCAATCCTGGGGACCTCCCAGGCCCTCTCCCGCTTGGTAAAGGAACACGCCGTGGGCTTGGTGGTGATGGCCATCACCAACGTAAAGTCCTCCAGCCTCTTGGACAGTCTGGCGGGGCTGCCGTTTCGGGGCAATCAATTAACCGATATGCCGAGCCTGTTTGAATTTCTAACCGGAAAAGTCCCCACCGACCATATCTCCGATATTTGGCTGTTCCTCAACAGCCTCAATCGCCGGATGATCTACTATTACCATTTCAAACGTCTCACTGATCTTATCTTGGCGGTATGTCTCCTGGCGCTGACCTGGCCTTTGCTGATCCTGATTAGCCTGGCCATCAGGCTGGAGAGCTCTGGGCCGGTTTTCTTCCGTCAGGAACGCTTGGGCCAGGAGGGCAAACCCTTTCAAATTCGCAAGTTTCGCACCATGGTGGAGAATGCCGAGGAATCCGGGCCCCAATTCGCCACCTCCAATGACTCCCGGATCACCCGAGTAGGGCGGATTCTGCGGATTTTGCGCCTGGATGAACTGCCGCAACTGCTCAACATCCTGAAGGGTGAGATGAGCTTCATCGGGCCGCGGCCCGAGCGGGAGGTCTTTGTGCGGGAATTTCTGGCCCCGGTGCCGGAGGTGCGGCCCGGCCGCCGGGCCAGTGATCCAGCAAGCACTCAGGTGGTTTGTGGCTATAAAGAAAGGGTGCCGCATTACAGCTACCGGCTCCTGGTAAAACCCGGAATCACTGGCTGGGCCCAGGTAATGCATCATTACACGGCCACCCTCGCAGAGACCAAAGAAAAATTGGAATACGACCTCTACTACATTAAAAATATGGGATTATTGTTAGATTTGGCCATTCTGCTGAAAACCATCCGCATCGTGCTCTTTGGCCGGGGCAGATAAGTGGGCTAATCCTTCCAAAAGGGGAGCAAGACATGGCTAAGGCAGATTATCCGCAGTATTACGAGGGAAAGACCATTCTGGTGACCGGCGGGGCACCCTGGACGAAGTGGAATTAAAACGGGTCTTTTTTATCGGCCTTTCCCGGAGGAAATGAACCGCCACCTGGCCGGGGTCTTAAGCGACTACCATTTCGCCCCGACCCTCTGGGCCCGGGATAATCTGCTGGCCGAAGGGGTGCCCGCCCAACGGATCTGGGTGACTGTCAACACGGTGATTGATGCCCTGCTGCTTATCGCGGGGCGCGTCCGGCAAGAACAGGCCAGACTGCTTCCCTTGAGGCGGATTCCTAATCGGCGGATATTAGTTTATCGACGTAGGCCCTACCGTGCTGGGCTTGCGCCGGGGCGGTTTTCGAACCGCGCCGAAATACCTGTCGCCAACTTCAAGGTTTGCCGGCGGACAGGGAGTCCAACAATTTTTGGGCTTCGGCCCGTTCCGGGAAGTTAGATTTAAGTCCCAGGGCCTTTTTCAGGGTTTCTTTGGCCTTGGCGGTTTCCCCCAGCTTGGCTTGGCACCAGCCCAGATGATATACCAGGGTGGGATTGTCGGGGGCCTTTTCTGTCGCCTGCTCCAGATAGGTTTTGGCCTTTGCATATTCCCCGCGTTTGCCCAGGACCCAGCCCATGGTATCCTGGAAGCCTGGTTCATCGGGATTTTCATCCAGACTTTCGGCGGCAAGCTTTAAAGCCCGGTCCAGGTTCTCCGGGGAGGAAAAGTGTTCGGCCAGGAGATAGGCCAGATTATTACGGGCTAAGACCGGAATGCGGTCCTTGGCTAACATCATTTCGTAAAGCTCTTTCGCCTTGGCGTAATCCTTTTTCTGTTCATAGAGAGCCGAGAGCACCAGAAAATCATAACCTGGCGCCTTGGGATCCGCGGCCCGTTCTTCCAAGCGGGAGAGGGCTTGCTGCTGGTTAGATTCCAGCAGATAAGCCGCGATAAGCAGTCGCAGGTTTAGGAGGGTGGGATTAGTGGCGATGGCTTGTTCCAAGACCGCGGCCGCCGCTTCGGGTTGTTTCTGAGCCAGAAGCAGTTCTCCCAACATTTGTTGAATTCGGGGATTTTTTGGACTTTTCGCCAGGTGTTGGCGGACTGCCTCCAGCGCCTTATCCAGTTGCTTCTGGTCTAAGTAGGTAGCAGCTTTACCCTGTAGCGCCGGCAAAAAATCGGCATCCCGGGCCAGGGCCTGCTCAAAATACTTCAGGGCCTGGTCCGGCTGCTTCTGTTCCCGCTTGAGGAGGCCCAGCCTGAAATAGCCTTGCGGCTTCTGGGGGTCCAAATTTACGACGCTTTGAAAGGTATTCTGGGCCTGGGCATAATCACCTTTTAGAACATAGACGTCGCCCAGGGCGATCAGGTTGGGGACATCCTTATCATTAAACTTGAGGTAGTTCTTAATGGTCCGGATAGTCCCGTCGTAGTCTTTGGCTTCTAAAAATAGGCCATAAAGAAAGCCTCTGGCCTCCAGAAAATCCGGCTTGATCTCCAGGGCCTTGGCGGCTGTTTCCTTGGCCTGCTCCATTTCTCCCTGCAACTTATGGGCTCTAGCCAGCAGCAACCAGGCCTCCGGATTCTTGGGTTGGTCCTGGGTGAGGATCCGGAAGTTTTCCACCGCCTTGAGGCCGTCTTTCTTCAAGAGGGCAATCTGACCCTGAAGGCGAAGGGCGTCCATATCTTTGGGGTTATCCTTGAGAACCCCAGCTACCAGGCGGTCTGCTTCCTCCAGATGTCCCTGGGTCAGGCGGAAGGCCGCCAGCCGGTTTTTGGCCATCATGCCTTTCGGGCCGGTGGGGTCGTCGGCGGCGATCTCTTGCAAGATTTTGACGGCCTGGGCGCCCCGTCGCATGGAAAGGTAAAAATCCGCCAGGGCGAAGCGAGCGTTGTAATTCTGGGGATGGGCGCTGATGAAATCCTTTAAGGTCTGCTCAGCTTCTTTGACCCGCCCCCGGTTGACCAAAAAGCTGGCCAGATCCAGTGCGTGCGTCTCTTTATCAGGCTCCTGGCTGAGATAACCGCGCAAAGTCTCTTCGGCCTTATCCCATTGCTCGGCGGCGAGGTAATGTCGCACCACTTCGCCTTGCAACCGTGGATCTTTTGGGGCAAAGGCCATCGCCTTGAGCAAAGTGGCTTCTCCTACTTCAAACTGCTTTTGCCCGTCTGCCAGGCTGGCCCGGGCCAAATATAATTCCACCGCTTTGGGATTGGCCTTAAGACCTTCCTCCAAGGTGTTGGTTGCCGCCTCGATGTCCTTCTGCTTTACTTGAATTAGTGATTGCAAGAGATAGGCAGTGGTTTCCTGGGGTTTCAGCCGCTGGACCTTTCTCAGCAAGTCCAAAGCCTTCTCATTTTGATCCCTCGTTATCGCCACCGTGGCGCTCAGGAGCAGGGCCTCAGGATTCTCCGGTTCCTTTTGAAGGACAAGATCAGCCTTGGCCTGGGCCTGCTCGGGTCTGCGCGCCATTAAAAATATCTGCCCTAAGAGAACCTGGGCCTCCATCTGCTCGGGCTGCAATTCCACCGCCTTTGACAGAGTTCCAAAGGCGCCTTGAAAATTATTCAATTTCAGCAGCGTCTTACCTAACCAGAGATAACCCTCGGCAAATTTCGGATCAATCTGCAGGGCGTTTTGTAACTGTAACCTGGCATGGATATAATCCCCTTTTTGGTAGAGCTCCTTGCCTTGGGCCAGGAATTTGTTGCGTTTTCCTTCCATGGAAGTACAGGCAGCAAGGCCAAGTATGACCCAAACCCCCAGACCCAGCAGCACCCACTTGCAGACCAAACTTTTCTCCCGCATATTATTTCTCCCAAAAAATTAGCCTCATAGCAGAATATATGCTAGTTGAGGCCGGATTGCATTAATTTTCCCGGGGCCGCGGCCAACTTCCAGCCTCAATTTTGTAAGATAAATGAAGTTTATCTGAGGGTTTGGGGCTGGACGGCTGATTTCGCCGCGATGGTCTTGGTCTGGCCCTGATCGGAAAAGCCCTTCCATTGGGGTGGAGCAATTCGCCAGACCGGTTTGGGAGTATTCAGCGAAGGAAGGGGGAGATTCCAATGGAGACCGGAACCTTCGCGGGTGGCGGCAATCTCCCCTGGCCAGGTCGGGTCTGTCGAGCTTAGATCGAAAATCCTAATTCGCGGCGGCCCGGCAAAATCTTGCAGCACTGCCGCCACATAATTGATAGTTTCTGAGAATGGCGGGCAACCCTGATACTTTGCGACGTTTTCGGGGCCGGCATTATAAGCGGCCAGCGCCAGGCCGATATCTCCATGGAACTGCTTCAGGCAAAGCACCAGGTATTTAATCCCCCCTGCAATGTTCTGTTCCGGGTCGAAGGGGTTGCTGACCCCCATCAGGGCGGCGGTGCCGGGCATGAGCTGCATCAGGCCCATGGCTCCCTTGGGGGAAACGGCCGCCGGATTGAAACCGGACTCCCGCCGGATCACCGCCCACACCAGATTCTCATCCACCCCGTAGGCCTGGGAATATTTTTGGATGGCCGCCTCCATCTGCACGAGCTCTGATAGAGTGGCTTGGACCGTGGTCCGCAAGACCAGCCGCCTTGAAACCGGACCCGAATTCGAGGCGATTTTCTGCGGTTCCGGAGATTCCTGGAGGGCCGCGGCGGGTTGGCGGAGGGATTCCGGGGGCGCCGACTGGGCCGGAATCCCCGCCGGGCTCGTTAATCCTTGCGGAACGCCGGGCGCCCGGACCTTAAGGAGTCGTGTGGCTTCCAGGGCTCCCCAGAGGAGCAGGGGAATAACTGCCACTATGGCTAATCTCCGCAATGGCCCGGCCACTTTCAGACTGCCCCTTCCGCTTAAGTTTAAATTATATTATAGGGAATGAATTGCCAGTTGTCCAGAGTTAACCAGGTTAATCCCTAAGAGAGCAACACGACTCCTTCAGAAGGAGCCAAAGGCCCAGCGTCCGGCTGCCAAGAGCTTCAGGACCCAGGGGCCGGCAACCGCCCGTTATTCCCCTGGTCGCCGGAGTTATTAGGCTATCATGTTAAAATAATTATATATTTTTATTTAGCGCTTTCCCTCAGGCAAAGTCTGATTTCAAAGAATTTTCTTAAATGAGTTCCTTCCATATGAAGACATTTTTCACCCGAGGAGGCCAATCTTGCCAAAATGGCCACGACAATGGCCCTGATCGGGAAAAAATCAAAAATATTAAGAGGCCTTTTCTCTACCTGGAAAATGGTTTTTAGGGGCCGGTTCTGGTCTCCGAGAGAGCATCCGCCAATTCTGCCCAACCCTTCAAGGCGAACCTCGAGAGGACCCTTTTAGTCTTGGGATGAAGCAACAATAAGGGCAATAAGCTGCAGTTGGCCATGGTGTTCCAGGCCCGAAAGTGAACTTTGGAATATTTTCTAATTCCTCTTTAAGTTTTTCGGATTACCTTCCGAAAAATAGATTGATGCTTTTTGAAGGAGGTTAGCGCAGGTGAAAAAACAGGCCACCAGATGGGGGAGGTGGTTGCTAACCCTGGGGGCGGTGCTCTGGGCCATGGGGGGAAGCAGTGCCACCGGGGCCAACCTGCTGGACCGGATGAAGGACCAGGAGATCACCCAGGTATTGCGCCTCCGGGTAGGTCACTCCAAAGTCCTGCAAAGCACCTTTGCCATCACGCGCATCTCCGTGGCTGATCCGGAGATCGCCGACATCATCTTGATCTCCGAAAAGGAGGTCTACGTCAACGCCCTGGCCCCGGGGGTGACCAACCTGAGCCTGTGGGGCGTATCCCGCTTCACCACGGCCATGGTGGTTGTGGAGGCGGACGTTAGCATCCTGAAAGAAAAGCTCCATCAAATCTTACCCAAGGAAAAAATCGGAGTGGAAGCCGCGGGGGATTCCGTAGTCCTCTCCGGGGAGGTCTCTGGGCCGGTGGCCCAGGACACCGCCATTTCCTTGGCCATCCCCTTTGCCGGCGGCAAGAAAGAGAAGGTGGTCAATCTGCTGCACGTGGGCGGGGTGCAGCAGGTGCTGGTGGAGGTCCGCCTGGCGGAGATCGCCCGTACGGTGCTGGATCAAATGGGCATCAACCTCAATGTCATCAGCCCCACGGGCAATTTTGGCGTCCAACAAATCGGCGGATTGGCGCCTATCGCGGATCTACTTCGTTCCTTCACCTCAGGCACCAATTCGACTTCTACTTCCACTGCCTCAAGCTTATTTACGGGTACCGCCTTTACACAAGGCCTGGCTAGTACTCTCACGGGCCTTGCCGGATTTAAGGCTGGGGGTCTGCTGTGGACCATGTTTTTTAATGTCCTCAAACAGAACAACCTGGGGCGGTTGTTGGCGGAGCCCAACCTGGTGACCACCAGCGGCACGGAGGCCTCCTTCCTGGCCGGGGGTGAAATTGCGGTGCCGGTACCCCAGAGCGGGGTGGGCGGCGGGACCACCGTCACCATCGATTGGAAGAAGTTCGGGACGCAGTTGAACTTCACCCCCACCGTACTGGATGATGGCAAGATCGCCATGAAGTTGACCCCGGAATCCTCACAGCTGGACTATAGTATCGCGATTACTCTTAACGGTACCAGTATCCCGGGGATAAGGACCCGCCGCATGTCCACCCACCTGGAGGTCAAGGACGGCCAGACCTTTGCCATGGCCGGTCTCCTCCAAGACATAGACAGCAACGTTATTAACAAGCTTCCGATGCTGGGGGATATTCCCATCTTGGGGAATTTGTTTAGGTCGTCCAGTTGGCAGTCCCAACAGACGGAACTGGTGGTGTTGGTGACCCCCCATATCGCCAAACCCCTGCCCCCAAATGCCGCCCGCCTGCCCACCGACAAGTGGGCCGCACCCAACGATTACGAGAAGTATCTCCTGGGGCTGGATCAGGCCCGCCCCCAGGTAACGGCGCCGCTCCAGGCCACGCCGCCCTCCCTTGAGCCGCCGGCGGGCTTTGGGATGCAAAAATTGGAATAACCGCAGAAACCAACCAACCATTTAACGGGGAAACGCTCTGGCTGGCATGGGATAATTTCTCTTAAAATAACGCCATAATCGTTTCCCCCGGAATGACAGGTGAAACTGAATGAAGAGCAAAAATCCCAAGGGGCCGATCGCCAAGCTAATCCTGGGTCTGACCGGAGTTTTGTGGCTGGCGGGTTGTTATGGTCCCAGCGCCCTGGATTTGGACTACGGTAACGCGGTGCGCAACAACCTGGCCCAGTCGGTGCTTGACCCCGCGGCCGGGATGAAGACCACCCCGGCCACCGGGCTAAGTCCCACCGCCGCGTCGAACGAGAAAGAACTATATGATAAGGACTTCAAGGGGGAAGAAAAGAAGCCCCCGGAAATGAAGGTCTCCTATTAACCATGACGGCGGTGTCAGGGATTGGCAGGGGGGACGATCATGTTAGTGACCAGACGCGGCCAAAGATGGGGGAACTGGTGCCGACGAATGCTGACGGTTGGCTCATTTAAGACCCACATCGGGGCCTTGACTTCTCTGCGCCGGAGTAACGCAGCCAGGCTAATGGCTGCGGCCGCCGTAGCCGGGATGCTCCTTCTGGACGCCGGGTGCAGCACCCTGGGGGCGGGGAATCGTTATGACGGCCTGGTCCGGCCATCCCCCTCGGAAACCCCCAGACTGTTGAGTAACGTCCACTATTATAAGTTGATGGGCCGGCCGGAGGCGGCCTTGAAGGAATTGGAAGAGGCGCATCGGTCCGACCCCGATAATCTCAAAATTGCCGATGCCCTGGCCCAGAATTACCAGGAACTGGGGCAATTCCAGCGATCCCAGGAGATCTACCAGGAAGTCCTGGCCCGCCACGGCGACAATCGGGCCCTACAAAATAATCTCTGTTATTCCTTTTATCTCCAGGGCAATCTGAGCAAGGCCGAAACTTGCTTCGAGGAGGCCCTGGAACGGGATCCTGGCAACCTGGCGGCCCGGAACAACCTTGGCTTGCTCTGGTGCCGTCAGGGCAAACTGGCGGAAGCCCAGCGGCTCTGGGAAGAAGCCGAAGGAGCGGCTGGGGCACAAACTCGGATGAATCAAGCCTTGGCGTTTTTGGGGAAGGCACCGGCTAATTATGCCAAGCTGCCGGAGCCGCAGCCTCAGTCGCAGGCTGCGGCGCCGCCGCCGGCCACCGTAGCCCCCCCGGCCAAACCCGATTGGGCGGCGGCCCA
>Ga0326727_10024778_pt1 | contig 11310 bp, 22 predicted proteins | sample MB2enrmetagenome_FD_207643 | JGI IMG/M metagenome (GOLD analysis project Ga0326727, IMG submission 207643) | Lab enriched peat soil microbial communities from McLean, Ithaca, NY, United States - MB29MY | ecosystem: Environmental > Terrestrial > Soil > Wetlands > Peat | place: USA: New York... | reverse complement strand
TATCGCCACCTCCAGTCGCGGACCCGGGAGTTTCGAACCCGTGTGGACACTCACCGTTCTGGCGCCCTGCCCAGGGCCTTCTCGGTGTCCGTCCGCGTGTTGGTACGCGACCGCAGGCGCGATCTGCGCGCCAATTGAAGCGCCAGTTCAGTCGTCGTAACCTTTGGTCACGCGCATGGGCGCGTCATCGAGCAGACGCCTGCCGATACGGCGGCGCTTGCGCGCCGTCAGCTTCTTGACGAACTGACGCGCGTTACATACGCTCGCGCTGTCTCGACTTGCGCCGCTCGCAGAGCCACTCGACTAAGCAGCAAAGCCTGCCAGAATGCTAGCGCCCACGGCGAGCCACCACGCGCTCGACCAAGCACGCGAGCTTGTGCACGAGCCACAGCTCGACCAGACCCGCGAACAGAACCACGAGAAAACGTGAGTCCACGCGCCACCTCCGATCGTGAATACGCGCTGGCCCGGCCGATCTTCTCGGTCCGGGCCTTGGTTGCGGCCTGCTCGTGGTGCCGCGTGCGTTGCCTGACGCTAGGTCCCTTTGTCGGTTCGCGCGAACGTGGTCGCGCGGCCTTTCTCGGCTGCCCCTTGCCCCTCTGGGTCCGGTTGGTCGCGCCTCCGGTGTTGGGTGTCACCCGCGGCGGGGTTGCGGTCCACGGCTGAAGCCTGCCGGGTTGTCGCCTTCCGCGTTGGGCATCGGGACGCAGGTCGCACTTCTGTTGGACGCCGCGGGACTCACTCCCGCACGGTTTCGCCCTTCCTCATTGCGCCACCTCCGCTGCTGTTTACGTCGTTGGGGTTGCGGTTTGCGGTGCTGCTGCTGTTCATCGGGGCCGTTGCCCCGGCAGTCACTCATACGCCCGGCCGGGCCGGGTTTCCGCCTGCTGGAAGATCGGCAAAGCCGATTGGTATCACCAGTTGGAGGGGGCCTGTGCCTTGACTTGACTCCAATTGGCAGAAAATTGGAGCCTTCAAAAAGTACCGCAAAGCGGGAGGGGGCCAGTGCTTTCCGTCTGAAAGACCGTGCCGCAAGGGGCGCCGCAGATCAGGCGGTGGCGAGCGTATCTGCTGGTGGGACGGCGAGACAGTCAGCGCCGAGACAACCCAGCCACGCGGCGCGCAGATCGGCCACCGCGGGGCGTACCGAGCGACACAACAGCGGCGGGCAAGGCCGCACCAACCGACACTGGAGCCAAACATGAGCAACGACAAGTCCGGCAACCTGTACCCCTTCGTCACCAAGCGCTCGATCAAGGAGCGGCTCGACAGCGACCAGGCGTACCGCATCGAGGCGATGGCGATCCTGCACACGCTGCAGACCGAGCACGAGCAGGCGACCAAGAGCACGCTGAACAAGAACCGCATGGGCTTCATGTCCTCGCACGCCGTCAAGGGCAGCAAGGTCGCCGAGAAGATCAAGGCCGGCGAGCCCCTGACCGAGGAGGACCTGGCCGTCTGCGACACGATCGCGCCGCGCTACTCGCGCCAGCTCGCCACGTTCGCACGCGCCCAGGCGATCGCGAACGATCCGGCCCTCGCCAAGACGGCCGAGATGTTCTCCGCGAACCGCAACCTGCCGGCCGTGGCCGAGGTGGTGGCCGAGGACGGCGAGGATCTCGTCGACGACGCGGGCTGATCCAGCACACGCCGCGCCCGGCCCGCTCTTCCGCAAGGAGGGGCGGGCCTGAGGCGTTGGAGGTGGCGTTGATGAAGAATCGTGTCGCGTTGGCGGGCCTGGTTCCCATGCTCGTTGCAGGTGGTGCTCTCTTCTGGCTCTCAGTCCGTCCCTGCGAGCCTGTCGCGCAAGCCAGCGAACCCGTGGTCGTGGGTTCAGTGTGGATCGGTGAAACGACCGTCACACCGGCTCCTCCCGAGGTGGACGTGGAATCGTTGCCAAGGGTGCCGCAGGCATCTGCCCGACCCATGGCACACCCCACGAAGAAGCATCAGGGATGTGAAAAGACGACGCCGTACTGGCAGACGAATGGGTGGCGCCCTCTGGACTCGACCGAGGGTGGGTTCGTTCAGTTCTGGTACTGCAAGTAGACTGATCTGGCCGGAGGATCGCAAGATCTTCTGGCATAGGTGTATTTGAAGCCTGGCAGATAGGCTTCTCATGAATCACTGTGTGTACGGTGGTTTTATGAGATGTTCTACGTGTCCGCGCCCCAACCTAACTCAGGCCGATTTCTATCCGAACCCGAAAGGGCGAGCGGGTTTCCGGTCAGAGTGCAAACACTGTTGGAAGAAGCGCAACGCTCGACATTATGGCACCCATTCGCAAAATATCAAGCAGAATGTCGTCAAATGGCGGGCAGCTAACTCAAAGCTCCACAACAAACACAACCGAGGCGCCAGATGGCGTCTCAAAATGCACCTGCTGTGGCATTACTCAGGTGGTGCCATGGTGTGTGCTTGTTGTATAACAGGGATCGTCGAATTCCTTGCCATAGATCATGTCGATGGCGGTGGAAATGAACACCGAAAGAAAATCTCAAACGGCAGTGGAGGCACAGATCACTTTTACTACTGGCTCAAGAAAAAGAAATACCCGGCCGGTTTTCAGGTACTTTGCATGAACTGCAACTTTGCCAAGTCAGCCTTTGGCATCTGCCCACACGAACTGGTGCGACAGGTGATGGCCGCATAATTGCTTCTTATAGCTTTATAAAGCTTGAAATTTTATGCCATAAGCCTTTGATCCCCTGTCATAGGGCTTATTAAAACCTCTGACAACTCGCGCCGGACGGCCTCGAGTTTGCGCGATTGTAAGCTCGTGGGTGGACGAAGCTTCGCCTCCCGTGCCGCTAACGCTGCTGAACTACGTGCTGCCGAGAAATCTCGTTTGGCAGAACGAGCCGCAGTTTTCTGTCCACACGCCGTGCTTCAAATGCAATGGCACGGGCTCAACAACAGACACCAACCGGCAGTTCAATACGAGCTTGACGCTGAACGAAAAACGCTGCGCGGACTGCGAAGGTCGCGGCCACAACCAGGCGTACATGACGCTGGACCAGCTGTACCAGGCGCTCGCGCCGGCGTTTTACCAGCACTTTTTGAATCAGCTGCCCGACATAATCGAAGAGGCTAAAATGGCCGTCATCGAGTCGGTGATGGAGTCGTAACAGGGTGTATGTCATAGGACTCTTATCCCTGACATATACTGATGAAAAGATGCAAAGGATGCGGCCGAAGACTGCATAAGGGCAACGCTTACGAGAAAACGATCCGACGCAAAAGCGGAAAAGTGTACAAAGTCTTGAGTTCCCGATGCGCAAAATGCCAGAATCAGCGACACCAGCAGAACGCGGGACTTTGGCACAACCGACTCAAGCGGTATCAGAGTAAAGACCCACTTTGCGATTTCGATCGCGCTTTCCTCGAAGCGCTGTTCTCGTCTGACTGCCGTTATTGTGAACGTTCAGGACGAGAAATGTGTGTTGACCGCGCTCGGCCAGAGCTCGGGTACGTGAAGAGCAACGCTGTCCCAGCGTGCCTGGTTTGTAACCAAATCAAAAGCGATCTGCCGCCTGAGGCGTGGGCGGTGATTCTGCTCGCAGTCCGTCAAGCGGCAGTGCTCGGCGTACTGCCCTAGCTACCATTTGGGCTCGTTGCTCGCCTTGCCCTCGGCTTTGTTGCAGCCGGTGATTTCGAGATCTGCATCGTTCTGGAACGCCTTCTCGATGACAGGCGATCCAGCGCGGAAGATCTCTTCACGCGCCATATCCTTCGCTTCTTCGTCTCGTTCCTGCTCGGAGCCGCCCTCTTGCAGGTCGTCATCGTCTACCTCGACTGTGCCATTGAGCACGAGCCGAAACGTGATGATCCGTTTCATGATGCCTTCTTGCGCTGCAGGAGCGCGCTTTTGGCCGCCTGCTTGACGTTGAGGTCCGTGTTCTGGGCTTCCTTTTCCACCCAGCTCCAGCTCACGTACGTGAGCAGGCCGTTGACGCGGAACCAGGCGCCTGCCCGATCCGCCTGCTCGAACGCGACCCTCACGCCGCCCTCGCGAGCGTGGAGAGCACCCTTCGTCCGTAGTCCGTCAGCGTCACATCGCCGCGTTGCCAGACAGCGTAGTCCTTCTTCAGGACGAGCATCAGCTCGGCTGCCGTGAGACCCTCGCGGTTGTTCACCTTTTCGAGTGTCGTGAGCAGGTCCATCGTCGCCACCTCCACCCACCGGTACGCGGTCGAGCCGACAATTTGCGCCTGCTCGGAGCTCGCGCCGCGAGTTATCAACTGAACTGAAGAGGACGCGAGTTCCGGGAGAAAGTCCCTCTCGGGACCGAGGCGCACATTGGAGGTGGCGTCTCGACCTAGAACTCACGTCCGCTTCAATTCAATTGTATTCTCTTTCTATGACCCCGAATCATGTAGCTCAATATGAGCCCGGCTCTAAACGAGTTTGCAAAGATTGCAATCAGCCGTGGCCTATTGAGACGTATCGGTGGATCAATCGCAAGAACCGTAACGGGAAAGTCTATCGGTACAGGATTTGGTGTTGTACCCGATGCATCTGTACGCGAGACAATGAGAAACTTGCGGCAAAGCAGGCTCGGTGGATGCTCAAGAGCTACCGAAAACGCGACCGTCAAGCTGGGTTTTCTTCTACGGACCTCAATTACAAAACGGTAGAAGAACTGATAAGCCACCCATGCAGTTATTGCGAAGAGACTGAATTGACAATGACTCTGGACCGCATCAACAACAATCAGGGTCATATGAGAGCCAATGTCGTTCCAGCGTGTTTTCGGTGCCAGATGCTTCGAGGCAGCATGCCGTACGAAGCTTGGCTTCGAATCGCTAAGGTCGTGAAGGAAGTGCGACTCGAGGGGCTTTTTGGTGATTGGGTTGGACCTGCTGCAAGCCGGCTGCGTAAACGGCCGGGTCGAACGCCAACCCTCCCCAAGCCGCAGGGTGCCCTGCAGCAAAACTGCCGACAGGCGTAGGTCGTGTGTGTACGACCGTAACTAGCGACACGAGGAAGACCAAGAGCGTCATGCGGTTCTCTTCTTAGCACGCTGCTGCCGGATGCGAGCTGAATACTGACGTCCTCGGATGACCAAGGCCTCGGCGTCACTGATGCCGAATTGATCGGCAGGAAGAATCTCGGGCGTTAGACCTTCGAGAAATGCGTCCACGGCAAGACTGTAGAGAGCCTTGCCAGCCCTGCAGGTTTGGTTATCCACGTCGCCACCTCCACTGATCGGTACGCGCACGCGCGCAGCACCTGCGATATGTCGGCGCAAGTACTGGCATACCTGCGCCGACCATGGCCTAGAATTTGAGAGCCGGCTGCTGGCGCCGCACGACCTTGTCCAGGAGCAGCCGCACGTTGCTCGGCACCTTCTTGACCTCCTGCTCGTAACACTCGGTGGTCTTGACCGCCACCTGCTCGTAGAACAGCGACTGCATCGAGGTCTCCACTTCCTCGGCCGACAGTCCGACCTCGGACAGGAGTCCACGCACCAGCTCTTCGGCGTTGGACTTGAGGAACTTGGTGCGCTCCTCGCGGAACAGACGCTCGTAACAGTCGCCCAGCAGGTTCTTGTTGCCGAGGATGACGTCCGACTGGACGCTGTACTTGTTGGTGCAGGTCACGGCCACGCAGCGCGGCTCGGGTCCTGCAGGAGTGTCGACCGTGTACGGGACCTTGACGGTGGTCACGTTCGCGTGCAGCAGGTCGTTGTAGGCGCCACGCTTTTCGGCGCCGTACCGGCGCATCTTGTCTTGCGCAGCCACGAACTCCTGCTCGGCCGAGTCCAGCGCGAGCTTGAGCTTCGCGGCGTACGCGGCTTCTTCCGCGATTGCCGGGTCGAACCCGAGAAGGATGCCCGAGCCGTCCTTCTTGGCTCCCGCAAGAGCCGGGTCGTCGGTCTGAATCGAGACCGCGGCCGGTGCGGGCTTCTTCTTCGAAAGATCCTTGAGCTTGTCGAGCGCTGTAGGCATGCGCGCCACCTCCGTCTGTCCGTACGCGCGAGAGCGCGCGGCTTACGACCGCTCGTCCGGAGGCTCGAACTCGAACTCGACGAACTCGCAGTCGTCTCCGAGCTTGCGCTTCGTCAGTTCCGCGGTCACCTGCTGTCGGAGCTTCTCCAGAGCGTCAACGGACAGTTGGGTCAGATCCAAGTCGCCACCTCCACACGCGCGCACGCGCGGCAGCGTCCGACTTTCGCCGGCGCTTCAAAGAGGATACTCAAAGACTACAATTGGAAAAACCAATAACCCGCGTAGCGCGGTGCGTCGGCGCGCAGATCGTGGCGGCTGCTGCGTATCGCTAGCTGGAGGTGACGCAATGTCCCAGTCGATCAAGCAGTACCCGTTCGCCACGAAGAAGCAGATCATCGAGCGCATCGCGTCGGACGACTCGTTCGTCCTCGTCTGTCTCGCCACGATGCTGGGTCGTCAGACCAGCCACGAGGTCGAGACCAAGAGCACCGTCACGCGCAACCGGGCGGGGTTCATGTCCTCGCACGCCGTTCGCGGGACGACCCTCGCCACGAAGGCCGCCGCGGAGGGTCTCACCGAGGCCGAGCTGTCGGACGCGCGCGACCTCGTCTCGCGCTACACCAAGCAGCTCGCCGCTCACTTCCGCCAGGAGGCGATCGCGGCGGATCCCTCGCTCGCCGAGGCGGCCCGCGTCTTCTCTGCTTCGTAATCACTGATCGTGCTTCCACGGTCCATTCGGCCCTGGTGGGTTTACAAGCCCATCGGGGCCGACGTGTTTCCACGTTCTTCTTTGTATTATATGACTCATCGTTTGAGGCCGAATTCCATAACGACGGGCCAACTCAGCTTGTTGAACACCGGAAGCGGCTTCTTTTCGAATCATAAGAACGTCACTTTCTGTAAGTTTGGAATTCGGCTTTGAAGAACCCTTTAAGGTCTCTCCAAATTTGGTCATGAGTTCTAAAGGAAAAAGAGTTGGTTTCTCGTGAGGACACTGCCCGTACATACCAAGAGAGCAATTACAATTCCAGCAAAGAACTCGAAATCCTGATGGAAAGTTCCGTTTTCGAAGATATTTGTATAAGGATCGACCATAGTAACCTTGCCGACGATGTGCGGTCCCGCCGCCATTGATGTGGTCTATTACCAAAAACTCGACGCGCCTCTCATCACAACCAGGACATGCGCATTTCGGGCCATCAGGTGGTGGACTATACTGACAAAGCGTCCAGAGTTTTCTCCATCTGGTGATTTCCGTTTGATATGCCGAGTTGCAAGGTATGCAACGGTGAACGGTCTTTGGTTTAGGCTTCGGAAAGTCGCCCATTGGTTTGTCTTCATGACATATCACGCAGTTTCTCAGTTGGAGATGACTAGTCATAACACTTCCAACTTACAATAAAGCTAGAGGCGCAAGTCGCTCGGGCCGTCGCGTATTCGATCGGACCGTAGGGAGCCACGCAATCAGCCACAAAGGTCCGTGTGCAATAAGACGTCCGCTGGCTCAGCCAGGAACGCAATCAGTCACAAAGAGCGGTGCAGTAAGACGTGGACTCCCAGCTTTTCAAAACTGCCCGACCTGCGCTCGTTCTACGCGGCGCTCGAAGGCCCGGCTTCGGCCCATTTCCCTCGAGAATGGCCCAGCGGGGCGTAGATCGCACGGATCGGCGCGTACCAATTAACGAAGCGGACAGCGAGAGTCGCACTATGCGACGGTGCTGGACGAAGTGGGTACGCCTCGGGGAGATCTATTAAATAAAAGATAGTCTCCAAAGAGTCTGTCCTGTTTTGCGACGATGGCAATTGGCACATCTCACACAGCACTTTGCTATTTCTGCAAGGACTCTTTTCTCAGATTTGCCTCTTGTGATGAGGACCCCTACGTTGGAACGTTTGGTTCCAGTGATGTGGTCAAATTCAAGAACCAACACATCGGTTTCACCGCAGTCTATGCACGGATGTTCTTTCAAAAACTGAACAACAGCTTTGCGAATTTTCTCCCGTCGAACTAAACGGTTTTCGTGTGTTCTTCTGTTATCAGCAGGTTCTCGATTAAAAGCATCCATGACCGTATTAGCACGGTTCATACACTTTTTACACCAACTCTGCAGACCATCGCTGCGCGTCTTATTGCGTCGGAATTCACATTTTCCGGGTGACGTGCTCTTGATCTGTTTGCATTTTCCACATAGTTTCATTGTGGATCTTCAAAGACCATCTTCAAAAGATACCAATTGTAACACAATTGGAGATAATTTGAACTTAACGGCCTAAAAGGCCGTTAAATGTTACCATCAAATTATCTTTGGCGTCAACTTATTTCAAATTGGACTTTTCAATTTAGCTTTCATGCACGTATTCGCAGACCCACAGTGCAAGCTCTTTCCCGCAACGCCCTGCTCGAGGGAACTCGCCTTTCTTGCGAACCAGGTCACAAGAGCCGCACATGTCGCAAACCCAGCAGGTCACGAATTCGCGTTGCGTGCCGCCCGGAATCCTGACGTACCCAACACTGAAAGCGGCACGTGGTACCTGCAAAGACACCGTGCCCCAGCGCCATGCGTGCATGAGGGCATCTTACAGTGCCCAAATCGGCGCTCTCTCGCAACGAAGGCGACAGTCCGGCCGAGATCTCAGAGCTCGGACAAGTTCAGCGGGCACCACTCACCGAACCGCAGCTCGATGAACGTCAGCTTTCCCGCCGCGGTCCGGTCCGCGTCCGACCCATAGAGCGCAGGGTCGGGCGTGATGACCAAGTCCTGCTTCTTGTCGACCCGCGCCGCGCGTCCCAGCGTGCCTTCGGACTCGTCGACCAGGCACGCGAACAGCTTCTCCGACTCCTCGTACTCGACTTCCACCAGCAAGGGCTCGGTGACGGCCATCTTGCCGAAAAACTGGCGATGCACTCGCACCAGCTTCATCGGACCCTCGGTGTCGAACTCCACTCGGTGTTTCAGCTTGTCCGTCACGATCCGCACACCTCCGCTGCTCGTCCGTACAACGCTCGCGCCCGCACGTACGCGTGGGCGCATATCATGCCATATATTTGCGCGATCTGTGGGAGAGATCTCGCTCGAGTGTGGGAGACCATCTAGACCCTGGCAGGGTCCTAAGATCTTAGCGGCCGACGAACCACACTGTAGAGAAGCTCGCCAGCAAGAAGTTGCATCCGCTGAGCTAACTTCTTGTCAGATGGCTTCGCCCGCGCCTTCTTACTCATCATTCGAAGGAGTTCTTGGGACCGCTTGAGGCCGATGAACTGGACCGCAGCGACGAAATTCCGCTCGAGGGTGTTCATCGTTTCTCCTTGCGGCGTTGCCTTCTCGGGATGAAGGTCAATAGACCTAACACCACGAAAAATGCGAGGATGAAGAACGTCATCACTGTCTCCCCTTACGACTCCAAGCAGCTGCCCACACCATAGCGGCCAATGCTGCCATCGTTCCTACGAACACGAAGGCGTCAGGCCAAGTGAGATGCTCGTTCATGCTTCTACCTGAGTTAGGGGCCCCAGCCCTCTGTGGGCATCACGCTGAGGCGCCGTGATTCTCGTCATACCCGAAGGTACCGCCCGCAGTTTCATGCCGACTTCTTGGCCGGCTGGTCCGAGAACTCCTTGAGGCTCGCCGGCGAAAGCGCGACTTCCTCGAACGTGCCGCCACCCGGAGTCCCCTCGCGGACCTTCTCGTCCATCTCCTTCGTCGCCCGCACGAAAGTCTCCTTGCACGTATCACACAAGGGACATAGGCGCTTGTCGTGCGCCTTGCGGATAAAGCCCGAGGCCTTTCCTTGGCACTTGGAGTTCGGGTTGCGTCCAGCTTCAGCAGTCGGGTCCCAGAAATGGCACGGTAGCGATTTTTGGTCTTTTGATGTATCGTCCATAGCAGACGTTACACCACATAGTTGAGAATTTCCGATGGATTATTGTCTTTACGGTCATGAACTAAGACCTGAAAATGTTTACGTTCGTAAGAACGGCAAAAGTTATTGCATGGCTTGCCGTCGTGTGGGTAACACGAAGTTTGGTTTTGAAGACAACATCTGTAGAGAGTGTCGTAAACCAAAACCACCGGTCATGCCCGGAAATGGAACAATTTGCCATGGATGCAATATAAAGAATACTGCCTGGAGAAATTCTCAACCAGAAGCTCGAGCCAAAAGGTCAAAACGTCAAGCTGAAAGACGCGAATTCGTGATCACCCATTATGGAGGAAAGTGCAACTGTTGCCAAGAATCTCGTCTTATATTTCTTCAGATTGATCATATCAATGACGATGGATATCTACATCGAAAGACGTTCAAAGGTGCGATTCATAAATGGATTCATGGACAATGGCGAAAGACTGGAATCTGGCCTGATGGTTTTCAGATTCTTTGCGCCAACTGCCACATGGCTAAAACCAATTTTGGTCGCTGTCCTTGTCAGGATAATGTAGCGTCAAGAAGCCCGATCCTATAACTTACTCGGCGAGATGTCAGACTCGTCGGTTATAGGATTTGTCAGATCTTTGATCCTGTTTCCGTCAGACGGAAAACGACAATCGCGATCGCCACGTCAATGGCGAGCGAATTATCGGCACGTCAGGCTCAGAAGCACGACAGTCGCAACAGCGAAGGTCAAAAGAAATGCGTTTCTTTCGAAGAACCGAGCGACTTTCGGGTCCATGTTTTTCAGTGGATGGCAAAGCGGGGCCAGCCAGAAGCCACCGTTCTTTTGACCATCCCCAAGCAGTCATTGAACAAATCTATCTCACCGTCGCAAGCCGCCAGCACTGCCCCTTCGGCCCAAAAGGCAGCCTCAGATACCAACTGCCCAGCGTCAGCACTGGCCATTTCAATCCAGAAAGGCATCTGAGCATCCCTTAGTATATGGCAGACGGCGAAGGCAGCCTCGAGGGTGGCCAGCGGGATATTGGAGCGCAAGCCTGAAGCGAAAGCACCCAAACCCGCTTCTTCAAAGAGCGCGGCGGTGCCCTCCAAGGCAGGCTCGACATCTCTCAATAGCTCCATTACAGGGAAAATACAGCACTTGGAAGGTCCCGGTGCAAGTGACAGGTGGGTGCCAGAAGGTATTCGGAAAAGATGAAGGTGTCTTGAAAGAATGGGGAGGAAACAAGATGGGAGGGGAAAGGGGCCGGGCCTGTGAAAACGAAAACTCAATTCCAAACGGGGTTTTTTGACTTTCTCCCGGAGTTTTCAGGGAAAGCCGGTTTCTCCCCTTTCCCCTCCCTGTAATTTTCCCTGGATGGTTTTGTGTGATCAAGATTGCGGGGCTCCCGCTGCCCACTTCCTGCGCACCCGGTACTTCGTCTATCCGAAGGGAGACCCTTTCCAAGTCGGTCCGGCAGGGGCGGCAGTC
>Ga0326727_10024777_pt1 | contig 11310 bp, 10 predicted proteins | sample MB2enrmetagenome_FD_207643 | JGI IMG/M metagenome (GOLD analysis project Ga0326727, IMG submission 207643) | Lab enriched peat soil microbial communities from McLean, Ithaca, NY, United States - MB29MY | ecosystem: Environmental > Terrestrial > Soil > Wetlands > Peat | place: USA: New York... | reverse complement strand
CACATCCGCTTCCGGCAGGAAATGCGTGTATCCGCTCGAATCGAGGAATGGGCGCGTCGCGTCCATTGTGCGCGTGGTCGCCAGCAGGTCTTCGAGGCGGGCGACGTAGTCCTCCGTCCCGGTTTCGTTGAGCGGGCACCAGCCAATAATTGCCGGATGATTGCGGTCGCGGCGCACGACCTCGCGCCACTCGTCCACAAAACGGCGCACGGCTTCTTCCTGTGCGATGTTCACTCCCCAACTGGGAAACTCGCCCCACACCAGATAACCCAGCTTATCCGCCCAGTAGAGGGTGCGCGGCTCGAAGACCTTCTGGTGCAGCCGTGCCCCGTTAAACCCCGCAGCCATTGAAAGCTCGATGTCGTGGCGGAGCGCCTCGTCGCTGGGCGCGGTGTAGATGCCATCGGGGTAGAAGCCCTGGTCAAGGATGAGCCGCTGGAAGACAGGCCGGTCGTTGATGAGAAAGCGATTGCCCTCGATGGTGATTTTGCGGAGGCCAACGTAGCTGCGGACGCTGTCCAGCACCTTGCCGCCCCGCAGGGTGTCCAAAGTCAGGTCGTAGAGAAACGGCTTGCCTGCCTGCCAAGACACAACCCGTCTGAGCTTCACCACGGCCATGGTCGAGCGCCACGCGGCGGGCACGGTGTCCTCACCGACCAGATCGCCGTCAGCGTAGGCCCGAACGCGCAGCGTCACACCCTGGGCCGGGCCGTTCAGCGAGCCTCGTAGAATGATGCGCCCTCCATCGAGGTCCGGTGTGATGACAAACTCCGACAGATACGTCTCACCCACGGCCTCCAGCCATACCGTCTGCCAGATGCCCGTGGTGCGGGTATAGACGCAGCCCTCGCTCTTGCCGTAGCTTTGTTTGCCGCCGGGTTGCAGGCCGGAACGAAGCTCGTCGGTGACGTGGACCACCAGTTCGTTGTCCCCGTCGCATGTGGCGTCGGTGACTTCGAAGGCGAACGGAGCATAGCCACCGCGATGCTCGCCGAGGAACCGGTTATTCAACCAGACGCGGGCAGTGTAGTCCACCGCGCCGAAGTGCAACAGAAGCCGCTTGCCGCGCAGGGCTGCAGGGACTTGGAAATGCCGCCGATACCACACCTGCGGCATGTAATTTGTCGCGAGGCCAAGACCCGACAGTTTGCTTTCCGGACAAAAGGGCACCACGATTCTCTGCGCGAGGTCCCGGCCAGAAATCCAGCCGTGTTGCTCTCCCTCAGCCTTGGCATCAATCTCGAACTGCCACTCGCCGTTCAGGTTGAGCCAGGACTCGCGCTGGAAATCCGGGCGCGGATGTTCGGGCCGCGGAAGGTCGGCGTGGCAAGGCAGGCTGAGTGAGATGACGAAAAGAACCGGCGCCGCAGAGACAATGCTCAGGATTCTCATGACTTTCTTTACCATGTTTTCACAACGGGTGTCGGGGCAGGCCGTCTTACTGCGGAGGAGGGGCGAACACCTTCACTTGCTCATCTCGTACGGCCGCACAGGTCGAAATCAGGCCAAAACGCGTGCGACACCGCAACCAAATAAGCGCGCGGGCAACCTCCCCGGTGCAAATAATGGCGGACAGAGTTGAATATTGCCAGGAACCGTAGCAAATTCGTGCCCAAGCATGATGCACAAGAAGATTCTGCTGACGGTTGGCTTGGCCACCGCGTCATTCGCCACTGCGCTGTTCGCTGCCGAGGTCCGCTCCAACGCGCCTCCTGCGTCCGCCGCCTCCGCCGCCAAAGAACCCGGCAAGGAGGCCACGAAGGAGAAAGCCAAGGAACCGGAGGAGAAACTGGTGCAGTCGGAGCACTCCGCGACGATCGGCGGCCAGGAGATCAAGTACAAGGCCAGCGCCGGCACGATCCTGTTGCGCGACGAGGATGACAAACCCACCGCGTCCATCTTTTACGTCGCCTACACGCGCGAGGACGTTGGGCTTTCCAAACGGCCAGTGACGTTTTCGTTCAACGGAGGCCCCGGCTCGTCGTCGGTCTGGATGCACCTGGGCATGTTGGGTCCGCGGCGGGTGCGCCTGGCGGAAGACGGCTCAGCCCTGCCGCCGCCGTATAGGCTAGTGGATAACGAATACTCGCTGCTCGATGAGACCGATTTGGTCTTCATAGATCCCGTCAGCACCGGCTACAGCCGCGCCATCCCGCCCAAGGACGCCAGCAAGTTTCACGGCTTGCAGGAGGACACGGCGTCGGTCGCCGAATTCATCCGCCTTTACGTGACGCGTAATAACCGCTGGAGTTCGCCCAAGTTCATCATTGGCGAAAGTTATGGCACGACCCGCGCCGCCGCCCTGTCCGGCGAGCTGAGCGAGCGCCTCAAGATGAACGTTAACGGCATCATGCTGGTCTCCACCGTCCTCAACTTCGAGACGCTGGCTTTCAGCCCTGGCAACGACCTGCCGTATATCCTCTACTTGCCCACTTACACCACCACCGCGTGGTTTCACAAGAAGCTTCCCGCCGACCTGGAAGGGCGCTCGCTGCCCGAGGTCTATGCCTCGGCCGAGGCATTCGCCTCGGGGGATTACAGCGCCGCCTTGTTCAGCGGCAGTTCCCTCGCTCCGGAGGCGCGGCGCAAAGTGGTCGAGCAATACGCTCGTCTTACCGGTCTCACGACCAATTACGTGGAGCGGGCGAACCTGCGCGTGCCGCTCAACCGCTTCGCTTCCGAACTGCTGGCCGACGAGAACCGTGTCATTGGCCGTTATGACAGCCGCTACGTTGGCTATGTCCGCGACCGGCTCGCCAATCGCATGGAACAGGACCCCAGCTACGAAGCGGTCGCCAGCGCTTTTGCCTCCACCTTCAACACTTACGTCCGCACCGAGCTGAAATATGAGACGGACCTGACTTACGAGGTGCTGGCCTCCGTCGGGCGCTGGAATTGGGACCAGAGCAACGGCTACGTTGATGTGGCCGAGACGCTGGCCAGCGCGCTCACGCGCAATCCGTTCCTCCGGGTGCACGTGTCGAGCGGCTACTACGATCTGGCCACGCCGTTGTTCGCCACGCACTACACCTTCGATCACCTTAATGTGGACCCGGCACTGTTGAAGAACCTCGTGCTCGACACCTACACTGCCGGGCACATGATGTACCTCAATTTGGCGGATTTGAAGAAATCGAAGGCCGACCTGGCCCGGTTCATCTCCGCGTCCATCACGGCGAACTGAAGCCGAGGCCGCACTGCCGCGGTTCGGGTTCTCGAAACCTGGCGTCAGCCTGGCCGGGGCGCATCCGCGAGTGGTAGGTAGGGACGCATTCCACTGCGTCCCAATCTGCCTCCCAGCAAGTTGATCAGGGACGCAGTGGAATGCGTCGCTACCGGCTTTACCAAGGACTCGCGAATGCGCCTTCCTGGCCGCGTCTCGGACATTTCGCCGCGGCGCTCTTACCGTTTCAACGCCAGCCCAGAATCACCTTGCCCGATTTGCCGGTGGTCATCACCTGGAAGCCTTTCTCGAATTCGGTGTAATGGAACCGGTGCGTGATGGCCGGCTTGATGTTGAGCCCGCTCTCAAGCATCACCGTCATCTTGTACCAGGTCTCGTACATCTCCCGCCCGTAGATGCCTTTGATGGTCAGCATGTTGAACACCACTTTGTTCCAATCAAATGGCACAACTTCGGAGGGGATGCCCAGCATAGCGATCTTGCCGCCATGGCACATGTTGTCCACCATCGAGCGGAGCCCCGCCGGGTTGCCTGACATTTCCAGACCCACGTCGAAGCCTTCCGTCATGCCCAGCTCCTTTTGCACGTCGCCGAGCGTGCGCCCGCTCTTGACGTTCAGCGCCACCGTCGCCCCCATTTGCCGCGCCAGGTCAAGCCGATACTCATTCACGTCCGTCACCACGACGAACCGTGCCCCGGCATGTTTGGCCACGGCCGCCGCCATGATGCCGATCGGGCCGGCGCCGGTGACCAGCACGTCCTCCCCCAGCACCGGGAACGACAGTGCCGTATGCACGGCGTTGCCGAACGGGTCGAAGATCGAGGCCACGTCGCGGTCAATCCCCTCGTCGTGGTGCCAGACGTTGGTCATCGGCACCGCGATGTATTCGGCGAAGGCCCCGGGGCGGTTGACCCCGATCCCGAGCGTGTCTTTGCACAAGTGACGCCGGCCCGCCAGGCAGTTGCGGCAGCGCCCGCAGACCACGTGGCCTTCGGCGCTGACAACTTCGCCGGGGTAAAAGTCCTTTACGTTCGACCCGACCTCGGCCACCTCGCCCACGAACTCGTGGCCGATGACCATCGGGGTGGGGATGGTGCGCTGCGCCCACTCGTCCCATTTGTAAATGTGCAGGTCCGTACCGCAGATCCCTGTGCGGTCCACCCGGATGAGGACATCGTTGATGCCCACCTGGGGTTCCGGCACATCTTCCAGCCACAGGCCGGGTTTCCGTTCTCGTTTCACCAATGCTTTCATAGATGCTTGCGCAATTTGCCGACGTTCACTTCTGGCGGTTTTCGCGTTGCCGTCGCCCCGCGGCGCCAGGGCCGGTTGCGGCGGGCTGCCCGAAAAATGTTCTAGTATATCGGAACAGCTTCCCGTATAATAAACACGTGATGTCCAGTATGCAAGAACTTTTTCCATTATATTGCACGAAGGGCGCCCGCAGCCTTGGGGGAGGGGGGCGCAGCGGTTCTGGGGGTGTTCGGCTGCGAAGTCCGAAGTCCGAAGTCCGAAGTCCGAAGGAAGGCCGAAATCCGAGTGCCAGGAGCATGTGCCTATGAAGCCAGTCGCCCCTGCCGCCAGGTCCGCCGAGCCAGCGGAAGCGATCAATCGGCATTTGGGCAGCCGGGTCAAGCAACTGCGGGCGGGCCGGGGCTGGTCGCTCGAGGCCTTGGCCAACGCCAGCGGCGTCAGCCGCTCGATGCTCAGCCAGATTGAGCGCGAAGAGGCCAACCCGACGCTGGCCGTGACCCTGCGCATCGCGCGCGCCTTCGGCCTCAGCCTGGGCGAGTTGCTGGATATGCCCGGCGCGGCCTCCGCCGTCACCGTTATTCGCGCCGACGACAACGCCTACCACTACCGCTCGGACAAGGATTGCCGGATTCGAACCCTCTCGCCGCTGAATCTGGAGAAGGACGTTGAGTTTTATGAAATCCGGCTCCAAACCGGCGGCGCGTTGCGCAGTTCGCCGCATTTCGAGGGCACCCGCGAGTTCCTCACCGTGCAGAAGGGGCGTGTGCGCATTGAGTCGGCTGGCGACACAGAGGAGCTGGCCCCCGGCGACTCGGCCAGCTACCGGGCCGATGTCCCCCACGCCATCCTCAACAGCGGCCGGGGCGAGGCGACGGTGTTGCTGATCGTTATCTACCGCTGACCAGGCAGCAGCGAAAGGACGGCCTTCCTCGCGGCACCCCGCCTCGCAGCCCCTCTGGGCAAATACCCACGCAGCTCGCCAAACGTCAGGCCGAGCGCCGGAATGCGGAGGGGGAAACCGGCCGCTGAGTCGCGACGAGCGGGTGAGGCTCAGGGCTTGGCCTGAAACAAGAGCACGGCAGCCGGACGATTCGCGGTGTGAGGGACGGCAATGGTTAGCATGCCCAAATCAGGAATAAAAAGGCCGGTGCGCGCGCGCGGGACGGTTGGCAGGTGAGCAAGGCGCACCGGTTCGCGCGAAGCGTGGGAGACTTGGAGGACATCCACGAACCCCTCGCCGCCGATGACATACAGGCGGTTGAGCTTCGCGTCAAAGAACATGTCATCGGCGTCACCGACGCACGGGGTTTGGGAAAGGAGGTTGCCGGTGCCGCTGTCGTAAACGCCCAGTCGTGAAGGGTTGCGGCAAGCGATAAAGAGCCGTGCGGAGGCGGCGTCCAGAGCCATCGGGAAATTCCTTTTGCCTATGGTCACCGGCCAAGCAGCGATTTGGGTGAAGCGGTTGGTGCCGATTTGCAGGACGGTGATGGTCTGTGCGTCCGGGACGTTCACGAGGAGGCGGCGGCGGGTTGAGTCGAGTTGAAAGGACTCCGGGTGCGCCGGGAGTTGTATTTCCATCCTGGGGTCGGCCTGGCGGGGGCGGTCCAGGAGGAAGTCAGCGGGTGAGTGAGGCGGGGCGGGCTGCCCACCCTGCGACTCCGGGAGCAGGGAAACCAGAGCGATAGCGGAAAGCAATCCCGTGCCAGGCTCGCCGCCGGAACCGACATATATGAGTTGTGCCTCGGGGTCGAAGCGGATGTTGTCGGCGTTCCGGCCTAGATCAATCCAGGGCCCCTCCCGGAAGTTAGTGGCGTCGAAGCTGCGGCAGGTGCCGTCCCCACGGCTGCAAACCAGCAACCGATTCCTCTCCGGGAGGAACAGGAGCCCCTGCGGCTCGCAGATGCCCGTGAGCCGATGGACCCGGCGCCGCTTGGCCAAGTCAACGACTTCGACGCTATGGTTTTCCAGCGCCGAGACGAACAGGCGTTGCGATCGGATGTCAACGGTCAGATGGTCGAGCCGGCCTTCGACACCCTTCAGGGGAATCGAGCCGATTTGAACAAGGGGCTCGGCAGCGGCAGCGAAGTGGCCCGGGCAGGCGAGGCAAGCCAATGCCAGGAGGGAGGCCCTTGCGGCCAAGAGCCTGGCCACGGTCGTAGCCAATCGTTTCGAATTCCATTTGCCCATGTTTATAGCAGATTGGACTGGATAGGTGTGAGGGTGTCACGCGGAAAAGCCAGGCCCGTCGCGCGATGGGCCGAGCGTTTGACGTGCCAAGGCCATGCGAGTAGGGTTTCAGGCAGTTACGGCCAGCCAGGCAGGATTGGCCGGTCCCTCGTGAGCGGACCCGCTCCAGGCTGTCGAACTTTGCATTCATGGATTCAGGAAGAACTGAGCGCAACCCGGGCGGCTTCACGCTGATCGAGTTGCTCGTTGTCATCGCGATCATTGCGATCCTGGCCGCGATGCTGCTGCCGTCCCTGGGCAAGGCCAAGGACAAGGGCAAGATGGCGGTGTGCGCCTCCAACCAGCGCCAGTTGGCCCTGGCCGCCCAGCTCTACGCCCTCGATAACAGCGAGTGGCTGAACCCGCTCCAGGATGTTCGCCCCGGGCCTGACGGAACGCCGTGCGAGACTACCTATCGCGTCGTGTTGTGGCAGTACGTTGGCCGCGCCCCGAGCATTTTCGATTGCCCTGCCGAACGGGTGGCCGTGTATGCAGACGGAATCTCGCCATCGGACGCGGCCCTCGGCGGCTTCGCGTTGGACCCGGGCACAGATTGGAGCCATCTTTATGGCTTTCCCAGTCCCTACGAGGTTTGGAATGCCAGCGGTATCGGCGTCGCGGGCGCGCACTGGATCCCCGTGCGGAACGACCCCAACCCTGACGCACGGGTGAGCACCATGCCCTTCGGGCGGCCCAAGGACCAAGGCTATTACGAGGGCCTCCACCAGACCACGGAGATGTCTGCGCCCGCCAAACTGATTTGGTTCGGAGATGGCGGCAGCGGCACGGCTCTCTGGAGCGACGACAATTGGTGGATCAAGGATGTCGTCCCGGGGGCCGAGGATGATCCCGGTTTCAACCGCATCTTGCAAGAGGACTATGGTTGCCGCCGCCACAGTGAGAAGGCCAACTATGCTTTTGCGGACGGGCACGTCGAACGGTATAACGCCAACGACATCCGTTGCGATGAGGGGGAATGCTGGTGGTCCCTCCGGTTGGACGCCCACGCCCCGCGAGTGGCCGCAGCCTTCCGGCCGGGAGGCGGCACGCCCTAATATGAGCCCGCAAGCCTGGACATTTGTGACGCTTGGGGCGGCAGGGGCGCTGGCAGTCGCCGGTGTGGCGTTCGTCAGTGAGCGGGTCGGCGGTTTTCGCAAGTCCGGCGAAGAGGGCGGGACGACCTGGTTCTACGACCAAAGCGAAAAGCGTCTTTACAAGGTTCCGAGGGACACAATTCCGCCCGATAAAGGAATCGGCGGTCCGAGCGGTGACGGCGTGCGGGCGGTAGTAGTGGCGTTTCGTGCCGAGCAAGACGACCCACGCAAGTGGCGCATCGCCTACCTGGAGACCTGCACGCCTGAGTTGAAAGACTTGTTAGCGAAGGTCCAAGCCGCTCGCGCCAACGGCCAGGCTTCTGTGGGAGGCATCCCGGCGCGAGATAGCGATTACTTCCAGACCAACTCCCTGGTCAAGGGCCTGGACGAAACCGAGTGGCACGCGATCAGCAGCCCGGAGGGCCGGCGGGCCATGACGGCGTGGCGGTCGTGGCGCGGCCCGGACGGACAACCGCCGGTCGTTTGCGTGCCGTGATGGTTGGAGTCAAAACATATAACTGAGGATCACCTTGAACAGGACCGGCGCGGCCAGTTGATTGCCGGTGAAGTTCTGATAGACGGGAAACTCCGCGTCCGCGTAAAGGGTCAGCGCATGGAGGCGGCATTCGATTCCCGGTGACAGGAGGATGCGCTGGTAACCGGTGTCGGCGGGATCAGCGGCGGCGCCGGTGTCGCCAGTCCGCTCGGAAAAAATCACTTGCGCCACGGGTGTGATCCTCACGCCCGCGAACGACAACCCCTTGTAATCAATCCCCGCTGCCGTATCCAGTTCGACGCCCGGGCGATATTGATCTTGAATCAGCGCCGGCACATCCAATTGCAATTGCGCAAACCAGTCCCACTGGTTGTCCCGGGTCAGATTGTCACGATAGAAGCCGCCGAGCAGAAGGTCCGTGCTGCCCGTGCCGATTTGTGTGTCGCGGTCCACCACATCGGAGTCAAAAGTATGGCTGCCCGTCGGCAATTTCACCCCGAAGGTTATCCCCGCAGACATGTCCGGGAAGAACCCGGTGTAAATCCCTTCAATCCGAGTATCGCCAAGCTGGCTCCAGCTTCGCGACACGATGTCGCCCGCGTCGTCCTTGGTCTTGAAGTAACGAAAATCGTAGGGCATTTGGGCTTGAATGCCCCAATCCCAATTGAACATGTATTGCAGCCCGAACGTGGCAAAATGCGTCTGGATCTCCTTGTCATCGTTATTTGCCGCGGGCGCTTGCGACGTGCCGCTCCAATTGCGGTTCTGATCCTGATAGTCGTATTCCAGAAAGGCCATGCCGCCTGGGCCGTTGGGGAACATTGAACTGGTGCCGACGTCAAAGACGCCGCATCCGCACGCGCAACCATGAACATTGCCGGGCGCGAGCATTCCGGCCAATAAACCGCAACCTACTTTTACTGATACTGCCGAGTTAAATCTATTTTTCATTTTCAAAGCCTAAAGGTTGTGAGAACGCCCAATGGCGCTCTCGAAGTTAAGGGCAAGCACTTAGGCCCGCGCATGGCGATGACCATCCACTGCTCGAACAGCGTAAAACCACGCGGGCTTTTCATTTCATTAAGTTTTCGGACGGAACACTCCGGGTGTTCCGACACCAAGGGCTAAGAGGTTCCCGCCAGAGTTCGACCCGGCGGATGAGCATCAGGACCGAAGGCCCTGACCGGATTGGCGCAGGGGCCTAGGCTAGGACGCGCGCGGCGGGGGCTTGGGAGGGGCGTGCGTGAGGGGTTCAAGCAACGCGCGCGGTGCCGCTATCGTTGGGAATGAGGCGGGTGGGGAAAGGGCAAAGGCAACCGACCGGCTGAGGGCCTCGAACTTCTTGAGAGAGAGAAGTGCGTCGGATTTCTTCTCAGACTTCCTGCCCTTGGCGATGGCTTTGCAGAGCGCACAGGGATGCTGGCCGTCGAATGTGTGTTGAACAGCGACAGAGAACGACGTGGTCGTGAGGTTATCGGCCAGCATCGCGGTCCAGGCCAACGACTGGAGAAAAGACCAGTGCAAGCCTACCGAGCAGGCCAGCGCCACGGCCATCAGAAGTCTGGGCAACCGCTGGAACACAAGGAGACCATACGCCTCACCCGCGCCACGTCAAATCGTCTTCTGCACAGATTCATTGGGGCGGATTGGCCAGGGGCCGACGCACGGCATGGTCGGGCAAAAGCCGACCTGCCGGCTTGTCAACGGCATTGGCCGGCCGATTCCCGCCTAGCTCGGGAGGTCTTTGCCGCTGGTGGTGACGGTGAGCTTGCCATGCTTGACGCCTTTGGCGGCGGTCAACTCGTCAGCGATCTTCTTAATGGTCCCGGCCTTCCCGCGCACGGCCAGGAATTCCAGACAGTTGTCGTGGTCCAGGTGAACGTGCAGCGTGGAGATGATTACGTCGTGGTGGTCGTGCTGGATGTCGGTGAGCGCGGCCTGGAGGTGCTGTTTGCAGTTTGACAATGCAGGGGCGGAAGGTAGGCTGGGCGCGTGCTTTACCGTCTCCCCAGATTAGCCATTGTAGTGGCGCTGGCCTTTTCAATCGGTCTGCACTGGGGCTTCGTGCAGTCGGCGGCCTGGGTGGGGATGGTGGTCAACTACGCGCAGGACGGGGGTATCGGCCAAGCATTGCTTAAGACTTTCGATGGGAAGCATCCCTGCGCTCTGTGCAAGGCAATTGCCAAGGGGAAGAAGTCGGAGAAGAAGTCCGAATTTCCCGTTGCTGGGAAGAAGTTCGAGTTTTCATATTCGGGCACGGTCTTTGTCTTCAGCGCGCCGGCGCACTTCTGGAAGGCGAGCGGGCTTGAAGAAAGCGCCGACTCACTGAACCACGCTCCCCCGGTCCCACCGCCCAGGACCCCTCTCGGGTAAGTGGATATTACCAGGGTTGCGCCGCCGGCGCCGCCCGGCAGCATCTGCTTGCTTTCTCTCCTCTGCTGAACGTTTGGTGGCAGCCCGGATGAGCCGCCACTTTTTCCCCTTGTGACTTGTAACCGGTCCGGAGCCCTGTCGTAGCACTCTGCGAATGCAGCATTGCGCCAGGCGTGCCGGCCAAAATGAGACTGAACCCTATGAAAGATATGACTGTGTATTTTGAGAAAGTAACCTCTAGCAGATTCGTGGCTGCGGTCGGCGCTGTTTCGCTGACCCTGACGCTGGGCTCGGCCCACGGCGCCACCCTGACCAGTGTACCGATGCAAGGAGGCATGTTGATGCCAGACGTCTGGTACCATGCTGATACCACCAACGTCACGGTGGATTTGTCCATGATGGACGGGGTGGCGCAACTCACACCGCTGCTAGTCAGCAATCCCAACGACAGTTTCGATCCTGGTGACCCGTGGTTCGATGCGCTCGACCCAAGCCGCCAAGGGCTGGCCTTCAACCTCCAATATGGATTCACCGTGGACCCCGACACCGATATGCTGCCCGACGGCCGGCAGCTCTGGATTCGTGACATCACCAATTCGCCGAATCTGGGAATCTACAACTACAGCGCGACGCCCAAGTTATGGGCGCCAATCTTCGGCACCGATGGCTCCACCAACGCCAC
>Ga0326727_10024775_pt1 | contig 11310 bp, 9 predicted proteins | sample MB2enrmetagenome_FD_207643 | JGI IMG/M metagenome (GOLD analysis project Ga0326727, IMG submission 207643) | Lab enriched peat soil microbial communities from McLean, Ithaca, NY, United States - MB29MY | ecosystem: Environmental > Terrestrial > Soil > Wetlands > Peat | place: USA: New York... | reverse complement strand
GCAGAGAAGCTCGGTGCAAGCGTTATACCCATGTCGGGCGGTAATACGAAGAAACAGATCATGATCCTGCAGGACTTCGGCCCGACGGCCATATGCTGCACGCCGTCCTACCTGCTTTTCCTCTCCGAGACGGGCGAGGAAATGGGCGTGGATATGAAGTCGCTGCGGCTCCGTGTGGGTGTCTTGGGCGCCGAGCCCTGGAGCGAGCGCATGCGCGCCGAGATAGAAAACAGGCTCGACATCACGGCGCTCGACATCTACGGCCTGTCCGAGATCATGGGTCCGGGAGTCGCCATGGAGTGTATCGAAGGCCGCAATGGTCTGCACATCTTCGAGGACAACTTCATCGTGGAGGTCATCGATCCGGCAACCGGCGATGTCCTCCCTTATGGCCAGCGGGGTGAGATCGTATTTACCACGTTGACCAAAGAGGCCTTTCCTCTCATCAGGTACCGGACCAGGGACATCTCACGGCTCATGCCCGAGGTCTGCCGCTGCGGCAGGACCTTTGTGCGCATGGAGCGCGTCTCAGGGAGAAGCGATGATATGTTCATCATCCGGGGGGTCAATGTTTTCCCGTCCCAGATCGAGAGCGTCATCATGGAGATTGAGGGACTGGAGCCGCACTATCAGCTCATTTTAGAAAGGGAAGGGTCGCTGGATACTCTCGAGATCCGGGTAGAGGTGAGCGAGAAGATCTTCTCGGACGAGATCCGGCAGCTGCAGAATCTCGAACGCCGTATTGCCAAGGACATAAAGGATTACATCGGTATCTCCGCCAAGGTGAAGCTTGTGGAGTCCAAATCTCTTAAGCGCTTCGAAGGCAAAGCCCAGCGTGTGCTTGACAAGAGGAATATGTAAAAGGGAGGTCTATCATGAAGGTGGAACAGATATCGATCTTTTTAGAGAACAAACCGGGCGGACTCTCGGGTGTAACAAAGGTGCTCAAGGATGCGGGAATCAACATCCGGGCCCTCTCGCTCGCCGACACGAGTGACTTCGGTATCTTGAGGCTTATTGTGGACGATGTGAACAAGGCCAAGAAGGTACTCAACGAGAACGGCTTTGCCGTGGGCCGCACCCACGTGATTGCCGTGGAGGTGCCTGACCGGCCCGGGGGCCTGCACAGCATCCTCGACCTGCTCACCAAGGAAGGCATCAATGTTGAGTACATGTACGCCTTTGTGGAGCGCAGCGGTGAGAACGCGGTGATCATCTTCAGGTTCGACAACATCGACCAGGCCATCGAGGTACTGCTGAACGGCGGTTTCACCGTGCTGAAGGGCGAGCAGGTCTACAACCTGTAGGGAAAGAAATCCCAGGATTACTGCTGGGGTCTTAGCAGAACTTTGCAGGAGAAGAAGGAGGAGGAAGATGAAAAAGGTTTTGTGCGTATCGGCACTATGCATTGCCGTATTCTGTATGGGTATCACGGAGGTAAAGGCGGATGACATCAAAATCGGGGCTATTCTCCGTCTTTCTAAGGGCGCCTCCGACGGCCTGCCTGCACGGCGCGGGATCGAGATCGCGGTGAAGGAGATCAATGCAAAGGGCGGTATCAAGGGCAAGCCCGTAACGGTTATCTACGAGGACAGCAAGGACTCCCCGCAGGATGCGGTGAACGCATTCCAGAAGCTCACCTCCATGGACAAGGTCCAGGTGGTCATCGGCCCCATGACCTCGGGAGAGGTCCTGGCAGTGGCGCCCATCGCCCAGGCCGGCAAGATCGTGGTGATCACGCCCACCGGCACATCGCCTAAGATCTCCGATGCGGGCGAGTACATCTACCGCGGCTGCAACAGGATCGACAAGCAGGCCGAGGCGCTCACCAAGTTTGCCAAGGAATCTTTGAAGACGACAAAGGTTGCCATCCTGTACAGCAATGAGCCCTACGGAAAGGGCTGCAACGATCTGTTCACGAAGTTCTTCGGTGAGCTGGGCATCCCGGTCGTGATTGCCGAGAGCTTCATGGTGGGCGATCGCGACTTCTCTTCGCAGCTCACCAAGATATCCCAGGCCAAGTTCGACCTCCTGTTCATCCCCGGCTACCTCCAGGAGACCGCACCGGTAATCTCACAGGCCCGCAAGATGGGGATCACCGAGCAGTCCATGGGCGTATACGGGGACATGGCCCCCAAATATATCGAACTTGCCGGCAAGGCCGCTGAGGGCCACGTGAACGCCAGCGAATACAATGAGAACTTGGCTACCCCCACCAACAAGAAGTTCAAGGATGAGTATTACAAGATCGTTAAGTCCACACCGAACGAGCCCAACAACATCATGTTCGCAGCCATCACCTATGACATGGCAAGGCTCGTGGCCAAGGGCATCGAGACCAAGGGCAATACCCCCGACGGCATCCGCGCCTATCTCGATACGGTCAAGGATTTCGACGGCGTCACCGGCAAGCTCAGCTTCAACAAGACCAGAGATGTGGTAAAGCAGGGCGTCTACATCTTTAAAGTGAAGAACGGGAAATACGTAAAGGCCCAGTGATGTGCTGATCCAGCAGCTTGTGAACGGCCTGGTGGTGGGCAGCGTTTATGCGCTGGTCGCTTTAGGCTACACCATGATCTACGGTATCCTGGGGATTATCAATTTTGCCCAGGGAGAGATCTATATGTTCGGGGCCTTCGGGGCAGTGCTCACGCTCGCCGCAACCGGTGAGCTGGGTCTGGCCGTGCTGGCCGGCATTTCATCTGCATGCGTGGTGGGTGTCATCCTTGAGCGGTTCGCGTTCAGGCCTCTGCGGGGCACCCACCCCTTAATACCGCTCATCAGCGCTATCGGCGCATCCATCTTTCTGAGCTCGCTGGCTCTGCTGCTCTTCGGTCCTGAAGACCGCTCGTTCCCCCTTGATTTCACCCCTGCGAGCCACAGGGTATTCGGGACCCGGATCACGGATCTGCAGCTCATCATCGTCGGGGTATCGTTCGGATTGATGGTCATCCTGACGCTCTTTGTCAATCTCACCAAGCACGGCAAGGCCATCCTTGCTGTGGCCATGGACAGTGACGCGGCACGCCTTTCCGGGATAAGCGTGAACTTGACCTATGTTCTCACCTTTCTCCTGGGATCGGCGCTGTCCGGCGCTGCGGGCATCCTCATGGCCGTATACTACAACGCCACATCCCCGACCATGGGTCTGTTGCCGGGGCTCAAAGGATTTTCCGCAGCCATCCTGGGAGGGGTAGGCTCCATCCCGGGGGCCATCATCGGGGGACTCGTCCTCGGGGTGGCCGAGAACATGGGTGGGGCATACATATCATCGTCTTTCAAAGACGCCTTTGCATTCATCGCTCTTGTGCTCGTGCTCATCATCCGGCCGAGGGGCATCCTGGGGTCGCGCAAATGAGCGTCTACATCCTGCATGTCATCATTCTCATGGGCATATACGCCATCTTGAGCCTCAGCCTGAACATCATCGTGGGCTTTGCCGGGCTCGTCTCGCTGGGGCATGCAGCATTTTTCGGCATAGGGGCATACGTAAGCGGCCTGCTCATGATCGGAGGCTTAAGCTTTGCAGAGGCATTCATGCTGAGCGGGGTCATCACCTCCGCCCTGGGTCTATGCCTCGCCTTGCCTGCCCTCAGGGTCAAGGACGACTATCTTGCCATCGTCACATTGGGCTTCGGCATCATCATCACCCTTGTTTTCATGAACCTCGGGATTACCGGCGGCCCTGACGGCCTTACGGGTATACCACCCGCTTCGCTGTGGGGAAGGGTTTTGAGCGGAAAGTGGCTGTTTCTTGCCATGACCTATGTGATCCTTGCCGTGATGATCGCAAGCGTCCATGCCTTAAAGCAGTCCAGGGTCGGCAGGGCGTGGGCGGCCATAAGGGACAACGATGTTACGGCCTCCTTCATGGGCATCAACACCGCATTCTATAAGACCGTTGCGTTCATGACGAGTTCGTTCTGGGCAGGTCTGGCGGGCAGCCTCTATGCGCACTATACGGCATACATAAGCCCGCCCACCTTCGGCTTGCACACCTCCATCATGATCCTGTCCATGGTGGTCTTGGGCGGCATCGGGAGCATCACGGGCTCTCTCCTGGGGGCCGCGCTGCTGGTGCTCCTGCCCGAGGTGCTGCGACCTTTGGCCGCCTACCAGGATATCATATACGGTGCGCTGCTCGTTGCGCTCATGGTATTCAGGCCACAGGGCATCATGGGCCGTGTCAAGATCACCGAGATCTTCGGGAGGGCCTGAGGTGCTCCAGATCAGGAACCTGCATACCTATTACGGGCATATCCATGCGGTCAAGGGTGTGTCGCTCCACGTGAAGGCGGGCGAGATCGTTGCCCTGATCGGCGGGAACGGCGCGGGCAAGAGCACCATCCTGCGTGCCGTCTCGGGTATGATAAAGGCGGCCTCGGGTGACATCCTGCTGGAAAACGAGCAGATAACAAAGATGAGCTCCGAGCGCATCTTAAGGGGCGGCATCGGCCATGTGCCCGAGGGAAGGAGGCTCTTCAGGGGCCTGAGTGTTCGCGACAATATGGTTCTGGGGGCCTATACACGGAGGGACAAGGCCGGGATCAAGGCGGACATCGAGGAAATGGAGCGGCTCTTTCCCATCCTTGGTCGGCGAAAATCCCAGCTTGCAGGCACGCTTTCAGGCGGCGAGCAGCAGATGCTGGCCATAGCCCGCGCCCTCATGGCCCGGCCGAAAGTGCTGCTGCTGGATGAGCCGTCCATGGGGCTTGCACCCATCGTTACGGGCCAGATCTACGAGCGGATCAGGCACTTAAACCAGCAGGAGGGTATCAGCATCCTCTTGGTGGAACAGAACGCCAGGCTGGCGCTCAATCTGGCCAACCGCGGCTACGTCATCGAGACGGGGCGCATCGTCATGGAAGGTGAGTCTTCCATTCTGAGCCGGAGCAATGAGATCCAGCGTGCATACCTGGGCAAGGGGTACAAGGAGGTATGGGAATGATGCTTTCCGCCCAGGGCATATCTAAGAGCTTCATGGGCATACATGCCTTGAGCGAAGTGTCCATGGAGGTGCTCCCAGGTGAGATCCTGGGGGTTATCGGGCCCAACGGCGCAGGTAAGACCACGCTCTTCAATGTGCTCACCGGGCTGTTCACCCCTGATGCCGGTCGCATAGAGCTGGGGGGCAGGGTCATCACGAGGCTCGTGCCACACCGCAGGGTAAGGCTCGGCATGGCAAGGACCTTCCAGAACCTTGAGATATTCCGTGACATGAGCGTGCTGGAAAATGTCATGGTGGGCGGGCACAGCAGGCTCAAGGCAGGCTACTGGCAAAGCATGCTGAGCACCCGGGGCAAGCGGAAAGAAGAGAAGAGGCTTGAAGAAGAGTCACTGGCACTGCTTGACAGGCTCGGGATTGCCGAGACGGCCCATGAGCCTGCGGTGAGCCTGTCGTACGGGAACCAGCGCAGGGTGGAGATAGCCAGGGCCCTGGCGTCCAGGCCTGCCATTCTCTTTTTGGATGAGCCTGCGGCCGGTATGAATCCCAAAGAGACCCACGAGCTCTCAGAGCTCATTGTCAGCCTGAAAAGTGAGCTTAAGCTTACTGTCGTGATCATCGAGCATGATATGAACCTTATCATGGACATCTGCGACCGTATTGTAGTGATGACCGAAGGACGGATACTCTGCTCGGGCGCCCCGAGCGAGATCCGGAAAGACCAAAGGGTCTTGGAAGCCTATCTGGGAGGGGAAATTGTATGATGTACGAGACGCTCTACGAGACCATGCCGAGGAGCGAGCTGGAGGTCTTTCAGCTCGAGCGGCTCCAGTCCATGTTGAACAGGGCATACCTGAACGTCGCCCACTACCGGAGGGCACTCGATGACTTAAAGTTTCTGCCTGAAGATGTGAAGTCACTTTCCGACATCAAAAACCTGCCGTTTACGACGAGGCAGGACATCGAGAAGGGCTACCCCTATGATATGTTCGCCGTGCCCCTGCGGGAGGTGGTGCGTATCCATACTTCCTCGGGCCAGGCGCGCAAGCCCATTGTGACCGGTTATACGGCCGGTGACCTGAGGGCATGGGCCAGGCTCATGGCACGGTTCCTGGTGGGTGCGGGCATCACGAAAGACGATGTGATCCAGATCGCCTTCCGCTACGGACTCATGACCGGCGGTTTTGGCTTCCATGCGGCAGCCGAGCTCATCGGCGCATCCGTCATCCCCTCGGACATCGGCAATACCGCCGAGCAGGTGATGATCATGCATGACTACCTCACTTCGGTGATCGCATGCACGCCTAGCTATGCCCTGATCCTCCTGGACAGGATTAATGAAATGAACATCAGCCCCAGGACGCTCAGGTTGAGGCGGGCGATACTGGGGGCCGACAAGCTGAGCGCGATAGTGAGGGCAAAGATCGAACAGGCCCTCGGTGTCGAGGTGTTCAACAGCTACGGCTCCAGCGTGGTCATGGGCCCGGGCATTGCCGGCGAGTGCAGCGCGCATGACGGTCTGCACGTGTACGAGGACTTCTTCATTGCCGAGGTTGTAGACCCCGAAACCGGGGGAGTGCTGGGCCCCGGTATGAAGGGCGAGCTCGTGATCACCACGCTCATGCGAGAGGCATTTCCGCTGATCCGCTACCGCACAGGAGATATCACCATGATCAAAGTGGGGCAATGCCCCTGCGGCAGGACCCACATGAGGCTTGAAGGCTTCTATGGCCGACTGGACGACACCATCAAGATCAAGGGTGTGAGCGTCTCCCCTGAGCGTATCAGCCAGATCCTCAAGGAAGAGGGCGTGGAGGCCAGGAGCCGGATACACATCTACCGCGAAGGACCTTTCGAGCGTGCCGATATCCTGCTGGAGGTCGGCGAGACCCTGTTCTTCGACGAGATGCGGGCCCAGAAGTCCTTCATGGAAAAGCTTGAGAAGGCGCTTCATACGGGTACGAGCGTACGCATGGGCGTGAAGATTGTCCCCGGCTCGGCATTCAAGGGTGATGGTATGGTGGTGGATGAGCGGGAGTAAGGTTTATCTGCGTAAAGGTTACTTTTAAACAATTGAAGATCTTGAATAGGGCGGCTCAGGGAGATGACGGTATGAGTACTGAAGAAAAAATCGTATCCGATGAAGCTCCTGTCCCAAAGGCCAGGATCATCCGGCAGGATTATAAAGATGTGCAGGGCAAGGAGGCCGGACTCGGAGTGCTGTCGCGTCTGTGCCTGGTGCTCGGCATTGTCGGTGTCCTCGGGTGCATCCTCGCGGGTGCGGCAACCGGAAGGCTCATCTTGCTCGCTGTCGGCATCGTTCTCTTGATCGCCGGTCTCATCTTATTCGTGATTTTCGGTGCCTTATCCGAGATCATCAGGCTCTTAAAGGCAGCAGCCGGTCTTCCTTACACGGGCACCATATCCGGCAGCGGCACGGGAACCATCTATATATGCTCCGACTGCGGCAGCCTCAACTATCCGGACATCCCCAAGTGCAGAAAGTGCGGGGCGGAGTTTGAGAAACCGGAAGAAGTGCGGACGGTGAGTAGTGGTCAGTGATCAGTAATAGTAAATTCCTTTGCCTTTCCTTGTTTATAATATCCTTCTCCCGTTTGCAATGAATGTGGGCACAGAATTATGATTGCGATCACAGTTGCAAATAATGTAATCACCATCGCAATTAATCTGAGCAGAGGGCTCGGATAGAATCACTTAAGGTGAGCAGGAAATACCTCTTGTTCGCAAGCACGAGGTTCTCCGATTGCGAGCAGCTGTACGGATGATGTATGAGTTTTCTCTGAGAGGAGCATTTCTATGTACAACGTAAGGATCTCGGGTATTTTTCGATTATGTATAGTTCTTTCCATCATTTCACTCTTTGTTGGTTGTGGAGGAGGAGGTGGTGGCAGTGCTGCGACGGGATCATCCCCCACGATCACCAACTTCACGCCTACGAGTGGTAACGTCGGCGACACCGTAACCATCACGGGAACGAATTTCAGCACAACCTGGGCTGACAATACCGTGAGTTTTAACGGGACAGCCGCCGTTGTATACAGTTGCACATCCACCCGGATCGTCACCGCCGTCCCCGAGCGCGCGACAACCGGACCTATAGAAGTCACCGTAGTGGGTAACAGTGTGACGTCCTTGACCGCTTTCACTGCAGCTGTAACTTTGCCTGCATCTGCCGGGTACTACTCTGACGGCACGAAGGACATACCCTGCTACTGGACCAGGACCTTACGCACCGATCTGTCGGGCGACGGCACTCATGATGCCTATGCCTCTTCAATAGACGTGTCCAACAGCACGATCTATACGGCCGGGTACTACTCTGACGGCACGAAGGGAATACCCTGCTACTGGACCGGGACCTTACGCACCGATCTGTCGGGCGACGGCATTCATGACGGTTATGCCAATTCAATAACCGTGTCCGGCAGCACGGTCTACACGGCCGGGTACTACTCTGACGGCACGAAGGACGTACCCCGATACTGGACCGGGACCACCCACACCGATCTGCCGGGCGACGGCACTCATTGGGCCCATGCCTCTTCAATAACCGTGTCCGGCGGCACGGTCTACACGGCCGGGAGCTACTCTGACGGCACGAAGGACATACCCTGCTACTGGACCGGGACCACCCGTACCGATCTGCCGGGCGACGGCACTCATGACGGCTATGCCAATTCAATAGCCGTGTCCGGCGGCACGGTCTATACGGCCGGGTACTACTCTGACGGCACGAAGGACATACCCTGCTACTGGACCGGGACCATCCGTACCGATCTGCCGGGCGACGGCACTCATGACGGCTATGCCTCTTCAATAGCCGTGTCCGGCGGCACGGTCTATACGGCCGGGTACTACTCTGACGGCACGAAGGACATACCCTGCTACTGGACCGGGACCTTACGCACCGATCTGCCGGGCGACGGCATTCATAGCGCCCAGGCCTCTTCAATAGCCGTGTCCGGCAACACGGTCTACACGGCCGGGAGCTACTCTGACGGCGTGAAGGACATACCCTGCTACTGGACCGGGACCACCCGCACCGATCTGGTGGGCGACGGCACTCATGATGCCCAAGTCTATTCCGTTTTTTGAGATTAGCGCGGGCGTCTCGTCTCGTCGGAGATTGAAAAGGATCACCTGAAAACAGAGAGCGGGATAAAACACGCCCTCTCCGGGAAAGCTCAAGAAAAACAGAAGCACCCGAGAATCTTCTTATGTTGCACCTCACTTAAGTACGATTAAAGTCGTCTCGTCATTCTTCACTGACCAGTATTCTTCTTGTTTCGCTTGAATCAGTACAGGCCTGAGGCCATTGACAATCCTTTGTTTTGTGGGATAGATTCGTCAGGCGCGAAAATACAAGGAGGAAAGGATGGATTACAAGGATACATTGTGTCTGCCCAATACAGAGTTTCCCATGAAGGCCAAGCTCGTGCAGAAGGAGCCCGAGATCCTGAACCGCTGGGAAAAGGAAAACCTTTACCATAGGATTATCGAGGCATCTGCAGGCAGAGACAAGTTCATTCTCCATGACGGACCGCCCTATGCCAACGGCCACATCCACCTTGGCACGGCTCTCAATAAGATCCTGAAGGACATCATCGTAAAGTCCCTCTTCATGATGGGCTACGATACGTTCTACCTCCCCGGATGGGACTGCCACGGCCTGCCCATCGAGCACCAGGTGGAGATCTCGCTGGGCCCCAGGATCGCAGGCATGTCAAAGGCCGAGATTCGCAAGAGATGCAGGGAGTATGCCGGGAAGTTCCTCGACATCCAGCGTGGTGAGTTCAAGCGCCTGGGCGTTCTCGGCCTGTGGGAAGACCCGTATGTGACCATGTCTTACAAGTATGAGGCCACCATTGTCCGCGAGCTGGGCAAGTTCATCGGCAAGGGCTCGCTCTACAAGGCCCGCAAGCCCGTGTACTGGTGCGCCACCTGCCAGACCGCTCTGGCCGAGGCCGAGGTGGAGTACAACGACCAGACCACGCCTGCCATCTTCGTGCGGTTCAAGATGATCTCGGACGTATCGAGTGTTGTGCCGGAGCTCAAGGCATATAAAGACAATGCCTATGTCGTCATCTGGACTACCACGCCCTGGACCATCCCCGCAAACCTTGCCGTGGCTTTCCATCCTGAACTGGACTATGCGGCCGTGAAGACGGAGGAGTACGGCGTGCTCGTCATGGCAAAGGACCTGGTGTATGCAGTCATGCAGCAGATCGGGGTGAAGAACCATGAAACCGTCGCCGTGTTCAAGGGCGGAATCATGGAAAACCTCAAGGCGCGCCATCCCCTCTACGACCGCGAGTCATTGCTGATCCTGGCGCCCTTTGTCACGCTTGATGCGGGTTCGGGCCTCGTGCACATCGCACCGGGCCACGGTGAGGAAGACTACGAGATAGGCAAGGTCTACGGCCTGGATATCTATGCGCCCGTTGACAACGAAGGCAAGTTCACCAAAGAGGTTCAGGAGTTTGCAGGCAAATTCGTGTTCGACGCCAATGACGATGTCAACAAGGCCTTAAAGAGGGAAGGGGCCCTGCTGAATGTGGACAGCTACAGCCATTCATACCCCTACTGCTGGCGGTGCAAGAACCCCATCATCTTCCGATCCACCAACCAGTGGTTCATCTCCCTGGAGCATGGCGACCTGCGCAAGAAGGCCCTGCAGGCCATCCAGAACGTCCGGTGGATCCCCTCGTGGGGCAGGGAGCGCATCTACGGCATGGTGGAGAACAGGCCCGACTGGTGTATCTCCAGGCAGCGCGCCTGGGGCGTTCCCATCCCGGTGTTCTATTGCAAGAACTGCGGCGAGGTCCTGGCAAGCCAGGCAGTGGCTGAGCACGTGGCAAAGCTTTTCGAAAAGGAAGGAGCGGATGCGTGGTTCACCCATCCCGAGAAGGATCTGTTGCCTGCCGGCACGAAGTGCCCGCACTGCTCCGGCCCCATTCTGGTCAAGGAAGAAGACATCGTGGATGTCTGGTTCGACTCGGGTGTGAGCTATGCAGCGGTGTGCGAGAACGATAAGCGGCTTGGGAATCCTGTGGATATGTATCTGGAAGGATCCGACCAGCACCGCGGCTGGTTCCACAGCACCCTGCTGGCAGCCGTGGGCACCCGTGGCACCGCCCCCTATAAGACCGTTCTCACACACGGGTTCGTGGTTGACGGCGAGGGCCGCAAGATGTCCAAGTCGCTCGGCAACACCATCGCCCCCGAGGAGATCATCGATAAGTACGGGGCCGAGATCTTAAGGCTGTGGGTGAGCGCCCAGGACTACAAGAACGACATCAGGATATCAAAAGAGATCATCGAGCGACTCGTGGAGACTTACCGCA
>Ga0326727_10024774_pt1 | contig 11310 bp, 7 predicted proteins | sample MB2enrmetagenome_FD_207643 | JGI IMG/M metagenome (GOLD analysis project Ga0326727, IMG submission 207643) | Lab enriched peat soil microbial communities from McLean, Ithaca, NY, United States - MB29MY | ecosystem: Environmental > Terrestrial > Soil > Wetlands > Peat | place: USA: New York... | reverse complement strand
GTCGTCGTGCAGGACCATCTGGCGGTGGCTGAAGGTGCCACGCTCCGTGTCCTGGCCGGTGAGCCGGACCGGCACGCCGTCGAGGAGCAGGGAGCCCAGGGCCAGCGCCTCGGCGTGGCCCCAGTCGATCCCCCCCTGCTCGAGTGAGGCCTGGCGCCTCTCCAGCTGGCGGGCCAGCTTGGGGTTGACGGCGAAGCCGTCGGGGACCCGGAAGAGGCCCTCGTTGAGGGCGGCGAGCTCGGCCGCGCCGACCCGGGTGGGAGGCCCCGGCGGTTCCGCCATGTCCTCGTCGCGGCCGCTGGAGGTGTCCTCGTCGATGAGGGTGGTGAGGTTCGCCTTGATCCGCTTGTGGGCCTCGGCGATCCGGGCGGTCACCTGGTCGGACTCCTGCTTGGCCTCCTCGTCGGTGATCAGTCCCTCCTGGATCAGCCGCCGGACGAAGAGCTCGCGGACAGTGGGGTGCTCCCGGATCCGCTGGTACATGAGGGGCTGGGTGTAGCTGGGCTCGTCGGCCTCGTTGTGTCCGAAGCGTCGGTACCCGACCAGGTGGATGACGACGTCGCGATGGTGGGTGCGCCGGAAGTCATGGGCAAAGCGCGCCGCGGCGACGCAGCCCTCGGGGTCGTCGGCGTTGACGTGGACGATGGGGATGTCGAAGCCCTTGGCCAGGTCCGACGCATAGCGGGTGGAGCGCAGGTCGGCGGGATCGGTGGTGAAGCCGACCTGGTTGTCGATGATCACGTGGACCGTGCCGCCGGTCGTGTAGCCGGCCAGCGACTGGAGGTTGAGCACCTCCTGCACCACCCCCTGGCCGCTGAAGGCGGCGTCGCCGTGGATGAGGATGGGGATCGCCGTCTCGGGATCCAGCTCCAGGGCCGCCCCCTCGCGCCGCGACTGGAGGGCGCGGGTCCAGCCCTCGACCACCCCGTCCACCGCCTCCAGGTGGGAGGGGTTGGAGACCAGCCGGACCTCGACCCGCAGGTCGCGGTCGGTGACGTAGGTGCCGGTCGCGCCGAGGTGGTACTTGACGTCGCCGGTGGGGTCGTCGGCGCGCAGCTCGCCCTTCTCGAACGACTGCAGCAGCTGCTCGTAGGGACGGTTGACGACGTGGGCGATGACCGCCAGGCGGCCGCGGTGGGGCATCCCCATCACCACCTGGGTGGTGCCGTCCTCGGCGACCAGGCCGAGCAGCTTCTCGAGCATCGGCACCAGCATGTCGACGCCCTCGCCGCTGAACGTCTTCTGGCCGATGAACGCGCGCCGGAAGTAGCGCTCCATGGCGTCGACCTTGGTCAACCGCCAGAGCAGGCGCAGCTCCTCCTGGGTGGAGAGGGGCTGGCGGTAGGCGCCGGATTCGATCTGCTGGCGCAGCCAGTCGCGCTGCTCGTGGCTGGAGATGTGCTCGATCTCGTAGGCAAGGGTGCCGCAGTAGGTGCGGCGGAGGTTGGGCAGCACCTCGGCCAGGGTCGCGCCGGGGACGTGGACGTCGAGGACGTCGGCGGGGATCGTCGCCATCAGCTCGGGGGTGAGGTTGTAGGTCTCCGGCTTCAGCGCCGGGTCGCCCGGCGGGGGCGTCCCCAGCGGGTCGAGGTGAGCCCCCAGGTGGCCATGGGTGCGGTGGGCCTTGACGAGCGACGTCGCCGCCTGCACCGCGACCAGCAGGGCGCGGTCGTGCTCGGGCACGGCCACCGCGCGCAGCAGGGCGGGGGGGAGGCCGGCGGGCACCTCGTCGGCCAGCGGGGTGTCCAGCCCGAGGCTCTGGAAGACGTCGGCGTAGAAGCCGTCGGCGCCCGAGAGCAGGGCCTCGATGCGCCCCAGGAACTCGCCGGACTCGGCGCCCTGGATCACCCGATGGTCGTAGGTGGAGGTGAGCGTGACCACCTTGCCCACCCCCAGGTCGTGGAGCCGGGCCTCGCTCTCGCCTCGGTACTCGGGCGGGTAGCCGATCGCGCCCGCGGCGATGATGCAGCCCTGGCCGGGCATCAGCCGGGGGACGGAGGCCACGGTGCCGAGCCCCCCGGGGTTGGTGAGCGTGAGGCTGGCGCCCTGGAGCTCGTCGGGGGCGAGGCCGCCGGTGCGGGCGCCCTCCACCAGCCTCTCGTACTCGGCGCGGAAGCCGGCGAAGTCGCGGGCGCCGGCGTCCCGGAGCACGGGCACGACCAGGAAGCGGCTGCCGTCCTTGCGCCTCGTGTCCACGGCGAGCCCGAGGTGGACGCCGCCCTCGACCCGGAGCGGCCGGCCCTCCGCATCGCGGGCGAAGTGGGCCAGCATCCCGGGCATCTCCGCGGCCGCCCGGGCCAGCGCATAGCCGATCAGGTGGGTGAAGGAGACCTTGAAGCCGCCCGGCTCCCGGCCCAGCGCGGCGTTGAGCTGGCGCCGCCGGGTGTCGAGGACGCCGACGGGGATGGTGCGGATCGAGGTGGCGGTCGGGATGTCCCGGCTGCGCTCCATGGCCTCGACCAGGGCCGCCTGGGGCCCGCGGAGCGGGGTCGTGACCTCGCCGGGGACGGGCGCCACCGCGGAGCCGGCGGCCGGCGCGGTGGGCCGGGGAGCGGCGGGAGACGGCCCACCGCCGTTGAGGTCGCCGCGGCGGACCGTCCCGCCCGGCCCGCTGCCGTGGAGCCCGGCTGTGTCGATGCCGGCCAGCGCTGCCCGGCGGCGGGCGAGGGGGGAGAGCGGCGCAGAGGTGACCGGCTGCGCCCGGGCGGGGGGCGCGGGCTGGAGCTTGCGGGGGGCGGCCGCGGCGGCGGGTGCGGGAACCGGCGCGGCGGGCGCGAGCGCGTTCGGGGGCGGGGAGGGCGACACCGGGGCGGGGGCGGCGGGTGCAGGGGCGGCCGTCGTGCTGGCGGCCGGCTTCGTGGCGGTGATCGGGGCCGGACCCGCGGCGATGAGGCCGAGTGTGGCCCCCACGGGCACCGTCTCCCCCTCGGGGGCGGTGATCTCGGTGAGCGTCCCTGAGGCGGGCGCGGGCACCTCGATATCCACCTTGTCGGTGGTCACCTCGACCAGGGTCTCACCCTCGGTGACGGGATCGCCGGGGTGCTTGACCCAGTTGACGACGGTCCCCTCGGTCACCGACTCCCCCATCGCCGGCAGGGTCAGAGCGACGGTCTCGGGCACGTGTGAGATCAGCCTGTGAGGGTGAGGGAATTCCGGAATCTCGCGGCGCCCTCGGCGCCCGCTCGATGCCTATCCTCTCATCCCCACGGTGGAGCACGGCCGGATGTCACCTCTTGTCGCGGCATGCGGCCCGGGTTTCGCACCAAAGACGGCGAGGTACCCACCAGGGTGATCCCCCGGGCGGGGAGAGCTCAGACTTGACGAGATGTCGACCACCTACAAGGACTACTACGCGACCCTCGGCGTCGCCCACACGGCGACGGAGAAGGAGATCAAGGCCGCCTTCCGCAAGCTGGCCCGCAAGTACCACCCGGACGTCAACCAGAACGACAAGGGTGCCGAGGCCAAGTTCAAGGAGGTCACCGAGGCCTACGAGGTGCTCGGCGACCCCGACAAGCGCAAGACCTACGACGAGCTGGGCTCCCAGCCCCAGGGCTTCCCGCCTTTCTCGGGCGGCGGCCGCCGCGCCGGGGGCGCGGGCGGGCCCCAGGTCGAGTACAGGACAGTCTCCCCCGAGGAGATGGAATCCCTCTTCGGCACCACCACCAACCCCTTCTCCGACTTCTTCCACGACATCTTCGGCCGCGGCTCGGCGGCGTTCCAGGGCGGGACGGCGACGGGCGGGGGCAGGGGGCGGCACCCCGCCCCGGTCACCACGCCCCGGCGCGGCGGCGACGTCGAGGGCGAGACCGAGATCAGCCTGGAGGAGGCGTTCCGGGGAACCGTCCGCACCCTCGAGCTGACCGGCGCGTCGGGGACCCGTCGGGTCGAGGTCCGCATCCCGGCGGGGATCAAGGACGGCGCCAAGGTGCGGGCGTCCGGGCAGGGCAGCCAGGGCTCGGACGGCGGGGCCGCCGGCGACCTGCTGGTCAGGGTGCGGCTGCGGCCCCACCACACCTTCACCCGCGAGGGGGACAACCTCCGGGTCCGCGTCCCCGTGCCGCTCGGGGTGGCCCTGCTCGGCGGCAGCGTCGAGGTGCCGACGCTGGGCGGCAAGCGGGTCGCGCTCACCGTCCCCGCCGAGACCCAGAACGGCGCCCAGCTCCGGCTGCGCGGCCTGGGCATGCCCCGCCTGCGCGGCGACACGGCCGGTGACCTGATCGCCGAGTTGGACGTCCGCCTGCCCCTGCCGCTCACGCCGGAGCAGCGCGAGGCGGCGGCCCGCTTCCGGCCGGCCTGAGACCCGGGCGGGCGGTGGCCTGCCTGTTCAAGGACGGCGCACGACAGAGGTTGCCGCGTCGGTGCCACGGCGAGGCCGGGAGGTCCGTCTCCGCTAACGCCCGATGGAGAGAACGCGCTCGAGGGCCAGCTCCATGGCGGCGGCCGCGGCCTCGACGGAGAGCCCCTGCTCGCTCCGCAGCTCGTCCCACGCTCCCCAGCCGGTCACCGCCAGGGCGGCGGAGAGGGTGAGCTGGGACCGCGGGGTGGCGCGCAGCTCGGCGGCGAAGACGCGCGACAGCTCCTGGCGGGCGAGCGCCGCCCAGCGCCGGCGGCTGGCCTGCAGGGCCGGCGACCCCTGCTCGTAGCGGAGGGCCACGCGTCGCAGCGGGGTGATCCTCTCCAGCAGCACCGCGCGCCGTCCGCAGAAGCGGCCCAGCCGCAGCGGGAGGGGCAGGCGCGGGTCGAGCGCGGCCACCGGGGCGACAGCCTGTTCCAGGAAACCCTCGGCGACCGCCGCGTGCAGGGACTCGAGGTCGGGGAAGTGAAGGAAGAGGGCCCGCTCCGAGACCCCGGCGCTCGCTGCGATGCGTCGCGCGGTGGGAGCGGCATCTCCGGCCTCGATGAGGGCCACGGCTGCGGCGACGATGGCCGAGCGGGTGCGACGGCCCCGTGCGATCCGCCCATCCCCGGCGAGCGGCGCTTCCGCGACCGTCACGCGGGGACCGAGACCGTCCAGCCGGCGCCCTCCAGCGTCGACCCCCAGCCCGCGGGGGGTGCGACGTCACCGGTCAGGTCGACGATGACGAGGAGCCGCTCGGGACCCTGGGACGAGGCCACCGTGTACGTGATCCGGGTGGTGGTCACCTCGCCCAGCTCGAGGTTCGCGCCGGTGAGCCAGGGGCTCCGGCGGCGCAGGCCGATCAGCTCGCGATGAAGGCGGAGGGCCTCGGCCTGACCGGCGCCGGCCGGCTCGGCGGTCGCGGGGAGGGGTGGGCGGACCGCATCGTCGCCACCGGGTCGAGGCTCGACCCCGCCCTCCCAGGCCAGCTCGTCGCCGTAGTAGACGCAGGGCACGCCGGGCAGCGTGAGGAGCACCGCCAGCACGGGGCCGAGCAGCGCCGGATCGCGGAGCTGGGTGGCCAGCCGGGTCACGTCGTGGTTGCCGGCGAAGGTGACCGGGCTGAAGACGGTGCAGAACTCCCGGTGGCGGCGCAGCGCCCAGGCCAGCTCGAAGAGGTTGGCGTCGTTCAGGGAGCTCCAGAGCGCCTTGTGCAGCTCGTACTGGGTGACCGACTGGAGGTGGCTCTCCTCGACGAAGCGCACGTAGTCGCCGTGGATCTTCTCGCCGAACAGGAAGGCGTCGGGGTGGACGTCGCAGACGGATTGGCTCAGAGAGGCGAGAAAGGTCTCGGGGATCAGGTAGGCGGCGTCCAGGCGCCAGCCGTCGGCTCCGCGATCCAGCCAGTGGAGGGCGACGGCCACCGCCCATTCGAGCACCTCCGGGTGGGCATGGTTGAGCGCGACCAGCTCCTTGTGGCCCTCGAAGTCGGCGTAGGTGAAGCCGTCGGGGCCGCCGGCCGTGAAGTCGAGCCGGAACCACGGCGCCCAGGGCGACGCCGGGCCGTGGGCCAGCACGTCCTGGAAGGCGGGGAAGGCCCGGCCAACGTGGTTGAAGACGCCGTCCAGGATCAGCAGCAGGTCGCGATCGTGGCAGGCCGCGGCGAAGGCGGCGAAGTCGCCCTCGTCACCCAGGCGCTGGTCGACCCGGAAGGGGTCGACGGTATCGTACCCATGGGTGGAGGCGGCGAAGATCGGGGTGAGCAGCACGCCGCCGCAGCCCAGCGACCGGACGTGGTCGAGCCACCCCTGGAGCACGCGCAGGCCGCGCCCGCTGGGCTCGGCAGCCTCCGGAGCGGGGTTGACAGCGGGGGCGCCGGCCGCCCCCAGGCTGTGGAGCTGGTAGAGGACACGACCCCGCATCCGGCCGGGGAGCTCGGGCATGAGGCGAGCATAGCAACTATTTGCGGTCCCACTGCATATTCAGCTGCGCGCCGGGAAGCGTGCGTCCTCAGGTGGGCCGGCGTTCGCATGTTGGTTGACGCACTACCACAGGCTTGCCTGGGTGCCCATCCCTCCACGGTGGGTGCCCAGGTAAGGTGAAGCGATCGCGTCACTCGATGGCATATCGGGTGACGTGCTCCCTCCGGGCACGGGATTGCCGCGACCGCGGGGTAACGTGAAGCGGGAATCTCATTCCGCCGGTCGCCTGGCGAAGGAGGATGCGATGGAGCTGGCTGGGGCCAGAGTGGTGGTCACCGGGGGCACGGGCTTTCTCGGAACCTTTGTGGTTCGCGAACTCCAGCAGGCGGGAGCGATAACGGTTCCGGTGGGGAGGCGGCTCCATGACCTGCGGGAGCGCGCGGAGATCGCGCGGATGCTGAGGGAGAATCACCCGGACATCGTCGTGCACCTTGCCGCCGTCGTGGGAGGCATCGGGGCCAATCGCGAGGAGCCGGGGAGGTTCTTCTACGAGAACGCCATCATGGGATTGCAGCTTCTGGAGGAATGCAGGCTTCAGAAGACCCCCAAGGTGCTGGTGGTGGGAACGGCATGCTCCTACCCCCGTGTGACCGACGTCCCCTTCTCCGAGGACGATCTGTGGGACGGGTATCCCGAGGCGACCAACGCTCCGTATGGACTGGCAAAACGCATGCTGCTCGTTCAGGCTCAGGCCTATCGGGAGCAGTACGGGATGAACACGATCTTCCTCGTGCCCGTCAATCTGTATGGTCCCGGAGACAACTTCGACCTCGCAACGTCCCATGTCATCCCCGGGATGATCCGGAAGTTCGTGGAGGCGCGCTGCGCCCACGCACCCAGGGTCACCCTGTGGGGGGATGGCAGCCCGACGCGCGAGTTTCTCCACGTTGCCGATGCCGCGCGAGCCTGCCGCCTGGCGCTGCAGAGATATGATGACGGCCTTCCAGTGAACATCGGCTCCGGACATGAGATCACCATCCGCGAGCTTGCCGGGCTGATCGCAGAGGCTGTCGGCTTCTCCGGAACCATCGACTGGGACGTGAACCAGCCCAACGGTCAGCCCCGCCGTCTGCTCGATGGTTCGCGCGCGCGCGCCGCCCTCGGCTTTGCCGCAGAGGTTCCATTCGATCAGGGCATCGCGGAAACCGTGGCGTGGTATGAGAGCAGTGTTGCTCATCCCGGCTCCGCCAGGAACATGGTGGTCACCTGAGCCGGTTGAACACGCAGAAACAGAACGGGCCGCTCGTGGTCGCCCGGCGCTTCGATGGACTGGGCGGTCGTCTGAACGCAATGGTCAACGCAGCAGCGCTGGCCAAGGAACATGGGCTCACGTTTCGCTTCGTCTGGCCGCGCGACACCGAGCGAACGATGCTCGACGATCCGAGCCGCATCTTCGCCCAGGCCTTCCTGGACGAATTCGAGATTCCACATTCAGCGCTCGATGGCCTGATCGGTCGGCCAGCGCAGGCGCTGCACGATCCCGGTGAGCGTGAAGCCGCCGGCTTCGTCCTTGTGGATGAGATGTTCGGCATCCTCAGGGCCGATCAGGAGGAAAGCGCCGCCATCGCGCGCCAGAGGTTCCGCCGCTGCTTTGCGGAGTTTGGCTGGGCGCCAGAGATCCGAGAGCTCATGGCCTTGGTCGAAGCTCGGGCGCTGGGCGATGGTCTCACGGCAATCCACGTGAGGGCGGGGGACATCGTGAACGGCGAATGGCGTCAGATTCTGGGCCACGAGAAGTACACCCCCACACCCTTCATTCTCCTGGCGATCCGGCAGCTCCGTCAGAGTGGTGCCCACGTCGTCGTCGTTTCTGACAGCCGCGCCTACTCGGATTGGCTGAGCAGCCGGTTTCACGACCTGCTCGTGATGGCCGACCTGATCCCGGATTACGGGAGCCTTTCCGAGTTACATCGGACCTTCATCGATATTCTGGTCATGTCCCATTGCGCGTCCGTCGTCGGCCCTCCGCGCAGTGCATTCAGCGGCCTGGCCGCGAATCTGGGAACGGCTCCGGTGATTCGGGCTGATGCCATGGTTCCTGCAGGAGGGGAGGCGGCGATCCTGCTGGATGGTGTCAACGCCCTCCGACGGGAGGTCAAGCGTTCTCCCTTTCTGCGCGGCATGGTGGCCCGAGACATCTGCTGGTATGCGGACGTCTTTCCCGACGGCACCTCACCGCACGACCGAATCCACCTCGTGCGACGAGCGGTCAGGCTGGATCCTGACTTCTGCGGCGCGCACCTGCGTCTGGCTCGCGACACGGCATGGGCGGGGGATTTCGACAACGCCAGGAAGGCTGTCGCCAGGGCGATGAGAATCGCACAGGCGGTCCGAATCCACGAGGATCCCCTCGCGGAGGTTCTGGCGACGGCGATTGCGGTGGAGTCGCTGGCAGTGATGATGGGGGGCAGCAGGCGGCGCGTCATGCGGCGGTTGAATTCGAGTCGGCGACGTCGCGACGATGTGCGAGCAGAAGTGGCTTATATGCACGGTCAGCTCGAGATGTATGCAACGCTGGCGCCCTACCAGATGTACCACGCGGATACGCTCCATGCCCTCCGGTTCGTGACCGCCATCGCGGACTGGCTCTCCGCCGCCGGCGACGATCTGCTCCAGGACTTGGGCGCCGCCGTCGCCCGGTTGCCCCGGGGGCGGGTGGCGGCATCCCAGTTCCTTCCAGCAAGCCTGGACCAGCATCATCGGATGAATCCCTTTGATCCGGTGCTGGAGTACGTGGAGAGAGTCGCGATATGCGTATCCCAAGTGGTTGCGGCCTCTCTGATTCTCGGGGCGCCGGAACGAGACGGGCTCGCCGAGGGGAAGGTTGACGGGCTGTGGACAAGCGCCTCTGGGCTGCGGTGGATCGAGGGATGGGCGCTCGGAGCTGATGGCGGCACCCTTGTCGTGGCATCGGCGCCGGGGGCTCAGCCTGGTTTTGCGGGTGCTGGGCCACTGTTCCTGGAGCGCCCTGATGTCAATCAGGCGCTCGACCGTCCACCCGGTTCTCTTCATGGATTCCAGATTCCAGCGCCGATCGGTTGGACCAGCATCTCCGATGGCGACAGACCGGTCATGACGGTGGTGTCGCCCACAGGTGAACGCAGGGCGTTCTGATCCGGATCGCCACTCTGAGGCTGGTGGACAGGCTGATCAAGGTCGGCGTCCACCACGCACACAAAGCTCCGCCCAACCGCGGGCGAGGCCGGTGAAGCCCTCCGCGGGCCGGGGTGGCCGCCCACCGACTCTCGGCGGCGAGAGACCCGATCTCGCCGTGTCCGGCCCGAACCCCAGAACGGGACCCGGCTCCGGCTGGGCGACCTGGGGACGCCCCAGCTCCGCCAGGCGGCGGTGCTCCCTAGGTTGACGCACTACCACCAACTTGTGTAGTATCCCGGCGTCGGCCCTCGGGGCCGGCGGCCGGAGGGGCGGCCATCGCCAGGCATCGTGCTCGGGAGGCCGCTCCGATGGATGCGCTCACTGCGCTTGTCAATACCTGGGTGTCCGACGCCCAGGGCATCGTGGCGGCGATCGGCACGCTGGCGCTGCTCGTCGCCTTCGTCTACCGGATCGTGGCCGTCGATCCGCGCAGCGCCTCCGAGGCCAAGCGCTGGATCGGCCGGATCGTGGTGGGAACGATCGGAGCTGAGATCGCCGGGACACTCACTCAGGCACTGATCGCCACCATCCCGCGTGGCATGCACTGAGGCGGTGACGTGGGTCTCCCCCTGCTCGGCGCCGGAGCCTCGAACATCGGTGGCCTGATCGGCCAGCTGCTCAGCCAGTTCTCATCCAGCGGCCGCGACGACGTCCTCAGCCTGCTCAATCGCTACCTCTTCAGCACGCTCGACGTATCGCGGCCGGGTTCGGAGCCGCTGACCAGCAACCCGGCGCTGGCGGGGCTGAACCACGATTTCTGCCTGGCCGGGGACGCGCTGCTGGCTCTGGTCATCGTCGTCATCGCGGTGCGCACCATCCTCGATCACAGCGTGTTCTCGCAGCACGACCTGAGGGCGCTGGCGCCGAAGCTGCTCGTCGGCGTCGCCCTGATGCACAGCTCGCTGACCCTGATCCAGATGGCGATCGACCTCAACAACGCACTCGCCGGATTTGCGGCCGGCGCCGGCGGCAGCCCGATGCCCTGGACCGATCCACTCTCGACCTCAGCCCTCACCAGCTCCAGCCTTGCCCAGGATCTCTTCCAGATCGTGGTGGTGCTGGCCCTGGTGGTGACGGTGGCCCTCCTCGCCGTCTCCTACGTGATCCGGATGGCCGTGCTCCAGGTGCTGATCGCCACCGCCCCGCTGGCGGCCCTGGCCACCATCCTTCCCGAAACCGGTGGATATGCGCGCGCCTGGGGCCGGCTGTTCGTGGTTGCCGTCTTCATGCAGGCGGGCCAGGTCGCGGTACTGCGCGTGGCGACGGTCACCGGCCTCGCCGCCGGAAGCGGTCTGGCCGCGACCCTCTACGCGCTGGCCACGCTCTGGATCAGCCTCAAGGTGCCCGGCTTCCTGGCCTCGGCCGCGCGCCTCCCCGGCGGCATCGGCAGCGGGCTGGCCCAACAGATGCGCCGGATCCCGCTGCCCGTTCCGGCCCGCGGCCTGTGACCGAGGTGGGGCCATGCTGCGCGTGATCGCCGCCCTCACAGGGTTTCTCGTCGTCGGTCTCGGGGTGCTCGGAGGAGTCGCCGAGTATTCGACGGGCGCGACCGGCTACCCGGCTGGCCAGTGCACCGCCTACGTGGCGTCACGGCTGGCGTGGATCCCTTCGAATTGGGGGGACGCGGATCAATGGCTCTCGGACGCGACTGATGCCGGCTTGACCACGCTCGGGGGATCCGACATCAGCGCGGTGCGCCCCGGCGACGTGGCCGTCATCGCCGCCAACACGCTGACCGCCCATGGGCGGGCGTCGAGCAGTGGACACGTCGGCATCGTCATCGCGGTCGATCAGAGCGCGGCGACCGTCACGCTCTCATCCGTGAACTGGCCC
>Ga0326727_10024773_pt1 | contig 11311 bp, 11 predicted proteins | sample MB2enrmetagenome_FD_207643 | JGI IMG/M metagenome (GOLD analysis project Ga0326727, IMG submission 207643) | Lab enriched peat soil microbial communities from McLean, Ithaca, NY, United States - MB29MY | ecosystem: Environmental > Terrestrial > Soil > Wetlands > Peat | place: USA: New York... | reverse complement strand
CCAAGCGGGATAACGCTCCCAGCGAGCGCACCCTGTGCGGACATGTCGAGCTTTCGCCCCGGGGCTTCAAGGACTGGCTGCCGGCTTTCTACCCCGGAGGTGCGGTACAGAACAAGGTGACCACCGGTGCCCTGGCTGCCAACCTGAGTTTGATCGCCAACATGGGGCACGCTTGCGGGCAGGAGTTCAAGGCCAAACCGTTCCTGGAAAAGCATCCGCAGTTCAGTTGGCAGGCCCCGGCGCTGGCCGACCTCGACACGGGCGGGTGGACAACGTTTGCGGCGGGGGACACCAAATAGCGTTGAAAACCATCTTCCACCTCGACATGGATGCTTTCTTCGTTTCGGTGGAAGAGCTATTCGATCCCAGCCTGAAGGGCAAGCCGGTGGTGGTGGGCGGACGGCCTCACGAACGCGGCGTGGTCGCGGCCGCCTCGTATGCGGCGCGCAAGTTCGGAGTCCACTCGGCACTGCCGCTGCGCACGGCCTACAAACTCTGTCCCCAGGCCATTTTCGTCGACGGCCATCCCGAGCGCTATCGCGACTATTCGGAGCGGGTGTTCCGGGTGCTGCAGCAGTTTTCTCCCCAGATCGCTATGGCTTCGATCGACGAAGCCTACCTGGACATGACCGGCACGGAACGCTTGCTGGGACCGCCGCTGCGGGCCGCACATGCCCTGCACGAAGCCGTCAAAGCGGACACCCGGCTCAACTGTTCCATTGGCATCGCTGCTGCGCGGCTGGTCGCCAAGGTGGCCTCGGACCAAGCCAAGCCAAATGGCGTCCTCTGGGTACTGCCGGGCCAGGAAACACGCTTTCTGGCTCCGCTGGAAGTGCGCAAGATTCCCGGGGTCGGAAAGGTCACCGAGAAGAGCCTGCACGATCTGGGCATACGCCTGGTGGCGGATCTGGCTCGACTGGACGAGAACTTCCTGGAGGAGCGGTTCGGAAAATGGGGACTGGCGCTGGCCGGCAAGGCTCAGGGCCTGGACGCGGGCGGCTGGTATGACGAGGCGATCGGAGAAGAAGCAGGCCCCAAGTCCATCAGCCATGAGCACACCTTTTCCGACGACACTGCCGATCGGGCGCTGCTGGATGCCACCCTCGCCCGGCTCAGTGAAATGGTCGGCCGGCGGCTGCGGGAACATGGCTTGCAGGCTCGCACTCTGCAGTTGAAGCTGCGCTACTCCGACTTTACTACCCTCACTCGCGCCCAGTTGGTTTCCACCCCGACCCAAATGGATGGCGAAATCCTGGAGACCATGCGCACGCTGTTTCTGCGGGAGTGGAAACCCGGCGTGCGCGTTCGTTTGCTGGGCGTGCACGCCTCCGGCTTTGCGGCCGAGGAGCGGCAATTGGAACTGCTGGGCGATGAGCGCCGCCAGAAGTGGCAGCAGGCGCTCACCGCCGCCGACCAATTGCGCGATAAATATGGTGAAGCGGCCGTCTCCCTCGGTTCGGCCATGCGCGGCGGTTTTCGCGAGCGCACCCACGAGAACCCCGCCAGCCTGCCGGGGAAAAAACCTAGAAACTAGACCCGTGACCCCGCCCGGTAGCGCCGGTTCGTGTATTTCCGAGAAGAAAGCCAGTTACCGCACAGCTCCCGTTTACTGGGATTCGTATCTTGGACTGCACTTGTTCGGTGCCGTGGCCGTCGGGCGTGAACGTCAGACGAAAAACGCCGATCGGCAGCCCGGTCACTTCGTAGTCTCCAGAGGCCTTGACCCGCGCTTTGTGATCGCCATCGCGCCCGGACGCGGTTACCGTTCCGGCAATGACTTTCCTTTGCTCCTGCGGATTCGCAAAGCGAACGCGTCCGATGATGCTGCCGCCAGCCCGGTTGGGGAGTGAGCGGAGAAACGTTATGTCCTCGGCAGCTTCGCTCAGCGGCGCCGTCCGAGTACATTTGCCCGTCCGTATTCTTCCGTCCTTACCGCGCCCGCCGTAGACCAAATAACGAGTGCCCACCTCGAAATGATAATCGCACGTTGTGCCCATGCCATACACGCTGACCAGCTTGTCCGGCATGTCCTGGAACGCTTCTTCGACTTGAAAGGTGACTTTCTGGACATGCACGGGATGGGCATTTTCTGCATTATCGCGAAAGAAATCCAGCACAGTTTCGGCGGCAATGGCAAGGCCCACGAAAGCAGGCTGCCCGTGGTGGGATGCATACCACGAACATGGGGTCAATGGGGGAATGCAGATGCAGCCGAAAGCCGGGACCGAAGCCAACAAGGTCAGGAACACGAGAATGCGTGACCTTTTCATCCTCAACAGCCCCTCAGCTCTGAGCGGGGGGGACGGACCAGAGGTTCCGCCCCCCCGACTATGATACTCGGCACGACGGCGGCGCCAGATTCAGGTCCCCCAGGGTTCCTGTAACGACTAGTGTTCCAGGCGAAAGGCAACGGTAATCTGGGCTTCGACTTCAGTCGGCTTCCCATTCAGCAGGTAGGGCCGGTAGCGCCACTCCCGGACTGCCTCCAAGGCTGCCTTCACCAGGAACGGATGGCCGCTCCGTACCTGCAACTGTTCGACTCGCCCCTCGCTGCTGATCACCGCGGTCAGCACCACCGTTCCCTCGATGCGCGCAGCCCTCGCCGGGTAGGGATAAACGGGCGGCACCCGATCCAGCAGCAGGCCTTCGGAAACCCCGGTGGAAACTCTGGGCCGAGGAGGAGGAGGCGGCGCCAGCATCGGCCTCACGGGTGTGACTGGCGGTAACAATGCGATCAACCTCCCAATGCCGTTTGGGGAGCCGACCGGGCCGTTTCCCGTTCCCGCGTCGGGCCCCAGATACCCGATGTCGGCGGCAACATCGCCTATTCTGGGAGCCGGCTCCGGCTCGCTGGGAATGTAGATCCCCCTAGGGATGGAACCGGGAGCGTGAATCGTCAGCGGCGCTGGGGCGGCCGCCTGGCGTACGGTCATGATCTCTACATGTGGCTTGGCGGCGTGGCCTGGAGGCAACAGGAACGCCGGCCCCTCCACGTGGACCGGGGGCAGGGCCCCGCTGTAGAACAACGGCAGCAGAACCAGCAACCCGATCCCCACAACCTGCAGAGCAAAAGCAACCAGGGTCGTCCAGCGGCGACGCGGCTGGAAACGGCCACCATCGATCAGGGAGTCGAGAAATAAGGCGTTCATGGCGCTTTCCTTTCTCCCCATCTCGCGGCGCCAAGCGATGGGGTGCGTGGCGCACGCGCTGCTGCTACCCCTAATGACTCCGGAAGCGCCCGAGAAGTTCCCGCGTCAACATCTGTGGTGAAAAACTCGCGTGGTCTTTCGCCGTCTTACTTTCTGCCAAACGGCGGCGGAACCGGTTGCAAACGGTTGGCGTCCTGGAACGGGAGCATCCAGCCGGGATACTCGGGCGGCAAGGCGCTGACTTCGTCGAGGCGTCTAAGCTCGTCTTCTTGGAGTTGCAGCTCTACGGCGGCGAGATTGTCCTGCAGTTGGTCGGGTCGCTTGGCGCCAATGATGACGGAGGTGACTGCCGGACGGGTCAACAGCCAGGCCAACGAGATGCGCGCGGGGCTGCAGCCATGCGCCTTGGCTATGGGCGCCATGGCGTCCAGAATCTTCCAGACTCGTTCCCGGTCCACGACCGGGAAGTCGAACTCCGAGCGGCGTGCGCCCGCAGGCTTCTGATTTTCCCGACTGAACTTGCCGGAAAGAAGTCCACCCGCGAGGGGGCTCCAGACCAGCAAACCCGTCCTTTCGGCTTCCAAGAAGGGAACGATTTCCCGTTCGAGGTCCCGGCCGGCAATGGAGTAATAGGCCTGCACGGTATCGAGGCGGACGAGATTCCTGGCCTCGGAGATGCCCAAAGCGCGCGCGATCTTCCATGCCTGCCAGTTGGAACAGCCGACATAACGAACTTTGCCTTGGCTGACCAGCGTGTCGAGCGCCCGCAGGGTCTCTTCGAGGGGAGTAACGGAATCGTTGCCGTGAATCTGATAGAGGTCGATGTGATCGATCTGCAAACGGCGAAGGGTGCCCTCAACGGCATCCATGATGTGGCCCCGGGAGGCGCCTACGTCGTTGCGGCCGGGACCCATACGACCGAAGACTTTGGTGGCAATTACTACGTCCTTGCGGGCGATGTTCAGGTTCTTGAACGCCTGACCCAGCATGGTTTCGCTTCCGCCGTCGGAGTACACGTCGGCGGTGTCAAAAAAATTGACGCCCGACTCGATGGCATTCTTGATGAGTTCATCGGCTCCGGCTTGATCGACGTCGCCAATGGCTTTCCAGATTCCCTCGCCTCCGCTGAAGGTCATGGTGCCGAGACAGAGAGTGGACACGAGCAGTCCGGTGTTGCCGAGTGTCTTGTATTTCACGAGCCGTCCTTTCGCCGAGAATATCGGCTTCACCTGATTGGACGATTCTAAGGCAGACTGCGATGCGCCCCTCGAAAACGCCCCGGCCGGCAGCCCGACGGAAACTATAATCGGCTCTGTGCTAGTCTCCGCTTTCGATTACGAGTTGCCGCCAGAGTTGATCGCCCGCGAACCGCTCCCGGAGCGTTCGGCTTCCCGCATGCTGCGGTTAGGGCGCGACCGGGAGACTTGCGAGGACCGGCAATTTCGCGAATTGCCCGAGTTGTTGCGGCCTGACGACCTGCTGGTGCTCAACAATACCCGAGTCTTGCCGGCACGGCTGTTTGGGCGTCGCCATGGACTGCGCGCGCTCCCCTTAAGCCCGCGCAATCCCGCTTCCCGCAACTATCTCCAGGGACGAGTCGAGGTCTTGCTCACCCGGCAACTCTCCCGGGAGCCCAATGAATGGGAGACGTTGGTTCGCCCTGGGCGCAAGATCGATGTGGGGGAGAAAATCGTCTTTGGCGACCGGGAGTTGGAAGCGGAAGTCGTGGCCCGCGGCGAGTTTGGGGAACGGCGCCTGCGCTTCGCTCCGGCGCCGGACTTTCTGGCCGCAGTCGAACGACTGGGACATGTGCCCCTGCCCCCTTACTTAGGACGTCCCGACCGCGCTACCGATCGCGAGCGCTACCAGACCGTATATGCCCGTGAGCCAGGCTCGGCTGCGGCTCCTACCGCCGGGCTGCATTTCACCCCGGAAGTCCTGGAGCGGCTGCGAACCCGGGGAATCGAAATCGCAGAGATCACCCTGCACGTGGGCCTGGGAACTTTCCAGCCGGTCCATGGGGAGCGGGTTGAAGAACATGCCATGCACCGCGAGTCGTACTTCATTTCCGCCGAGACCGCCGGCCAATTGAATCGCGCCCGAGCCTCCGGGCGCCGGATTGTCGCGGTGGGAACCACCACCGTCCGCAACTTGGAGTATGCCGTGGCGCAAAGCGAAGCGGGCGGCTTCACCGGCGGCGCCGGCGAAGCCGATCTTTTCATCTATCCGGGATTTCGTTTCCGCGCGGTGGGAGCGCTGCTCACGAATTTCCACCTTCCCCGGTCGACCCTGTTGATGCTGGTCTGCGCCTTTGCGGGCAAGGAGCGGGTGCTGGCAGCGTACGCCCACGCCGTGCGCGAGCGCTATCGCTTTTACTCGTACGGAGATTGCATGCTGCTCGAATGAGTCGGGACCCAACCCGCCACCGCCAAGCTGGCCGGGAACTGGGACGAGGCAGCTTGAGACGCTGAACTAATGCCGCCGCCGGCGCGCCCCTGTCTTGACGGGACGAACGGCATGGCGCGAATCGCGGGCGGCGGCCAAGCGGGCGGCTTTGGTCTCCTCCTGCTTTCGCTGCTCCTCCGGCGAGAGCACGCGCAGCACGATGGGCTGGTTGAGCCGGTATTTCTTGGCGACCACCGTTCCCGTATCGTCTTTCACATGCACGGTAAAGGTGGGAAGGTCGCCCTCTTTCTCGAACCGCTCGTGCGATACGGTGACCGGAAAAACGCCATACAGATTGCGCTCGCGGTAGGCCGTTTCGTAACGGTGGCGCTTAGGGTTCCAGGTGAACACGCGAATCTGGTTGTAATCCCACGGGGTTCCGTCTTTGGGGTCGTTCACCAAGGTAAGAAACTGCGGCACCTCCCGGGTCTGACCGGTATCCGGGTCGGTGTCCGAAATGCGGCTGATGACCAAGGCGGACATGATCCGCTGGCCCTCGGCATACTGGGCCACCTCCGTGGGAATGTCGATGTCGATCATCCGTGCCAGCACCCAGCCGCTGTGCGCCTGGGTGTCCCGCACCAGCCACCAGTCTTCCAGCGGCGGCGGTGGAGCGGTAGCATCTTTGTTCTTGTCCTTGTCCTTCTCGCTGTCGTTATCGGGTTTGGCGGGAACCGGTTTGCTCTGTGGCTTCTCCACCGAAGTACGCTTCAACAAATCGACCTTCGCGCCCTCGTCGATGCGGAAGAGGGCGTCGGTATCGCGTCCGGGGGTGACGTGCATCTTGAGCTCCGTCCGGGTCACGCCACGAGCAATCACCGGCGCATTGACATTTTCCCGCGCCAGACGGTCCAAAGCGTCGAAAACCTCGGGGCCTACCAGGTAGCGGGTCTCGATCCAGCCTTCCTCTCCCCGTGGAGAACGCACCCGCACGAACCGCTTGCTCTTCTCCAAAATCTCGACGCGCTCCCCGTTTTTCACCGTTCCCGTTTTGTTGTAGATGGCGGAAAGCCGGTCGCGCAGATTCACTTGGGGCGCCGTGATATAGGCCGGTTCTCCATGCGCGATGCTGGGGCCGCGCCGGCAGCCGGGAACAACCAGTAGCACCAAAAGCAGGCCTGCCAGCGCTAAATTGGAAACGCGAAACAACATCTTCACCAGTGTTCCACCAATATAAAACATTCGTGAGCCGCGGCTAAAACCGGCCGCGGAAAAAGGCCGGTTCGTATGGGGCACGCTTTCGGGCGCACCGCTGAATCTTTTGTCAGGGTTGATAGAATCGCACGTATGTTCGCCCGCAGAATCTCCGTTGAGTACGAGATGGAAGGCCGCTGGCGCCCCGCCCCGATCAAATGGCTGGACAATTTTGCCATGCGCAGTTTCACCAACGATTCTATCTTCGACGATACGTTGCCCGTGGCCGACGGGCAAATGGAAATCGGCAACCGTGTTCCCCTGGAAAGGTTGCAGGCGGCCCTGGAGGATTGGTTCCGGCGCAAAGGCTACCTGGCCAAAGAAAAGTTCCTGAAAGTGCAGGAAGGCAATGCGGCCCTGTAAGGCGAAGAAATGCGGTGAAGCATGCTTCCCCCGCCTTTACTAAACTTCCCGCTACGTTGAGAATAGATAGTTCGCCGCGCCGCGGGGTACCGGCGTGTTGCGAGTGGTATGCTTTTACCCCTTCAGGAGGTTCCAGCATGGTCGCCACCGGCGAGTACATTCGCATGACCAACTACGTTGACGATATTGCCGCCACGCTTCGCCGCATCGTTGTGGGGAGTACCACGATGACCGACGACGAGAGGAAACGCTTAGCCGAGTACATGCGCAAAGTCGATCCCAACTATCCCGCGGTGGTACAGCAACTGGAAGGAGCCAAATGAAATGAGTTTGTCCCCGCCGGTGCAGACGATAGCCGTGATCGGCGCCGGGACCAGGGGCCGGGGCATTGCTCAGGCCGCGGCCGTGGGTGGCTTCCGCTCCGAGCCTAGCTGAAGGCGGAGTAGTTGTAGAGTTCAGCCTGCAATTCCTCCTCGGAGCAAATGCGCAGTTCCATCCATCCCTCCGAGGGCAGAGCGTCGAGCGGCAGGCGGTCGCGCCAGAGGGCGAAACGAAGGCGGATGCTGCAGCCGTGGGTGGCGCCCAGTAGCGCCAGGGGAAGCTGGAAGCTGAAATTTCGCCCCAAGGCAACCAGAATCCTGGAAGCGGCTCCAGCTTGTGCCGGCTGCGCCAGGATGCGATCCGATTCCACTTCATGCAGTCTCCAGGCGGTGACTGCCTGCTCTTCAATCATTACTTCCAGGTTCAGAGCGCCGGCCGGAGTGGGGTTCTCCGGGCTGACGCGTTCCACATTGACGCGCAGCTCAAACTCCTCTTCGGGAAGCGTCAGAAAATCGAGCCGGCCGTACAAGTTCAACTCGTCGATGCCAGCGCGGATGGAATGCAGCAGAAACTGTTTGCCGTGCATCGCCCCGGCACGCTGGTCCGCGCTGTAGAGCGCCGCTCCCACCCAGTCGAAATAGCGTTCGTAGGCCGCCCCCACCCGGGGATGAATGTAGCCGGTCTGCGGCGCCACCGTGGGCCGGGCCTCCAGGACGGCGATGGGCTGCGCCAGGCAATCCGGCGGGCGGCCGCCCAGCGCCAGATAGACGTTGGAGAGGTGCTTGCGGTAAAGCTCGTCGAAATCGCGATCGTTGGCGCTGTGGTGCTCCGGTCCGTACCACCAGTTCCAGTCGCTGCCTTCGGCGATCAGCAGCTCTTCAAAGGCCAGGGCGCGCTGTTCGGGACTGGCGGTGAGGCCGTAGTTGGCGTAATAGTCCCGGGCCGCGCTCAGGTAGTCCCAGGAGCGATTATCCTCCGGCGCCCCGATCCAGACATTGAAGTTGGCGTCGATCCAGGAACCGGGCAGCAGCGAGGTCAAGCGGGCAAAATGGCGGCGCTCGACCGTGACCGCCGGGACGCGCTCCGGGGGCGAACCCGGCGTTGCCTCCGAGCTTGGCCGGGGCGGGCTCGGCGGGCGGGCCGATGGCCGTTCCGCCTGGCTTTCCTCGTGAATGGCTTCGCTGACGGTGACCGCCTGCAGTTGCGGATCGCGCTGAATCGCATCATACAAGCGGCGCAAGAACTCGCGGCCGCTCTGGGGATAGTATTCCCACGCGTTCTCGCCGTCGAGAAACACCGGGACAATGGCATCGGTTCCCTGGGCAAGGACCGGGTGGGCCAAAGCCCGCACCTTTTGCACAAAGTTGTCGGCGGCCTCTTTGGCCGGCATGCCCGAGTAGACGAATCCGATCAGGTCGGAGAGCACGCGGTCGCGAAACAGCAGATGCAGCGGCCACTCGCCGCTCTCGTAGCGGTAAATACGGTATAGGCGCTCCGCGCTGGGTGGGGACAACAGGCCATGGGCATCGCGGTGGAAACTCCACCCCAAGGAGCGCCCCAGTACGCCTTCATCGGTAGCCAGCCACTCCACCCCAACCTTCTGTGCGATCTGCAACACCGGTTCCGAAACGCTGCCTTCCGAGGGCCAGACGCCGCGCGGGCGCATGCCGAAAACCCGTTCGTGCAGCCCCAGCCCCAGCTCCAGTTGCGCCTGAGCGTCTTCCGGATGCTGAAAGCGTTGCTGGGGCAGCTTGAGGCCCGGGCTGGAGACGGCGCCTTCATCGGTATCGCAGAGCAACGGCAGGATGGGATGGTAAAAAGGCGAAGTGGAAATCTCGATTGCGCCCCGGCGCGCCGCCTCGCGGTAAGCGGGAATGGTTTTGGCCATGAGCTCGCGCTGCAGGCGGAGGGCCTCGCGCTGATCGTCCTCGCTGAAGTCTCTTCCCTGGCTCACCAGCGCGGCGGCGGGCTCGGCCAGAAAGAACTCGTCGAACCAGGCGAGTTGGGAGAGCACTTGAAGGTCCGTGAAGTCCTGGGTATCGAAACGCGATAAGGCGCGCTCGGCATTGGCGCCGGCCCCGCGAAAGCGGTTGAACAGTTCTTCATAACGCGGATAGCGGGCGATCATGTGGACCGGGTTGGCCTGAAACAGGTAGCTCAGGGCGAAGCGGCGTTCTTCCGGTGAGAGGCTGCGAGCCGGTTTGGCGGCCACCTCCAGAAACGGATCCCGGGCCCGGCCGCTCACGTAGTCTTCAAGCTGCACCAGGAGCGACGGCACCAGATTGAAGGTCTGATGGATTTCGGGGAATTCGTCCAGCAGCCTGACCATTCCGTAGTAGTCCTTGAGGGCGTGCAACCGCACCCAGGGGAGGCGGTACTCGCCCGTGACCAGGTCCTTGTAAAAGGGCTGGTGCATGTGCCAGAGAAAAGCAATCTGGATCTTCGCCATAGTTCCCAAGAAGATTTGTAACACCTTGGACGTTTTCTGTCGCCCGCGCCAGGGATCGAAAGTGCTTGGCCTGACTAAGGCGCCTTCGCTTCCGCTCAGGGGTTGTGACCTTTTTGCATTGGCGCACGTTTATAGCGATTTGTCATCCCGAGCGAAGCGAGAGATCTGCTTTCTCTTGCACCCTCAACAACATGTGAGGTACACGAAAACAGCAGATCTCTCGCTTCGCTCGGGATGACAAAGTTGTAGAAACGAGCTCAGGACCAGGAACCGGCGCTGCGGCAAAAAAGTCACAGCCTCTCAGGGTGAAACTCCGCAAAGCGATTGTTTCCCACCTTTTCAAGATCCGGAGCTTCCCCGGTTCCCGGACCCAGCGTTCTCCCGGAGAAACTCCCGAATCGCCCGGTAGAAACCTTCCGGCTGCTCCAGCCAGGCGAAGTGTCCGCAGCGATCCAGGAGCACCAGACGGGAGTTCCGCAGCGCCAGGTGAATTTCATACTGCATGCTGGGGTCCATCGGATCCTGGCGGCCGGCAATGACCAGCGCCGGCAGGGAGAGCTCTTGCAGAGCGGGCCGCAGGTCCACGCCCGGCGCCATCTCCTCGGCGGCGAGCAACTGGCCGACATCGTCGTGAAAGGAATTCGCGCGGAAGGTGGCGAGCATCCTTGCGGCGGCATTGCGGTCGTAGAAGTAGCCGGGCAGCACCGCTTTCAAGGAAGACGACTGCCGGGCGGCCGCGCTTTGCTCAGGGGCAAAACGGAGGGCCATGTTGTCGGCAATCGCTCCCATGTCCGACTGGCGAACGGGTCCGGAGTCCGCCAGGACCAGCGCTCGCACCCGCTGGGGAAAGGCAACGCCGTAGCGCATGGCTAACACGGCGCCTGCCGAGTGGCCGAGAAGGCTCCACCGCTCCAGGTGCAGACTTTGCCGAAGCGCCTCCAGGTCCTCCAGGTACAACTCAAGGTTCACCGATTCATGGTTGACTTGGGCGGGGCGCGACCGGCCCGTTCCCCTCAACTCGACCAGAATGGTCTGGTAAGACGAAGACAGTTCGCGGGCGACCGGTTCCAGATAGTCACAGTCGAAGCCCGGTCCGCCGGAGAGAAGCAGCAGGGGCTCGCCCTTGCCATACAAGCGATAATGCAGAGCGAAACCGGAGCGCTCCACTTTGCCTTCTGCCGTCTGGGCCAACGCCCTGGGAAGAACTTGGCTAAGCATCACCATTAATAAAAACCATGCGGGTCTCACGGGGCACCATCTTCCCACGTGCCCGGGAACCAGGCAAGGGCTTCCTTGGTTGCCCGAACCTGAAGCCTGAGGAGGAATCTGCGCGCCCCTTCGGGGCGCGATCGACGTGGACACCGGGTTCCGGGGGTGGGGGGGCGGAGCG
>Ga0326727_10024772_pt1 | contig 11311 bp, 7 predicted proteins | sample MB2enrmetagenome_FD_207643 | JGI IMG/M metagenome (GOLD analysis project Ga0326727, IMG submission 207643) | Lab enriched peat soil microbial communities from McLean, Ithaca, NY, United States - MB29MY | ecosystem: Environmental > Terrestrial > Soil > Wetlands > Peat | place: USA: New York... | reverse complement strand
TCGTTGTGGTGACTTATTCGTACCACAGTTGTGAGTCCTTTGTCTCTATTTATTTGCGTCTGGAATTAAATGGGACCGAATTTGATCATTTATAGTTGTTAAAATCAATTGGCGGAAATACGGTTTTCTCTATTTGTTAAGCGCCCTAATCGGAGTAATATTGTGTTATATTTTTGTCTTCCTTGGTATGTATACCTTCCCATACAGACTTTTTCCTCACCTCTCCAAGATCCCCTTTACAGCGATCTTAACCATCTTTCCCGCTTACGTATTATTAGGTATCAGATATAGCCCGAAATCCTGGTCATGGAAGATACCCTTTTATTGGGCTATAGTTCATATGGGAATGTTTTCTGAGGCATGGGCGGAACATAGTACGCAGCTTATTAAATATAATTCACCTTGGGATACATGGGATTCATATACCTGGTGGTGGATATACGCAATTTTTGTTAAAATAATCTACTGAAACAGACAATTAATTCCAATAACCACAGTTCGAAGGCGAGGCCCGTAAGGCCCTCAAGGCCCTTAGCCTACTTATTGAGAGGGTAGAAATGTAGTGACTTATCTTTTAGGGTACTAATTCCCCTGATTAATTAATTGCTCTTGTGAAAAATTCTCGATACATAACATTACCTGTTCTGCCCTCCCGTTTAGAAGTATCAAGTGACCGCCTTCATGAAAATGCTCAATCTATTTAGCCCCTTAATAGGCTTGGACATATACTCATATTGAAAGTTACATTTTCATGACCGTAATTAGTTAAGTCTATGTGGTCAGCCAACACGATACTATTTTTCGCATCGGTCTTAACCTCGAATTATTTTCAGCACCCATTCTTTCATAAACCTCACTTCCCCTTCAGCAAACCGTCAGTTTATCTTGCTCTCAAGAAAACAACCGAGCCGTACAATTTTTACCCATCCCAGATCCTGTTTAATAGTTGGCTCTATGTGGAAATAGACTAGGCAGGAATTATTCAAATCGAGATCCGCTGAGCGGGGGCCAAGATAGATACGGAGTCGAACCGGGTATTTGGTTCCAGAGTATTGGAAACAGTTGAGATCACTTCGTACTTCATTCAACCGTTCCTCAGTATACTTCGCTAAATATCCTTGTCCCCTTAACTCTTTGAGCAGAAGTTTCGCTGTGTCTCCCCACGAACCAAAGGCAAAATCCTCCCCGCCTTTAATAACACCGCCGTCACCAATTCCCTGAAAAAAGTCTTCTATTAAGCCTGAAAAACCATCAACAAACAAAAATACCTTATGAGTGTATTGTCCTGACAACAGAGGCAAACCTGTTATTTTATCCAGAGTTATTTCAACTATAACTTGGCCTTTTATATCTTTTATATGCGGAAGCCATGGTTCAGGAGAATCCTCTAGGTTTTTTATCTCTCCCCTAAGAATAATTTCTTCGGGGCGAATACTTGATTCCTTTTTCTCAATCTCTTCAGGCTTGATTTTATCTGTATTTATTAGGATCTTTCGAAACTTAGCCAAAAGCTTATCCTCCTTTATTCAGTGAGCCAGCCGTTAATCTTATTATATCCTACAATTCTCTGTGATTACCTCCTGATAATTCTATATCTTACCAATTCTTTTGCTAAGAACTTGTTTTTTCGAATCAATGAGTGATATAACCCTTAGTATATGTATATTTGATTCCGCTGCATAAACCCCGAAATTGCAAAAATGTTTTCTAAACTATCGAAAATAGTTGCTCGGCACTATACTCTGCAAAGTGACTTAAACCTTGAAAACCGCTTGTGATAGGGGTTTTGGAAATAAGTCGTAATCATTAAATTGATTCCCGATGAGAATTAGTGCCTATGAATGGAGATTTAATTTTGTTTTAGGACTTAATGCAGTGGAATCATATTTGGATAAAAGATGGATTCCAATTACCCATACCCTATTACAAAGATTTTACTTAAAATCAAATTCCAAGCACGGCTTGGGCGCAAGGGGTCAGAGGGCCCTTCACCTCCAGTCTGCGCAGACCACCTTATATTTTATTCTAGTATTCCGCGCGTTCCATCAATCTTCTGCAAATGCCGCCGTAGTCCACTCAAGAAAAACAGTAATTTTAGAAGTTTTTGTAAATTCGACAATTATCCCTAGGATTAGAAAAAATCGTATGCTACAATGATCACATATCGTGTATTCTCCATTACAAGCGAACGGATATTATAGTTCTACACATCAATTAGTTACGTCTTGATTGTATAGGACCAAGTTTCAGAAGATACCCCAGCTTCAGAATTAAAAGTATCATATTCATAGTTTTGATTGAGGTGAATAAACGTGGAAAGTAGTAATGCTCAAATTCAGGCTGCAATTGACACAGCTCGTTATATCGTCGAGTGTGCACCTCAGTCGATGACTATTGGAGTGAGTGACGCCTCACATTACCTTTGTTATTATCGTACAGAGGACCTTGACTTTAGACTCCAACCTGGCGACCCGATTAGACCTAATAGCATGGCTGATCGTGTAATGCGTTCGGGGAAACGATTAAGCGTTCGAGTAGGGGCAGAAGTTTTTGGGGTTCCTTACATAGGGGTAGGAGTACCTATTCGTGATGAAACCGGCAAAGTCGTTGGCTCTCTCGTAACGGGAACTGGTATTGAGATTCAGGAAAAGACAAAAGTAACTGCCAACAATCTTTTTGTAAGCGTAAAAGAATTTACGACGGTAAGTCAAAATCAGACCGCCTCATCTCAGAATTTGGCAAGCATTGCTCAGGCGTTAGCGGGAGAATCGGCCCAGATAATGACGGGGATTAATAATACCGACAACGTTGTTTCTATGATCAAAGGAGTTGCCAATCAAACTAACATTTTAGGACTCAACGCAGCTATCGAGGCCGCCCGAGCAGGTAAGGACGGGTTGGGTTTTTCAGTGGTGGCCGAGGAGATCAGAAAACTGGCCAGCGGTACAAACCTTTCTGTTACTGAAATAACCTCCATTTTGAAGAAAACTCAAGAGACCGTTGCGGGTTTAATCAAAAAAATTGGTGAGATTTCCACTATCGCCGATGAGCAGGCTGCTACGTCAAAACAAATTTCGGCAACCATTCAACAAATTAATTCCATGACTGAAGTGTTATACTCTCTGGCGGAGAGCCTAGTATAAGTAATTAGTAAACGGTTTATTACCATCCTGGTAAGTTCCGCAGCAACAATCTGTCCAAGTATAGGCTTAAAGTAGGCAGCACATTATCCCAAACCTAATTAGAAAAGAGAAAACAAAAAGAACTCCATGCCAGAGATACTTAGTCCCGGCTGGGGCTCTAATTTCTTCTCAGGCAACCTGGCGATCATGGCAGTGTCTTTCCTGCTGTAGACCCATGGCTTTGCGTCACACCTTTTCAGATGTTTTGCCTTTATCAGAACAATTTTCTAAATAAATTTGCTATAGATAAGGATTTTATGTAAAAGTAAAACCGTTTTAAATGATGTCGTATTTTGGAAAATCCTCTCGGGAAGTATTCTAACATATTTGACAATAACTTTAAATACTTTTTTAAACTTAATTTTAACGAGCCTACTGCATCAGAATGCACTATTTCTAAGTATTCGTAATGACCTGACACCGAAATATTCAATAAACAATCGAGCCATTCATATACCCAACTGTTTGGTCCGCTATAATCAAGCACATAATGGGCCTCTTTAACCATCGCCTCGAAAGTTTGCCCTTTCCGCAACTTCCCTGTTAAGGGAATCAGTGCTTCCCCAAAGGCAAATGTTTTTATCCCGCTAACAACATTGGAGAATCCATAAACGAATTACGTTCGCCGAGTAATATTACGTTTGGTTCAAGATGTAAATAAGTCACTAAGCCGATTATCAAAAGTGACGAAACCATACACTTTTAGGGCATGATTTATTCTCTTTATATCATTCCCAAAATAGATAATCATCTTTAAAATTACATCTTTAATCATAAGATTCTTTTTCACTTCAACATCTCCTTTTTGTACTGTGGACCAAACCTATTACCCCACCGACTTTTATACTGCGCGTACATAACGAACTTCTGGCACAGGTGCAGTGTCCGGAAATCGCCCTGGAACGCGACGGGTTGTTACCATCCAAATTCCTCCTTAATCCTTAACATGATCCTTGGGATTCCATTTCATCAGCGCGCTGCTCATTCAAGCTCGTCAATGGGCTAAGGCTTTCTGTAGTTCGATCAAGGAAGTGAGTTAATCGCTCTTGAGGTCGTCCATTCTCTAGATAATGAAGCATTGTTTCAGAAATCCATGCCACCACTTCCTCATCGGTCGGAACATGCCCAGCGAGCTTGGCAAATTGAGGGTGTCGCCCTACTCGACCAGCCAAATATAATTCCCAACCGTTTTCCCCTGCAGTCAATGTCCCTGAAGGACAAGTACGTAGACATTCCCCACAAGAAAGACATCTGGTATGGTCGATGACGATCCCACTTGGCTGCCATGTTATAGCGTTTTCCAAACAAGCTTGGACACAAGCGTTACATCCGGAACACGGCGCAGTGGTAATCTGAGGAATTACATATCCAATAACGCCCAAATCTTTAATCGTAGGCCGAGAACATCCATTGGGGCATCCTGCCAGGCAAATTTTGGGAAGATGGTGATGGAGAACCGGATCAAACTTATCACCAAGTGTTTGCGGTAAGTTGAGTGCAGTTAGAGTTGTGGTCAACGTGTCATAAAGATTCTGCCAATTACGGGCTGCTTTAGGACAATTCGGGCGACAATGTTCGAGATGAAAGCCTGTCTGTTGCATATAAATTCCCCCAAAGATTATAATTGTCTGTGGGTAGTTTAGCAGAAATGCTATTTATCCGGTGTGGCTTGAATCACAGTATTTACAATTAATTTAACTTAAAAAGTAGTCCTACCTTCAATCTCTCAGTTTTCTTCATGGATCTTTTGATTTTATACGTTCTTCATTTAGAAGCGCAACACATTCTCCGCAGCCGATGCAACGGGAGGCATCTCTTTTCACCTTGTTACCAGCAAAGAAATACCCTCCCAAACGAATGATGTAAATCGTTAGGAGGGATGTCCGCTACATTACGGTTTATTATGCCATCCCTCTTGAGAACAGCTTGATGCTAGAAGTTAATAGTCTAATATTTTCAGTTTCTACGCCATGAACATTTTAAGGTCATCCTCTACATTCGTGATACCGGCAATCCCAAAGTTTTCAACCAGGACATTAACTACATTCGGGGATAAAAAACCCGGAAGCGTCGGTCCTAAATGAATATTTTTCACGCCCAAGTGGAGAAGGGCGAGTAGGACAATCACTGCTTTTTGCTCATACCAAGAAATGTTATAGGAGATTGGAAGTCGGTTGATATCATCCAATCCAAAAACCTCTTTGAGTTTTAAGGCGATCACTGCTAAGGAATAGGAGTCATTACATTGTCCGGCATCAAGAACTCGCGGAATGCCGCCGATATCACCAAGGTTTAGTTTATTATATTGATATTTTGCGCACCCTGCCGTTAGAATCACCGTGTCTTTAGGCAGCGCTCGCGCGAAGTCGGCGTAATAGCTGCGACTTTTCATGCGTCCGTCACAACCAGCCATGACGAAGAAGCGCTTGATAGCTCCAGTTTTCACAGCATCAACAACTTTATCAGCGAGGGCCATGACTTGATTGTGGGCAAATCCTCCCACGATCTCACCTTTTTCTATTTCTGTCGGTGCTTTGCACTTCTTAGCATGCTCGATCAACGCTGAGAAATCTTTTGCTTTGCCGTCGGCTCGGTCAGCGATGTGCTTAATCCCTTCGAAACCGACCACACCCGTGGTATAGACGCGATCTTTATAGGAATCTTTGGGCGGTACGAGACAGTTAGTGGTCAAGAAAATCGGGCCATTGAAGGATTCGAATTCAGTGACTTGCTTATGCCAAGCATTCCCATAGTTGCCGACAAAGTTGTCGTATTTCTTAAACGCTGGATAGTAGTGGGCTGGGAGCATTTCACCGTGGGTATAGACATCCACACCCGAACCTTGCGTTTGGATGAGCAATTCTTCAAGGTCCTTGAGATCATGACCACTGATAAGAATGGCCGGGTTCTTTCTAACTCCGATGTTTACTTTAGTGAGCTCTGGATTGCCATACGATGTGGTGTTGGCTTTATCCAAAAGTGCCATGACATCGACTCCGAATTTTCCTGCTTCTAAGACCAGAGCTACGAGGTCACCAGCGACGAGCGTATCATCAAGTGTAGCAGCTAAGGCTTTTTCAATAAACGCGAAGATACCTGCTTCTTTATACTCCAGAGTATAGGCATGCTCAGCGTATGCGGCGATCCCTTTGAGGCCGTAAGTGAGTAACTCTCTGAGGGAACGAACATCTTCATTTTCAGTCGCTAAAACTCCAACGAGCGCTGCTTTTGCTTCAAACTCACCGGCGGTTGCCGTCCAAGTCGCTGCATCGTGTAAGTTCGCCGGAATCGTACCACCCACTCTAAGCAGTGCTTGTTTAAGGTCTTCACGGAGCGTAAGGCCTTCTTGAATTCGTTCTACAAAACGATTTTTATCGAAGTTAGCATTGGTGATCGTGCTAAAGAGGCTTTCCATAATGAATTTGTCAACATCATGGCGAACGAGAAAGCGTTGACGCGCTTGAACTGCATAAATTGCAATCCCCTTGAGTGTGTAAATCAGAAGATCTTGTAAATTAGCCACCTTTTCAGATTTTCCACAAACCCCACTGATCGTGCAACCGGTTCCTTTAGCCGTTTCTTGACATTGATAACAAAACATAAATCACAACTCCATTCGTATTATAGTTGGCGTCTCCATGGGGATTCCCTGCGCCTTGGTTTATTTAATCCGATGGGCTAATACTATCACTATAAACAATGCCAGTATGTGATTTTAGTCACAGTTACTGCGTGATTAGTTGATAATGAGAAAAACCTTATAGATCTAATTACCTTTTTTCGTCTGAGAAAGCGGCCCTGATTAGGCCGCCTTCCTAGCTTTCATCTGTTATTTAATTACCCAGGGGGAAGATAACATCCTCCCCATTTTATAGAATTTCTACATAGCCTTCAGTTCCATTTACCCGGATTCTCTGTCCGTCTTTGATCAGCTTGGTGGCATTTTCCACTCCGACAACTGCCGGCAAGCCATATTCACGTGCGATAACTGCTCCATGGGTCATCAGTCCACCAACTTCGGCGACTAGGCCTTTTATGGATACAAACAATGGTGTCCAACTAGGGTCGGTAAAGGAGGTGACTAATATATCTCCATCTTCCATGTTTAAGATGACACGTGCTCGTCCCTCTATGAGTCCGGAAGAAACAGGTAGACCTACAATAGCTTCAGATGGGAGATTTTTTCGTTTATACTCACCGGAGAGTGTTTCACCATCAGACGTGATAACACGTGGAGGAGTTAGTTTCTCATATAATTTGTACTCGTCTTTTCGAATGCAAATGATCTGGTAATCCAGTTTATTTGTGCTTAAGACTTCGCGAAGTTCTTCAAAAGTGAGATAGTATATATCTTCTTTTTCATGAATAACGTTGGCTTGTACGAGTTGTTCGGCTTCTTTCAGTAAAGCCTGCTTATAAAGGAAATAGCGATTAACCATGCCGTATTTTGGATATTCACGATAACCGATGAAATTTCGGATTAAGTCAATCATTCGTTTGGTTTCTTTGGCTTTTTGTTCACCATCCGGCAATTGCTTCAATCGATCTAATAACTCTTGTTCTTTTTCCAAAGCAACACGCCGCCCTTGCTCAAATTTCCGATTGCCGGCATTAGGCTTATGGTTTTTGATGTTACTGAGAATCATGGGGACAAGTGTCGTTGGTTTTTCACTCCAACGAGTTTTAGTAATATCGATTTCTCCGGCACATCGCATTCCGTATTTCTTGAGATAAGCATAGATAGCGTCTTGGGTTTTTTGTCCACCATCAAACTTAACCAATTCAGCCAAAAAGTTATCATCTTTTAGATGTTGTAAATAATCAATGACTTCTGGATATGGACGAATCACATCTGCGACATCCAATAGCTCCAGACCCATTTCCGAAGTAATATTGTTTGGTACAGATTGAGAAAGCGTGTCTGCTGCGTTTTTTTCACCTAACCACTTCTTCATTTTTTCATTGATCCAGACGCTAGCATCCATAGCAGTCATAATCATGCCCAAATTTTGTGGGTCAAATAAAGCCTTCTTTAATTGCTGGATATCTTCCAGAATAAAATCCAATAAATCCGACCCTGATTTCGTTTGGATGTTTTGTTTTAACGCTTCTATCGATGTTTGACTACTCTTAATCAAATCAGAAACGATTGTCGGATTATTTTCGATTTGTGCTTGAAAACCCGCAGACGACATACCTTTATCGCTTTTACCGGGACTTGGTACTTTTTTACCATCTGGTGACGATTTTATAAAATCTTCTCGCTCTACGATGGTCATGAGTGCGTCTTTTATGAGCGGATCGGATTGTCCCAAGGCGTCTATTATCGTTTTTCTACTGTCAGGCGAAGCCAGATTACGCGTGATATCAACAAATAACCTTCCACCAGCTTTGCGCATGGGCGCATTTGTTGTTAATAGCCAAAAAGACAATCCCAATGGTTTCATGGGGTCGGTCATCATTTGTTGATGACCGACCGATACATAGACGTGATTTTCTTGATCGTTCGCTTCAGGGATGGGGTATAAAGTAGTAATTGGCCGACTCTGGACAATATAAAATCTATCATCTACCAAACACCATTCGATATCTTGCGGACAACCAAAATAAGCTTCGATCTGTCTTCCTATACGTGCCAGCTGTAAAATTTGTTGTTCGGTAAGTGTTTGAGTCTTTTGCTGATCAGGATCGATCTGCTGTGTCTCTGTTCCGCCTTCTTTTAGTCCGTAAATAGCCAATTTTTTGGTTGCTATCATCTTATCGACGATTTCCTCTGCTTGTACTTTATAACAATCGGCAGATACCAAGCCAGAGACCAGTGCTTCTCCAAGTCCAAAACCGGCATCGATTGATAGCAGCTTTCGGTTAGAAGTAAGCGGATCAGCGGTAAATAAAATCCCTGAAGCCTGTGGGAAAACCATCCTTTGAACGATAACGGCTAAATAAACTTGGCTGTGCTCAAATCCGTTTTGCATTCGGTAGATTACCGCACGATCCGTATATAGGGAAGCCCAACATTTGCTGATATGCTTTAGGATTGCCTCCTTTCCGATAATGTTCAAATACGTATCCTGCTGGCCTGCAAAGGATGCCGTCGGTAAATCCTCGGCAGTTGCGCTGGATCGTACTGCATAGGCATTTTTTTCATCAAGCCCGGAGAGGTGGCGGGTGATCTCTTCATTTATGTCTTGAGGGATGGCTATCCCTTCGATGACCCTGCGAATCTCACCGCTAAGTTCACCGATTTTATCCCGGTCTTCGACCTTTAGAAGCGCTAACTGATCAAGTAATTCGTTAAGCGCCGACGTTTCCCCAATGATTCTTTTAAAGGCTTCAGTAGAAATACAGAAGCCATCCGGTACGCGTATTCCTTCAATCTTGGAAAGTTCCCCCAGGTTCGCGCCTTTACCCCCAACAACCATGAGTTTTGTTTTGTCAATATCCTGAAAACCAAGCACAAAGGAACTCATACGTTTCCCTCCTCTAAGGCTTCTTTTACTGCATTTAGTTTTGTTTCTGGAATCATATTAATTCCTTTGGATTCCATAATAATACTGTTACTGATACGCTATTTTGTCAAAAGAATGACGGTGTAAATTGTCCATAATTTGACGACATAAAGCGCCAAGTGTACATTCATGCGGTTGGAAATAAATTTTGTGACGGGCTATTTGTCCATGATTTTGAGTTTTTAGGGCATAAAGGGGTGGTGATGGGCTATTTTGGCCATTTCGCTACCATCTTCGGACACTGACGACCGACTTGCCGCAAAGGGTAACAGACCCTAAAACGTGAGCACTTGCACCATCAGAGCTTAAAAAGCCGTTTATGTCGCTCTAAGGAGCGTTGGACAGACAGACTGACCGACAATTATACTTCGGCCTTTCCTTCCGTCAGTTCCTGGACATTGTTAAGCATCAATCTATGGTCGTTATAGGGGAGCTGAAACATAATACCCCTCCAACAAATCGCATTAGCGTGCTATTGCATTATAGCAGGAGCAAATGGGAACAAATAGTCTATTCTTGCAATTTTTTATATGCTATAATTAAAGTAAGAAGAATTCAATTTTCAAAGAAGTAAACCTTAAAGATACTAATCCAATTCCAAGGTACATCCTTTTATAAGCAAATGAAAACAGTTATTTAGCGAGCTGAAATAGTTCAAACAACGTAAGGAAGGGTAGAAAACCCTTCCTTTTGCAATATCATTGTCTTTCCCATAATCTGAACTAACGAACTTTTTGATGTGTAGAAATCCTTCTCCTTTACCGCCTTTGATCGCATGCAGAATTTCGTTCATTTGAAAGTGGCGAACATTGCGAACAAGTTTTTCCACCCCCGCAGTCATCCAATACAATATTCCTTTATCCTTAGACAATTAAATACACGATAAGTTACACCTTTGACGACTTGTAACTTATCGTGTAATATAATATAATCTAGTTTATAAGTTACATGTTTTGATAAATGCAACTCATAACTTAGATTATATTATCAACGTAAAAGGAGGCGATATATATCGATATAATCTTTCTATCAAATATATACCTTGAGTTTTTTGAAAGGCATGGTCTCAAATGAGTAAAGCTGTGCATCAGCTCGCATTGGACGGCTGACTTGGGTTGGCTCGTTCATTTGACGCTACCCCTCTCGCCTAAAGTATAACGACTCTTGACAAAGTGAGGGCCCCTCCATCAATATTCGGAGGAAACCTCAATTTTTCACAATCATTTTCCATATTACCACTAGAAGGAGGATATCATCATGCGCGTTTTCGTAACAGGTGCGACGGGATTCATAGGTTCCGCCGTTGTCCGTGAACTCATCGGGGCAGGGCATCAGGTCGTCGGCCTTGCCCGCTCGGACAAATCTGCCAATGCACTAAAGGTTGCAGGGGCCGAGGTGCATCGCGGCACCCTCGATGACCTTGACAGCCTTCGCAGCGGTGCCGCTGCGGCGGACGGCGTCATTCATCTAGCGTTTAAGCACGACATCATGTTCACAGACTACAACGGGGCGGTCACAGCTGACCTGCGCGCTGTCGAGGCGATGGGGGCAGTGCTTGAGGGAAGCGGCAAACCGTTCGTGATCACTTCGGGGACAATGATGCTCACATTCGTGCTCCCG
>Ga0326727_10024771_pt1 | contig 11311 bp, 9 predicted proteins | sample MB2enrmetagenome_FD_207643 | JGI IMG/M metagenome (GOLD analysis project Ga0326727, IMG submission 207643) | Lab enriched peat soil microbial communities from McLean, Ithaca, NY, United States - MB29MY | ecosystem: Environmental > Terrestrial > Soil > Wetlands > Peat | place: USA: New York... | reverse complement strand
ACACCGGGAGCCGATGCGTCAACCCGTTCACGGGTGAGCCGGTGCCGATCTACGTCGCCGACTACGTGATCGCGACCTACGGCACCGGGGCGATCATGGCCGTCCCCGCCGAGGACCAGCGCGACCACGACTTCGCCATCGCCCACCACCTGCCGGTGGTCCGCACCGTCGCGCCCCCCGACGACTTCACGGGCGAGGCCTGGACCGGGCCCGGCACGAAGATCAACAGCGGTTTCCTCGACGGCCTCGACGTCGACACGGCGAAGGAACGGGCGACCGAGTGGCTCGTCGAGAAAGGCCTCGGCGTGCGCTCCGTGCAGTACCGGCTGCGGGACTGGTTGATCAGCCGGCAGCGCTACTGGGGGTGCCCGATCCCCGTCGTCTACTGCCCGGCCGACGGCGTCGTCGGGGTCGCCGAGGCCGACCTGCCCGTGCTCTTGCCCGAGGACGTCGAGTTCCTGCCGACGGGAGAGTCGCCGCTCAAGCGCCATAAGGGCTTCCTCGAAGCGACGTGCCCGCGCTGTGGCGGCCCGGCCGTGCGTGAGACCGACACGATGGACACCTTCGTCGACTCGTCCTGGTACTTCCTGAGGCTTTGCTCGCCGCGCGACCACTCGGAGCCGGTCGATCTCGAGTCGGCTCGGCACTTCATGCCGGTCGACCAGTACATCGGCGGGATCACCCACGCCATCCTCCACCTGCTCTACGCCCGCTTCTACACCCGCGCCCTCGGCGACCTCGGCCTCTCGCCGCCGGAGATCCGCGAACCGTTCACTCAGTTGTTCTGCCAGGGGATGATCCGGCTCGGCGGGACCGCCATGTCGAAGTCAAAGGGCAACGTCATCGCCCCCGACGAGTACTTCGCCACCGTCGGCGCCGACGCGCTTCGTCTCTTCCACCTCTTCGTCGCGCCCCCGGTCGACGACTTCGACTGGACCCCCCAGTCGGACGAGATGATCGAGGGCTGCGCCCGCTATTTGCGACGGGTGTGGCGTCTCGCCGTCCCCGACGACGAGACCGAGCCGGCCCGGCCGGCAGACCCGGCCGCGCGCTCGGGTGCCGGCGACGACCTGCGCCGCGTCATGCACCGTACGATCGACTCGATCACGACCGACCTCGGCCGATACGAGTTCAACACCGCCGTCTCGTCGGCGATGGAGTTCACGAACGCGATCTACCGCGCGGCTCGCGACGGCGCCGAGCCGGCGCTCTGCGACGAGGCGGTCGACACGTTGCTCAAGCTGCTCGCGCCGATGACGCCCCACCTCGCCGCCGAGGCCTGGGAGCGTCGGCACGGCGGGCACGTCCACGAGGAGCCCTGGCCGGTTGCCGAGGCGGCGTTCCTTGTCGACGAGCAGGTCACCTTGATCGTCCAGACGAACGGCAAATTGCGCGACCGGATCGTCGTCGACGCCTCGATCTCAGAAGATGACGCCGTCCGCCTCGCCCTCACCTCGCCGAAAGTCGCCGAGGTTCTCGGGGGCAAGAAACCCCGCCGGGTCGTCGTGCGGCTGCCGCATCTCGTGAACATCGTTTCCTGACGCCCGCGGGCGCCGCGGGGATCCCGGGCTAGGAGACCTCGATCACCGCGTCCTGGTCGTGTGAGCGGTAGTAGCCGGTGCCCGTGTAGCGCACGACGACGACCTGCCTGCCGGTGCCAAGCCTGGCGGCCGGGATCGCGCACGTCGCCGAGCCACCCCGCAGGGACACGGCACAGAGCGTCGTCGAGCCGTGCACCACCTCGACCTTGCCCGAGACGGTGCCGTGCGGACCGGAAAGGTGGACGGACAGCGTCGCCTTGCCGCCCGCCGCCACCGGGGACGGCGCGGCGACGACGGTCTCGAAAGGCGTGACCGCCGTCACGACGACCTGGGTCACCGTCGCCTCGGCCGCCGCGAAGTTCGGGTCGTAACCGTAGGAAGCGACGATCCGATAGGTGCCGGGAGCCGCGAACGTGATCGTGCAGATGGCGGTGTCGGAGTTGAGGGAGAGGAACGAGCAGCCGGTGAGCGCCTTGCTGTTGACCGTGAAACTGACCGTTCCGGAAAGCGCGTTGCCACCCCCGCCCGAGACCGCGGTGACCGTCGCCAGGTAGGCGACGACGCTGCCCGTCGTCGCACGCGCCGGGGAGGCGGGCGTGATCGCGACCGACGCGACGCCAGCCGCCGTCGTCGCCCGCGCGACGCCAGTCGTCGGCCGCACGCCCGCCACGGCGGCCTCGGCGAACGCGATCGACCCGACGACCGCCAGAACCGCGAGCCCCGCCACACCGAGCACCGTCGACCGCCGCAGTGCTTCTCGCATCTCAGACCCTTTCGGTTGCGACTCCGATGACGAATTGCCCATTACGAACCGATACCGGCCGGTCGACGACTCGGGGGCCGCCGGCGCGCCCGGCGTCCTAGCTTCCGCCCAAAGGGGAGGCGAACGACGAACTGACCCCGGCGGCGGTCGCCGAGATCGACGACGCCGTCACCGCCCCGGACTTCGTCTTGACCCCCTCGACGATCACCGTGTCGCCGATCTTCAGGTCGGCGAGCGACGACGTCGCGTTTCGCGTGACCGTCGCCGACGGACCGAGCGTCACCTTGACGAGGCTGCCCGACGAACTGGTGATGTAGAGCGTCTTACCGATGACGTCGGTCACCGTCCCCGTCGTCGCGCCGCCCGACCCGAAGAGCGAGGAGCCGCCGGTGGGCGAGGTCGCGCCGCGGGAGAACTCGGATCGGAGCGACGAGAAACCGCCCGTTCCGGAACTTCCTTCGTCCTTCTGGAGGATCGCCCCGCCCCAGAAACCACCCGCTAGAAGGACCAGGCCGACAAGCACCGCGGTCGGCGTGCGCAGCCGGACCCCGCGCTTCGCGGTCGCGGCCGGCCAGTCCTCGTCCCCGAGGACGGCGTCATCGGTCCCACTCCGATCCATCGGCGGGAACGCGAACGCGTCGGACGCGCCCGCTTCCCGCGGCGTGCCACCCTCACCAGATTCGATGTTCGCCATTGATGGCTCCCTGCTACTCGTAACGAAGAGCGTCGATCGGTCGGAGCGACGCGGCCCGGTTGGCCGGGTAGAAGCCGAAGAACACACCCACCGCCACGGACACGCCGAGCGCGAGAACGATCGAGTACGGGGCGATCACGGGCATGACCCCGTCGATCCGGAACTGCGTGCCGATGTAGCCGACGATCACGCCGGCGATCCCGCCAAGCAGCGACAGCAACACCGACTCGTAGAGGAACTGGATGAGGATCACCGACTTGCGCGCCCCGATCGCCTTGCGGATACCGATCTCCCGGGTCCGCTCCGTGACGCTGACGAGCATGATGTTCATCACTCCGATCCCGCCGACGAGGAGGGAAATCCCGGCGACCGCGGCGAGCAGGACGGTGAACGTGCTCGATGTGGACTCTGCCGTGCTGACGAGGCTGGCCTGGTTGAGGATGATGAACGGCAGGTCGGCCACGGTCGTGTTGTTCGCCGTGGCAAGGATCGTTTCCACCTCGCTCTCTGCGAGGTCGAGGGTCGACGAGGACTTCCCCTGGACGAGGAGCTCACTGAACGACTGGGACTCACCCGTGAGCTCGTCCTGGACCGCCGTGTACGGGGCGATGATGACGTTGTCCTCGTTCTCGACGCCTGTCGACCCCTTCGTGGCCAGCACGCCGACGACCTCGAAGCTCGAGGAGCCGAGCTGGATCGTTTCGCCGATCGGGTTCGCCGTTCCGAACAGGTCGGTCACGACCGTCTGGCCGACAACGCAGACGCGTTGCCGGTTCGTGACCTCGGAGTTCGTGATCGAGCTTCCCGCCTCGACCGTGTAGTCGCTCGCCGTGAGATACGACGGCGTGCTCCCCGTCACCGTCACGTCCGAGTCGCTCGCGCCGGAGTAGGTCGCGGTGGTCGATGTCGACACGACCGGTGAGACCGTCTTGACGTCGGGCACCTGGGACGGGTCCTCGATCTGGCGCACGTCGGCAATGGTGATCGTGGCGGAACTCGTCTGGGTTCCGACGGTCGCCCGCCCGCCGAAGCGACCGAGGTTCATCACGGTAATTGTGTTCGTGCCGAGCCGGTTGATGTTCGCCTGCACCTGCGCCGACGACCCCGTGCCGACGGCAACGAGGATGATCACCGCCGCCACGCCGATGAGGACGCCGAGCATCGTGAGCATCGAACGCAACTTGTTCGAGGTCGCGCCCTGCAGGGCGATGACGAAGTTATCCCACCAGCTCATGACGCCACGCTCGGTGTCCGGATCGTGTGCTCGGCGTTGAGCCGCGGAGGAATCCCCGCGACGGGGGCGGTGCGGACGTCGGCGACGATCTCCCCATCACGCAGGCGGATGATGCGCTTGGCGAACTCCGCGAGGTCCGCCTCGTGCGTGATGAGCACGACCGTCCGCCCTTCGGCATTGAGGAGGCTGAAGATGTGCATCACGTCCTCGGCGGCCGCCGTGTCGAGGTTCCCCGTCGGCTCGTCGGCGAGCACGAGCGCCGGGTTCGTGACGATCGCCCGGGCGACGGCGACGCGCTGCTGCTGCCCGCCGGACATCTGGTTCGGGCGATATTCGAGATGGTCGGCCAGGCCGACGAGCTCGAGCGCCCGGATCGCACGGGCGCGCCGCTCCTTGGGCCGCACACCCGCGTAGGCGAGCGGCAGCTCGACGTTGGCAAGCGAGGTTGTCCGCGGGATCAGGTTGTAGGCCTGGAAGACGAAGCCGATCTTGCGGCTCCGCACCTCCGACAGGGTCACCTCGTCGAGCCTCCGGACGTCGACGCCGTCGAGCCAGTACCAGCCCTTGGTGGGAACGTCGAGGCAGCCGAGGATGTGCATCATCGTCGACTTGCCCGACCCAGATGCACCCATGATGGCGACGAAGTCACCGCGCTCAATCGTGAGCGAGACGTCGCGCAGCGCGTGCACCTCGGCTTCGCCCATCGCGTAGATCTTCGAGACGTGCCTGATCTCGATGATCGGTCGACGACGCGGGCTTGCCCCGTCCGCCGGGATCGTCGTCATCAGCCGCCGAACCCTCCGAAGCCCAATCCTCCGCCTCGGCCGCCGGTGAACGTGGTGCCGCCCGACGTGCTCGTGCCCGTCGAGGAGATGCTCACCGTTGGCTCGACGACGACCTCGCCAGCTTTCAGGCCAGCCACGATTTGCGTCGTCGAACTCCCGACGAGACCGACGACGACGGGCCGCGTCGTCTGGGTGCCGTGGCTGAGGACCGTCACGGTCGACCTCGTCCCAGTCGTCGTCACGGCCGCCGACGGCAGGATGAGCACACCGGTCTTCGAAGCAGTGATGACGGTCACGTCGGCGGTCATGCCGACCTTCACGTCAGAGGGCGGGTCCTTGATGGCGATCGTCACGTCGTAGGTGACGACGTTGCTCGACACGGTCGAAGTGGGCGACACAGCGGTGACTCGCGCCGAGAGGTCCGTGTCTGGGAGCGCGGCGAGCGACACCGTCGCGGGGTCGCCGACCGCGATGTTGGAGATGTCCGCCTCGGCGAACGACGCGACGACCTCGAGATCGCCAAGATTCGAGATCGTGACGAACGAGGAGCCCGATGAACCGGACGAGCCAGATGAGCCCGTCGCCCCCGAGTAGGCGGAGCTCGAGTTCGAGCTCGAGTTCGAGCTGCCTCCGCTGACGGTCTCGCCGACCGAGCCGTTGAGCGCCGTCACGGTGCCGGCGATTGGCGACGTGAGCGTCGTCGCGCTGAGAGATTTCTCGTCATCCTTGATCGTCTGCTCGTCCTGGACGACCTGCGCCTTGTCCTGGGCGATCGTCGCCGGGTTCAAGGCCGAATTCGTCGTCGCCTCGGTCCGTGCCGAGGCAAGGCTCAGCTGAGCCTGTTCGTCGGTCAGCTTCTGGTGCGCAACGGCCTGTTCGTCCGTCGTGAGGGTCGAGTTGTCCTGTGCGCATGTCGTCGTACCCGCCGTCGTGCCCGCCGAGAGCGCGATGGCGCGGAGAACGCCGTCTCCGACCGTGGCGGTGCCGCTTGACGACGTCTGGGTCTCGCTCGAGGTCGCCTCGGGGCAGCCGGCCTTCTCGTCCGCCGCGAGCTGGGCCCGCCAAAGGGCAACCGCGGCCTCGTCGGCGGACAGCTGCTGCTCGTCGGACTCCAACGAGAGCTTGGCCTGGTCGATGTTCGCCGTGTTCGAGGCCTGCTGTGAGGCGGTCGGCCCGATCTCGGCCTGTTTCAGGTTGTACTCGGCGACCGTCAGCTGGGCCTTGGCGGAGACGAGCGCGGCCTGGGCCGAGCTGGCGTCGATCGACGCCAGGGTCTCTCCGGCCTTCACGGTGTCGCCGACCGCGACGTCGACCGCGGTGAGCGTCCCGCTCGTCGAGAACTCGAGCGAGGTCGATTCGGCGGAGCTCACGTTGCCCGACGCCGTCTCGACGGCCTGGACGGCGCCATGTTCGACGGTCGCGGTCCGGGTCGTGCCTGACGCGCCGGAGCTCCCGCCGTAGACCGAGTCGAGGCCGAACCCCAGGGCGGCGCAGACCGCGACGATGAGCACGGCGTAGAGCAGCGCGCCTTTCGACCAGAGTTTCTTCGGATGGATGGTCATGGACGGCACCGGCTCCTTCGCGCGGCCAGGGATCTGATCACTTCGACGACTTCTTGGTGGTCTTCTTCGTCGACTTCTTTGTCGAGTTCTTGGAGGTCTTCTTCGACGACTTGCCTGACGTCTTGTCCGCGGGTTTCTTCGTCCCAGACGACAGAGGCCGTTTCGGGAGCAACGGCGCGCACGCGGCGAGCGCGGCCTTCAGCTTCGGGCTTTCGGCGAGCGTCGTCGGCGTCGAGGTCGACGAGCCCACGGTCCCAGACGGACCGTGGTACGAGGCGGGGGGGGTCACCCCGTGGAGCTTCAGACATGAGCTGTAGGCGGCGAACGCCGCGCTGTCGGAGAATCCACCGAAACCACTGCCACCGAAGCCGAACGTCCCCTTTGGGCGCAGGCTGGCGCAGGCCTTCGCGGCCTTGGCGAATTTCGAGTTCGCGAAGCCAGCGCCCGAGCCCCCGGGGAAGGACGGCCTCGTGCCTCCCGAGCCGGCAGGGAAGGACGGCCGCGTGCCGCCCGAGCCGAAGCGCCCCGTCGGCAGCTTCACTCCGTGTTTCGCGAGGCAGGTCTCATAGGCCTTCATGGCGGCTGTGGGACTCCCGGACTTGCCCGAGCCCGGCGTCGTCGTCGTCGAGGCCGATGCCGATGCCGCGGTGACGCCGCTGAACGCGGCGACGGCCATGGCGACGCCGACCACCGTGACGCCAGCGAGACGCCTCCGGATCGCGGACCCGCGACGGGATTCGCGTTGCCATGCGGGGTTCGAGCTCATGCGCCACCGCCTCGGAAAAGAAGGGACCGTGGCGAACCGTACGCTCGGAGTCTGTGCGTCAGATCAACGTTTCCTGAGAACGTCCGGTGCCCTCGGGCCTGCCTTCGCGCCGTGGGCGGAGGGGGTCGGGACGGACCTAGCGCTCGTGTCCGACCGGCGCGAGCCCGAGAAGGCCCGCGACCTCCGATCCAGGGAACTCGTCGAGGGAGGAGAGCACGACGTCGGCGAGCACCCAGCGTGGGTCGCCCTCGGTACCGGGTTCGGGCACCGCGACGACGCGCATCCGCGCGGCCTTCGCCGCGATGCAGCCGTTCAACGCGTCCTCGACCACCGCGCAGCGGACCGGATCGACGCCGAGGCGTTCGGCCGTCACGAGCAGGACCGCCGGGTGCGGCTTCCCCAGCTCGACCTCGGCGGCAGACACGACGACCGCGAACCGGTCGCGCAGGTCGAACCGCTCCAGCACGGCGTCGATCACCGGTTCCACCGAACCCGAGGCGAGCGCCACCGCGAGCCCGTGTCGCGCACAGAAGTCGAGCGCTTCGAGCGCCCCCGGCAGGATCCGCGCCTCGCCGGGGATGGCCGCGAGGACCCCCTCGACGATGCGCACCCCGAGCTCGGCGTCGCTCGGGCCGGCGAACCCGAGCCGCTCGCGGAATAGGCCCACGGCCTCATCAGCGCGCATGCCCGTGATGAGCCCGCTCCCGAGCAGCGGGCGGACGTCGACACCCATCTCGTCGAAGATGGCCGCCTGCACGCGGCCCCAGATCTTCTCGGTGTCGACGAGCAGGCCGTCCATGTCGAACACGACCGCCTCAGCTGGCGGACCCTCGGTCGCGGACCCGTCGCTCACGCCGACTCGCCGCGCAAGTACCGCTCGAGCTCGGAGGCGATCTCGTCGCCGGACGGCAGATCGCCCTCGATGTCGAGTAGCACCTCGCCCTCGGTGTCGAGCTGCTCCTCCATCTGCCGGACCATCGCCTCGTGGTCCGGTGACTGGGCGATCAACTCGTCGACCTGACGGCGGGCTTCCTCGGCGCTGCGCGTGAGCCCGTCCGTCCCGAACACGAGCCCGGATATCGACGACAGTCCCTCGATGAGCGCGAGCGCGGCGGGCGCGAACGGCATCGCCGCGACGTAGTGGGGGACCCGCGCCCACAGACCGATCGACGGGAAGCCTGCCGCGGCGCACGCTTCGCCGATCACCTCTCCGAGACCCGCGGGCACCTCGATCGCCCCGCGCACGACGCCGATCTTGCGCGCGAGCTCGGCATCGGACGCCGTCGCGGTGAGCTTGATCGGACGGGTGTGGGGCGTCGCGTTCGGGAAGGCGCCGAGGCTGACGACGAGCCGGACGTCGAGATCCCGCGCGATCTTGACGACCTCGCCGGTGAACTGCCGCCAGCGGTAATCGGGCTCTGGACCGATGAGCAGCGCGACGCCGGATCCCATCCGGTCCCGTCCGACGAGCACCTGGAGCTCGGGCCAGGAGATCCCGGCACGCACGCCGTCTTCGATCCTCAACCGCGGACGACGCGCCCGCTGGTCGATCAGGTCGTCGGCCTCGAAGGTCGCGAACGTCTCGGTCTTCATCTCCGAGAGGATCGCCGCGACCGCGGTCGCGGCACCGAATCCGGCGTCCACCCAACCGTCGAGCACCACGATGAGAACCGGGTGTTCGGGAGGCGTCACCGGGAGTCTGGCCGTGGGAGGCACGATCCGAGGTTACCCGGAGTGCTTCGGAGCCGGATCACCGCGATCGTCGCAGGCACGGTTCATGCCGGTCCGACGGGGACGGCACGGTCGGTCTCGTTGCGCGGCGACGCAGGTCGCGGCCAAGCACGCCCTCACCCAATCGGCGCGGGCGAGGCGCGCCGGAACGAGGTCGTCGGGCATCACGCCGGGGCCGCGACCCTCCGCGCGGCCTCGGCCCCCTCGCGAGCGTGGTAGCTCGAGCGCGTGAGCGGCGACGCCTCGACGTGGGCGAAGCCGAACTCCATCGCGAGGCTGCGCACGGCGGCGAACTCTTCCGGCGACCACCAGCGGGCGACCGGCAGGTGCGCAGCCGACGGGCGCAGGTACTGGCCGATCGTCAAGATGTCGACGCCGACGGCCGCGAGATCGGCGAGGACGCCCTCGACCTCCTGCTCGGTCTCTCCCAGCCCGAGCATGAACCCGGATTTCGTCGTCAGCCCCGCGGCCTTCGCCCCGGCCAGCACCGCGAGGCTGCGTGCGTACGACGCCGAGGGCCGGACGGCACGCTGGAGGCGGAGCACGGTCTCGACATTGTGGGCGAGCACGTCCGGACGCGCCGCGAAGACGACCCGCAGAGCTGACTCGTCACCTTTGCAGTCGGAGATGAGGACCTCGACGGTCGTGCCGGGCCGGCACGCCCGGATCGCGGCGATCGTTGACGCGAACGCCCCCGCCCCGCCATCGGCGAGGTCGTCACGCGCCACGGCGGTCACGACCGCGTGGGCGAGTCCCATCCCCGCGACGGCATCGGCGACGCGGGCGGGCTCTGTCGCGTCGAGCGGCAGCGGGTGCCTCGTGTCGACGAGGCAGAAGCCGCACGCCCGCGTGCAGCGCTCGCCGTTGATCATGAACGTCCCGGTGCCGTCGGCCCAGCACTCGTAGATGTTCGGGCAGCCCGCCTCCTCGCACACCGTGACGAGGTCGAGCGAACGCATCGTCTTGCGCAGAGCGAGGTACTCCTTGCCCATCGCAGCCTCGACTCGCAACCACGGGGGCTTGCGCGAGCTGATCTCGACGCCGCGTCGCGGGTCGACCCCCGCCTCGGCGAGCCGGCGGAAGGCCGGTCGCTCCGGCGAACCGGACATCGCGGAATGTCGAACTTGGGCCGCCGACGCGTCCTGGCGCTCGACCATCCGGACTCCCGGCGCGCCCCCGAACACGGACGACGTCCGCGCCCGATCAACGATGGCGTCGATCACATCCTGTTGGGTCGCGGCGACGCCTTCGGCGCGCAGCGACGTCACCGGCCGGTCCGGGATCCCGCACGGCACGATGAGGGAGAACATCGCGAGGTCGGCGTTGACGTTGAGCGCGAAGCCGTGCATCGTCCGGCCCCGCGAGACCCGCACGCCGACGGCGCAGATCTTGCGCGGCACGTCGCCGTCCGGTTCCACCCAGACCCCCGGGTACCCCGCGAGCCGGCCGACCTCCGACAGCCCGAGATCGCCGAGCGCCTCGATGACGAGATCCTCGATGCCGTGCACGTGCGCGGGGATCGCTCCGGGGCCGAGGTCGACCGAGATGATCGGGTAGCCGACGACCTGTCCCGGCCCGTGGTACGTGACGTCGCCGCCACGGTCGGCCTTCACGAGCTCCGCCCCGACGCTCGCCGGGTCGACGAGGACGTGGGCGGGACGGGCCCGCACCCCGAGCGTGTAGACGTGGGGGTGTTCAACGAAAAGCAGGTAGTCCGCCCGGCTGCGGCGGAACAGCGCGTGCTGGAGGGCGAGCGCCTCCCGGTACGGCACGCGCCCGAGGGAGCGGACCCGCAGCGGTCCGCGGGAACGCGTGGGTGCCGGCGTCACGTCTACAGCTCGGCGAGCCAGTCGCGCGTCTCGATGACCCGGGCGACGTCCCGCACGAACGAGGACGCGTAGGCGCCATCGACAGCGCGGTGGTCGAAGACGAGCGCGAGCACGCCGACCGAGTGGATGGCGATCGATTCGGACCCGTCCTGCGCCACGACGACGACCGGCTTCCGCTTCACGCCGTCGGTCGACAGGATGGCGACCTGCGGCTGGGCGATGATCGGCGCGGTGATGAAGGTCCCGAACGGACCGGGGTTCGTGATCGTGAACGTCCCACCGGTGATGTCGTCGGCGCTCAACTGGCGATTTCGCGCCCGCCCCGCGAGGTCGGCGATCGAACGCGCGAGCCCCCGCAACGACTGCCCGTCGGCGTTGTGCACGACCGGCACGATGAGGCCTTCGC
>Ga0326727_10024770_pt1 | contig 11312 bp, 6 predicted proteins | sample MB2enrmetagenome_FD_207643 | JGI IMG/M metagenome (GOLD analysis project Ga0326727, IMG submission 207643) | Lab enriched peat soil microbial communities from McLean, Ithaca, NY, United States - MB29MY | ecosystem: Environmental > Terrestrial > Soil > Wetlands > Peat | place: USA: New York... | reverse complement strand
TTCTCGAAGGCGGGAGATGTTCTCCATCACTACGATCGCGTCATCTACAACAAAACCAGTCGAGATCGTCAGAGCCATCAGCGAAAGATTGTCGATGCTGAAGCCGAACAGGTACATCACGGCAAAAGTGCCGATGAGCGAAACGGGGACGGCGACAGTGGGAATCAATGTGGCTCGCCAGTTGCGCAGAAAGACGAAGACGACAAGAATCACCAGGATCACGGAGAGGATGAGAGTGCCCTCTACATCGCTGACCGACGCGCGTATGGTGGTGGTGCGGTCAAGAACGATGGTCGTCTTGATGCCTTGCGGAATGGAAGCTTCAATCGATGGCAATTCAGACCGGACACGATCGACGGTGTCGATGATGTTGGCGCCGGGCTGGCGGAAGATCATGACGGTAATCGATGGCGTGCCATTGAGGTACCCTGCCGTGCGAATGTTTTGCGACGAGTTAGAGACCTCGGCAACATCGGCGAGCCTGACTGCGGCGCCATGGTTGTATCCGACAATCAGCGGCTTGTATTGGTCGGCATGGGAGATCTGATCGTTGGTGACGATGTCCGCTGTCGTGAATCCGTCCGAGATTTGTCCTGCCGGCTCATGAGCATTCTGCTGGCTCAATACGGACTGGATATTCTGGAGTGTCAACCCGTGGCTCAAGAGCAGCGTGGGATTCACCTCCACGCGCACGGCAGGACCGGCGCCTCCTCCCACCGTCACCTGCCCCACGCCTGCAATTTGCGAAAGCTTCTGGGCAATGATTGACGAAGCTTCGTCATAGAGCGTCGGCCTGTCGTACTTATCCGAGGTAAGTCCGAGGATGAGAATGGGAGCGTCCGCGGGGTTCACCTTGCGATAAGTTGGATTGGAAGGCAGGTTAGCCGGCAGATAAGTCCGCGCCGCATTGATGGCCGCCTCCACGTCTCGCGCTGCGCCGTCGATGTCGCGGCTCAGATCGAACTGCAGTGTGATCGAGGTGCTGCCCAGCGAACTCGACGAGGTCATCTCGGTTACGCCGGCGATATGACTGAATTGCCGCTCCAGGGGAGTGGCGATCGAGGAGGCGGTAATCTCAGGGCTGCCGCCCGGCAAGCCGGCCGAGACCGAGATGGTGGGGAAGTCGACCTGCGGCAAGGGAGAAACAGGCAAGACTCTGTAGGCGATGGCCCCGACAAGGACGATGCCCGCCGTCAATAGCGTTGTGGTAACCGGCCGGCCGATGAAGGGAGCGGAGATATTCATGCGCCCTCCGCCGGTTGTGGCTCGGCGCCCGCGTCTGTTGCCTTGGCGGAACGGCTGAAGCGCTGGCCGATGCGATCGAAAAAGATGTAGATGACCGGCGTTGTATAGAGCGTGAGCACCTGCGAGAGCAGCAGTCCGCCGACCATGGCAATGCCAAGCGGACGCCGCAACTCCGAGCCCATGCCCTGACCTACCGCCAGAGGAATGCCCGCCAGCAGCGCTGCCATGGTGGTCATCATGATGGGGCGAAATCGCAGCAGGCAGGCGTCGTAAATGGCGTCCCTCGAGCTCTTCCCGTGGTCGCGCTCACCTTCCAGCGCAAAGTCGACCATCATGATTCCGTTCTTCTTCACAATGCCGATCAGCAGGATGATTCCGATGATGGCGACGACGCTGAGGTCTTGCTTGAAGAGGATGAGGGCCAGCAACGCGCCCACGCCTGCCGAGGGCAACGTGGAAAGAATGGTGATGGGGTGAATGAAGCTCTCGTACAGAACGCCGAGCACGATATACACGGCAGCCAGCGCGGCGAGAATCAGCAGGCCTTCGTTGGAGAGCGAACCCTGAAAGGAAGCTGCCGTGCCTTGAAAACCGTACTGCACGCTGACCGGCATGTTCAGGTCCTTTTGGACTTTCTCGATGGCCGCGATGGCTCCTCCCAACGCGGCGCCGGGAGCGAGGTTGAACGACACGGTGACTGCCGGAAACTGGCCCTGATGATTGATGGAGAGCGGCTCGTTCACTCTCTCCACATGCGTGAATGCACTGAGAGGTACGGCATTGGAAGCCGCTGTGGTCGTGGCCGTATTCGCGGACGAAGCAGTGGCGCGCGCGCCAATGTTCGACTGAATGGCATTCAAGGGAGTGTTGAGCACCACCGCTGAAGGTGTATAGGCCACACTCGTCGTCGTCGCATTTGAACCGGCGGACGAAGAACCGGAGGATGCAAACGAAGAAGACGCCCCAGGACCGGAGCCTCCTGCGGAGGCGTTGGTCTGGATGTATAAATCCTGCAGCTTGCCGGGATTCCTCTGAAAGCCTGGATCGGTTTCCAGGATCACGTGATACTGGTTCAACTGCGTGTACATGGTGCTGATCTGGCGCTGGCCGTAGGCGTCGTAGAGGGTGCTGTCGATGGTGGAAGGCGCAATGCCAAGCCGCGATGCGGTGACACGGTCGATGACCAGCGATACCGCCAGGCCGCCGGTTTGCTGGTCGGTGGCTACATCGGCAAGTTGAGGCAACTGCTTCATCTTGTCCACAAGCTTGCCGGTCCAAAGATTCAGCTCGTTCGCGTCCGGGTCCTCCAGCGTGTACTGATATTGCGTGCGGCTCACGCGATCGTCCACAGTGATGTTCTGCACCGGCTGCATATAAAGTACGATTCCGTCGACCGCCTGCAAACTTGTTTGCAGCCTGCGGATGACATCGGAAGCGCTCCGGTCGCGCTCATTCAACGGCTTCAAGTTGATGGAGATTCGCCCACTATTCAGCGTGGTGTTGGTTCCGTCGGCGCCGATGAACGAAGACAGGCTCTCGACCGCCGGATCCTTAAGAATGATGGAAGCCAGTTGCTGTTGCTTCTGCGCCATGGCCGCAAAGGAGATAGTCTCAGGCGCTTGCGAGATTCCCTGAATCACGCCCGTATCCTGCGTGGGAAAGAACCCCTTGGGGATGACGATGTAGAGAACGACGGTGAGCACCAGGGTGGCGGCCGCGATGAGCAAAGTAATGGTCTGGTAGCCCAAAACAAACTTGAGCGTGCGCCCGTAGAAAGCGATGGCTGAGTTGAAGACCCGTCCGGAAGCCTTGTAGAAGCGGCCCTGCTGCTCTTTGGGCTTGTGGCGGAGAATGCGCGAGCACATCATGGGTGTCAGCGTCAGAGACACCACCGCCGACAGAATGATGGTGACCGCCAGAGTCACGGCGAATTCGCGGAACAGGCGGCCGACAACGTCGCCCATGAACAGCAATGGAATCAGCACCGCAATCAGCGAGACGGTAAGAGAGATGATGGTGAAGCCGATTTGCTCCGCGCCCTTCATGGCCGCCTGCATGGGCGTGTCCCCAGCCTCGAGATAGCGCGAGATGTTCTCGATCATCACGATCGCGTCATCGACCACAAACCCTGTGGAGATGGTGAGAGCCATCAGCGAAAGATTGTCCAGGCTGTAGCCCAGCGCATACATGGCGCCGAAGGTTCCCACCAAGGAGACCGGCACCGCGATGCTGGGGATGATGGTGGCGTAAAGGTTGCGCAGGAACAGAAAGATGACCATCACTACCAGGGCGACGGTGAGCATCAACTCGAATTCAACGTCGGCGACCGAGGCGTTGATGGCCGTGGTGAGATCGGTGAGCGGCGTAACCTTGACCGAGGCCGGCAGGTTCACTTCAAGCTGCGGCAGAATGGCTTTGACCGCCTTCACCACGCTGATGGTATTGGCGCCTGGTTGTCTTTGGATATTCAGGATCACTGCAGGCGTCTCGTTCATCCATGCAGCCTGCTTGTTGTTCTCAATGCCATCCACCACCTGCGCAACATCCTTGAGCATGATGGGCGCGCCATTGCGGTAGGCAACCACGACCTTGCGATAGTCGGCGCTGGTGACCAGTTGATCGTTTGCGTTGATCTGGTAGTCCTGGTGAGGCCCGTCAAAGCTTCCCTTGGCGGCATTCACGCTGGTCTGTGTGAGGGCCGTGCGCAGGTCCTCGAGATTGAGCCCGTAGGACGACAGCGCCGTCGGATTGGCCTGAATGCGCACCGCGGGCTTCTGGCCCCCGCTGATGCTCACCAGGCCCACCCCGCTCAACTGCGAGAGCTTGGGCGCAAGCCGGGTATCCACAAGATCCTCGACCTGCGAGAGAGGGATGGAGTCGGAGGTGATGGCCAGCGTCAACACGGGAGCGTCGGCCGGGTTGGTCTTGCTATAAACCGGCGGCGCGGGAAGGCTCGAGGGCAGAAAGCTCTGCGAGGCGTTGATCGCCGATTGAACCTCTTCCTCGGCAATGTCGATATTCAACGCGAGCTCGAACTGCAGCACGATCACCGACGATCCGCCGGAACTGGTCGAGGTCATCTGGCTCAACCCCTGCAATTGGCCGAACTGGCGCTCCAGCGGAGCGGTCACAGTGGTGGCCATTACATCCGGGCTGGCGCCGGGATAAAAGGTGAGCACCTGGATGGTGGGATAATCGACCTCCGGCAGAGCGGATACGGGCAACAGCGTATAGGCGACCATGCCTACCAGCAGGATTGCGGCCATCAGCAGTGCAGTCGCAACGGGTCGCTGAATGAAAGGCCCGGACGGATTCACGGGGTATTGCTCCCGACGGTGCTCGCAGGAGGCGCCTGCTTCACTTGAGCGACAGGGCTGCCCGCCTGCAGCTTGTCGAAGCTGCTGGTGGCCACCACCTCGCCGGGATTGATTCCCTCCACCGCGGTCATGCCGCCATCGGCAACGCCCGTCGCGATGTTGCGCACCCTCGCCACGCCTTTCGCAATCACGTAGACGAACACCACTTGTCCGTTGTGTTGAACCGCATTCGTGGGCACGAGCGTGACTCCTTCGAGCGTATTCACCAGCAGCCTGGTGTTGACAAACTGGTTCGGGTACAAGGCGCCGTCTTTGTTGTCGAAGAGGGCGCGGAGTTTCACGGTGCCCGTGGTGGTGTCGATCTGGTTGTCGATGGTCTGCAACTTACCCGAGGCGATCCGGGTTGTTTGGGCGCGATCCCACGCCTCGACGGGCAAGGTGTGCATCAGCCGCATCCGCGCCTGCACCTGCTTGAGGCTGTCTTCGGCCAGGGTAAAGATCACGGTGGTGGGCTGCATCTGGGTGATGACTGCCAGCACGGCGCTTCCGTTCGACTGAACCACATTTCCTGGGTCGACCAGGCGAAGACCCACGCGGCCGGCGATCGGCGCCGTAATGTGGCAGTAGCCGAGCTGCACCTGGTCATAATCGACGGTGCCTTGATCGTTCTTCACCGCGCCCTGGTCCTCAAGCACGATCTTTTCCTGGTCGTCGAGCAACTGCTTTGGGATTCCATTGCGCGCCCACGCTGCGCGATACCGGTCAAGGTCCATCCGGGCCTGCTCAAGCACATTTGTGTCGCGCTCCAGCGTGCCCTCGGCCTGCAGCAACTGCGCCCGATAGGGACGCGGATCGATGTCGATCAACGCATCCCCCTTGTGAATGAATTGCCCTTCGCCGTAATGCACCGAAGTGATGATTCCGTTTGCCTGCGCGACGATGGAGGCCGTGTAGACCGGAGTTACGGTGCCAATGGCATCGAGATAGATGCCGATGCTTCCGTTTGTGGCAGCGGCGACCGTGGCGCCGACGGGCGGCTTTACGGCAGCCAGTGCAAGCTTGGCAGCGGCTGCCTTGGCGTTGTTTTCATGGATAACCGCAATGACAATTCCACACAGAAGCAGCAGGACTAGAACACTTGTCCAGAGAAACCAGCGCTTGCGATACCAGGGATGCGGTGGGGAAAGCTGATGGTCCGCACCGATGTGGGGCGGATCCGACCTATCTTCGACCTCAGGCATTCGGGACTCCGCGCATACGCACAGTTGCCAATGCGCTCCTCGCAGAATCGCCGCAACCTGGGTCGATTGTATGCTCCGTTTTGCTCACTTCTAGAGCGCCAGCGCGACCGTCGCGGACGATCCCCATGGAAACAAGGAGTCTTTGAGGCAGGTTCCAATCCTCTCTCGGCCGGCAGCCCAAGCGCCATCTGCAGCGCCCTTCAAGAATGGGGAAAGCGTCCATGTCTCGGTCCCCGGCGAGGTAGGCCGCATCCGAAATCCGGGCAAATTCCCGATCCCATTCTCCGCCAAAACGGTAAAGCTGCAGAGCCATGAGGCCCCGCCGCTGTAGCACGATGCGCTGCCGCGCTAGGCTGATACCGGTTACTTCTCTTCGCCTTCATGTCCACCGCTCGGGCGTGCACCGCCGCCGCCATGATAGCTTCGTCCGCCTCCATCCACGAAGCGATGGCTGCCCCAGCCGTAGCCGTAACCTCAGCCTGCCCATGGCCTCATGCCCAGGAAGATGCCGTTGTAGAAATACCCCGGCCCGTAAAAGCCATTGGGCGCGCAGGAGTAGGGCGCATAGTCGCAGTAGCCCCACGAGCAAACGGGTTGAACGCCGATGCTGACCATGACCTGTGCCTGGGCCGCTGGCGCCAGGGCCCGGCCCGCGAACAATGCTGCACTTCCGAGAAGACTCTTGAACTTTCGCATATGTGACCACGCTTAAGGTGTCTGCGGTTCCCTGTGTTGCGTGGGATGCTCTGTCGCCGGAAAGAACTCCCCAGGCAAAAGCAGCAGCCATAAGGGCCTTCAACTCGTTCGCGGATGTCCCTCGCAATCTTCGGGGGGCGCTTGCCTGTTTACCCTTACCTTTTCACACGCCCGGATCGGGTGGATCCGGCCGTTAATTTTGCAGGGTTTGCAGGGCGGGGTTTTCGGCCCCCTTTTCACACACCGTGAGAAGGGGTCTGGTCAGGCTGTTTTATCGAGGGCCTGCGGAGGGTGCTCGCTGAGAACGCGCCGCACAGTCGCTGCGGAAACACGATGTGCCTTCGCGATCTGACGTAAGCTCTGGCCTTGGCAGCGGTCGCGCTGGATGGCGGTATTGTCGAGTTCCAGGGCTTTGCGGCCGATGTGGTGGCCTTCGAGCTTGGCTCGCCTCATGCCGGCGCGGACCCGCTCGACTATCAAGGCGCGTTCAAGCTCCGCGACGGCGCCGACGACGACGATGATGGCCCTGCCCAGCGGTCCGCCGGTGTCGATGTTCTCGCGGAACGAGACGTACTCGATGTTGAGCCGGCTGAGTTCGTCGAGCACTTCGAGGAAGTGCTTGACCGAGCGGGCAAGCCTGTCCGAAGCCCATACCAGGACAACATCGAACCTGCCGCGGCGCGCGTCGGCCATCATCTGATCGAGCCCAGGGCGCCTGGCCTTCGCGCCGGAGACCCGGTCGGTGTACTCGTGGACGATCTCGAGGCTGCGCTGGGCGGCCATCTGGCGGAGATCGTGCAACTGAGTCTCCGGGTGCTGATCGAGCGTCGAGACCCTCATATAGAGGGCGGCACGTTTTATCCGCGCCGTCCCTTCTTCGTCGGAGCGATACCGTACTTCGTGACGTAGTTCTGGATGAACTCCATCAGCACGGTCGTCATGTCGGTTCCCCTGGCCGCCGTTGCCGCCTTGAAGGCGTTGTGCAGGTTGACTTCGATGTTCACGTTCACTCGCTTTAGCCCTGTTCCTTGCTTTGCGATCGGTCTCACCTCCTTTCTATGGAGATGAGATTATACGGGTTTGAGTACCCGCCGCAGTACCCAAAATGGTCCGGGGGATGGTCCGGCGGCGAGGTTAGACCGCTCAAGCGTTCCTGCGAAGCCGGTCCAACTGAGCCAGGCGCTGGAAGCCGAGCTCGAGGGTATCGGCCATCGGCCGCAGCTGCTCCGGCTCGGGAATCCGGCCGGCCTCGATCGCCAGCCATTCGGATGCCTCCATCCCGGCCAGCAGGGCGGCGCGCTCAACAGACAGGCCCAGAGACTGGCGGCTCACCTGAAGAAAGAAGACGAAGATCCCGGCCGAAGCCTAGCCGGAAGACATGGACCGACTAAACAGCATACTCATACACGCATCGCTCCTCATGAACGCTCCCTGTCAAGCAGACCGAGGACGCGCTGATTCGATTCCATAGTGAGTATATACTCACAGCTATCCAGATCCAAAGCTACGGCCCGGAACCACCGGATACGAAGCTATCCATCCAGGACTGAAGAGAGTCAACCCGGAAGACTATCCGGACATCCATAAGCTGGCCATTCTGGCCGACGTGGCACCCTACTCACGCGAGTACAACACCTGGCGCCAGAAAGTAGGCAGCCAGACCAAGGACAACACCGAGCTCAAGATCGAGTACGAGAAGATCCTGGACCGGGTCCGGCAGACACGCGAGTCGGTCGTCAGCATGGACAACCGGCGCTTCACCGCCCCGGTCGATGAGATCTCCGGAACTGTCCAGGAAGCATCGCCGGGCGGCATCGCGCTCAAGGAGTTCCCCGGCCTGCGCTTCCAGTTCTCCAGTGTTGGACTGAGCGCCGCGGACATGTCGGCGCGGGTTCTGGGCGAGAACAACGACAGGACCAGGTCCCTCCGTCCTGCCGCACACAAAACCCCTCGCGCGCCCGCGGCCGGCAAGCACCGGTCCTTCCATCGCAGTCCAGAGCCCGTCAAGCAGCCCATTCGTTGGCGCGTGCAACAGGGTGCGGCCTGGCAAGGCCTGAATGGTCACAAATTGTGGTTTGGGGTGGCCCCTTGGCCAGGGGGTTGTGCAGTTTTCGATATTTTGACAATTTTCTTGACTATTCAATCACAAAATAGTTAATATTTCGTTCAGTTCGATTTGGACCGGGATGGCTGGTCCTAAAAGCCAGAGGTCCAATTTCCCAACGTTCCGGGCAGGAAGCAGGTCCGGCAAGTTCAACGCGAGGTTCCCAAGAGACGGGCGGCGAATTTGCGATTTTCCACCTTCCTTGGGAAGACGGAGGGTGACCCTCCCCCGAATCCGACAGGAGATCGACCGCGCGACTCTCTACGCGCAGCGAGTCAGCCCTGCATGTACCGATGCAGAGGACGCAACAGAAGAAATGAATCAAACACAGTGAGGCCACAATGAAAATGAGATTCCTGAAGTTGAAGTTGACGATGGGAGGGTCGCTGATCCTTCTTGCATGCCTTTCGATGGCGTATGGTCAGAGCGTGACCGGATCCATTACTGGCGAAGTGACAGATCCCTCTGGGGCGGTAGTAACCGGCGCACAGGTGGTGGCCCACTGCCTTGACACGGGTGTGGACACGCCTGCGACCACCAATTCGGCCGGCCTGTTTCACATCGACTTTTTGCCGATCGGCCAGTATCAGGTTTCGGTACAGGCAAACGGTTTCAAGACCGAGAACCTCCCCGCGTTCGCATTGGAGGTTTTACAGACAGCGAACTTCAACATCAAGTTGAATGTGGGGAGTTCGAGTGAAACCGTGAGCGTCTCGGCCGCCGCGCCCATCCTGAACACCACCGACCCCACGATTTCAAGCACCTTCACGGCCAACACCATTGAGAATTTTCCGCTCAACGGTCTGGATTTTTCCGCCCTGACCTTGTATCTTCCCGGCGCGGTCTCTACCTATGGAAGCTCAGGCCCGACGAGCTTTGAACGCAGCACCTATAACTCCGACACGCCGAACTTCAATGGCAATCGCGCCCAGGCGAACAATTACACCCTGGACGGCATCGATATCAACGAGACGTATAACAATCTGATCTCGTACAGCCCGGCCCCCGCGGCGCTCGAACAGGTGCAGGTTCTTACGGCGGACTCTCCCACCGACTACGGCAACGTCAATGGCGCCGGCGTGGTGCTGGTGCTGAAGACCGGAACCAACAACTTCCACGGCTCTGCCTACGGCTATGTGCAGGATTACAGGATGGACGCGAACTCGTATTCGAATGGCTATCAGGGCCTTCCGACGAGCCCGTACTCATTTGCCCAGTTTGGCGGAACCGTTGGCGGACCTATTCTGCACAACAAACTCTTCTTCTTTGGCGACTACCTGGGATCGCGTTATCACGTGGGAGGATCGAGTTCTGCGAGCGTAATACCGGACGCGATGAGGAACGGCGATTTCTCGGCTCTGCTGGCCGGATCGAATCCTATCCAGCTTTACGACCCCTTGCACGGATTTGCGGCGTATGCCGGCAACAAGGGCGTCCCGGTCGTCAATCCAGTCGCCAAATTCCTCTTTGCGCATGCAACGCTCTATCCGGATTGCGGCGGCGACAACCCAGTTACCCCCGCCAAAGGAAAGTGCGTGGCCCCCAGCGATGGAATCGCCCAGAACAACTACCAGGCGCCATCGCGGAGCTACAAGGCCAACGACCAGGGCGACGTCAAGATCGAATACGATCCCCGCGCAAAGGACAAAATTACCGGGTTCTATTCAATTTCCCACGCCTATGACGGATCCACCGCGGTGCTGGCGGTCACCTTTCCGGGCATCAATCTCTATCCCACCTGGGTGACGGGCATGAACTGGGTGCATACGTTCTCGCCCTCGCTTGTCAATTCGGCGCGCGTGGGGTTCACGCGCACGGATTGGAACCAGGGCTTCCCCCAGGATCCAACCGGGCAATTCGGAACCTCGGGCAACGCTAAAGTCGGCATAAGCTTCCCCAACCAGAGATATAACGGCTTTACCAACCAGGGCTTCAACGCTAACATCAGCAGTGTGGGTACATCGGCATACAATGGCGGCGTTATCGACAACACCTATAGCTACATCGACAACCTGACATGGCAGCACGGCCGGCACTACCTCAGCATGGGCATTGAAGCACGGCGCTACCAGAACAATTACCCCACCGGCAACAACGACGGCTATCTGGGCTCGCTGAATTACTCCGGCGGCTTCACGTCGAATGGCAACGGTTCCGGCGGTTACGGTCCGGCGGATTTTGTGCTCGACCGCGTTTCGTCGGGAGGAGTCACCCTGTCCAGCGTCAACGTTGGGCAGCGCCAATGGCGGACGGCGGGATTTGCGCAAGATAACTTCAAGCTCCGCCCGAATCTGACGTTGATCTTCGGCGTCCGTTACGAATACGACGAACCTTGGATCGAACAGCACGATAGGACTGGAAACATCGACCTGAAGACGGGGCAGATCGACTATGCCGGCCACCTTCCCGTGGGTGCACTGCCTGGTGCGGGAATCTGCAGCAACCTGGCATGTTACCAGCCGAATTACCGGCAATGGATGCCGCATCTGGGGTTTGCCTATCAAGTCAACGATCGCTTGGTTGTGCGCGGCGGCTACGGCGCAACCAGCTTCTTTGAAGGTAACTCGTTCAACCAGCGCCTGACGGCAATCGCCCCCTTCCTGCAGGCGGCCGGCTTCTCGGTAAGTGCGCCCACCACCACGTCCGTGCCCACGCCGAACACCGCCGAGGAAGGCTTTACCGGCACCGACACCTCCGTTCAATACAGCA
>Ga0326727_10024769_pt1 | contig 11313 bp, 9 predicted proteins | sample MB2enrmetagenome_FD_207643 | JGI IMG/M metagenome (GOLD analysis project Ga0326727, IMG submission 207643) | Lab enriched peat soil microbial communities from McLean, Ithaca, NY, United States - MB29MY | ecosystem: Environmental > Terrestrial > Soil > Wetlands > Peat | place: USA: New York... | reverse complement strand
CGTGGCGCCGATGGCCGCGCCCACCCTCAACCGGCCCTGGCTGTCCTTCGCCGAGTTGGGATACTTCAACTTCTTCTGGATGTCCTTGACCGTGATCAGCCCCTTCAGGTAGTACCGATCGTCCACCACCAGCAGTTTCTCCACGCGATGCTGATGCAGGATGGCCTCGGCCTGTTCCAGCGTGGTTCCCACCGCGACGGTGATAAGGTTTTCCTTGGTCATGACCTCCGAGATGGGCAGATCGAAGCGCGTCTCGAAGCGCAGGTCGCGGTTGGTGAGAATGCCCACCAGCTTTCCGTCCTGGGTGACCGGCACGCCGGAGATGCGATAGCGCCGCATCACCTCCTGCGCGTCGGCGATGGTTTTTTCCGGACCGATGGTCACGGGATCCACGATCATCCCGCTTTCACTGCGCTTCACGCGGTCCACTTCCTCCGCCTGCCGCGCCACGGTCATGTTGCGGTGAATGATGCCGATGCCGCCCTGCTGCGCCAGCGCGATGGCCAGGTGCGACTCCGTCACCGTGTCCATGGCGGCGGAAACGATCGGTATGTTGAGCGCGATTTTGCGGGTGAACGACGTGCGGGTGTCGACCTCGGCCGGCAGGACGTCGCTGCGGGCCGGTTCGAGCAAAACATCGTCGAAGGTTAGGCCTTCGGTGAGCGGGTCTCGAATCATAGGGATGCTCCTATGATAGCGTGTGTCGATAGCTGGGCAGGCAGGCGCCCGCCGGCCTATCCCGCTTTCCGCGCCCGCAGACCGGTCCACTGCTCGGCCACCAGGATGGAGTTGGCGGGATTCCGCGGATCGTACTTCACCGACACCGGGCCCACGTCCGAGTAGTCGCGCGGCAGATAATCGCGAAGCATGGTCACGTCCTGCGAGGCGATGTACTCCACGCCGCGCACGCCGTAGGAGTAAAACAGCACGTCGTCGCGGATCTCCGCCAGTTCGGCGTCGGCCATTTTTCCGCGGGCCGCCAGCGCCTCACGCCGCCGCCGTTCGAGTTCTTCCGCGGTGATGCGCGAACGCCGCCACGCCCGGTATGCGAGAATCGCGCCCGTTACCAGGAGCGCTCCGGCCAGGGCCAGCGCAGCGGCCCGCACGGCCGGGTTGGAAAGCGACCCGATCCACATTTCCGCGCGCCGTCAGCCCGCCCCGGGTGGCGTCATCGTCCCGTTCGCCTCGCCCCAAGGCACACCCCTCCGGCTGTCGTTCAGGTCCGCGGTGTGGGGGAAAAACGGCATGGCGCCCTCTCTCGGATTCCATTGACAAGTTTAGCAGAGGGCCAGGCAGGGAACCGGATTCCCGGAGGGGCGGAGCGGTGCCGCGCGCGCAGTCGTTTTCCGGGCAGCGGCTCGCCGCCGCCATAGCAGACGCGGAGTACCTCCTACGCCGAACTGAGCAGCCACCCGCGCAGCGCCTCGCGCTGGAGTGTGATGCCTTTGCGCGAATACCGCAGGTATCCCTTCTTGCGGAACTGGTTCATGTAGTGCGTGACGATCTCGCGCGAGGTGCCCACGTACTGGGACAGCAGTTCATGCGTGAACGGCGACATGCGAACGCTGCCGTCGGATTCTAGGGTGCCCAGCCGGTCGGAGAAGCGCAGCAGGGAGCGCGCCAGGCGGCGCGCAATGTTGTCCACCGAGAACCCTTCGATCCGGTGCGTGAAATCGATGGTCCGCTGCGTCAGAATCTGCAGCAGGGCCACCGCCAGCAGCGGACGCTTCATGACGATGTCCTCGATTTCCGACGCCGCCCACGCCATCAACCGCGCGTCTTCCAGGGCGCACGCCTGTTCGGCGCGGCGCGGAAGATTGAGAAACGCCGACTCCCCGAAGAACTCGTCGGGCTGGTAAATATCCACCACCACCTGGTGCCCGTCCGCCGCCAGACGCGAGACCTTCACCTTGCCCTGGATCACCAGAAAGATGGTGGTCGAGGCCTGGTCCTGACTGTAGACGATCTCGCCCTTGCGGTACTCCACGATGCTGGAGCACGGCAGGTATGCCAGTGGGTCTTCCAGTTGCCTTTGCGGCGCGAACGCTAGACTGCTTGCCATGTTCTCCTCCAAAGACGCCTTCGGTTATCCGCTATCCATGCGGCTCGCATACGTCACTGACCTTTTCGATGCTGCGAACCTTGAACGTGGGAGTGGTGCCGGCCGAGTTCCATGTCCCTCGCACGGTCACCTTGTGTCCCAAATGTTTCGCGAAGCTTTCCGTGGGGAAACCTTCCGCTTCCAGTCTGGCGATCGGCGATAAGTTCCGATCGTCAACCAGCACGTAATGCCCTTCCGTCTCGTCCACGCAACCGGCGAGGGCGGTCACTTTCTCCTGGCTTCCGGACTTCGGTTGCGCGTTCCGCTCCTGCGCGGGCGCCGCTTGAGTGGACGGTCCGAGCGCCGGCGGCGTTCCCGCGCTGGCGGCGTAGCCGGACAACGTCAGGACCGCGATGATCGCCGGCAGCGAAACCAGTGAACCACCGTACTCCATCGCACCTCGCATCTAGGAGAACCAGATCAGCACTTCGCGTGCCAATTTATACAGCTATTTTAATGCTTTCCTGAATTTAGCCTATATACTCCTTCGTAAACTAATACTATCCGAAGCGTGGGTTTTTACATACGTCTGTTCGGAAAACTCAGGGGAATTCCCGATGGGAGCTTCGACACAACGCGTAAACTCTACCAACCCCGTTGCCACCTGGTAGTTTCGGCACCCTGCAAAATCGGTAGAAATCGCGTGCTGCGCAGTGGTTCTATGATGAAATGGTGACCGCCCCACGGAGACCGTCGTTGGCGCTCCTCACGCTGGCAGCCTCCCTTGGTGCGCAAACCTTCTACGCCCCGCCGGCTGGAGTGCGGCCTGCGAACCGGCGCGCCGGTGCGTCGATTTTACCCGGTGGCCGGGTCATTGCGCCTCTCGGCGAGGAACATATTACGGGGCCCGGCGCATTCGCGCTGGCCCTCAGTCCCTCCGGACGCGAGATCGTAACGGCCAACGGCGGACCGTTCCGCGCGTCGCTGACCGTGCTCGAGCGCACACGCGACCGCTGGAATGTCCGCCAGGTGGCCGCGTCAGCCGGCGCGGATCCGTTCGATCCCGGCCGGCCACCCAGCGCCGCCGATTGGCACGGCGTCTCCACCGGCCTGGCATTCTCCGGCGACCGCAACGTATACGTTTCCGAGGGGAACACCGGACGCATCCGCCTGCTCGATTCCCAGGACGAAACCCGCCGCATTATCGATATCAATCAGGGCGGTTTCCACGATAGTTTTACGGGCGACCTGGCATTCGATTTCCAACACAACATCCTCTACGCCGTGGACCAGGCGAACCAGCGTGTGGCTGTGATCGACGCGCGCACCCGGCAGGTGGTGGCCTCGGTTCCGGTGGGCCGCCTGCCCTTCGCCATGGCGCTTTCGCCCGACCGCCGGACGCTGTACGTCACCAACACCGGCATGTTCGCCTACCAAGCGATCCCCGGCGCGGATCCCGGCCAGACCCGCTCGACCGGGCTGCCGTTCCCGGCTTTCGGTTTTCCCAGCCCGGAGGCATGGCGGGGCGCGGAGCGCGAAAGGACCGGCGGCAGGGTGATGGTCCCCGGCCTGGGCGATCCCAACGCTCCCGAATCGAACTCGGTGGCCGTGCTGGACGTGACGCAGCCCGCCGCGGCCAAGGTGGTGGCCTGGATTCGCACGGGTCTGCCGGTGGGCGAAACCGAAGATGGCCGCACGATCGCCGGAGGAAGCGGGCCGTCCGGTCTTTGCGCCACCGCCGAACGGGTGTTCGTGTCCAATGCGAATCAGGATTCCATCGACGTTCTGAACGCCCGTACCAACCGGCTGGAGGCGGAGATCCCCATTCGCATTCCGGGTCTGGAGTCGCTGCGCGGAGTGCTTCCCATCGGCCTGGCATACCACGAAAAGTCCGGCTGGCTGCTGGTGGCCGAAGCCGGGATCAACGCCATCGGCGTGATCGACGTGGGCCAGCGGCGCGTGCTCGGACACCTGCCGGCGGCGTGGTTTCCCACGCGCGTGGCCGTGGACGAGGACACCGTGTTCGTGGCCAACGCCCGCGGTCACGGAACCGGTGGCAACGCGGCCACCCGCGAAACCCTGGCGGAGCAGCTCCGGTTCAGCCAGCTCTACCAGGGAACGCTGGGCGTATTTCACATTCCGGACGCGCGGGATCTGCCCGCGCACACCGCCTTCGTGCTCGAGGCCAACGGCTTCCAGCCCCGGCCGCCTGGCGGCGCCGCGCGCGATCTCCCCGCCGCCCTCCGCCATGTGGTCCTTATAGTAAAGGAGAGCCGAAGCTACGACGAAATGCTGGGCGATGCGGGGGCCGCGGCCAACGGAACGGCGATGGGCGCGGCGGCGCTCGCGCGTTTCGGCACCAACGGCTACGTGGACGGCCACCGCCAGCGGATCAGCCTGCGCGGCGTGGACGTGGCGCCCAACTATCACGCCATCGCGCGCCAGTGGGCGTTCAGCGACAACTTCTACTCGGAAGCCGACGGCAGCGCGGGCGGGCACCACTGGCTCACCGGCGCCTATCCCAACGCCTGGGTCGAAACCAGCCTGCTGGCCGTCTCCGGCGAAGGAAAGGATTTCCGGATTGGCGCGGCTACCGGCCGCCTGGCGTTTGCCGGCCGGGCCGCGTCCACGCAGCCGGAGGACCAGCCCGAGGCGGGCGGCCTCTGGAGCCACCTGGAGCGTCACCACATCTCTTTCCTGAATTTCGGCGAGGGCTTTGAGCTGGCGGGCATCGCCGAGGGCGCTGGCCTGGAACCAACCGGGGCGCGCCTCCTCACTAACATCCCCATGCCGGCGGCGCTCTACCGCAACACCTCGCGCGCCTATCCCGGCTTCAATATCCGGATCTCCGATCAATACCGCGCGTCGGCGTTCATTCGCGAAATCGAGGAGCGCTACGCGAAGACCGGCGCCGCCCTGCCGCAGTTCCTCTACGTTTGCCTGCCCGGCGACTACCTGGCGCCGGCGCGTCCCGAAGACGGCTACCCCTACGAGGAATCGTTCCTCGCCGACAACGATTACGCCCTGGGCCGCATTCTGGAATACCTGTCGGGCACGAAATGGTGGAACCGGATGGCGGTGTTTGTAACCGAAGCCAGCGCCGAAGGCGGCTACGACCACATCGACGCGCACCGCACGCCGCTGCTTTGCGCCGGGCCGTGGGCGAAGCGGAACTACGTGTCGCACACCAATAGCAGCATTCCGGGGCTGCTGAAGACAGTGTTCCGGCTGCTGGGCGTGGCGCCGCTGAATCTGTTCGATGCGACGGCCGCGGATTTGAGCGACTGCTTCGCGGCGACGCCGGACCCGGCGGGGTACCGGGTGGTGGATGTGGACAGGCGGTTGTTCGATCTGGGCGCGAAGGGGAAGTGAAAGGCGCGTGTGCGGCATGACTTTCGGAGCTATGATGTGGGGATCATGGCGGCAGATCGACCGGACGCCTTCATCCTTTACAAGGAGCAAGAAGATTCGGTGTTGCCCGTCGTCCAAGAGTTGGAACGACGTGGCGTATCCACCTACTTCTGGCGGCGGGACATCGAGCCTGGCGAATCATGGGAGGACATTGAAGCAGCCAAGCTCGCGGAAGCGCGAGCCGTGGTCGTCTTTCTGGGCGATCAGGGATGGGGACCCAATCATCTGAAGCTGGCGGAGCAAGCGCGCGGCCTAAGGAAGCGCCTTATTCCGGTGTTGATCGGGAACCCGCCAGACGAAGCGTTCGCGAATGCCGGCGAGTTGTTCAGGCGAAGCCGGTACGTCGATTTGCGCCAGCCAAGCGAGGCCGCGATGGAGCTGCTGGTGCGAGCGATTCGCTGGGTCGAGACAGATTCCGGCCAGGCGCCGCTCGTCGATGGCATTGTCGCCACGATTCGCGATGGGAACGAGAGCCAGCGTGCCAGCGTGCTGGAACAGATCCGGCTCTCGAAGGCGATCGACCGGGTGGCGCTCTCCAGGCGGCTCCGCTCGGAGATTCGGGAGCGATTCAATCCGCATGCCGAGAGCGATGCGGCCACCGCGCCTCGGGCTCCGGGCAAGATCGGTTCGATCCGCTCCTGGCTGCTGAGTTGCCTGATTCAGACGGATGCGGAGGATGCGGAGAACCGCAAACTCATTCTGGAACACCTGAGCGCAGAAGCGGAGCCGGATCACACTGTCCGGTTTTGGGTGCTCGCCCAGTTGTACACGTGCCGGGCGTCGTATGCGACGGATGCTGCCAAGCAGGTGTCTCTCGACGAGGCTGCGGAAGTCAATGCGCTGGCGAGGGCGATCCTGTCCAAGCGAGAGGAGGGGCTGGTCGATCGCTTGCGGATAAGCCTGGCCTCCTCTGAGTCTGACACCGTGTGCGCCGTTCTGCGGGCCCTCCGGATAGTGCCGATTCCCGAGCTTGCGGGAGACGTGTGCACGCTAATTGACCGCTCGACCGCGGGGAGGCCGCTCGCTCCTTCCGCGCCCTACTACGACGCGCTCTACGCGTTGTCGAACCCGGAGATGGCAGCGGTTGCGGCTCCGATACTGGCACAAAGGCCAGGTATCGAACCGACCGTTCGCATGGTGCTGGGTGAGACCAGGCTCTCAGATCCCAACGCCACGCGGAATCTCGTGTCGCTTCTGGCGGCCTTCCCGGCGGCCGAGGTCGATCGGGCGCTGGCGGACGCGACTGGCGATCCAGACTTGCGCGCCACCGCGGAGCTGGCTCGGGGATTCCTGCGCGAACTGCGGCAACGCGGGCGCGGGGGCGAAGTGCTGGTGGCGGGCTACGCCTCGGACACGGTCGACGTGAGCGACGACCGGCTCGATATCCGCGAAGACGTTCACACTCTGGCCGCGGTGACGATGTCCAAGGAAGTGAAGCCACCGCTGGCCATTGGACTGTTCGGCGACTGGGGTTCCGGCAAGAGCTTCTTCATGCAGTCGATCCGCAAGGTGACGGAGAAGATGGCGGCGGAGGCGGCGAAGTCGCAGGAGTCGAAGTTCTGTTCCAGCATCGTGTCTATCGAGTTCAACGCGTGGCACTACGCGGATACGAACCTGTGGGCCAGCATGGTGAGCCACATCCTGGAACAGCTTGCCGCACACGTTGCGCCGCAACCCACGGTGGAGGAGCGGCAGGCAGCCCTGGTGTCGCAACTCGGCAGCGCCAAGGTCATGGTGAAGGAGGCGGAGGACGAGAAGAAGAGGATACAGGAGGAGATAACGAGCCGGGCCGCCGATCTGCAGAAAGCCCAGATGGAGCGCGCGCAGAAGGAGGTCCGTCTGCGCGACCTGAGGGCAACGGATTTCCGTTCGCTGATCGACAACAACAAGGCGCTGAAGGAGAAGCTGGACAGCACGCTGGAGAAGATGGGAGTTCCCGCGGTGCTCGATAGCGCTTCCGACCTGGAGCGCGCGATAGCGGAGGCGAACACGCTGCGGGGCCGTGCCGCGGCCCTGTTCGTATCGGTAGTTCAGAGTAAAAACGGTCGGGTACAAGTCACGTTGCTGTTCTTCGTGCTGCTGGTCATACCCGGCGTGGCCTACGTCTTGTGCAGGCACACGACGAACGATTTCGCGGTGCGAATTGGAGCGATCGCCGCCCAGGTGGTTGCCGTGATTGCCGGGGCGAAGAACGCCCTGGGGAAGGCGCTCAACCAGGTGAAGACCAGCCTGGGGAGTATCGAGGAGGCCAAACGCGAGGTAGACCGGATGTTGGCGGCGAAGCGCGCGCAGCCGGGCGGCGACGAAGAAACGCTACAGAAGGAGATCGCCGCTCTGAAGGCGCAGGAGCAGGAATCCGAGTCGCGGCTCTCGGCAGCGACGGCGCGGGTTGCGGAGCTGGAAGAGCGCATCAAGAGCGTGAAACAGGGCAGGAGCCTGGCACAGTTCCTCGCGGAGCGAACGCGCTCGGACGACTACCGGAAACACCTGGGGTTGATTTCGACCGTCCGGCAGGATTTCGACGCGCTCAGCAAGCGTCTCACCGCGGGCTCAACGGACGGGGATGGGTTCCGCCGGGTGGATCGCATCATCCTGTATGTCGACGACCTCGACCGCTGCCCGGAAGAGAGGGTCATCGAGGTGCTGCAGGCGGTTCACCTTCTGCTGGCGTATCCCTTGTTCGTGGTGGTGGTGGGGGTGGATCCGCGGTGGCTGCTGCATTCCTTGCGTGGGACATTCAGGGCGTTTCGAGGAGGCCAGAAGCGGCTGACGCCGGGCAGCGACTCCTGGCAGACGACGCCGCAGAATTACCTGGAGAAGATCTTCCAGATCCCGTTCAGCCTGAGACCGATGAGCCTCGACGGGTACTCCAGGCTCATCGACTCGCTGCTGCTGCCCAGGGCTGTGGACCGGGAACCGATCACGACCGGCGAGGGGGCGGCGTCATTTCGCAGCGCGAGGGAGGAGCAGCCGAAGGAAGCCGCCGGGGACGGGGGGCCGTCTCCACTCCCGCTGGCCGCGGAGGAATCGGCCAAGCCGGTGCCACAGCCAGAGATCGTCAAGCCCGAGTTCGTTATCCAGGAGGAGTCACTGACGATCAGGACATGGGAGGCGGCGTTTGCGGACCGGCTGTTCGGGCTGATTCCAACACCTCGTGCGGCGAAGCGGTTTTCGAACGTGTACCGGATTCTGAAGGCGCCCGTGCAGATGGGCCGGCTGCCTGCATTCGAGGGCACTGCCGAGTTGCCAGGTGAATTCCAAGTGCCGATGTTGCTGCTCGCGATCCTGATTGGAATGCCCGCGGAGGCTCTTGAGGCGTTTCCGAGACTGTGGGTATTGGCACTGGCGAAGCGAGATCCGGTAGGAGCACTCCAAGGCCCCGCGGGGGATCCGAGGCCCAGTGCGGCACTCCTGAGGCTTCAGGAAATGATCCGGCCGATCGTGTCCGATCCAGGTTTCCCCCGCGCGCCCGAGTTGTACTCAGAGTGGATACCTCGGGTATCGCGATTCTCGTTTGACGTTGGTAGGGCAGTGGAATCGATGCGACAGGGGTCCGCCCTCGAAGGTTCCCGGACGCCGGAGTGATCCGACAGCCGCCGCCATCTCTCGCTGCATCCGACACGGCGCGGCCAGCGGAGATCGCCTCGTTGGAAGCGGCCCGCTATAGCCGACAGGTTCAGCGTGTGGGGCCGGTTGGTCACGTGGGCAGGCGAGCTTCACACGCCGAGGTTGCCTGCCCCACCTGAGAGGGTCAGCCGCCGTAGGGCATGGGGGGCACTTTTCCGAGTTCGCGGGAGTAAACGGTGAGGGCGCCGCGGTGATGGGCGGTGTGTTCGACCATGGCCCATACGATGTCGCTGATGGGTTGGCCGCCCATGACGGGGCCGGGCGGGAGCGGCTGCGCCAGATCCTGCGGGCTGTGCGAGCGGAGAAACTGGATGGAGTTGGCGTAAGCCGCCGCCAGCATCTCGCGGGCGGCGGAGAGCGAGGTCACGGCCGCGAGGGCAGCGGCGTGTTTCGCGAAATCCAGGTCGAAGCCTGCGGGCTGGGATGCGCCCTGGATGAACCAGTCGAGAGTCTGGGCCACGTGCGCGACCTGCTGGGCAGCGGTCATCATGCCTTCCTTCGGACGGAATCCGGAGTCGGCCTCGTCCAGGACGCGGGTCGATCGATTGAAGAAATCCTGGCTGGCGAGGAGTTGGTTGGCAAAGTCGTATGGTTGCAATTGTGGGCTCATGGGCCGCACTATATCATAAGGCGAACAAAAAGGGAATAGCCGAGTGTAAAATTTTGCGGCGCCCACGAAGCACGACCGGCGGGCGTTTCCCGGTTGAGAGCAATGCGTGACGACAGGCAGCGGGAATACGAGCGGCTGATACGGGCGGTATGGCGCAACTGCCAGGACCCCAGCGACGCGGAAGACGCTTTCGAGGAAGCCTTGCTGACGGTTTGGAAACGCTGGGACCGCATCCTGCCGCACCCCAGTCCGCAGACACTGATTTTGCACATGTGCATTAGCGCGGCCCACGACGCGCTGCGGCGCGGCGTGCGGCGGGGGAAGCGGCGGGATGCGGCGGCAATGGCTGAGGACATCGCGGACCCCTCGGCATCCGCCATTCAGACGGTGTGCGGCGCGGAGCAGGATGCGCAGGTGCTGCGGGCCATCGGACTGCTGTCGAAGAACCAGGGACGGGCGATTCTGATGCACGCGGTGGAGAGCAGCCATGCATGACACGAACGCCAACGACGATGTGGACGAAGCGATTCGCAGGAGCACGCAACGGGAGATTCCGGCCGCCGTGGAAGAACGGCTGCGCCACAGGCTGACGGAGTTCCGGGGAAGGCTGGAACAGCGGCCGCCCAACCGGATGTGGGTGCGCGCGATGGCTATGGCCGCTACGCTTGTAGCGGCTGTGGCCGCGGGGCTGGTGCTGCTGCCGAGGGAGTACGGCGCGAGCCGTGTGTACGCGGCAGCGGCGCGGGAACCGGGCGCCCGGGGTCGGCGGATCCGCAGGCGCGAGCAGGCTGGCGGCGGACACGGGGCGCCGCCGCCAACTTCAGCCGGTTGCGTTGACCGTCCGGGTGACGGGATCCGGACTTCGCGGGGCTGATCTCCCAGGACAGCGTTTCTGGGGGCCTTGAGTGGCAGAAGTCCGACTCGGGGACTACGCGGCCAAGTGACTTAAGACGGGAGACGACCTTTTCCCGCACCACCGACGACAACATAACGTCCTTGGTACACCAGGACGGGTTCCGGTTGAGTAGGCTCAGTACGGCGAATCAGCAGATGTGACTACAAGTTTCAGGTTGCGCGGTAATGAGAAACCTTCAAGTTCAACAGCCTTGCTGTAACGAGCCGGTAGTTGCTGGTCTTTATCGACGTACCCATATGCAAAAACCCTTATCGGGCCATCGCCGAATAGGGGCAGTTTAGCGGTCCCGTCCGATTCGGTCCCACCGCATTGCGGATGCGTCTCCTCTCGACCCTGGCCGTATATGATGCAAAAGAATCCGTCGTTGATCGGGCGACCGTTCGGCCACTCCACTCGGATCGGCAGCGTCCGTTCTACCAAAGGCTTCACCCTGAAATTCAAGTCCCGGACATGGTGCTGGTTTTCCTTGATCTCCAATACCTTCGCTTGCTCGCGGAGTGTCCCAGATGGGTAGTAAAGAGAAGCATATGGCCAAGCCTCCTGCGGGCCATAAGGGTTCAGCCGCAGCACGTAGCGCCCCCCCATCGGCAACCCGCTGAGGCGGAACGTCCCATCACTACTAGTTTGCCCCTCATGCATGATTTCGGAGCTGATCGGAGTTCCATCCGCATTTTGCAGTTCAAGGAAGGCAAATCCAGGTTTCCCAGA